>Ga0115572_10000137_pt1 | contig 61822 bp, 53 predicted proteins | sample COGITO_mtgs_1206_FD_88681 | JGI IMG/M metagenome (GOLD analysis project Ga0115572, IMG submission 88681) | Pelagic marine microbial communities from North Sea - COGITO_mtgs_120607 | ecosystem: Environmental > Aquatic > Marine > Epipelagic | place: Germany:Helgoland, sampling site Kabeltonne... | reverse complement strand
AGAAAGCGCCTGCAAAGAAGAAAGCGCCTGCAAAGAAGAAAGCGCCTGCAAAGAAGAAAGCGCCTGCAAAGAAGAAAGCTGTCGGGTCATCAGGCGCACCAAAGGTGGCGTCGAAGCGCACCGAGCGCTGAGTTACTCGAGCCGATGGTTGCTCGTCGTCGGCTCGACGCCGAAATCGTTCGCCGTCAACTCGCAGCGAGTCGCACGGCCGCGCAACTCCTGATCAACGAAAACCGAGTGTTAGTCAACGGCGCGGTTGCGGCGAAGGCTTCGAGACAAGTTGCCACGAGCGACGCACTTGTCGTCGAGGGCCCTCCGGCTCGTTTCGTCGGGCGCGGCGCCGAAAAGCTTGACCACGCCCTTGATGTCTTCGGGGTCGACGTGGCTGGACTTCGCCTAATCGACGCGGGTGCGTCGACAGGCGGATTTACCGACTGTGCTCTCCAGCGGGGTGCTGCTGAGGTTGTCGCCGTCGACGTCGGTCACGGTCAATTACACGAGCGGCTCCAGGCCGATGCCCGAGTTGTCAATATGGAACGGCAGAACGTCCGTGCCGTGACTCCTCGTCTCATCGGCGGCCTGGTCGACGGGGCGGTCGGAGACCTGTCGTTCATTTCGCTTCGCCTCGTGATTGCCCCGCTGGTCTCCGTATGCCACCCTGGGTCGTTTATGGTCCTTCTCGTCAAGCCGCAGTTCGAAGCTGGACGCGCAGAGGTGAGCAGAGGACGAGGCGTGGTCACCAACCCAGAGGTTCACGACCGGGTACGCGACGAGGTCGACGCTGCGTTGCGTGAGGTGGGGTGTGACGTGATTGGCTGGACTACGTCACCGATCACCGGTGCCGATGGAAATATCGAATTCCTGGTGCATGCTGTAACGCCCACGATCCGAGTCGATGTGACGCTGTGAGTCCGATCCGTCTCATTCTTGTTGCGCACCACGAACGTAACGAGGCTCGGATCCATGCAGAGGTAGTGGCGGGGTGGTGCCGAGATCTCGGGGTTGACTTCTGGATGCCGGTCCATGACAGCGCCGAACTCGAAATGGCGGAGCACGGCAGCGATCGACCGGCGGCTGAGGCGGATGTTGTCGTGAGTCTTGGTGGTGATGGAACGATGCTGCGAAGCGTGGAAATGCTCGGCGGTCATGAGGTTCCGTTGATCGGTATCAACCTTGGGTCACTTGGGTACCTGACCGAGGTCGAACCCGACACTATGACTGATTTCCTCGACCGCTTTGTGCTCGGTTCCGAGGCGGGGGAGTGGCATCTCGACACCAGAATGATGCTCGATGTTGCGGTGAACGGCGCGCTCGTCGGCCGCGCGCTCAACGAGGCCGTGGTCGAGAAGAACCAATCCGGGCACACGGTGCGGTTGCTCGCACGCATCGACGGTCACCCCTTTACTCATTATGAAGCCGACGGCTTGATCGTCTCGACGCCAACCGGTTCGACCGCCTATTCGCTGTCCGCTCGCGGCCCGATTGTGTCGCCGCAGCATCGGGCGATCTTGCTGACGCCAGTCTCACCGCACATGTTGTTTGACCGTTCACTTGTGCTCAGCCCAAATGAAGTTGTCGAAATCGAGGTTGCTGGCCACCGTCGGGCAGATGTTGCCGTCGACGGTCAGCCCTGTAGCGTCCTCGAGCCCGGAGATGTGGTTCGATGCAGTCCCTCAGCTGCTACAGCGAATTTTGTCCGCTTCGGCGCGTACCGTTACCACCAGATCCTGAAGTCAAAGTTCGGCTTGCCGGATCGGTGATGCGCCCTAACGCTGGCCAATTTCTGAAGTGGTGCAGCTGGCACGGGGCGATGTTGCGGCATCCCGTGACAGGCGCTGACGTTTTGACGTTCCCATTCAAAGTAGCCTCAAGTTTTGCAGGTGCCGCCCGACGATGCCAAACACACGGTTCACGGCCCATGGCACCGATCCTGACTCCTCGGGCGTCTATGTGTGCGGAGTTATGCCGGCCAGTTCCACACGGTGATGCGGTCGGTTTTTCCCCATCGCATTGGCAACTCCAGGTTTTTGGCGAGCCTGGGACCGGCTCGTCAGGCGTTGATGGTGTTACAGCAGGATGTGTGGTTCAACGATGGTGACATCGCAAACCTCATCGCTCCCGACGAAATCCTGCAAACGGCCGGATGTTGGTGGCATCGTCGCCCGCATCTTCGGGAGCGTCTGCCTCTGGCTCGGGACGCACAGTCCCTAGTCGTCGCCCGGAGTTGTGCGGCATTTGCGCAGTCATGCGTACTTTGCGTGCGCCCGTGACCGAGTTTGCAAAAGTTCACGCAGCCACGTTGGCATGGAGTAGGTCGTGCTTGAATGAGGGGAAATGCTCAGCGAACTCCACATCGAGAATCTTGGCGTGATCGAACACCTTGACCTCGTCCTTGGTTCGGGACTCACGGCGCTGACGGGCGAAACGGGTGCCGGCAAGACGATGCTCGTCGAGGCGATCGAACTCCTCGTCGGCGGGCGCGCCGATACGTCGAGCGTCCGTCATGGCGCCGCAGAAGCTCGGATCGAGGGTCGATTCGTCGGTCCCGACGGGGACGAGCGAATTCTTGGTCGGGTTGTCCCAGCCGACGGCCGCTCTCGGGCGTACATCGACGGCCGCCCGGCGACGGTCGCATCGCTTGCCGAGATCGCCTCTGACATGGTCGATCTGCATGGGCAGCATGCCCACCAGAGTTTGCTTTCGGTCGCGACTCAACGCGCTGCTCTCGACCAGTTCGGCCACGTCGACCTCGAACCGCTCCGGGCAGCTCGCGCACGTCTGACCGAGATTGATGCCGCTCTTGCCGCACTCGGCGGCGATGAACGGCTCAGGGCGCGCGAGATCGATCTGCTCCAGTTCCAAGTGACCGAACTCGATGCGGCTGCTATCGATAACCCTAACGAAGACACCACCCTCGACTCAGAAGAATCTCTGCTCGCCGACGCAGTAGCGCATCGAGAAGCAGGCGCCACTGCTTATGAGGCGCTCGCCGGAGACGACGGGGCTCGCGATGCCATCGGGCTCGCACTGGCCGCAGTGGATCGCCGGGCCCCTTTCAACGACATCGCGTCGCGTCTACAGGAGATGCTCGTAGAGATCGACGACATGGTTACCACCGCTCGGGACCTGGTCGACTCGATCAACGAGTCCCCAACGCGGCTCGACGCAGTGCGCGAACGGCGCCAACTGCTCAGTGATCTTCGCCGCAAATATGGCGACGATCTGGCCTCTGTGATGACCTACCACGCTGAGGCCGAGGAGCGTCTTCAAGAGCTGGAGTCCTACGACGAGCGCGCAGCCGAACTCGACGAGCAACGACGAGCCGGACTTGCTGCCGAGCGCTCAGCCGCCGCCGACGTGGGGCGCGTCCGCCGCGCCGCCTCCGAACCTCTCGCAAATGCAGTCGAAGCCAGGCTGCGTCGTCTCGCCATGTCGAATGCCTCAGTTGCGGTCGAAGTGGGGGAACATGCAGACGACCATCCGGGCGACCGAGTCAAGTTTCTGCTTGCGGCAAACCCAGGGATGCCACTCCTGCCGTTGAATCGAGTCGCCTCGGGTGGAGAGCTGGCCCGCTCGATGCTGGCCCTACGCCTCGTGCTGTCGGAGGCAGAAGACAACTCGGCCGGATCGGGCACCCTCGTGTTCGACGAGGTTGACGCTGGTATCGGCGGAGAGACGGCACAAGCGGTCGGTGACGCGCTCGCAGACCTTGCTCGCCACCATCAGGTCTTGGTCGTCACCCACCTTGCCCAGGTTGCGGCAGCCGCCGACACGCAAATTTCGGTCTCAAAGACTGTCCGCGCAGGCTCGACCTACGCATCAGCAAAGCGGCTGGACGCTGGCGATCGAGTCGACGAACTGGCCCGGATGTTGTCCGGATCGGCGACGAGATCAGCTCGCGAACACGCCAAGGAACTACTCGCGTGAAGTTCAGGCTTAATCGCGTGCTAGCGTGATATTCCGTCGTGATACCGAGACGGAGGTCCCCATGACCAAGCACATTTTCGTGACGGGTGGCGTTGCCAGCTCACTCGGTAAAGGTCTGACCGCTTCGTCTCTCGGGCGGCTACTCAAGCTGCGGGGTCTTCGGGTGACCCTTCAGAAGCTCGACCCATACATCAACATCGACCCAGGCACAATGAACCCGTTTGAGCATGGCGAGGTGTTTGTTACCGACGACGGCGGCGAGACGGATCTTGACCTCGGCCACTACGAGCGGTTCATCGATGAGAACCTGTCCCGCAACTCGAATGCCACGACTGGCTCGATCTACCAGTCGGTAATGGCAGCCGAACGGCGGGGGGACTACCTAGGAAAAACCGTGCAGGTCATTCCGCACATCACCGATGAGATCAGGCATCGCGTAGAGCGCGTTGCTCAGCAGGACGTCGACGTTGTCATCACCGAAGTGGGGGGAACCGTCGGTGACATTGAAATCCTTCCGTTCCTTGAGGCGATTCGCCAGATCCGCAACCTTGTTGGACGCGACAACGTTTGTTACATCCACGTCACGCTGGTTCCGTTCATCGGTCCCTCGGGTGAACAGAAGACCAAACCAACACAGCACTCAGTCACCGAACTGCGCTCACGTGGCATCCAGCCCGACGTCATCGTGTGTCGCTCTGAAGAGGCTCTCTCCGATGACCTAAAGACCAAGATCTCAAACATGTGCGACGTCGAGCGTGATGCGGTGATCAATGCGGCCGATGCTCGCAATATTTACGAGCTTCCATTGATTTTGCATGACGAGGGTCTCGACGACTTCGTGTGCAACGTGCTCCGGATCGACGGCGACGTCGACCTGTCGTCTTGGCAGCGAGTTGTCGACAAAGTCGAAGCAGCCACCGATCCGGTCAAGATTGGGCTGATCGGCAAGTACATCGAACTTGCCGACGCTTACCTGTCGGTTGTTGAGAGCCTAAAGCACGCTGGGTTCCACCATGGTGCAAAAGTTGAGATCGAGTGGATTCAGTCCGAAAGCGTCGAAGGACTGCTCGCCGACGGACAGCTCGGTCATCTTGATGGCATCGTCATCCCGGGCGGCTTCGGGCATCGTGGCGTCGAGGGAAAGATCGCAGCAGCTCGATACGCCCGAGAAAACGCGATGCCATGTCTGGGGATCTGTCTCGGGCTGCAGGCGATGACGATCGACTTCGCCCGCAACGTGGCTGGCCTCACCGACGCCAACTCGACCGAGTTTGACCCTGAGACCAAACACCCGGTCATCGACTTGATGCTTGAACAGCGCGGGATTGAAGACAAGGGCGGCACGATGCGGCTCGGCGCACATTATGCAGTGTTGGCAAATGAGTCGCAGGTGGCTCGGGCGTATGGCGAAACCGTCGTATCCGAACGGCATCGCCACCGCTATGAGTTCAACGATCGCTTCCGAGCGCAGCTTGAGTCCGAGGGTCTGTGGTGCTCCGGAACCTCCCCGGACAACAAACTCGTCGAGTTCATCGAGCTCCCCGGTCACCCGTTTTGGGTTGCGACTCAGGCACACCCAGAGTTCAAGAGCCGCCCGGACAGGCCGCATTCGCTCTTTCGTGAATTGATTTCGGCAGCGCTGGGGCACCGCCACGCTGACCGGCCGCTCCAGGCCGATGTCGACGCCAGCGCGTGACGATGGGCAACTTTCGACGAGTTGACGAGTCGTTGGTTCACCAAGGTTACATCTGGCACGTCGCAAGCGCCGAGTACGAGGCGCCCGACGGCCGTCGGTTCCAACGCGACGTTGTCCGCTCGCCGGGAGCCGTCGGAGTCGTCCCGCTCGTGTTCGACGCCGAGGGCAATGCGTCGGTAGTACTTATCGCGCAGTATCGCCCGCCCTACGAGGAGATCGTGATTGAAATTCCTGCTGGGATGCGCGACGTCGAAGGCGAAGACACCACCCAAGTCGCTCGACGAGAGCTGACTGAGGAGGCTGGGCTCGATGCAGGCCAACTTGATCTGCTCGGGGAGATCTATCCCTCGCCTGGGATGACCGACTCGGTCACGTCGATCTATTTGGCAACTCACTGCACCACGGTCCCGACCAACCGACAAGGGCCGGAGGAGGACTTTATGGAGATGATGCACGTGCCACTCAACGAGGCCCTTGCGATGGTCGATCGCAGCGAGATTCGTGATGCGAAAACGGTGGCTGGATTGCTGATGGTCGATCGTCGCCTTCGTTCGGTCGACGGAGTCTGATCGGGTACGTTCCTACTATGGCGACTCTGCCGCTGGAGGCCGAAGAGTTCCTCTCGTGGATGCTCGCCGAGAAGGGGCGCTCTGCGAACACGCTCGGGGCGTACCGACGGGACCTGCGGAGCTATGTCGCCTGGCTCACCGAACAGGGCAGCAACGTGCTTGATGTCGACCACGACGCTCTGGTGGTATTCGTCGGTGAGCGGCAGGCCTCCGTCTCGGCCACATCTTCAGTGGCGCGCCAACTCGCCGCAATCCGAATGCTGCACCGGTACCTGACGATCGAGGGACACCGCCTCGACGATCCCACCGTGAACCTCGATGGCGTAAAAGTGCCATCGGGAATCCCGAAACCGCTTACCGAGGCACAGGCCGTCAGCCTGCTTGATGCGGTCGTCGGCCACGAGCCGATCGACCATCGCGATCGGGCACTACTCGAACTGCTGTACGCAACAGGCGCACGAATCTCGGAAGCGGTCGGGCTGTCGATCGGCGATCTAGACATCGACGGCCGACTCGTCCGTCTGTACGGCAAGGGCTCGAAGGAACGAATCGTGCCGTTCGGGTCGTCAGCTGCGATGGCCCTTGAGGATTGGTTCTCGGCGCAGGGGCGGGCTCGGCTAGTTCCTGCGAAATGGAAGAGGCGCAACGATGCCGATGCAGTATTCCTGAACACGCGTGGCGGGCGACTCACCCGGCAAGGAGCCTGGTTGGTGGTTAAGAAGTACGGACGTCAAGCCGGCTTGAACGACGACCTATCGCCGCATGTCTTGCGCCACTCGTGTGCCACGCACCTGCTTGATCACGGAGCTGATCTGCGGGTCGTGCAGGAGATGCTCGGCCACGTATCGATTTCGACGACGCAGGTCTACACCCGTGTCAGCCAGGAACGGTTGTGGGACGTGTACCGGTCGGCGCATCCACGGGCCACACTGGTCAGATGAATTCGTCCCTTGAAGTCGTGACGAACCTTTGGCATCTGGTCAGACGTTTTTTCACTTCGCTCCCGGCGATGCCGCCAGCGGTCAAAGACGAAGTGTGGGCAGATGATCACCTGTTGCCCGGCGAGCGCACCCTGTGGGTCCAGTTAAGTAATCGGGATCGGCGCCACAGCATAGAAGTTGCGCAGCGTTTTGATGCCGCACGAGGTGCTGCGTCGAGCGCCGAAATTGCGGGCGCCCTTCTTCATGACGTGGGCAAGATTGAGAGCCGGCTCGGGACCTTCGGCAGGGTGGCCGCCACGATCATTGGTGGGCGGACTGAACGCTTTCAGGCCTACCGCGACCATGAAGAAATCGGCGCCCGTATGGTCGCCAAGTGCGGGTCCGACACGGCAACTATTCAGCTAGTAGCCGAAGCAGGACCCGCTTATCATACGCTTAAAGCCTGCGACTACTGATCAAAGGCCTTGAGCACGCAGGCGGTGAGTCCTGGTGCAATAACACGTTTTAACGGTTGCTCGTTCTCTGCGCATCTTGACCCGCATGAGATCTATTTTGAGTCCGGCAAAGTCGAACGGACTGCGGTGTTTTCGTTATCTCTCACAATAGCTCAAGATTAAGAGGCAGGCGACCCGTCGGTAGCGCGCCGAGCCGCGCCACTCACCGGCACCAGCGCCGACGAGCCGGGGAGATATCGCCAAGTAGTGGAACTCGTGCCCACCGGCACCAGCGATATTGGGGCTAGCCGAGTTTTCGCTTCGTTGTTGCGTGCTGTGTCATCCGGTCAAAAAGAAGTCCGAGCGGACACCGGCAGACCCCAGATTGGACATGGTAATCAAGCGCCCAAACGCAGAAGGCGTCGACACCTCAACTCGTCGATCGATTGCCGTTAACTTCGTGGTAACTGAGTCTTACCATCAATTGTCTGCTGGCGAGGCAGCAAACAATTGATGGTAAATAGCGACGGGCATTCAATCCATCAGGTAGTTGAGCGCACGAAGACGTTCCACTGGTCGTTGTGGCCGGAGGCCCCGATGAGAGCCCCGAGCAATATGCCACCTGGGAGCGCGCCCCAGTACGACGGGCCAGTATCCATAACGTTGCCGAGGAAGAGCATCAGAAGCCATGTCGCCGGGAAAGTGACGATCAAAGCGACCACAATCATTACGAGGACAGACAAAAGAAAGCTGAACAGGTTTTTAATCATTTCCAAAGGGTACACGTGCCCGAGGTCACTCACGGGGATCCCGGACGCTACGCTTTACGGATCTACTTCGGACCGCCAGGCGTTCAGCGCGGAACAATACCGATGTTGGAATGTGCTCGGCCGAGTGTGACGGAGGCAACGGCGCGAGCCTTTTCGGCACCGACTCGAAGCAGTCGGGCGAGTTCACCCCTGTCATCCATCAATTCCTGGTACCTGAGTCGGATCGGATCAAGTGTGGCGAGTACGGCCTCTCCCGTTGCGGTTTTTAGTGCGCCATACTGATCAAACTCGTCTGCAATCGCCTGCGGGGTGCGGTCCGTCACGGCTGCATGAATCTCCAACAGATTTGCTATCCCAGGCTTCGTGTTGCGGTCGTAACGCACAGCGTCTAGACCAGAATCAGAGTCAGTCACGGCTCGTTTAAATTTCTTCATGACAACGCCAGGCTCGTCAATGAGGTACACGCATCCGGCATCTGAGTCGTCTGATTTTGACATTTTTGAGGTGGGCTGCTGCAGGCTCATCACTCGAGCTCCTGCGGTCGGTGTGACCGCTTCTGGGAGGACAAAGGTCTCGCCGAAACGACGGTTAAACCGGATGGCGATGTCGCGAGTGATCTCGATGTGCTGGCGTTGGTCCTCGCCAACCGGCACCTGATCGGTGTCGTAAAGCAGTATGTCGGCAGCTTGGAGGGCAGGGTAGGTGAACAGCCCGGCTGAGGTGAACTGACCCTCACGCTTGATTGTTTTGTCTTTGAACTGCGTCATCCGACTCAGCTCGCCGAACGCCACATTGCACTGCATGATCCAACCGAGTTCGCTGTGTTCGCTCACATGACTTTGAGCAAACACAGTGGCTGCGTCCGGGTCAAGCCCGACGGCGAAGAGCATTGCCGCCAGCGACACGGTGGCATCACCCACGACGCCCGGGGACTCGGCGACCGTGAGAGCGTGCAGGTCAACGATTCCATGAAATGCGTCACATTTGTGCTGTCCCTGGACCCAGTTTTTGAGCGCGCCGAGATAGTTGCCCAGGTGGACGTCCCCGGTCGGCTGCATGCAAGACAGAACTCGCGATTCCCTGTTGATGATCGTGTCGCTCACACCCGTCGACGCTATCCCTCGGTGGTCGGACCGTGCGGTGTCAGTTTCCGACTCCGGGTCTGGTTCCGAAGAGCCAGGGTGTATGGCGTGTAGACGGTAACCTCGGCACACGATGGTCGATGTCGCCACGCCCGTATACGAAGGGCCCTTCGATCTGCTGTTGCAGCTGATCCTCAAAGAGCAGGTCGACATCTACGAGGTCAGCCTCGCCCGAATCGTTGACGCCTATCTCGTTGAGGTCGAGAATATGCAGCGCGCCAACACGCTTGACCTTGACGTAATTACTGGATTCCTCCTGATAGCGGCGACGCTCGTCGAACTGAAGGCGCGCCGCCTCCTCCCGAATCAGGCCGACATGGACCTTGACGAAGAACTGGCGCTCTGGGAGGAGCGCGACCTGCTCCTCGCCCGTCTGCTCGAAGCCAAGACATTTAAAGACGTGGCGGCGGTCTTCTCGCAGCTTGCAGATGACGCCGACTTGTCTTTTCCGCGAGCCGTCGGTGCCGACGAGCGCTTCGTCGACGTGATGCCCGACCTCCTAGAGGGCACCAGCGTGCAGAGCTTGCAGCGAGCAGCGATCCGTGCGTTGACTCCGCGACCTGTTCCAGTTGTCGATCTGTTCCACGTCAATACCGTCAAAGTAACCGTGGCCGACGCAGTCGCCGAATTACTCGACGAACTCCCGCGCGTGGGACGCATATCATTCCGACGGCTCACCGCTGGCCTCGTCGATCGGATCGAGGTCATCGTGCGCTTCCTCGCCGTACTCGAACTCTTCAAACAGGGAGCCGTGGAGATCGACCAGCCAGAGCGTTTCGGGGACATTGAGGTGCACTGGGCGCTCGCCGATGACGCCGACACCGACACCATCTTGATTGACACCTACGACGGCTGAGGACTATGGGCTACGAGACCATCGACGAAGTCGAGCGAGCAGAACGTGTCGCGGAGTATCAGCGGGCGATCGAAGCGATTGCGCTGGTGTCTCACGACCCGGTGCCGCACGAACTCCTTGCGCAACTGCTGGAACAACCGACAGCATTGATTGAGCAGTGGTGCGACGAACTCTCGGAGCGGTATCGGCTCGCCCGCCACGGTTTCGAACTTGTCCGGGTGGCCGGCGGCATCCGGTACCAGACAACAGCCGACTTGACGCCATATGTCGAACGATTCCTCCTTCATGACCAGCGGGCGCGCCTGTCCGGTGCCGCACTCGAAACCTTGGCGATCGTTGCGTACAAGCAGCCGATCTCTCGTGCTCAGGTTGCTGCTATTCGAGGCGTCGACCCTGACGGTGTGCTACGAACACTCCAAGCGCGGGGCTACATCAACGAAGTTGCCCGTGACGACGGGCCGGGCCAGGCGATTCTGTTTGGTACGACATCGACGTTCCTCGAAAAGCTCGGGCTTGAATCGATCGATGATCTTCCGGTGATTGCCGAGTTCATCCCCGGTCCCGATGTCGTCGAGGTGCTCGAACACGGACTGCGTATCACCCCCGAGATTGACGTGACAACAAGCGGCACCCCAGATTCTGACCGTGGTGCCTGATCAGGTACCGGAACGCCCGCTGTGGGAGCAGTTGGCCGAACGGAACGCCGAGCTTCCACGGGGCGAGCGACTACAGAAGGTCTTAGCCGCAGTTGGCTTCGGTAGTCGACGGACCTGCGAGGATATGATCGCGGCCGAGCGTGTCACCGTGAACGGGGTTGTGGCGATCCTTGGTCGCCGGGTCCAGCCGGACGTCGACCTGGTCGAGGTCGACGGTGCACCGATAGGCGTCAGGCCCGGTCTTGTCTATTACCTCCTGAACAAACCGGCCGGCGTGATCACGACCAGCGCGGACACCCATGGCCGACCGACCGTGATGGACATCGTTCCGAGCGAGCCGAGGGTGTTCTCGATTGGGCGTCTCGATCTTGAAACGGAGGGCCTACTGATGATCACCAACGACGGTGAGCTTGCCAATCGGATTGCCCACCCGAGCTGTGGTATCGACAAGGAATACCTCGCTGAGGTCGATGGGGGCGATGTACCGGCTGGCAAGGTCCGCCGGCTTCGTGAAGGCGTCGAGCTTGACGATGGCATCACCGCACCAGCCAAGGTGTCTCAGCCAGAGCCGGGAGTCCTGCGAATCGTGATCCATGAGGGGAAGAATCGACAAGTCCGGCGAATGTGCGAAGCGATCGGACACCCTGTGCGCCGCCTTGTTCGCACGCGCATCGGGCCGATCAGCGACCGGACACTCCAGCCGGGTAAGTGGCGCGAATGGACCGACGGCGAACGCAACGCGATGGTGGCTGCAGTCGCCACTACGATCGAGCGCCGTGATTGACCAACGCCGTGCCAACGTCATCGGGCTCGGCCTGATCGGCGGGTCGATCGCTGTGGCGTTGCGCTCGCGAGGTTGGCGCGTCTGCGGTGTCGACGACAGCGATCAAACCACAGCGAGAGCTGTCGAGCGCGACGTGATCGACGACGTGGGGCTCGACGTCGACGCCGAAATCACGTTCGTCGCTGTGCCCGTGCTTCAGGGGGCTGTCGCAGTGCAGCGGGCGCTTGCGGAGACGAACGGCATTGTCACGGACGTGGGCAGTGTGAAAGGTCCAATCTGCGCGTCGATCACCGATCGGCGCTTCGTTGGCGGCCATCCGATGGCCGGGAGCGAACGCGAAGGTCTAGACGGTGCCGATGCAAACCTGTTCGAAGGCGCGATCTGGGTACTGACACCGGACGACAATGCCGATGATCTAGTGTTTTCGCGACTGACCGCAACCATTGGGGAACTCGGTGCCGAAGTCGTCGCGGTCGCGCCGGGCCGTCATGATGATGTAGTAGCGGTTGTCAGCCACGTGCCGCACCTCACTGCGGCATCACTCATGACACTTGCCGACGATCGATCCATTGAACACGCGGCGCTGTTGCGTCTCGCTGCTGGCGGCTTCCGCGATATGACGCGCGTGGCGAGCGGCCGTCCGGACATCTGGTTGGACATCTGCGAGGAAAATCGAATCGCAATCGTGGGTGCGCTCAGTCAGCTCATCGACGAACTCAGTGCTGTGCGCTTGGCGATCGACACGGGTCGGCGAAAGGATCTCCTCGATCGTCTCGATCGAGCGCGAGAGGCGCGGGCAAACCTTCCGAGTCGCGTTGTACACCCCGAAAGTCTTGCGGAGGTACGGATTCCGATTCCGGACCGCGCCGGAGCGGCGGCAGAGGTGTTCGTCCTCGCTGCTGAGCTCAGTGTCAACATCGCAAACTTCGAGGTGGTCCACGCAGCGGAGCGCAACCAGGGCGTCGCTGTTGTGCTCGTCGACCTGGCTCACGTCGATGTGTTGCGTGGCGGCCTCATCGCTCGAGGCTTCCGCCCGTCCGTGCAGGCCCTTACATGATCGAAACATGCACCGTTCGGTTAGCAGAGGGACCTGTTATCGCCGACGTTGCCGTCCCACCGTCGAAGAGCATTGCGAACCGAGCGCTGATCTGCGCTGGACTAGCGAGCGGCGAATCCGAAATCGTCGGTCTCGCGCCTGGTGACGACACCAGCGCAATGGTTGAATGTCTCAACGCACTCGGTGTACCTGTTGGAGTCTCCACCGACCGAGGCCTATCGGTTGGCACCGTCGTGGGCACCGGTGGGGCGTTGCCCGTAGGCCCCATCAGCCTCGATACCCGACTTGCCGGCACGACGTCACGTTTTGTCACGGCTCTCGCCTCGCTTGGCCCCGGCCCCTACCTGATTGATGGCGCATCACCGTTGCGGGCCCGACCGATGGGTCCGTTGCACGACTCGCTGCACGCGCTCGGCGCCCGCCTCGAGCCAGAAAATGAGTGGGGCCACCTGCCGGTAACGGTCTCTGGGCCGGTCGGCGGTGCCGATGCAATCGTGATGCCCGGAGACGTGTCCAGCCAATACGTCACCGCACTGATGCTCATTGCGCCGCTAATCCGTGATGGGCTTTCGTTGGGGTTGTCGACCGACTTAGTCAGTCGACCCTACGTCGAGATCACAAAGGCCGTGATGAGATCGTTCGGTGCAATCGATGTGCACATCGCCCATCGGCATGTCACCGTCGCAGAGAGCGGCTACCGTGCCACCCGCTACGAGGTTGAGCCTGACGCATCGTCGGCCAGCTATCCACTCGCAGCGGCGGCGATCGTGGGTGGCGCTGTCAGAGTCAGGGGCCTCGGCCGCAATTCCTTACAAGGCGATGCCGTGTTTTGCGATGTCCTCGAACAGATGGGATGCCTCGTCACGACCGGGCCGAGCGACATCGTCGTCATGCGCCGGCGCGACACCCCCCTACGCGGCATCGACATTAATATGTCTCACATCTCCGACCTCGTCCCGACGCTGGCCGTCGTGGCAACGCAGGCAACCACTCCGACGCGCATTACGGGCGTGGGCTTCATTCGTGAAAAGGAGAGCGATCGACTCGGTGATCTCGCTGCCGAATTAGCCAAACTCGGAGCCGCGGTCACTGTCGAACCAGACGGTCTGCTGGTCGCTCCGAGCGACCTGTTGCACGGTGCACGTCTGGACACCCACCATGATCACCGCCTGGCCATGTCGTTCGGATTACTCGGCCTCGTGGTCGATGGCATTGAAATCGTCGATCCTGGTGTGGTGAGCAAGAGCTGGCCAGGCTTTTGGGATGCACTCGACGCAATGCCGGCGAAACGCACGTGACCTATCGTCCACGTACAATCGTCGCTGCGTTTGACGTCGACGGGACAGTCACGGATCGTGACTGTGTCGTCCCCTTTATGCGAATCGTGACGGGTGCTCGGCGAATCGCACCTCGACTAGCCGCTCGACCGGATCGACTCGTCTCAGCACTCGCCCGTCGAGATCGGGATCAAATCAAGGCACTCGCTGCTCAAGCTGCGTTCCGAAATCGGCGAGATGACGACCTTGGGGCCCTCGGTGCGCAATTTGCCCGCGCTGTTCACGACGGCTGGCTTCGCAACGACACGGTCGAAGCCCTGCGTGGGCATCAAGCTGTGGGGGATCAGGTGGTCCTCGTGTCGGCCTCGTTCGAGGTGTACGTGCGTCCTCTCGGTGAGTTGCTTGGTGTTGACGATGTTCTCGCAACGCGGCTCGAACATGCCAATGGAGTTGCGACTGGTGCGCTTGACGGGTTGAACTGCCGCGGACCGGAGAAGGTGCGTCGTTTGCACGACTGGGTCGACTGTAAGTTCGGCGGACGATCGAACGTACGCGTGGTCGCATACGGCGACTCGGCGGGAGATCGCGAACTGTTGGCTGACGCCGACGAGGTGCACTGGATGACCTCCGACGGAAGTGCACCATGATGGCGCCGATGTTGCGCGCATTGCGCCCGAAGCAGTGGTTGAAGAACATTCTCGTATTCGCCGCGCCGGGTGCTGCAGGTGTGCTCGATAATGCGAGCGACTTCTGGACTACGACGATCGCCTTCATAGCGTTCTGCCTTGCAGCTAGCGGCATCTACGTCTGGAATGACCTCAACGATCTTGATTCTGACCGAGCCCACCCCACCAAACGCAATCGACCATTCGCCGCAGGTTTGGTGCCATTAGGCCTGGCCCGCATGATGGGGGTCGTGCTTCCGGTGGCCGCGTTGGCAGTCGCTGGATCCACCGGACGGTGGGAGACCGTGGCCGTCGTCGCCGCGTACATCGTGCTCGCGCTGAGCTACACGTTCAAGCTCAAGGAAATTGCGATTATTGACCTGCTCGCAGTGGCGTCCGGCTTCGTTTTACGGGCTGCTGGAGGCGCAGTTGCGGTCGATGTTCCGATGTCTCGGTGGTTCGTGCTCTGCGTGACGTTCGGGTCGCTCTTCATCGTGGTGGGCAAGCGTTACGCCGAGTTCCAAGAGGTGGGGGTTGGCTCGGGAACACGAGTCACGCTTGATGCGTACACGCCGGGCTTCTTGCGGATGCTGCTGTCAGTCAGTCTCGGTGGTGCGCTGCTTAGCTACTGCGTGTGGGCGTTTGAGACCGCTGAGGGGAACGATTTTCCGTTTTACGAACTATCGATCGTCCCGATGATCGCCGCGCTGTTCCGGTATTTGCTGGTCCTTGAGCGCGGCGAAGGATCGGCACCTGAGGAGGTCTTTGCGAGTGATCGGGTGCTTCAGCTCGCTGGCCTCGTCTGGGTGATTATCTATGGAGTGGCGGTGTACACGGCATGAACCAGGAACAGCCAGATTTGGCAGGGACGATGGAGCTCGTCGCCAACGTCGAAGGATGGATGAGCCCCGGCCAGGCTGCAACGCTGTTCGAAGCGGCCGTCAATTGCCCGAGCGGTGGAGTGATCGTCGAGATCGGGAGCTTCCGAGGCCGCTCGACGATCGTCCTGGCAACCGCCGCCGACCCCTCGGTCCAGGTCGTGGCGATCGATCCACATGCCGGAAATGATCGCGGCCCGCAAGAGATCGACGGCTTCGAGAACGAGGCCGCCGATGACCACGGGTTGTTCGCGGCCAATCTTGCTGCAGCGGGTGTTGCAGACCGAGTGCGTCATATACGGGAATTTTCCGATGCGGCGCTCGATGTGATCGACCATGAAATCGACGTGCTGTACATCGACGGTGCTCATCGGTATGCGCCGGCGCGAGCTGACATCTGCGCGTGGGGTGATCGGGTCAACGACGGTGGCACGATGTTGATCCACGATTCGTTCTCCTCGGTCGGGGTGACTCTGGCTATCCTTCGTTCCCTTGTCTTCGGAGGGCGCTTTCGCTACGTCGGTCGAGCCCGTTCGATGACGATCTATCGGGCGGATCTTTCGGCGAATACTTCGGCTCGGCTGCGCAATGCTGGCCGTCAACTCGCTCAGCTGCCCTGGTTCGTCAGGAACGTCGCGCTGAAAGTGCTGATTTCACTCAAGCTGGTGACTGCCGAATGGCCCTACTGACGGCACTCTGCAGCAGTAACCTTGTCATCTCGTGAAGACCGAACAACGCGCACTGACCGGCTGGGGCCGGACCGCTCCGACCGTTGGGACCCTTGTGCGCGCTACTGCCGACGAATTGAGCTCCGACGCTGGACTCTCGGCCACCGTTGGCGCCCGGGGAGCAATCGCCCGTGGACTCGGCCGGTCCTACGGTGATTCGGCTCAGAACGGCGGCGGAGTGGTCGTCAAGCTTGTTCCGGGAGCAGACCCGATCCGCCTGGATCACGACGCCGGCCTCGCCCATGTCGATGGCGGCGTAAGTCTGGATGTATTGCTTCGAGAAATCGTTCCACAGGGTTGGTTCGTACCGGTGACACCCGGGACCCGGTTCGTCACGGTCGGCGGCTCAGTTGCGAGCGACATCCACGGAAAGAATCATCATGCGGATGGGTCCTTCGGAGCCCACTGCACCAGGCTCGGCATGTTGATGGCCGACGGATCGCATCGATCGATCACGCCTGGTAGCGACCCTGACCTCTGGTGGGCGACCATCGGCGGGATGGGTCTCACCGGTCTGATCACCGATGTGACGTTCCGAATGATTCCGATCGAATCGCGCCACTGTGTCGTGGATACCGAGCGCGTCCCCAACCTCGACGCTCTTCTCGAGAAGATGGAGACGAGCGATCATCTTTATCGGTACTCGGTCGCGTGGATTGATCTGGTCGCAACCGGAAAGCACCTCGGCCGGTCGGTGCTGTCGATGGGGAACCACGCATCCCTCGATGATCTACGTGAGCTTCGCCCCAAGGCGGTCGACAATCCACTCGATTTTGACCCGACGACGTTCCCCGACGTCCCGAACGGTGTTCCCAACGTTTTGAACCGCTTGGCGGTACGGGCTTTTAATGAGCTGTGGTATCGCAAGACCCCTAAGCAACATCACGGCACAGAGTCACTTACTGGCTTCTTCCATCCGCTCGATATGGTCGGCCAGTGGACCCGGCTTTACGGCAGCGGCGGGTTCCTCCAGTACCAGTTCGTGGTGCCCTTCGATGCTGTCGACACGATGCGGACGATCGTTGCCAGGATCGCTGCCGAAGGACACGCGAGCTTCCTGGCGGTCCTCAAAAGATTCGGCGCCCAATCGGGTGGGTTCCTCAGCTTTCCGACGCCCGGATGGACCCTCGCACTCGACTTGCCGGCCGGTGTCGCTGGCCTCGGTCGGCTGCTTACTGAACTCGACGAGTTGGTGCTCGGCGCCGGCGGTAGGCATTATCTCGCCAAGGACGCGTTCGCAACTCCTGAGGTGGTGCGCCGCGGCTATCCCCAACTTGCCGAATGGAAGAAGATTCGCAACGCAGCCGATCCAACCGGGGTTTGGGTCAGTGACCAGGCACGCCGCCTCGAACTTGTCTGATCAGGGCACCGCAACCAACCCTCCACCGAATGGAAACCATATGATGAACGCTTTCGACCAGCCCCAAAATATTCTCGTGCTCGGCGGACGGAGCGACATCGCCCATGCGATCGTAAGGCAACTTGCGTCGCCGGCGTTGAGGTCGGTGGTATTGGCTCACCGTGGCGGCGACACCATCGAATTGAATGGTGTCGACGATTCGGTTGCTGTGCAGTGCGTTCCGTTCGACGCAACCGACCGCACAGCACACGCAGCGTTCGTCGACGGCATCGTGGCCGAGCACGGCGACATTGACATCGTGATCCAAGCGTTCGGTCAGCTCGGTGGCCCCGAGGTGAACACCGACCCCACAGCAGCGGGAGACCTCGTTGACGTCAACGTGGCCGGAGCCGTCAGCTCCGGTCTGGCCGTTGCTGCACAGCTCCGCACCCAGGGCCATGGCGTTCTCGTGGTGCTGTCGAGCGTCGCCGGAGTACGCACGCGACCCTCAAACTTCGTCTACGGGGCCACGAAGGCAGGCCAGGATGCATTCGCGACTGGGCTCGGCCACGCGCTCGCCGGCTCAGGTGCGCGTGTGATGACGGTGCGTCCAGGATTTGTTCGATCCACCATGACCGAGGGGTTGAACGAGGCTCCGTTCTCCTGCGATCCCGGCGACGTTGCTGACGCGGTCGTCGCCGGCCTCCGCAATCGCAAATCAGTCGTCTGGGCGCCAGGCGTCCTGCGTTACGTGTTCGCCGTGTTGCGTGTCGTTCCCGGTTTCGTGTGGCGCAAGCTCGACAGCTGACGACCGGTCGACCGCAGCTTCGAACGCAGCACCTGCTTCACTGCCGCACATTCAGCCAGTTTCAGCCCGATGTCCAACGAGCCTGATGAGCGGTTCATATCGACTACATCGGCATCGACGGATCGCACGTGACAAAGTCGTCGCACAAGCCAGCGATGCGTTCCCGGCTCACTGCCTGATCGGGCGACTTCATCGCCGTGCCACCACCCATGGCTGTCCCAGGGCTGTTGCCGTGACGACCCGCGACATTTCGTCTGTGGCGCCGCGAAAAGCGACCCGCTGACGTGGGTACCTAATCACTTCGCGAGGTCTTCCGGGACGGGGACGACCGGGTACAGGCCATCGACGTCGGCGCCGCTGATGCCGCCGCCCCCCTCACAGCGTTCGAATAGCAGGATCAGGTTCGACTCGTACTGCCCGACGAGACAGAAGTTGTCCGCGATCGCCTGGTTGTGCTCCTGCGACTGACGTTTGACTGAGGTGTTTGGCTCGAGCCACCCTGACCAGAAGTTGGTCAGAACGACGAAGTCAGCCTGCTCGATCTCTTCTGCGAGACCGGAACCTTCAGCATCGGCCAGCCCTGGGTCCATCTCGATGAAGTATGTCGCCGGATCGAGTTCGTCGAAAAGGAAGTAAATTGACACGTCGCTGTAGACCGTCCGGCTTAAGTCGGCTGTCCCGACGATCAGCCTGTCGCCCGGCTCGCTCCGTGCTTCGAGGTCAGGGATCATTGCGATCAGCGCATTTGCCACTTCCGGGTTTCCGAACCAGAACTTGCGACCCTCGCGCTCAACCAGAAACGGCAGTGGGAGATCGCCAACCGACACCCGGGTGTGCAGCAGATAGTAGCGGTACGTGTAAAACGGGCTCACGATTAGCATCAACGCCAGAACCACTGCCGTTCCGCTCACTACCCAGACGCGGACCATCGGCCCCGTGCGCTCGGCGTTGCGAAGGGACCGGCAGACGGCGTGGGTAATCAAGGCCGCAAATAGCGGCCATGACACCATTGCCACCCACGCCAGGTGTGTGGAATCCGGCCTCTGGAGTGCTTGGGGCAGGATTCCGAGGCCTAAAACGCCAGCGATGAACAGAGTGTCGATCTGCGAGTTAGAGCCGTCACGACGACGGAGCCACCAGGCTGACGCCGGAACCGTGATGGCAATGATGATCACTGCAAAGAACCAGAGGAAAAGCTGTTGGCTCGCCAACGGTGCCGGGAGAGGCCAGTAGGGCGGCACCGCCTCAGCGACAGCTTGGAGCGCGCCGTCGAGCTCACCGAACGACGGTGGACTTGGCAATTCTCGACCGGGCCGGAGCCGCACGACGGGATCGACGACAATCCCGTCGATCACCGGACCGGGTCCTGCAACAACCAGATGGATCCACATCGGGGTCAAGCCGACGAATGCGCCGATTAGTACCGGGCGCAGCGCCACAGAGCGGTGAATCCACCCCGCTGCGAGGAAGGTGAGCGACACCGCGAGCACTATGTCGGGCCGGAACGACAGGGCGAATCCACCGAGCAGGCCGGCAACCGCCCACGCCCAGACGTTTCCAGTGTTGCGGGCGCGAATCGCGAAGACTGCCGCCCAGAGTGCGAGCGCAACAGCACCGTGCCACGCAAGGGCAGCGAGCCCGATCGGCGTCATCGTCAACAGGGCGGCAATGACGCCCGCTCCGACTGCGGTGATTCGACCCCAGGGGCGCGTGAGGGCGTACAGCGCGAAAACGATCGCGAGATTCTGGACCAGCGCAAAGATCCGCTCGGCTTCGAGTGTGTAGCCGAACACCCGGTACCAGCCAGCGAGGACATGGAGCGCTCCAGGTCCGTATAGGTGCAGAAAGTCAACGTTCGGGACCCGCCCTTGTTGCACGAGGCGCGGGAACACAAGCATAAACCCTTCCTCCATCGACGACCCGGGAGCCCGGAGCAAGCCCCGCACAGGGAGCAGACAGAAGGAAAGCAATGCGCCGACGGCGACGGCGCCGCGGACACTCCACCGCGGTCGGCCACCGAACACGAATGGCGTTCGGGTGGTGGGGATCTCGGTCGGGTCGGACAAGCGCCCGCATAGTACCCACCGCGAGGGTGAGCAACGGCGTATCGTCTGTCTTGATGTCGGCCGCACCCCATGACGATGCGCTCGAGCGCCTGCAGCGCGATGCCGATGATCTACGTGCGCATGGCGTGCGGCGTCTTCATGTGTTGGCGTGGCGTGATCTCGATGATCCCGATGCGGGTGGCTCCGAGGTCCACGCCGACGAGTGCGAGCGCCGGTGGGCCGCAGCGGGACTCGACATCGTCCATCGCACGTCAGCGGCAGCCGGGCAGCCGGCGACGGCAGACCGCAACGGGTATCGAGTAGTTCGCCGAGGGAGCCGCTACTCGGTTTTTCCGCGGACCATCGCGTCGGAACTGACGCGACGGATGGGCCGCTATGACGCTTTGGTGGAGGTGATGAACGGCGTACCGTTCTTCTCGCCCGTCTGGTGCCGACAGCCACGAATTCTGTTCCTCCACCACGTCCACGGGCCAATGTGGGACCAGATTCTCCCAGGATCGCTGGCAGCGTTCGGCAGGGCACTGGAGGCCCGTGTCGCCCCACCCATCTACCGCCGGAGCCTCACGGCAACACCGTCTGACGGAACCCGGGAAGAGCTAATTGAACTCGGATTCGATCCCGAACGAATCGTGGCGGTCCCCAACGGCACCGACCAGCGGTTCTCACCCGAAGGAGAACGAACACTGCACCCCTCAATCGTGGCGGTCGCGCGACTCGCACCGGTAAAGCGGTTTGGGTTACTGCTCGACGCTGCGGCAGCGGCACGCGAGCAGGTTCCGAATCTGACGCTGACGATCGTCGGCGACGGTCCCGAACGTTCGGCACTGGCCGAGAAGGCCGAACGCTTGGGCGGCAGGGACTGGGTGGAATTTGCCGGACGAATCGACCATGATGCATTGGTCGACGCCTACCGGCGTTCCTGGATCGTCGCGAGCGCCTCACTCGCTGAGGGGTGGGGCCTGAGCCTGACAGAAGCGGCCGGTTGCCGCACTCCCGCAGTAGCGACCGACATCCGTGGCCACCGCAGCTCGGTTGTCGATGGCGAGACTGGCTTACTCGCATCCCCCGATGATTTCGGCGATGCGATCGTCCAGGCGCTTACCGATCACGACCTTCGCGCCCGGCTGGGAGACGCAGCTGAGCGGCGGGTGCGAGCAATGACCTGGGATGCGACCTCCGCCGGCGTGCTGTCGGTGCTGCATCGTGCGGCCGTCACGTCCAATGGCGACAGCTAGGATCCGGAGCCTCATGCGTAGCGTTGTCGTGCTTCCGACATACAACGAAGCAGAGAACATCGAACGGTTCCTCCGAGCGGTCCGTGAGGCGTCTCCCGATACCGACGTGCTGGTGGTCGACGACGACAGTCCGGACGGTACTGGAGCACTAGTCGAGAAAATTGACGCCGAACTCGGCCGAATCAAATTGCTGTCACGTCCTGGCAAACGCGGGCTGGGAAGCGCTTATCGCGATGGTTTCGCCCACGTCCTCCAAGCCGATTATGACGTCGTTGTCACGATGGACGCCGACCTCTCGCACGACCCGGAACAGATCCCCGATTTCCTCGACAAGATCACGGATGGTACCGACCTTGTCATCGGATCACGGTATGTCACTGGTGGCGGCACGACCGACTGGCCCGTCCGCCGACAGTTGCTCTCAAGGTGGGGCAACGCGTACACCCGCACGATCCTCGGCGTGTCACCTCGCGACTGCACCGGTGGGTACCGGGCCTATCGCGCTACATCGCTGCAAGCGATTGACCCGGCCGCAACCAGCGCGGAGGGGTACGCGTTCATGACCGAGCTCGTGCGACGCATGTCGGCCATGGATGCCACGATCATCGAATTACCGATTGTCTTCCGTGACCGCAAGCTCGGAAAGTCAAAAATGTCGGGCCGGATCATCATCGAATCGATGATGCTGGTGACCCGGTGGGGTATCGGCGACCGCCTTCGTCGACTCCGATGCTGATGATCGACCGGGTGCGCCAACAAGTGGATGCGCTGTCGGCCCGTACACTTGTTGCTGTCGCGTCCTTGGCGGTGGCGCTTCCGCTCCTGGTTGCTGTTGTCGCGCTCGCACAACGCCGTTGGTATCCGGTCCTTGACCTCGCAATGACCGAATTCCGGATCCAGGACGTCGGGACGCGACAGACCCCGTTGATCGGTTTGCCGGGCCGGATCGGTGAACTCCCCGACCAGGGAAGCCATCCGGGGCCGCTGAGCTTCTGGTTGCTCGCCCCCGCTTATCGGCTGTTCGGGGGATCGGCCTGGGCGATGGAAGTTGCGACGGTGTCGGTTGCACTCATGTGGATTGCGGTCGCAATGTGGATCGGTCATCGCCGACTCGGGCGGGCGGGAATCGCTCTCGTCGCGGCGATCATCGCGATTCTCGTCCGCGGCTTTGGATTGTCAGTGTTGAGCCAACCGTGGAACCCGTACATGCCGCTACTCGCCTGGCTCGTGGTACTGCTAGGGGCCTGGGCCGTACTCGACGGCGACGACATGATGTTGATCCCGCTCGTCGCAGCAGCATCGTTTGCTGCGCAGACGCACATCCCGTATCTCTTAATGGCCGGAGCGATCGGCCTGGTCGCCGTTGTCGTCGTCCTGGTGCGCTGGTCGCGTACCAGGGGCTCTGACGAGCGGTCATCACCGCCGCGTAGCGTCCTCGTAACTATCGCTGTGTTCGTCGTGCTCTGGCTGGCACCGCTCGTCGATCAGATCCGTCGGAATCCGGGCAATATCAAGCGCCTGCTCGATCACTTCGGGAGTCCGGACGAGGAGCCCATCGGGTATGGCGCCGGCATCCGGTTGATGCTTCGACACCTGGATGCTGTGGGCGCGCATCTCGGGTTGCTCGTTGGTCATGAACGATTCCTGGAAGAGGGCTTCGATCCCGACGGCCCGATCTGGGCAGGGATGCTCCTGCTCGCAGCGTGGATCGTGGCATGCTTCGTGGCGTTCCGGCTTCGACATCGCTCGCTGGTCGCACTGCACTCGCTGCTCGCAGTCACACTCGTCCTGACCACGATATCGATGTCTCGGATCTTCGGTAAGCGCTGGTACTACCTCACGCTCTGGGCCTGGGTAACCACAACGCTGCTGATCGTGGCGACGCTGTGGACAGCGGTCGCCTGGCTCCGCTCTTACCATCCGAACGTCGGGCGCCGGATCAGCCGGGCCGGAATAGCCACTACCGGCGTGCTGGTGGCACTGATCGTGACTGCGAGCATGATCGTGCTCGCCCCATCCACTGACCATCCGGAGGAGTACCTCGGCGACACGTTGGGCGAGTTGGTCGACCCGACTGCGGCTGCGCTCGACCCCGAAGGCACCTATGTCGTCGAATGGAAGGACGCCTACTTCTTCGGCAGTCAGGCGTTCGGGCTCGTCAGCGAGCTTCGAAGAGCGGGTTACAACGTCGGTGCCGGGGAGTTCTGGACGGTGCCGGTCACGCCGTCTCGGGTGGTACCCACCTTGTCGGCTGACGATGCTTTGGTGTTCGTTACGGGCGGGTTTGTCGAGCAGTGGCGGTCCGACGACCGGTTCATCGAGTTGGCGAGTGTCGACCCGCGCAGCGCCGAGGAACTCGTTGAGTACGAGTACCTGCGATCCGACCTGATCGTCGATCTTAAGGCGAGCAGGCTTGACGATCTGGTGCCGCTTGTCGACACCAATCTTTTCGTACTCAACATCGACCAGCGGATCAGCGTCACCGCTCGGGCGCTGATCGCCCGCATGATCAGAGTGGGACAGGAAACTGCAGTGTTTCTCGGGCCACCTGGCACGTCCGTCTGACCGCCGGCTTGCTCCACCAAGGCCCTCGTCTCCGATCCACACACCCGCAGCGACGTCCTCTTCCCCCAAACGACAGCAAAATGCCGGTGGATCGTGACGGCTGGCGTCATGATCGGCTGAAATTTCAGAGATCAGGGTGAGGGCGCTCAACTCGGGAGGAAGAATTGTGGTGGATCAAAGGGCGCCGCAGATGTCGCCCTCGGCGAAGAGTGCGTACGCAGAATCGATCCAAATGTCGACGAGCGCCCGTTGTTCCGGCTCAAACAGATCGAATTCACGACGAATGATTGCGTCGAACGCCGACTCCAGATCGGTTCCGATGGCCGGAGCGAGCTCAGCGGCAGCGTCCTCGATCAGCTGCCGTACGGCGGCGTCAGCGTCGGTGGTGAGCAGGCTGGCTTCTGCGAGCAGGCACTCAGGGCCTCCGAATGTGCGAGCAGCAACTCCTTCGAGCTGGAAGATCCTCGTGGGCTCCGTGCCGTCGGCGCGGCGAGCCTCGCCGAGTTGTCGGACCATGCCCTCGTCGTCGACACGGAACTCGATGTCCCCCTCCTGGAGCCACATCATCATCGTTGCGCTGTACGGCTCGTAGATCCGTAATGTCGAGATGTCGTAGAGGACTGGAGCAAAACCATCGAGCTGCTCGAGGTGCGGCTTTATCCGACTCATCGTGGGCGAAGTCTTAAAGTCGGCGGTCGGTCCAGATGGTTGCGCAAGGAACGGGATATTCATTGCTGACACGACCACAATTAACACGCCAACAACGATGTTGATACGGCGATCGAGGCGCCCGGCGAGACCGACCTTCTGACATTGACGTGCTTCCCACGCGCTGACTCCGAGCCAGACGATGACGAGATGGACGAAGGCCATCAGCGGCCACTCCCACCGCACGTGATGAGGTGACAGCCCGACCAACCCGATCGTAAGGCGGCTCAACGCAAGCACTGAGCCGATCAGTACCACGATCGCGACGATCCCGGCGGTCGCTTCCGCTCGTCGCCGTCCGTTGTGAGCAAGCCATGTCAGGCCGATCAGTATCGCCGTGAGGACCGTGAGGCCGAGGACGGCAGCCCACAGCGGCAACACGCCAGGCACATCGAGCGTCCGGCCCTCGGCAGTTTCGGTGATCTTGGTGCCGACAACGGTTGTCGAGTAGCCAGCGCGACCCCAGAACGGCGGCCGTACACCGAGGCTTGCGACGATCTGGGCGGCGTTGCCGAGGCCGAGAGTGAAGTCGCCACCCGAGGAATTGCCGAGCAGGCGCGACATGTTGCCTTTGCCGGTACCGAAGAACTGCTCCCACAGCGACGGAGCCCACAACACTGCGATGATTGCGATGCTCATGCTGACCGGACGTCGCCACTGCGATGAGTCGACCTCGTGGCGCTTCCAGATCCTGACTCCGCCGACGCCCAGCAGCAGGAAGACGAATATGTAGGCGTAGGAAATGTGCGTTTGGAGGAGCAAGGTCGCCGTGAAGGCGGCCCACGGGAGAAGTCCGTCGTCGCCGGCGGCGATTCCCACTGCGATGATCAGTAGCGCAATGAACCCAAAGATCAGCGCGTTCGGCTGCCAGATGTCGATCAGTAGTTCGCTGCCCATTGACCAGGCCATCAGCGCAGTGGCCAGCAATGCCCATCGCTGGAAAGCCCAACCACCGACACGGTGCGCAGCGGCAGAAATAACGCACACCATTGCGATATTGATGAGCGCCACGCCTATGGCCGCAGCCGGACCGGGCGCTAAAAAATAGGCGAAAGGAGCGACCAGCCAGTCGTAGAGCGCTCCCGGATTGTTTATATCCTCGCCAACGCTCAGTGACGCAGAAGTCCAGGACCCGAGGAATGGGTGGTTGTCGGTCCACACATCACGAGTCCGGATGAACAGCAGGGCGTTGTCGCCGATAGGGAACCAGTTACGGCGTAAAGCACGCAGTACAGCGGTGACAAAGGGGACAATAATGATGGCGGTTGCAGCCATGCGTAGGCGCCTTGACGGCTCGGCAACGTCCACCTTCTTGTCGCGCATTTCGCTGCCTGAGACCTCGTTGCCGTGATCTCCGTAGCCGTCGTTACCGTCGCATCGGACTTTTCCTTCTGCGGCGGTGACGTCGACGCCTGTCACGTCGTCGAGGTCTTCGGTCGGCACACTGCGATCGTATCCAGCCACCACGACGAGTACGGTTGATCGGCGGTGGACAAGGTTGAGGATCGAGTCGGAAGTGGGTCGCAGGTTGACGAGCGACCCGACGTCGGCGCGACCTATCAGCTGGCCTACCAACCGGCGCTCGATGGCGTTCGCGGCGTCGCCGTGGTACTCGTGGTCGTGTTCCACCTCGATGTCGGCGTGTTTGATGGCGGCTACCTCGGGGTCTCGGTGTTCTTCACGCTTTCTGGCTTCTTGATCACGGCGTTGCTGGTCGGCGAGTGGAACTCGCCTGGTGACGGCACGCAACGCGGAATCGGCCTCGGCCGGTTCTACGTGCGGCGGATCAAACGGCTCATGCCGGCGGGTATCGCCACCTTGCTCGCTGTGGCGGCACTCGCGGCGGTGGGCCTATTGGCTCGCACGCCAAGGTTGCAGGGTGATCTCACCGCAGCGGCGTGGAATGTCTTCAACTGGCGTGAACTATGGTCGGGAGACTCGTACGCCGAGCTCTTCCAGCAGGAAAGCGCAGTCGCCCACTTCTGGTCTCTAGCGATCGAAGAGCAGTTCTACCTCGTCTGGCCGTTGACGATGCTGTTCCTATTCAAGCGCTGCGGACTCGGACGGCACGGTTTACTGCGAGTTTTGGGCGTGCTATTCCTGCTGTCGGCGGCGACGGCACTGATGGCATCGCCCGAGGTCGCGTACTTCGCGACGTGGACCAGAGCCAGTGAAATCCTCGCGGGAGCGCTGCTAGCTGTGTGGATGTCGACGTCGTCTCGCCCGACCTGGCCGAATTGGTGGCGGTGGTTGCCGGCCGCGTCCTTGTCGATCATCGTGGTTGCCGCGATCGTAACCCCGACGGCGACCGGCTGGGCCTACGCAGGAGGCCTCCCGGTCTTCGCCTTGGTCAGCGTGGCCTTAATCGCCGGCCTGCAGATACCCAGCCACACGACACGGGCGATGTCGTGGCTGCCATTGGTCTCGCTTGGCAAGGTGAGCTACGGCGTATACCTAGTTCATTGGCCGGTTTTCGTCGTCCTCGACGAGCAGCGAGTCGGCGTTGGCGGTTGGTCGCTGGCTGTGTTCCGACTGGCGGTGACCGGCATCATTGCCGTGACGATGTTCTTCGTTCTTGAACGTCCGATCCGCCAGTCGCAGCGTTCGGTCCGCCCGATCGTCGCCGCGGGGTGCGCAGTCCTCGCGATGTCGATTGTCACCGTGGCCGCCTTCGCAGTGAGCGACGACACGATCGTTGCCGATCCGGCGCCTGCTGTGCTCGGCGGCGAGGCGATGATGGTGCTGGATTCGCCACCGGAGACAACAGCTGCGACAGCGCCTGCGACCTCCATCGTTTCCGGTCCGGTTGCCGATTGGGCCGCAACGCAGGCCACCACCTCGACGACCACGACCACAACGACGGTGCCCGCTCCACTTCCGACCACTATCGCCGTGTTCGGTGACAGCGTGCCCGCCTGGTTGCTGCGCGACGCTGCAAGTTCGTTCGACCGTTCGGACGTGGTTATCTTGAACGGGGCGAAGGAGGCGTGTGACGGCATGGTCGACCTCCCCGTCGGACGTGACCGGCGCAGGACCGAGCTCCGGCCTCCAGATGATTGTCTCGACTGGACTGTCAGCTATCCGCAGACGCTGGAAAACGCCGCCGAAACCGATCTTGCGCTGCTCGTGGTGGGCCAGGCGCCTGTGGTCGACCACCTGATCGACGGTGAGTGGCAGGGCCCTTGCGACTCCATCGACTGGTATCTCGATGACCTGGATCAACGTGTCGAGTTCCTTCGCGGTGAGGGCGTGCAACCAGTCCTCGCGATCCCGGCTCGCTACGGGGAACGCGTAGCGTTCATGGTCGACGATGACCATCGCGAACGGGTGGGGTGCGTTCGTTCGGCGCTGTTGGGCTTCACGCTTCGTCATAACGTCGACAACCTCGACCTTGACCCGGTGCTGTGCCCCAACAACGATTGCGATGCCCGCCGCGATGCCGACGGGATCCATGTTGGTCCGGAGTTCGCCCCGCTCGTTCTCGATGAGATCCTCGACGACGTGCTCGCACTCGTCGACACAGCCCTATAGAACAACGACTGCGACCGCAAGCGTCGCGCCCGACACAGCGAGCCACAGGAGCGCAGTGCGGCCAGGGGACCAGGTCATCGCCCGGACCGGTTGTTCGATCGCGACGTGGAGTACAGCGGCCGCGGCCAACGACACCACTACCTTCAGCCCGAGCAGCGGCCAGCGGTCGAGACCGGTTCGATCCTCGGTGAGGACGAGAATGACGGGCCAATGAACGACATACCAGCTATAGCTGAGACGTCCGATTGCGACGGTCGGCTGGGTCGCAAGCGCCCGTGTGAGCGGTGACGGCACGAGTAACGCGGCCACGAGCACGGCACTCACCAACGAAATCACTGCGTATCCGCCGTGTAAGAGCCAAGGCGGGTCGTAGTCCGTCGTGAGGGCCAATCCGAGCAGTGTCGCGGCGGCAATCGGCCCGGCGATGGCCAGATGCTTCGAGTGCCGGACCGTGAGCGTCGGTCGCACGTGGAGCAGCAGCGCAAGTCCGCAACCGGCGAGCAATTCGCTGCCGCGGCTGTCGGTGCCGAATTCCAAGCGGTAAGCCGGTCCCGAGACCAGAATCTGGACGGCCAGAGAGGACGCCCAGCCGATCGCCACGAAAATCGATAGCGTCCGAAGCGGGCGGGCCGTGCGCCACGCGATCAACACCGCAACAGTCAGAATCACATAGAACTGTTCCTCGACCGCAAGCGACCAGTACGGACCGAGCGGACCGACGATCGTTCGCACTAAATCGTCCTCTCCCGCAATGATCACGTTCCAGTTCGACCATCCGAACAGTCCAGCGGCGGCCTCGGTCCACTGCAGACCCGGCCAGAACCGACTCGACGCCAGGACGGCACCGGCGATCACGACGATGGAGACGGGCGCGAGACGACGCAACCGGCGCGCCCAGAACTGACCGATCGCCAGCCCCCCTGGTGAAGATGACCTTCGAATCAAAAGCGTTGAGACCAGATAGCCCGAGAGAGTGAAGAACACGGACACGCCCAGGAACCCTCCAGGTGCCAGGCCGGCAAGATTTGACGTTGCGCCGCCGTGGTATAGCACTACGGCAACCACTGCGTACGCCCGCAACCCGTCTAGCGCTGGCCGATATTCGATCGGGCGGGTACTCACCCGTTGCGCTCGCGACCGGGAGGCACAAGCGACGCTCCCGCGACCAGAATGACCCCGAGCAGGGTCCAGCCGTGGAGCCACTCGAAACGGAGTGGCCAGCCGGCACCAGGGAACGGATTGTCGGAGCGAACGACGAAGGTGACGATCAACCCGACGCCGACGATGAGGGCTGCTCCGGTGATCCCGATCACGCGAGTGGCCCGCCACGGCGCGACGACCATTGCGAGCACCCAGATCGCTGCGACCGGCAGAGCCCAAACCCAGCCGATCAGAACAGCAGCAGCAGCGGCGGTGATCGAACCGGACGCGACCAGGGTATGACGCGTGGGCCGCTCCGACGGCGTTCGGAAACGTGCCGCGAACGGGTCCCCCTCTCGTCGCCGATCGCGCAGCGCGAGGACAAGACAGGCGAGAGCGGCCAGCCCTGAGAGGACAAACGCGATGTTCAGCGACCGTTGGACTGGCCATATAATCTCAACTCGCGTGAAATCGGTGGTGGGTTCGAGCCACCAGCCGTTCGCATTGCCGTCGATCAGGACGGGCGCACCGAGATCGTCGCCGCTGTCGGTCGCCTGCCATGCATCGTTGTATCCCTCTCCGAGGATGACCCAGCATCCGTTGGGGCAGGGCGGCACGTCGAGGGTGTGCTGGCGGGCGCTCGATTCGACGACGACCGTTTCGGTCGGGTCGATGGACGAGGATGGTGCCTCAGCGTTGTTCGTCGAGAAGACCACCCGGTCGACGTTGAAGCCGGTCTCGCTGCCTGCCGTTGAAACGACGGTGTGCGTCCCTGCGTCTAGCTCGACTCCTCCCGTACAGATCTCTGCGACGATCGGATCGCCGGCCAGCGCATCGGTCGCTGCCACGTCGAAGCTCATCCCGATTTCGATGCCGTCGAGGGCGACGAAATCCTCCGAACAGTCAACCGTCAGCCGTTCGACCGTTTGCACTGCTGGGGAGCTTCCGTCGAACAAGAGCTCTGATATCGCAGCAGGCAGCTGGACGGGTTCGTTGAACCGGCGGTTCTGCACAAAACGGGGATTGATTGCAACGATCTCGAACGTCACTTCGTCGAGTTCGATGGGACGCGGAAGATCGATTGGCGCACCGGCATCAGGCGGAACCTCAAGATCGAACGATCCGGCTGCATCGGTCATGCGCAGCGCGGTGATCGGGGAGTGGTCGCCACCGGGCTGGGCCAGCGTCAACTCGGTTGCCGTCCCTCCGCCGCGGAATGTGACCCGTTCACCCACTCCTGCGCCGAACTGTGTCGTCCACGCCGTGCTCGCGTCGTCATCGAATGCTGCGGCACCACGCGCTGCGGGAACTCCGACGAGATGCGAAGACGCTACGACCGATTCGCCCAGCAGGTTTGCGAGCGCGCGATCGTCGAGCCGTTGATCGAGGCGCAGTGTCACGGCGGGCGCCACCGTCAATGGTGCACTGAGCTCGAGTTCTCGGGCCAGTTTCGGCTCGGGGTCGTCGCGCCACCGGTCAGCCGATTCGATGCGCAGACGGGAAAGCACGATGTCGACGTTCGATGCCAACTCGGTCAGGCTGTTCACGTCAAGAGGCGGGCGGAGCAACTCGGTCGTAGCTCCGAGTCCGAAGTCGATCTCGGTGAAGCCGACGCCCCCGACTGCTTCACCAATCGGCGGTTGCGGAGTTGTCGTGTCAGTGATCGTAATCCGGACGACTCCGGTGGTCTCGGCATCAAGCTCGATCCGCTGACCCTCACCGCGGCGTGAACGTTCGTCGAGCGAATGCCTCACCGGGATCATTCCATCGACAGTGATTTCGACCTCGGTGATCGTTCGTTGTGATGGTCCGGCAGTGGGCTGCAGGACATCTATGCGGTCAACCGGTACTCCGTCGGCGACCGTGAGTTCGATGAACTCACCTACCGCCGGGGCACGATCGGCGACCAACCACGCGGTCGTTGGGTCACCGTCGATCGCCATGACGGGGCGATGCTCCGGCAGGTAGGCGAACGGCTCGCCGTACGAGCTGGCCTCGGCGCTCACCGGTCCGTTCTGGATCGACACCGTCTGGCGGTCCGGGTCATCATCGTTGAACACCGCAAGGCGTTGGTCACCGCTCTCGAACCGCAACACGTCTGACGCAGTATCTGCCGACTCGGTGAACCCGCTCACGTCTTGTGAACTCCGCCAATGGTGGGCACGGTCACGATTCGAGTCGGTGACGACGTAACGGTACGGCTCGGTGACGGTCGTTTCGGGAGCAATCGACGCGTCGTAAAGCACCGCCTCGGTGCCGTCGAGGACCCCGGCGGCAGCCGCATCGATGATGCCGTCGCCACTCCCGGCGAGGATCACGACGTCGTCCTTCACCCGCACGGTCGGAATTGGATTGGCGATCTCGACGAGGGTGACCGGTGCGATCGGCCTGCCGATGCGCGGGTCGCCGAGTGATCGGTTGTCGAGCATCGGAATCGTTGAGGCCATCACGAACGGATCGCCGTATGGAACCGCGTCGACGAGCCCGGCAGCGGTTGCCGCCTGCGACGTCAACTCGTCGGTGACGACTTCGGGACGGGCAAGCCGGAATCGGTCGTACGACACGTCGCCCGAGACCCAGATCGTATCGACGCCGAGGAATCGGGATACCGCGGCAACGGCCTTTGGCTCGATGGTGTCGGTCTGGAATCGATCGTCGAGCGCGAACACGAGATCCATCGCAGCAGGGCTGCCCAGCGGCAGAAGATCGCGCGTGACGAGTGGACGCTCGGTCAGTGCGGGAAGCGGTTGATCCACGGTGTATCCCCACTGAAACGCTCCGAATTCGGTCCCGGGGACTTGCAGGACTCGATAGCCGGCAGGGCGGGAGTCGAGCGCGTCCGCAGCGTCGATCCAAGCGGCTGGCGGATTCTGGTCGCGTTCCAGTGCAGGATCGACGAAACCTCCGGTGCGGAGCGCCGGCAGGGCGACCACGGCCGCCACCCCGATCGCAGCTGCCGTGCCGACTCGGAGGATCCGGGGTGATGCGTCGACGCTGGGAAGACGAACTGTCCCAACTCGGCTTACCAACAAGGCGACACCGAGGGCGAGCCCGAGCAGCATGACCGGTACAGCGCGCGTGCTGCTGCGAAGTGCGAGTGCGAGGCCACCCTCTCCGTCGCCGACGAACAGCGACATCGCCGGAGACGGGTCGTCGATTGGGTGGACGCCGACGCCGAGGACGATGCCAGTAGCGAACAGCAGCGCGGCGAATCGGCGGTGTTGCCATCGACCGAACACCAGGCCGACGACGCCGGCAGCGACGACGAAATACCCGATCAGGATCGTGCGGCCCGACGCAAGATGATCAATCGATGCCGTTGTCGTGGCGGCGTACGCATCGCGTACATAGAACAGCCAGTAGCCGAGGCCGCGGGTGACCTCGGTTGATGTCGAGGTGAACGACACCGCCTTGAGTGACTCCGAGTAGGCCAACACATCTGCCCCGTATCGGCCTTGGATGATCAACATCACGATCCACCAGAGCGACACGCCGAGACAGAGAACGCTGGTCTTGGCAGCGGTTGTTGCGGCTCGACGCCAGGTGATTGTGCCGTCCCAGGCCGCATGGATGAGCCACAACACCGGTGCGGGGACCACCATCGCCAATGCCGTCGCGTTGACCGCCCCGACCGTCAGCACCACAAGTGCAATCGCAGCCGGATATCGCCACCGACCCCGGAGGCTCGCCATGACGGTCAGACCCACGATCCAGCCGAGCCCGGCGTAGGGCAGTAGAAGTACGGAGGTTCGCGAGATGTAGGGAAGAATGAAGGGCGATAGCTGGTAGACGAGCGCAGCGGTGAGCGCAGCTAGCGGAGTGAAGCCGAGTACCCGAGTCATCCAGCAGACACCGAGCCCGGCGAGAAACAGCACCGTGCCGATCCAGAGGCGATGCGCTACCCAGTCGGGGAACCCCAACGTCTCGAAAAGCCAGAACCAGGGTCCGGTCGGCCACAGATATGCGATGTGTTGGTGGGGGACCCATCCGGCGAACTGGCGGGGGTCAAACGTGGTCGTGGCGTCGACCAGAAAGCGACTTGGGTTGAGATAGACGTAGAGCTTCGAGTCGGTTGGCATCCGTCCAGGCGCGGCGGTGAGTGCCGGCACGTAGGCGAGCAGCGCCAGGATCACAGCCGAGACCGCCGTCTGATGACGACGGAGACGTTCGATCTGCGTCACGTTCACCGTGCCGGGGGCAACAATCCGGACATACGTTTCGCTAGCTTCAACACACCCTGCTTTGAGCTCCGACGATGATGTGAAGCCTCGGCGTCGTCTGTGATCGACCGGTTCTCGACGAACCAGTCATAGCTCTGCGCGAACATTGCGTCGGTCGACCAGTTCGGGGTCCATCCGAGTCGTTCGTGGAGGTGCTCAATGTCGAACCACATCGACTTCGAGTACATCATCCAGTGGTACGGAGCAAAGGGCGTGATGCCGAGTCCAGCGGTGAACTTCATTCCGAATGATGCCGGCCCGGTGGGAAGCGATCGCACCCTGGCGCCGGTGCACGCGTGGGCGCAGAGCACTTCGAGGGTCTGGCGCATTGTGCCGAACCGGTCGGTCCCAACATTGAAGATCCCGGGGCCCTGCTGGGCAGCCGCTAGAGTGCAGACGTCGGCGAGATCGTCCGAGTGGACGAACTGGTATCGATTGCCGCCATCACCAAGGACGATGGGGTCTTTGCCGTCGGCGATCCACTCGAAGAGGATGCCGAAGATGCCCAGCCGACCGTGGCCGAGGATCGTGCGGGGCCGCACGATCGATACATCCAGACCATCGCGTGTGGCATCGAGGCACGCCCACTCTGCGGCGAGCTTTGCGTGTCCGTAGGCCTCCATCGGCGCCGGTACGGTGGTCGGAAGAACGGGATTTACTTTTGGGACACCGAACACTGCACTCGATGACGTGTGCACCACCTTGCTGACACCCGCCGCTGCGCTGGCTTCGAGTAGGTTCACCGTGCCATCGACGTTGACCGTTCGGAGTAGTTCGTGATCCTTGGCGAGTGGCACCTGTGCGACGTTGTTCAGGACCACGTCGATGCCGTCGACGGCATCGCGCACGACGCTGCGGTCACGGACGTCGCCTTCGATGAATTCAACATTGCCAGGACGGTCGTCGGCGTCGTTGAGGTCAAGTACTCGGACGTAGTGGCCCGCGGCGTGCAGCCTGGCGACGACGAGCGCCCCGAAGTATCCGCTTCCACCGGTGACTAAATATTTGGTCACAGTTCGATGCCTTGTTCGAGACACCAGCGGATGCTGTTGCGCATGCCGTCGACGAGCGCGACTTGGGGGTCGTACCCCAGCTCGTTACGAGCCGCGCTGATGTCGACCGCAATGTTCTTGTTCATCTCGCCGAGCACATGGAACTGCGTGATGTACTTGCCTGCTCGTTGGGTCAGGGTGTCGATCTTCTCGGCGACCGTCCCGACGACGTTGGGCAACCGGAACTTGTTGGGCTTCACATGGAACCCCTCGGACCGGAGCGCATCGCCGACCGTTTCGACGATCTCGTTCACCGTGTAGGGCTCGGCGTCGGCGATCCACCAGCCCCGTCCGGGCTCGGTGGCGACGAGTTCGGCGCGCACGATGCCCTCGATAAGGTTGTCGACGTAGGTCATCGATCGAACCTGGCCACCGTCACCGAGGATCGGGAACTTCCCGTTCTTGACCATTGTGAAGAATGTCGTCTGTCGGGCCGGCTGGTGCGGGCCGTAAAACCATGGCGGCCGCACCATGACGGCGTTGAGTCCCTTGCCGACGGCGTTGAGCACTGCGATTTCGGCGTCCTTCTTCGAACGGCCGTATCCGAGGTATGGGTGATACGGCTCGTCGTTTCTGAAGCGATCGTTGCGTGCACCGTTGCTGCCGAACGGGCTGTTCGACGACACGTGGACCACCCGGCGAACTCCGTGGCGATGTGCTGCGTCCATGACGTTTCGAGTGCCGACATGGTTGACGGCGTCAAATTCGTTCATCGATGCCGTCGGATGAATCACCCCTGCAGCGTGGATCAGATCTATCGGGCCGTCTCCGAGCCCGTCAAAGAGCCGGTCTAGCGATGCTCGGTTGGTCACATCACCGCGAATCAGTTCGATCGTTTTGGGAAGGTGGTTGGCATTCTCTTCGGACCGGACCAGTCCGCGCACCGAGCCGTTCCGGCCATGTCGACCGTCGCCGGCCAGCGCGGTGACCAGGCTTGTTCCGAGCCAGCCGGCCGCCCCGGTGACAATAGTCGCGGTCGGATGATCGATAGTTTGGACTTCCCTCATCGTCGAGTCGCCTTCACTCTGATCGTGCACCGGGGAGCCGTCGCGTGCATTGTCATCCCGCCCGATCGGCGCAATACCGACGGGCGTTACGGATCGCAATAGCCATCACAGACGCCTGTGGGTTGACGCCTGGCGCCTCGGGTAGCAGTGCCGCATCGTTCACGAAGACGTTGTCGGTGCCACGAACGAGGCCGTGGCTGTCGGTCGCACAGCGCTTGTCGTCGTCTCCCATCGGCGCTGTCGAACAGAGGTGAACTGTCATCACGCTGGCCCTCGCAACGGCGAACATGGTCGTCATCGCTGCCAAGTCGGCCCGGTCGCGCACGACCGGCGCACCCTTGAACGACGGATACACCTCCTTGGCTCCGGCCTCAAGCATCACCATCGCGAGACGCCCGAGTCCCTGACCGAGCAAGTCGCGGTCGCGTTTGGTGAGCCGATAGGTGACGAGGGGATCGCGCACGCCCGGAACGACCTGCACAAGCCCGCGCCCCTCGCTCGTTATCGCGGCGTAGTAGATCGCGAGCTCCGGCCACGATGTGACCGCCGAACCAAAGTCTCGCCAGTTGTCAGTGAGCGCGAGCGCCACGAGTCCAGGGTGGCTCGCAGAACCCCCGAACGAGATGTTCGGAGCGAATTCCTTGACCTGGAACACCGACACGTCATCGGGAGTGTTCACCACATCGTCGAACCGAGCCGCGAGCTTTACCGTGGGGTGGACGGCGAGGGTGCGGCCGACGCGGTGGCGAAGACCTGTTCGCTGCAGAATCGCCGGGGTTTGGATCGCACCGCCACAGACGATGACGTCGCGGAATGAGATCGTGACGGCATTTTGCCCGTCGGTCGCTGCGGTCATGTCGGTCAACTCGGCCGACACGGCTCGACGACCGGAACGAACGATCTTGTTGAGGCGGTGTTCGCACAAGATGCGTGCACCGGCGGCGAGCGCGCGGGGAAGGTAGGTCCGCGTCATGCTCTGACGATGTCCCTCGGTGGCCCCCGCCCCGTCGCGGTAGGTCATCCACCGCGGGATCTCGTCGTTCTTCCAGCCGAGTCGATCCGCGCCTCGGCGCAGGATGTCGCTGGCTGGCGTGTGCTCACCCGGCACTTTTTGCACGCTGAGCGTCGACTCGACTTCCTCGCAGATCGAAAGTACGTCGTCGGTGCTGAAATCCTTGATCCGATACTTGATTCGCCACGAGTCAAGCGTGGCTTCTGGTGGACGCCAATAGAGCCCACTGTTCACCTCGGTCCCACCGCCCGCACAGCGTCCTTCGGTGTAGGCGATTGATGGCATCCCGAGCGCCACGGTGACCCCGCCGGAACGGTACTGTTGGTCCATCTGATCAAGCGAGAACGGCACGACGCTGCCCTGCTCGACCCACGGGCCTTCCTCAACGATTAACACGTGGTGACCGGCCTCTGCGAGCACGGCGGCGGTGGTAGCTCCACCCGCGCCCGAGCCGACGATGAGCACGTCGCAGTCGTGATGCACGGTCATGCTGCACGACCTTCGACGGTCCCTCCGTCGACGTCGGTGTCTGGCCAGGTCTCCCAGATGTAGGCATACCCGAGCGACCGGATGAGACGGGGGTACTCGGTGAGGAGTGGCAGCGGGAGCTTGAGCACGACACGACGGACTCGAGCGTGCCCGAGTGTGACGCCGGCGGCGTGGACTCCAGCGGCAATCGCTTGGACACCGAATCGGGTGATCGACGGCAGTACCCGGATACGCCGCTCGATGAATGCGACAGCGTCGCAACGGTTGCTGTCGGGGAGTCGCGGCAGGTCGACAGCGAGCAGCCCATCGGCGAATCGGGCGACGCTGCTTGGCACGCGCTGAGTGGTCACCGAGTCCGACATGACTGCTTGAGCCTACCGATTGACGCTTGACCTATGGTGCCCCGGCTGACGACCGCTCTGCCGGGGCAGTTCACAGTGTGGTCACAATCATTCGTTGTAGGCTCGCCGGCGTCGGCGCAATGTGACGGCATCGCGGATCGCCCACCACGTAACGAGAACGAACGCTTCTCGGACGATGTTGCCGCTCATCTTGGAGGATCCAGCGACTCGGTCGCGGAACGTGACCGGCACCTCGACGATGCTGCAACCGGCAGCGATGGCACGGTAGGTCATCTCGATCTGGAAGCCGTACCCTTCGGCCCGGATCGCTCCAAGGTCGATGCGGCGCAGTGTCTCAGTCCGATACACCCGGTAACCGGCTGTCGCATCGTTGATCGCCAGACCGAGAGCGATGGCCGCATAGCGGTTTCCCCATCTTGATAGCCACGTCCTTCGGCGAGGCCATCCGACGACGGAACCACCGGGCACGTAACGTGAGCCGATCACGACGTCGATCCCCCTGCGCGTCAGGTCAAGCATCGTGGGAAGAATGGCCGGATCGTGGGAAAGATCGGCATCAATCTCGACCACGGCGTCGTACTTCTGATCGAGGGCGATCGCGAACGCGTAAACGTAGGCGTCGCCGAGTCCGCGCTTCTCGTCACGCTCGACGAGTTGAAGGTACCCGTCATGGGCGTCGAGTCGACCACGCACGATCGACCGGGTGTCATCGTTGGACGCATCGTCGATAACGAGAACATCCGCATCGCCGACGTGAAAGTTCAGTGCATCAAGTAGCGCCCCAATATTTTCTGCCTCGTTGTGCGTTGGGACGATGACAAGTGTGCGCATCACGGAATAGCGCCGAACACGGCATAAAGGTTGGTGAGCACCGTCAGGCCGGCGCCGCATGTGATCAGCACAAAGTTCCAGCTCTGACGCTCCCAACTGAGTGAGTCGTCTGCGTCGTCACCCGTTCGTAGTGCTTGCGGCCACCACGCAGCCACAGCAATGAAAAGCGGGAACGCCGTGAACACAAACCGAGGCCGCGCAGTGACAGTTTCGGGGATCAGCATCAACGCAATAATGGCAGCGCTGAATACCACCCACGGGAGTGGAGGCCGCTTCTTCCATGTGGCGTAGGCCATGACAGCGAGCACTGCTAGCGACAGCACCGTTAGCGCATCGGCAGTCGAGTCGAACGGACTGGTCACGAAACTGAATGTGTTTTCCACTGCGGTGGCACCGAAACTCGTCCCCTCCGACCAAGCTTCGCGCTGGACGCGGAACCAAGCGCCGCGTTCGCCGGTGAAGTCGTCGAGGTACAGCTGGAAGCCAATAAAGCCCAGAGGGGCGAGCACCACGGCGAGCAGTGATGACCAACTGCGTTTGGTCTTGATCGCGATGATCGATGCGACCAAACAGGCGAACACGATGGCAACACCGTTGGGCCGCGTCGCCGTAGCGAGTGCGGCCGCCAAGCCCGCAAGGAGCCACTGCTCGTCGAGCAGCAACAGGAGGCACGATGCGGCGAAGACGATCAACAAGGCCTCCGCGTAGGCGAACGAGAGCACAAACGACCCAGGGAACACTGCGAACAAGACCATCGCCCGTGCAGCGACAGTGGAGGAGTACACACGGCGTGCCAGAAGCCCGACGAGGACGACGCAGATGGCACCGAGGACAAAGTTGAGCACGAGAGCCGCCACAGTGTCGCCTCCGGGCAGGATTGCGTCGAGAGCGCGCACCGCACCGGGATACATCGGGAAAAAAGCGGCCCGCGCCTCGGTTTGCTCGTAGGTGATGTTGGCTGGAATCCGATCGGGGTACCCGAGCCGGACGAGTTCGAGATACCAGCGGCCATCCCAGGAGGTGAAGACGCGGGTAATCAAATCGACGGCACCATCTTCGGGCTCGTTGGCCTCGCGCTGATCGATCACCATCTGGGCCGCCCGCACGACTGCGCCGCTCAATACGCAGATCCGGGACACCACGTACGCGAAAAGTCCGATAGTGACTGCACGCCGCCACCGCTCCCGTTCCGTCATGACGCGTGTCACTGGCAACAGCTCGGGTGCGGTCTCCGGGCGCTCCTCCGGTGCCGACGATTCGGCGACGGAGTCAACGCTGGGGGGCGGCACGCTTCGATCATTGGTTGTCATCAGAGGTTCCTCGGTCTGTAGCCCCGGTGGACGGTGATCGTCACCAGCTTGACATCGGCAGGAGGCGTTGCTTCGGCCCAAACTTCGGCGCGCCCCCACCGTGCCGCCTGATCGCACGCACGACTCGGCCCCGCTGACCCGTGTAGGGCTCGAGGAGTTGAAGCATGCGCTCGTCGCTCGCCCGCGCTTCGTTGGCGAGGTTCCACGCAACCATGTTCTTGACGTGGTAGTCGCCAACAGGGACAGCGTCGGTGTCGCCGAGCGCAGGGCCGAGTACGCAACCGACTGTCCAGACGCCGACTCCAGGGATTGCGCAGAGCCTTCGTGCTGCCTCGGGTGGCTTGAGTTCTGCCCAGTCCCACATCTTCGACGAATGGCGCGCCACTTCGATGAGTGGGTTCACCCGTTTGTGCTCGATCCCAAGTGGGTGGAACCACCAACTCGGCTGTCGACGCAGAACGTCGGGCGCCGGTGGCAGCAGGAGTCGAGTGAATGGCCCGGGTGCAGCCTCCGAGAGCCCACGACACAAACGATTCCATTGTTGCTTCGCTTCGCCGTAGGTAATGCGCTGCCCGAGGATCGTGGGTAGTAGCTCGTGGTACAGCGTCGCGCTTGCGCCGAACCGAACGTTGCGGTTCGCTAGAGCAGTAGCGGCAACAACCGGATGAGGGTCGATCTCCAGATGCGGTGCACCTTCGTCGAGATTGCCGGTCATGGCCGGCACCTGAGCCAGCAGCCAGTCAGCGCCCGGACCCCATGTATCTGCAGACGGAGCGACGTCGGGCGCCCAGTTAATCATCAGAGTTGCGGGCCCTTCGGGCGTCCACGTCGCACGAACGAAACGGCCGACGCCTGCGATCCCGCTGCCGTCATGCTCAATCCATGTGGTCGGATCTCGCGAACCGTGGCCGTACCAGCCGAGTGTCGCTCCTAAATCAATGACGGAGGAATCGCTAGTCTTCGCTGCAATCATTCGGTCGAGCACCGCCATCGCTGCTGACGGTACCAGTCGGACCGCCTCGTAGGATCGATGCGTGAGCGACGAGGCGAAACTCCGCGATGACTGGACGCAGCCGGATCCGCGCCGCCTGGCGTCTGTGCACGCGCAATACGACGTGATCGTCAAGCGCCACGCCGAGGCACTCCGTGAGGGGCTGCCGAATTACACGGACCCGCTGAGCGGCCTCCGCGTGTTCACGGCAGGGTTCCTCGCACGCCGTGGTTACTGCTGCGAATCAGGATGTCGTCATTGTCCCTTCGATTCCAGAACTTGAAACCGGTTACGAGACCGTTTCTCTGCCTTGACGGTTTGTAAGATCTTGCTCATGACAGTGGCGGTCCCCACAACGCTTGACGAGGCGGTGCGCTTGTTCGCAGCGGAGCCCAGCGCAATGCTGCTTGCGGGCGGCACTGATGCGATGGTCGAAATCAACGACGGCCACCGCCGCCCCGGTGGACTCGTAATTGCATTGAATCGAGTCAGCGACCTCCGGACGTGGCGTCACGATGCCGAGCGACGCACGCTCACGATCGGTGCCGGCGTCACCTATAGCGAGCTGATGCAGGAGCCCATTGCGACGCTTGCGCCAGCGCTTGCTGACGCATCGCGAACGGTCGGTTCGCCACAGATCCGGAATGCCGGGACACTCGGAGGAAACCTCGGCACCTGCTCGCCTGCGGGCGACGGGCTACCGGTGTTGTCAGCGCTCGGCGCTCAAGTTCGAATCGTCTCAGCGGCAGGGGAGCGAGCAGCCTCAGTGGACGACGTGATGGTTGGCGTCAAGCGCACCTCGCTCAAACCGGGGGAGATGATTGCTGAGATTGTATTGCCCGTGCTTGACGGCTGGCAGGGATATGCGAAGGTCGGTGTACGAAATGCGATGGTCATCGCAATTGCGAGCGCATGCCTTGTCGTCGACACCGATGCCCGGCAACTTTCGATTGCCCTAGGGTCCGTCGGGCCGACGATCGTGCGCTGCCCTGAGGCCGAGCGGCAACTCGCTGCTGCTGTCGACTGGGCAGCGTTATCGGTGCCATCCGACGCCCTTGACGAGTTTGTCGGCCTGGTCAGTTCGGCGAGCCGACCGATCACCGATCACCGTTCGACTGCTGACTACCGGCGCCACGCAGTTGGCGTTCTGGCAAAGCGGTTGGCTCGAAGGGCATTTACCGCCGGAGAACGACGCTCATGAACAACGAACTTTTCACTCTGCGTGTGAATGGTATCGATTACGAGGTTAGCGATTCATGGCTCGGCGAAAGTCTGCTCGACGTGCTCCGCGACCGGATCGGGCTCATGGGATCTAAGGGGGCATGCACGCAAGGTGAGTGTGGTTCGTGCAGCGTCATGGTCGACGATGTTCTCGTCTGCTCCTGTCTCGTTATGGGTGCGAGTGCGATCGATCAGAACATCATTACGATCGAAGGCGTGGCGCCGGTCGGAACGCCGAGCGATGTCCAGCAGGCATTCGTCGACGCCGGAGCTGTGCAGTGCGGCTTCTGTCCTCCCGGTCTTGTTATGGCAGTCCATGATCTGCTCTAGCGAAGAGGTCGCCCGACCGAGACCGAGATTCGTGAGGAACTGGCTGGGAACGTATGCCGGTGCACCGGATACGGCCGAATCGTGGATGCGGTGGAGCGAGTGTCGGTTCAACGTCGTGGAAATAGCCAGGAGGAATCGTCGTGAGCGTGGTCGAAGACACCCAAACCCTGAGGGCGGGCACGATAGGGGACTCGCCGGCTCGGCCTGACGGAATCAGCAAAGTCCAGGGGGGCTACGCGTTCTCATCGGATCTCAGCGCTGACGGATGTCTCTTCGGTGCGACCCTCCGCTCGCCGTATCCGTACGCGCGCATCGTGTCGATCGATCAATCGGCCGCATGGAAGATAAGTGGGGTCGAGGCGGTTATCACCGCCGATGACGTGCCGGGGCAACTGACGTACGGTCTGATCAGCCAGGATCAACCCGTCTTCGCCTCAGATGTCGTTCGCTACGTGGGCGAGCCGGTCGCTGCGGTCGCGGCGCTCGATCCCGAAACGGCCCGGCGTGCGCTCGATGCCATCGTTGTTGAGTACGACGAACGTTCGCCGTTGCTCGACCCCGAGACTGCGATCGCTGAGGGCCATGAGTTGATCCATCCGGACGGAAATCTCATTCGCCACCAACGTATTGTGCATGGCAATCCCGACGCCTCGGGCGCTGTCGTCGTTGAGGGCACCTACGAGATCGGCATGCAGGATCAGGCGTTTCTTGGCCTCGAAGCTGCTATCGCGTACCCGGATCCCGGAGCGGACGGCGTCGAACTGCATCTTGCTACACAGTGGCTTCACGAGGACCAAGGTCAGATCGCGGCGTGTCTCGGCGTTTCCGACGACAAAGTCCGCCTCGTACTTGGCGGGGTCGGCGGAGCCTTCGGGGCGCGCGAGGACATCAGCCTTCAGGTCCACACGTGTCTGCTCGCATTGCGGCTCGGACGCCCAGTGCGAATGGCATATTCGCGCGCCGAGAGTTTTCTTGGTCATGTCCATCGGCACCCGGCCACGATTTGGATGCGCCACCACGCCGATGCAGCGGGAACGCTTGTCAACGTCGAAGCTCGTTTCGTTTTTGACGGTGGTGCTTACGCGTCTACATCATCGGCGGTACTTGTCAACGGAATCACCATGGCGCAGGGGCCGTATGCGTGTCCCAACGGTCAAGTCGACGGTTATGCAGTGCGGACCAACCATCTGCCGTGTGGCGCGATGCGCGGGTTCGGTGCGGTACAAGCCTGCTTCGCTTACGAATCGCAGATGGACAAGCTCGCTGACGCATGCGGGCTCGAACCGCAAGAGATTCGAGTCCGCAACGCCATGCGCACCGGCGATACGTTATTGACCGGTCAGCCGGTGATGAACGTTGCTCCCGTTGAGGAGTGCATTCGCGAAACGGCCGCACTGCCACTTCCAGACGAGCCGGTAGGTGGGGCCCCGCTCGGCGACGGGTCCCCTAACGTTATGAAGCTCCCGGGCGGCGCGGGTCGAACGGCTGATACTCGAGACATCGTTCGTGGGATCGGCTGGGGAGTATCGATCAAAAACCTAATGTACTCCGAGACCTTCGACGATTATTCGACCGCCCGCTGTCGGCTGACCGACGGCGTCGTGACGTTGAAGTTCGCAACTGCAGAGGTGGGCCAGGGTTTCATCACTATTGCTGGGCAGATCGCACGCACGGTCCTCGGCGTCGACGAAGTGGTCCTCGACCAGATTGACACCGGCGTCGGCTCGGCCGGATCGACGTCGGCATCGCGCCAGACGTGGATGAGTGGCGGGGCTGTTGATGCGGCCTGTCGGGCGGCACGCGAGCGGCTGTTCGAGGCCGTAGGTAGATCGTATGGAATTGAACCTGTTCGCTTTATGATCGATGGAACGGACGTGATCGACACGGCCGGAGACCTTCGTATTCCCGTCAGCGAAGCTTCGGCCGGGCTGGAAATTGAGGAAACGGTCGAATATCACCACCCCGAAACAGAGGATCTTGACGAATTAGGTCAGGGCAATTGCCACACGGCGTTCGCCTTCGTTGCTCATCGTGCTGTTGTAGACGTTGACCCAGAACTAGGTTTAGTGAAGGTGATCCAGATTGCCACCGCTCAGGACGTAGGGAATGCACTCAACCCCTTGTCGGTAGTCGGCCAGATTGAAGGTGGCATTGCGCAGGGTCTCGGGCTGGCGGTGATGGAAGAAATCATCCAGATTGACGGTGTGATCCGCAACGGAAATTTCACCGACTACCTCCTTCCGACATTTCTCGACATGCCACCCGTATTGACAACGCTGATTGAACAACCAGACCCTCATGCCCCGCTCGGCGCAAAGGGTGTCGGTGAACCACCGTGCATTTCGTCGACCCCGGCGGTGGTGGCTGCAATTCGTGACGCGCTCCGCCAGGCTGGCATCGAGAAGCCACTCAACCGGGTGCCCGTGCGTCCTGCCGATATTTGCCTCTGAGACGCGCTCGGGCCTAGCACCCGGACCATCTTTCCGCGCAACATTCGTGGCCCTAGAGTCCGGCTGATCGATACGACCGGCTGGAACGATCCGCCAAATGCGGAGAGGGTGGGCCTCGCGATCGTTCCAAATTCGAGTGAGTACCCGACGAAAAATGGGTGAACACCGTTAGCCAAGCTAGGTTCGGCACTGATGGCTAATGAACGCGAGATCATGACGTGGGACATGCTGGGAGAAGCGACTCGCTCGCTGTCGCAGATGGTGGCTGACGACGGCTACGAGCCCGACATGATTCTCGGCATCGCCCGGGGCGGCCTGCTCCCAGCTGGCGCTGTCGGGTACGCGCTCTCAATCAAGAACGTGTACACCATGAACGTTGAGTTTTACACGGGTGTTGACGAACGCCTTGACGTGCCGCGCATCCTGCCGCCGGCCCCTGATTTCGTCGACCTGTCGAACGGCAAGATCCTGATCGTCGACGATGTTGCCGACACCGGTCACACGTTAAAGTCTGTCGAAGAATTCTGTGAGGGCAAGGTCGGCGAGGTACGGACGGCGTGCATTTACGAGAAGTCCCACTCGGTGGTCAAGTGCGATTACGTGTGGAAGCGGACCGACGAGTGGATCAATTTTCCGTGGAGTGACAAGGACCCAGTCGCCAAGCGCGACTGGGCCGTCAAGGATGCCTGAATTTCAGGTGCGGCCGGTCGCCGCAGCCTGCGCCCCGTCGAGGTGCTGACGCAGCGTCTTCGGGGGTACGATTCCGGCCAGTTTCCCGTTATTCCAGACGGTCACGACGGGTCTCAGAGGGTTTAGCCGGGGCAGTACGGATGACAGATCGTCGTCTGGCTCAGCTCGCGCAGTCTGGTTAAAGGGCACCATCAAGGTGTTGAGCATCACGAGCGCTCGCTGGTCCGCAGGGATCGCCCACAACTGGTCCTCCAAGACGAGACCGTCAAGCTGTCCGTCGTTGTTTGCGTCAACGGCGACCGCGCCCGCCTCGCCGAGGCGAGACCGCTGCCAGATCATCGAATCAGCGTCCATGTCGGGGCCAGCGTGAGCAAGGCCCCACCAGGTCAGATCCCGAATTTTGACGCCGTCGAGGTGCTCACCTACAAACGAAGCGGCGATCTCAGCCTTAGCGTTCATTGCAATGAACAGACCTGTAATGGCGAGGAATATGCCCGCTTGACCGTTGAGCATCAGAGCAATTCCGATGATGCCCATCGACCAGCCGAGCACTCGTCCAGCGTTTCCGGCGTCGCGCATCGCCCGGTACTTGTTGCCCGTGCGCGACCAGCGAATGGCACGCAGCACTCTCCCTCCGTCGAGCGGCGCCCCGGGGAGCATATTGAACACTGCGAGCAGCAGATTGACCAGGCCTACCCAGGCCACAACGTTGGACGACAACAGCAAACCGGTGCCGAGCGCAAAGACGCCTAGCGTCAGGCTGACGAGTGGGCCAGCGACGGCAATGAACCCGTCGGCTCGCGGAGTGGGCGGCTCGCGGTCGAGTCTTGCTACTCCGCCGAGTGCCCACAGGTCGATCGATTCGGTCTCCACGGCGTACCTGCGGGCGACGAGGGCATGACCGAATTCGTGAGCGAGAATCGACACGAAGAAAGCGAGGACCGCAATGATGCCAGCGACAATGCCGAGGGCCGAAGCCAGATTGACGCCGAACAGAACTGCGATGAACGCCATGCTCCAGTGCGCACGCACCGGAATGCTGAAGTAGCGCCCGAGATGCAGAGAACCATTACTCATGTTGGCTATAACCGTAGAACATTCGTTCCGATTCCCGGTCGCACGGGGGGCGGATCCATTTTCACCAACCTCACGTCGCGTGCGCGATGGCGACCGTCGCACAGTTGCGGCCGCTGGCACCCCAAACACCGGCACCGGGAAACGTTGCGGCACCCGTCAGGTAGAGCCCGTGGATCGCTGTTTCGTACTTCGTCAGTTCGGGATTTGGGTTTCGGAGTGCAGCAAGGGGACCCCCTGCGAAGCTGGCGGCGTGGCCGGCCGGCAGGTGGAACTCAGACTCGTAACGGTCCGGAGTCATCGCCCGCCAGTCGACGATCGACTCCATAAGCCCTGGCTCGCAGAGGTCGGCAAAGGCCTCCAGCCAGCGGTGCGGCTCCACGGAATCAGTCCATTTACCGCGCAGCGCGAACGGCGTAAACAACGCCTCGATGCTCAGCACGTGTCGGCCTGCTGGCGCCATCGATGAGTCGAGGAGTGTGGGCACATTTACGAACAGTCCCGGGCGGTCCAGTACGCGTCCCCGCTGCATCAGTTTCCAGCCGTAGTGGATCGACGCCAGGTCGGGGGCTATCACCGTCGTTGGACCAAGAGTCCGGTCCGAATGCTTAAGTCGCGGCGCTTCGGTCAGAACGACGTCGAGTTTGGACTCATATCCGTCGGCGTGCGGCATCGCCTCCCAACGACGGATCAGGTCCCGCGCTACTGGCGGGGGGTGTTTGAGCCACCGGAGAAACGTGTCGTGCGGGTTGCATGCGGACACGACAGTGCGGGCCGACACGAGTGAACCGTCGTCAAGTCGCACGCCGCTCACGGCATCACCGGTGCAACAGATCTCGACCACACGTGTCCCGGTGCGCACTGTGCCACCGGCTGCCTCGAATGCGGCGAGAAGCGCAGCGGGCACCCGTCCACTACCTCCGATCGGGCGCCCAACCTTCGCGACGTGGCGCATCGCGTGCGTCAACGCACCGAGCCCGGAGCCGTCAAGCTCGGGGGAGATCCCCCACACCATCGGACCGGTCATCGCGCCGGGACCCCGGAGAATTTCGCTTTTGAAGAACTCTCGCAGTACATCGGCGGCACTGCGTCGGCTCCAGCGCAGGAGAGTCGGCGTTCCGGCGAATTTTTGCTGTGCCGCGATCCGGGCCAAGCCGGTCAGCGTGGGAGGCTCGGCTGCAGCCTCAAGGATCAACCGGACCGCCGGTATTGCGGCCTTCGCGTAGCGGCGGTATCCCTCGACGTCGCCAGGGGATACCCGTCCGATTTCGTCGAGCGTGGCGTCGAGGTCGTAGTGAGTCGACCAGCCGATTCCTTCAGTCGTCGACGACCAAGTCATGTTGTTTTGGGCGGGCTCCACATCGAGGTACTCAAGGCCGTGTTCGACGAGGCCAAGTTCCTCGATCACTGGCGTCGTGCGGAACGTTAAGTGGTCGCAGTTGCAAATATTTACGGTTGCGCCGGCGAACGGCTCGCTCGCTGCGGTACCACCAACCTGTTTACGAGCTTCGACGAGCAGCGTCGAGAGGCCGGCGCGGGCGAGGTAGGCGGCCGTGACGAGGCCGTTGTGTCCAGCTCCGATAACCACCGCATCGACATCGGTGTCGGGGTTGGCAGCGGTGGCGGTAGAGGAGGCCATTGAAGCCAGTCTCTCGCACCAGGTGGCCCAGGACGTAATGTTGCCTCGTGCTTCCAACTGCCGTCCCGCCCGCTTCTCGTCGACTCGACGAATTGCGGGCGCCGGATCTGAACCGGCTGGTGACCGACCGCTCCATTTTTGTGCAGCCTCTAGGGGCCGTTGAACAGCACGGCCCGCATCTCCCATTCAATACTGACCTTGTGATCGCGGACCGAGTCGCCACTGCTGCCGTCGAGCGAGTCGGCGTGGAGCATGACGTGTGGTTGCTACCGCCGCTGGCGTACACCAAGTCGAACGAGCACGCGTGGTCGTCGGGTACGATCTGGTTGTCCGCCGACACGCTGCTGAGGGTTCTCGACGACATCGGTCGGTGCGTTGCGAAGACGCCAGCTCGGCGACTGGTCTTTATGAATGGCCACGGAGGCAACTCTGCGCTAGTCGACGTTGCAAACCGGGAGCTTCGGCTGCGCCACGGTTTGATGACCTTTTTAGCGCACCCGGGCGTTCCTCCTGATCAAGGTGGAATCTCGGCAGCTGATGAGCATGGAATGGGCATCCATGGCGGGACCGACGAGACATCGATCATGTTGCACCTCGCCCCAGAACTGGTTGACATGACGGCAGCAGTCAGGAACATCCCAGCCGAACTCATCAACAATCGACACGTCCGATTTGGTGGGAGCGTCGGCTTTGGTTGGCTGTCGAGTGATTTCGGATCGGATGGACACATCGGCGACCCGACGACGGCGACTGCTGAACGAGGCGGTGACCTGTTCGAAGCTGCGGTTGCATCTTTTTGTCATGCGCTCAAAGAAATCTCTGAGTTCAGTCTGCCGATGTAATCGTGGGGTCGATGAACTCGTTGGTCACGAGGTCGTCGACGGGGGGGGCGTCGATACCGAGTGCAGTGGCCCACTGAGGCAGGAAGGCCTCGAGCCGGTCCGTTTCGAAATCGCCGAGCGTCGCGTTCGTTCCTGCGCCAAACACACCGGTCTCTCGTCCGCTCGCGACACCGGCGTCCATTAATTCGGCGGTGAGGCGTGCCAGCGGGGCGAATCGTGCGCGGAGGTCGGCCATTTTCACGTTTGTTGGCCCTGGATCGTTGCCGTAGGCGGCGATCGCCTCTTGGATCAGTGGAACGAGCCGGCCGAGGCATGTCTGTCGTTCGTCAATGTCGATGGGTCGAGCGGCGAGGCTGTCGTCGTACACCGCCCAACCAGCATCGGCAGCCGCAATTGCGGTCACCGGCCGATCCCATTGCGGGAGCGCCGTGAGGAGTGCTGGTTCGACGAGCAGGTCGCCCTGCTGAGCAATCGCTCCATTCGACTGGACGAATGCAGCCGGCTCTCCATCAAAACCTGCGACAAGCTGCTCAGGCGCCAGCGACCCGGTCGCAGTCAGAAAAGTAATGAACGGTTCATCGGTCACGTGTCGAATTTCGATGCCGGCATCGCGCACCGCCTCGACTGTTTTGAGCCCCGGATAGGTGGCTGGGTCGACGATAAGCGCGTCGTGTGAGCGATCCGTGAGAGTCACGACACCGACAGAGGCGACGGCACCAGCGTTCCGCAAGGCCACCGCTGTCGACACCTGAGCCAACAGCAGCTCCGGATCTTCATCCAGCAGAACTAGAGGGTCGCGGAAGCCGATCGCTGGGCCACCCGAGCGAATCTCGAGCACGACATCTTCGACGGTGCCGTCGACCCGAACAAGCGGCGCGGATACTCCTTGAGTAGCGACATCGACGAGCTGATCGGGCCCAAGTAGGAGATGGAGGGGTCCAACTGCCGGGTCAGGCAATGAGTCGGTCTGGATCGCGACGGTTGTTGGGCAGACGTCAGCAAGTGGGCCGTCCTCGATCCTAGAAGTGGACGGCGGCGCGGTCGAAGCGTCCGTCACCGCAACCACGGCTGTATTGTTTTGCAGCGTTGTCGACGCCGGGCTTGACTGCGTGTTGCTGGTCGCACATCCGACGGTTCCAATCGCGACGATGGCGACTGCTGCAGCGAACTTCTTGCGCCCATCGGCGCACCCGTACAGTCGAAACATGCCCGTGGCATTTGACTTGGTTACTTTCGATTCTCCCACGCCAGATAATCTTGCCTCGTTCTGGAGCTCGGTACTCGGCATGGTCGAGACCGAGCGAGAAGATGGAGACCGTTGGATCGTGCTCGGCACCCCGGACGGGGTGCGTCGAATCGGCATTCAGCGTGGGTCAACAGCGGTCGGTTCTGCGCATCTCGACCTTGCGTGCGAGGCCGATGAGTTCGATGTCGAACTAACGCGGCTGGTAGGTCTCGGTGCGGAAGTCGTCGAATTGCCCCGACACGAGCCGTACGGTTCGATTGTGAACCTCGCTGACCCGGATGGCAACCCGTTCGACCTGTGCGCTTATCATTGATGCTGTTCGCTACGTTCAACACGGTGTCCCCGCAACTTCTCCATTCAGCAGTTTCCGCAAACGGCGAAACGATTGATGTTCTGATCGATGCCGACGGACTAATCGCAACCGTGGGGACCGAGCTCCGCTCGACGGCCAGCGATGCCGAGCAGGTCAATCTGTCCGGCAGGTTGCTGCTTCCTGCGCCCGCCGAGCCCCACGCACATCTTGACAAGGCCTTTCTGGCCGAGGTGATCCACAATCCGACGGGAGACTTGATCGGAGCGGTCGAGGCGATGCGCGCCAATCGCCACCTACTTACTGTCGCGGACACGGCATCTCGCGCTGAGCGAGCAGCTCGGCGTATGGCCGCCAACGGATTCACCGCTGTGCGGACACACGCTGATCTCACACTCGAACACGGCCTGACTTCGATGGAGGCGTTGTTGGATGTGCGTAAGCGATTACGGGACGTGATCGACATCGAGATCGTTGCGCTTTGCGGATGGCCTGTCGCTGGAACGAGCGGCGCAGAGCAGCGTGCCCTGCTGCACAACGCGATGGAGATGGGCGCGGACGTCGTCGGCGGATGCCCGCATCTTGAAACAGTTACCGGTGGGACGATCGCCGATGCGACGGGGGTTCTACTCGATGTTGCAGACGCCTACCGACGCCCGGTCGATCTCCATACCGATGAGACGCTGGACCCGACAGCCGATGGTCTGGCCTGTCTTGTCGCGCACGTTTTTGATGGTTTCGACCTGCCCGTCACCGCAAGTCACTGCGTGAGTCTCGGTCAGAAGTCGCAGGTTCAGCAGGTCGCCATCGCTGAACGCGTCGCAGAAGCAGGGATCAACGTCGTGGTGTTGCCGCACACGAACCTTTTCCTCCAGGGAAGAGGGCACACGCCGATGCCCAGGGCGCTGACTGCCGTCGATGCACTTCGTACCGCAGGTGTCAACGTCAGCGCAGGCGCCGACAATCTGCAGGATCCGTTCAATCCACTTGGCCGGGCATGTCCATTTGAGACGGCCGGCTTAATGGTTCTCACTAGCCACCTTTCACCGGCAGACGCGTGGTCGACTGTGTCGGTAAACGCGTCGCGCACGGTTCGAGGCGACGGCGTTCCGCACGGGCTGGTGGCTGGTGCTTGCGCTGACTTGCTGTCTGTTCCCGCCGACAATCTCCGCGCGGCAATCGCTGATGCACCCGGCGATCGCTGGGTGTGGCGTGGCGGCCACCGTCACGATACGAGGGTTGGGCCCGAAACCTGATGTTCACGGATCGGGTCAAGGCCCACGCGCACCGAGGGCTATAGTCGCGAATGTATGACCTCCGTCGACGAGCAACGCTGGCTGGCAAGTATCGGCGGTGAGACCCGACTGCGCTTCGACGGACTATCAATGATCTTCCCTGACGGCACACATGCCCTTGATGACATCTCATTCTCCGTCGCACCTGGAGAGTTCACGACCGTCGTTGGCCCCTCAGGCTGCGGCAAATCGACGCTGCTTCGAATCGCCTCAGGGCTGGAGTCGGGTTACACGGGCGTCTGCGATGTCAACCGGGATACGATCGGCTATGTCTTCCAGGACGCAACGCTTCTTCCTTGGCGAACGGTCCAGCGCAACGTTGAATTGAACGCCGAACTTCATGGCATTGACAAAGCCGAGCGCAAGCGACGCGCCGAGCAGGCGATTGAGCTTGTCAACCTGGCTGGACACGAAGACAAGTACCCGAAACAGCTGTCCGGTGGGATGAAAATGCGCTGCTCTCTTGCGCGGTCGCTCGTCCTTAACCCCGGTGTTTTTCTCTTTGACGAGCCGTTCGGTGCCCTTGACGAAATCACGCGGGAGTTTCTCAACGACGAGCTACTCCGGCTCTTCTCGCTTGAGCGGTTCGCGGCGCTGTTCATTACCCACTCGATCGCCGAGGCCGTCTTCTTGAGCACGCGCGTGCTTGTGATGTCGGCCCGTCCAGGCCGGATTGTCGGCGACTATCAGGTGCCATTCGGATCAGAACGGCCACACGATCTCCGGTTCGAACCCGAGTTCGCAGAGCTCTGCGGACAGATCAACGATGACATGAAGGATGCGCACGCATGACGACGTTCGACGACCGCATCGATGCAGCCGTAGCGTTGCCGGAAGCGGCGATCGAGGATGAGGCGGGTGCTCCGATCACACGCGTCGTTCCGGTCCGACAGCCCGGTGACGGTCTGCTCGGGCGGTTCCTGCCGCCGATCATCATGCTGGCGGTCTTCATTGGAATCTGGTATCTCTATTCGACTTTGGCGTTCGAGCAGGCCTTTCAGCGACGCAATGCGCTGCCGTACCCGCACGAGGTGATCCAAGACGGATTTCTTCCTCTTTGGGATAGCCGCCAGGGAACCCGCGAGATTCTCGGGTACATGTGGCCGACGGTCAAGGTGACGCTGTTGGGTCTCGCCATCTCGATCGTCGTCGGTGTGTTGATCGCTGTCGTGATGAACATGTCGAAGTATTCTGAGCGGGCTATTTTTCCCTACGCTGTTGTCGCTCAAACTGTGCCCGTGCTAGCTATCACGCCGCTGCTTACACAGGTCTTCGGTGACCGGCTTGCAGTTCGACTTGCGGTCGTATTTCTGATCGCCGTCTTCCCGATCATCACGAACACACTGTTCGGTCTCCAGTCGACCGACCGCCTGCATCACGACCTGTTCACCCTCAATAAGGCCAGCCGATGGACGCGCTTGTGGAAGCTTGAGCTGCCAACGGCAATTCCTGCGCTAATGACAGGCATCCGGATCGCGTCGGGGTTGGCTGTGATCGGGGCGATCGTCGCCGACTTCTTCTTCAATCAAGGCGACAAGGGGATCGGTTACTTCATTAGGGTAACGCAACAAAAGGCGGCGAACCGCCCCGACATGCTTGCCGGAACGATCACTGCGTCGCTGTTTGGCGTCGTTATGTTCTTGATCGTGGGAGCGATCACGGCTCGTGCTATCCGTGACTGGCACGATTCCGCACACAGCAGCTGATTCACGAAGAAATATCTATCCACCGCCATACCAGCCACAAGGGGAGAACCACCACCATGAAAGCAACCAGGGCAATCGCCTTGGCGAGTGTTACTGCCATCGCACTCGCCGCATGCGGATCCGACAGCGACTCGGAAGCGCCCGCAGAGACCGCCGCTGCGGAGGAAAGTACCGACGAAGAGGCAGCCGCCACATGTCCGTCCGAGCTTGTCATTCAGACTGACTGGTTTCCCGAACTCGAGCACGGCGGCACCTACCAACTGATCGGTCCAGAGGGAACCGCCGACAAGGACACGGTCTCGTACTCCGGCCCCGTGCAGGCGCAGTACGCCGTCGGCGGTCTTGAGACCGTCACGATCAAAACCGTTAACTTCGACAAGTCGAACGCATCGGTGCTCGCCGACGGCGACGCCGATATGGCGTACCTCACGACCAGCGACATCATCAAGGACTCGGGAGCGATCCCGCTTGTCGCAGTTGCGAAGACTCTCGACCAAGATCCGCAAATGGTCATGTGGGATCCTGCCGTTAATGATGTTCAATCACCCGCCGACATTGCCGGCACCGGCAACCAGGTTCTGCATTTTCCTGGCAACGCTTACGTCGACTTCATGATTTCGCAAGGCTTCATGACAGAAGATCAGAGCAACCCGAGCTATGACGGTTCTGACGCAGCCTGGGTTGGGGACGGGGGCACATTCTTCCAGCAGGGCTTTGCCACAAATGAGGTTTACAAGTACGAGAATGACATTGCGTGGAAGGACGGAGCTCCGGCCGACGTCAGTTTCTACACCGTGAAGGAGCTCGGATTCGAGAACTACCCAGCCGCCATCACGATGCTGAAGGACCGAGCCGAAGAGCTTGATTCCTGCCTCACTGAGCTTGTCCCTGTGATGCAGCAGGCGTGGATCGACTTTCTCGACGACCCGAAGCCGATCACAGACGCAATGATCTCGATCAACGAAGCCCACGACGGCTTCTGGACGCTCAGCGAGGGCCTCAACGAGGCCGGAATGGCGCTGGTCGAGTCAAAGGAATTCGGAGTCAACAGCCCGGACGGAACATACTGCAGCTTTGACCCGGCCCGGATGGAGACCCTGTATGGCATCCTCCAGCCGATCTACGCCGACCAAGGCACCGAAATCGCAGAGAGCGTCGAAAGCGTCTACACGAACAAGTACTGCGCAAACGCACCCAGCCGCTGATCAGCGTGCTGAACAACTGAGACCGACAAAGGCGTGGCCCACTCCGATTCGTCGGGGTGGGCCACGTCGCGTCCGAACTTCGTTTTCTGCGAATGAATCATTGCGTTCGTTGGTGGTAGTAGGTACCGATGTGCGCGAACATAGGACAATGGTCGCTGCACAGGATCTAAAGCTCGGAGCGTTCTTCTTCGGTGGAGTCGAGATGAACGACGCAGGCGCAGGCGCTCCAAACCCGATGGATCGCCGCTACTCGAACGACGAGTGTTGGGCTGCAACGCTTGACTACGTCAACTCTGCCATTGAGGCCGAGCGGCTTGGCTACGACTCCTTCTGGACTACTGAACACCACTTCCAGTACGAGGGATACGAGGTGATTCCGAACGGTTTGTTGATCTCCACGTGGATTGCTGCGCAGACGACCAGTCTGCGCTTTGGTGCGATGTTTAACGTTGTCCCGCAGTGGAACCCGCTCCGCCTCGCTGAAGACTTCGCCACGCTCCACAACCTGTCGGGTGGCCGAGCGATGCTTGGTGTGGGTCGGGGCACCGTGCCCCGCGAAGTGCTGCATCTAAACGACAAAGGTGTCTCGATCGGTTCGCAAGATAATCCCGATCAGCAAGCAGCCGACGCCTTCAACCGTGAGATCTTCGAGGAGTCCATGGAGATCGTCAGGCGTGCGTTAAGCCAGGAGTCGTTCTCGTTCCGCGGCAAGCACTTCCAGATTCCGCTTCCAGGCATTCCCGATCGGGGCGAGACGGTCCAGGACCTCACACTGATCCCGCGGCCAATCCACCCCTACGAGATCTGGCAGGCGGTCACGTCGCCACCGACGCTCGACTATGTCCCGGTCGTCAAACATGGAGCGGTGTTCTGGAACCAGCACTACAGCTTCATCAAACGATTCTGGGACACCTACGGCCAGAACTACGCTGATGCACATAACATCGAGCTCCAACCGCACGAAAAGCGGATGCTGGTCGTGTCGGTTTGTATCGAGGACACGATGGAGAACGCCCGCCAAACGGCACTCGCCGGACACGACGAGTTCTGGAAGTTTCTTGGCCCCTATGGCTGGAGCCGTGGCTACATGGGTCCCGATGGTAAACCGTCGCCCCCCGGGTTGATCCCGACTCTCGATGAGTCGATCGAGAACAAGACCATCCTTGTCGGGCCGCCCGAGAAGGTCGCCGAGGAAGTGCAGTTCCTCAAGGACCTGCTCGGCTTCGAATCGCTGACTATCTTTCCGCATCTCCTCGGCGACAGCTACAAGCAGGCCAATGAGCAGATGGCGCGCTTCAAAGAAGACGTGCAACCATTGCTCACCTGAGTTCATCACTTGTCGAAACCGAGCGCTGCGACGCAGACTTGATCCCTCCGCCCAGCCGAGATCGTGGCATCATCGGTCATAATGCTGAAGTCTCTCGGAGTAACGATGGCCCAAGTCACGGAGCGGATGTGTAGCGACGGTGCCGTACAGGACTCTGGATGGCACCCCGATCGGTCCAATCGATCGGTTCAGCGTGAGGAGCGCCGCCGTCAGCTGAAGACGGTCATGGTCTTGCTTGGCGTGTTCGTCGCGATGGTCGCGGCATTCTCAATCGTGTTCCACGAGTTGATGGACCGTGAAGGTCAGTCCTATTCGTGGGTGACGAGCGTCTATTGGACCCTGACCACTATGACAACACTCGGGTTCGGTGACATTACTTTCGAGTCGGACGCTGGGCGCCTGTTTTCGGTGGTCGTTTTGCTGTCTGGCTCGGCATTCCTGTTGGTGATGCTGCCGTTCATCTTTATCCAATTTGTTTTTATTCCATGGATGGCCGAGCGTGAACGACGACGCGCGCCGAGAACGATGCCAAAATCAATGAGCGGCCATCTGGTGCTCACCGAGCTCGGCCCCGTTGAGCACTCACTGGTCAAGCGTGCCACTCAGGCCGACGTGCCATACGTGATCATCGTCGAAGACGTCGATGAGGCGGTCCGAATTCACCATGAAGGTCGGGAAGTGATGGTGGGAGCGCTCGACGATCCGGAAACCTATCGAAACGCGCGCGTCGAGCAAGCGTCAATGGTGGTCGCCACTCGCAACGATCCTGCGAACACAAATATCGCTTTCACCGTCAGCGAGATCGCGCCCAACGTCGAAATCCTCGCTAGTGCAAATTCGCCGGCGTCAGTCGACGTTTTAGAGATTGCTGGGGCTGATCACGTGGTGCAACTGGTTGAGATCCTCGGATCAGCGATGGCCTCACGCACGCTTGGACTAGGCGGCACCAGCCACGTCATCGGAGATTTCGCCGGATTAAAGATCGCCGAGGCGGGTGTGGTCGCAACGGCGATGATTGGTAAGACGTTGGCCGAGCTTGCGCTGCGTGCCCGACTCGGTATCGGCGTCATCGGAGTGTGGGAACGCGGCGCCTTCTCGATTGCTGCGCCTGACACAACGCTACGCGAGTCGTCAATACTCCTGGTCGCCGCCACTACCGACCAGCTGGAAGCATTCGATGCCGAGTACGCCGTTGCCAGCGAGGAGCCACGTCACGCCGTCATCATCGGCGGTGGTCGGGTGGGGCGAGCAATAGGTGAGGCCCTCGAGGCAGAAGGACTGACCTTCGCCATCGTGGAGCAATTCGAGGACCGGCGCAGGGACGGCGCCCGCTACGTGATCGGCGATGCAGCCGATCGCGACGTGCTAACCGACGCCGGACTCGACTCGGCGTCAGCGGTGCTGGTCACTACGCACGACGACGACGTGAACGTCTACCTCACCCGGTACTGCCGCGGACTGCGAGCGGACCTTCGCATTGTGTCACGTTCACGGCTTGACCGAAACGTGACGACCTTGTATCGGGCAGGTGCCGACGCCGTGTTGTCGTACTCGAGCATCGGATCGACCGCAATCTGGAACCATTTTCGCGGCGACGAAACGCTTCTCGTTGCGCAGGGTCTGAATGTCTTTCGGAGTGCGATCCCGAGCGAACTCGCCGGTAAGACGCTCGCCGAGTCTCACGTCAATCGACGCACCGGCTGCAATGTGGTCGCGATCGAGTCCGCCGGACGAATCGCAGGAAGCCCGGACCCGCACACTGTGTTGCCTGTTGACGGCGAATTGATCATTGTCGGGACCAATGAAGCGGCGTTGAAATTCTCCCAGGTGTTCCCGCACGCACGGCGTCGGATCTTCCGCCGCCGCCGAGTGGGTCATCGATCGTAACGGGACTGTCGACTTACCCCGTTTGCCACCATCCGCGGCTATTCATCACGTCGCGTAGCAGTTCGGTCTCATCGGTCATGATCCCGTCGACGCCCAGGTCGAGGAGTCGTTCCATTTCGTGACGCTTGTTGATCGTCCAGACGTGGACAGGGAGACCGAGGCGATGAGCGTTGGACACGAATCGGGCGTTGACGATGTCGAGCCCGCGCACCCGCGGCGGTACCTGCGCAGCTCGCGGATCGCCACCTCTCAGGCGTCCGACAAAGCGTAGCGAGCTGACTTCGCTCGGACTCATATTGGTCAGCAGTTTCGGTCCAAGCAGAGTTCGCAGACGTTTCAGTCGCGACAGCCTAAACGAGGCTAGACAAACTCGGTCGACAGCGCCGAGACGTCGGATGAGATCGGCCAGCGGCTCGACTGCCTCGTCCGATTTGGCGTCGATGTTGAAGCAAACATTGGGAAATGTTTCAAACAATTCGGTCATCAACGGGATCCGATGACCATCGCCCTGCGCATCAAGGACACGCGCCTCTGCAACCTCTGCAGCGGTCATCTCGACAATGTTCGCGTCGAGTCCGCACGTTCGGTTGAGGTCGGGGTCGTGGAATGAGACGAGCGTTCCATCAACCGTTCGATGGGCGTCGGTTTCGATATACCGGTAGCCGATGGATACGGCATGACGAAACGATGCCATCGTGTTCTCTGGGGCTACGTCGTGCCCGCCTCGGTGAGCGAATGCGATTGGGCCGTCATGCTGGAGGTACGGATGGCGACTCGAGTCAACCACCGGCACAACTCCCGACTATGGAGCGCGGATCTGACGACCCCGCCCACATGCCGTTGCGGTCTGACACGATCACGCACGCATGCCCGAAGCTGGAATCCCAATCAGGCGCCGTTGCGGTGCGGTGGCCCCGGTGGGCAAGGTCGGGCACCCAGCCCGCCGGCGCGTGGCCCTCGATCGAGACGGCTGGATCACTCCTCGAAGTCCATGTGTTGAACCCGTTGAGTCCGCCGGTCAGTGCCCACCGGCCGGCCCCGATCGCTCGTGCCGGAGTCTGACGGTGATGCAGGAGTCGCGCAGCAAGCTGCAGCATTATCTGCGGCTGAGCGTCGCCCCCCATCGTGCCAAACACGCCGGACAGGGAGCCGTCGTAGCGGGTGGCGGCCATCGGGAGCAATGTGTGGGGTGGTCGACGACGTGGGCCGTATTCGGCTGCGTGGCCTGGTTGCAAATTGAACCCAATTCCCCGGTTGTGAAGGTTGGTGCCCGTGTTCGGCTCAACTATGTGACTTCCGAATCCCGACGCGTTGGACTGGATGAGCGAGACAGCCATCTCTCGGCCGTTGGCGCTCCTGCCAGCAGCGCACAGGTACGTGGTGTCGCCGGCATCGGCCGGAGTTGCTCGTTGACTCGCTCGCTCGACGTTGATGTCATCGATGCGGCTGTCGATCACATCGAGGAGGTTGCCGCCATCGGCGTGTTCATGCAGCTGGTGAGGGCGATCCCGCCCGGCGGCGGTTGCTGCCTCGATCAGTAAGTGCGCCCAGTACTCGTTGTCGGGGTCCGCTGGCAGCTCCAGGCGGGAGGCGAGCCGGGCACCTCCCAGGGCGAGATACCCTTGAGAGTTCGGGCCGGTTGTATGCAGCGTCACACCGAATGCCTCTGTTGCAAGGGGCGCCTGCCAGTCGGCCTGGATTTGCGCAAGATCGTTGGCGGTGAAGAGGCCGTCACCGAGGGCGACGAGGCCCTCGCCAAATGCACCACCGTAAAACGTCTCCCGTCCACCGGCTGCAATGCCGGCGAGTGCAGCGGCGACGCCAGGTCGGCGAATCCTGGCGCTACGCGAGCGGGCCTGCGATGCGAGTTCATGGAGGCTTTCCCGGCCGGTCTCGCCGACCCGGTGGAGCGCCCCGAGCAACAGCGGGCTCGCCGTGAAGCCGTTGTTGGCCAGCCCGATTGCTGGGGCCAGGAGTGTTGGCAGCGGCAGCGACCCGAAACGTTCGTGAAGCGTCAGCCACCCGTCGACACAGCCCGGCACGGTCACCGATCGGATGTCGAGCCTGAACGGCATGGTTGCATGTCCTTCGGCGCGCAGCGACGCAGGGTCGGCACCCGAGCCGGCTCGCCCCGACGCATTCAGAGCGTGGACTTCGCCGTCGTCGTACACCAAAGCCAGCAGATCGCCGCCAATCCCGCATAGATGCGGGCCGGTTACGGCAATTGCTGCGTTAGCGGCAATAGCGGCATCTGCGGCGTTGCCACCGCGAGCGAGCATTTCCACGCCTGCCGAGGTTGCGAGATGGTCGGATGTCGCAACAAGGTGATTCGGTGCGCGTACCGAGCGCAGCGGTGGGTTGACAACCGACATGGTCGACACCGTAGTGCGGTTGACCCGGTAACAGATTGAGAGACCGGGCCACACCGCAACTCGCGCCCCTTCTGACTGGGCGTTACTCCTGATAGTCGTCCGTCCGAGAAATTTTCACGGGGTGGCTCGACTGGGCTCGTTTCTCGTCGGGCCGTTGTCTTAGGGGCTGTGTTGCTGTGCTGGCGGCGTTTGAGCGGTCGGCGTTGTCTCCACCTCTCGGTTTGGTGCAGACGTCGTCGGTGACCGGCTCACTATCAACAGGTCTGTGATGGATGGGCCTGTCGGCGTTCCCGAAGTTGGAATCTCGCTGCGCTGCGTTTTCCCATTGGTGCAACTACTGCCAAGGCAACAAAGGCCGAAACGACCTCAACAATATGCAGCAGACACGCTGCGCTTTTGTTGCCGTAGGTGCTGGTTGGATTAGTTTTGCTTGCCATGACACGAACCCTCGCAATTATGGCAGCCACCGTTCTCACACTTGCTGCATGTGGGGGAAGCTCGGATGCCCCCTCTAAAACCGACCCGGTTACCACAGAGAGTCTTCTCCCCGGAGTTCCAACTCCGACCGAACCAGTTACCACGGAGAGCCTTCTCCCGGGAGTTCCGACCCCGACAGATCCCTGATCCGTTGTACAGAATGGCGGTTGAGGTGCGTCGCTGAAATCTGCGCTGGGTTGCACTAATATCGTTATCTAAATCTTCGCATTTGAACGACTGCTGCAGCTGGAGTCGGCGCATCTACTGCGCTCCACTCTCATCGCGACGGGCGCGAAGTCGGCGTCGCAAATGCCGACGAAAACGGCGATGTTGCCGCACCGGCTGCGGCTTCGGCGAACTTGACGGGCTTTCAGCCCGGTCGAGCCACAGATCCGAGGATCTTGTGGGTCTAATTCAGACTCCAAAATAAGCGCTAATCCGTTCGTAGCTGAGTGCGTTAGAACCCAGCTACAAACGGCGGCTCGGTCGTCGTTTGCGAGTTGGCCAGTTGTGCTGTGCGGTTTAGAGCTAGTTGGCCGAGTTGCCGAAGGCGTCTCTACCTGCTGCGCGCGCGTATTCGTCTTTAAAACAAGCAGTGTTCGGCAACACCCTTAACGAGAACTTTCTCGGTCGCAACGACCACCACGAGCAACGCAACCGCATCCGACATCCGATATCGGGCAAGGCCCAGACAACTGACGACGT
>Ga0115572_10000135_pt1 | contig 62223 bp, 41 predicted proteins | sample COGITO_mtgs_1206_FD_88681 | JGI IMG/M metagenome (GOLD analysis project Ga0115572, IMG submission 88681) | Pelagic marine microbial communities from North Sea - COGITO_mtgs_120607 | ecosystem: Environmental > Aquatic > Marine > Epipelagic | place: Germany:Helgoland, sampling site Kabeltonne... | reverse complement strand
TATCATTTAACAATGTCTTCCCACTTTGTATCAAACAATTTATCTAATCGTTCAGTAGTTGATTTGAACTTTTTATTAAGATCTTCACTATAACTACTTATCGTATTTAAAAACACTGCATTATCATCGTCTTTAATCTGGTCAACATAATCTTTATCAAGTGCATGTAATTGAAATTCTTTAGGAGAATCAATCACAGCAGGAGACCAATGTAAATTATTTTCGTCTGCAAATGCTTTTATATTCTTTATATCGTGTATGTTGTATGCTTGAACAACTGTATGGATGTACAATGTAAAGTCTGTATCTAGCCATTGTTTGATTACAGATAATTTTTTATTCCAATCAGTGCCTTGTCTAATGTATTCGTCAACTTTGCCTATACCATCTATACTCAAAGCAACATACATATTTTTGAATTTTGCTAATTCGTTTATGTACTTATTTGGAAAAAATGTTGCATTAGTGTTTACTTGTAAATCAACATTTTCCTTATTAGTAACCCTGTCTATAAGTTCTTTAAACTCTGGAGTAATAAACGGTTCTCCGCCTAAATATTTTATACGCTTTACAGTAGAGAAATCTATAGTGTCTAACAAAGTGCTATAGTTTTGTTTTTCTACTTCAACATTATCTATTTCAGCCCACTTACTACTAAACTTAGGACCACACATTCTACAAGTGATATTACATTTATTACTAATACTAATTTCAATAAACTCTATATTGCTACCACTAAAGTCTTTGTTTAGTCGTTGCCGCATACTAGACTTAGTGGCCATGTCTTCTTCTTTTTTACATTTTAGACAACCTTCATCCCAACCGCTTTCCATATTAGATATAATGTTATTATAAAAATCTGTGTTGCGATATTCATCAAATGTGTAATCATTTACATGAAACCTTTGATCATTTTTACTATAACGACAGCAAGGTAGAAAGTTTCCATCTACACTTATACACAAATGATTTTTTAAAGCATTACACTGCGGCATCATATTTCTCTGTAAAAATACTGAGTCCAATTTTGCGTGTAATACCCGATGCATTAAAGTCACTCGAACAATGTAAATTTAGACTATCAAAAGATATAACGCTTCCAATGCGCCAATCAAAATACTTGTTAACACTTAAACCTTCTAGCCATTTGGATTTGAGATGTGTAAGGTGTTGTAATTCAAAATCATCTAATCCACAAATTGCTTTGTCTTCTACATCTTTATAATCTGTTAAAAATGTATTATAGTGTACCGGCTTACCTGTTACATCTTCGCCGTTAACAAACTTTGCAGGACCGCCGTAGTAACTTTGATCAAATACAAAAAACTTTGCTTTGTCACATGTAGTACCTTCTACAAGTAATGGTATTACAAATGCTTTGTAACACTGCGGATAATCAAAGTCGTCATCATTGTGTATTATGTGTGGTTTAGTTACATCAAAATAATGTGCAGAACGTACTCCAAACTCTCCGTAAATTTTTCTTAGTTTTTGTAAAATATCATCTATTACACCTTCACCTTCTTTAACATAAAGTACTTTAGGTCCTGTAGTTTTTTGTTCTACTTTTTTACTAGAATCATTATAGTGTGTTAACAGATCCATAATATTTCCGTAGTTTAAAATATCCCAATGTTGCTTAGGATCACTTTGTGTATTCTTGATTGCTGTTATTTGTTCTTGTGTTCTCATAGTTTGAATACATCTGTAAAACTTGGGGTGCCTTCTGTTTTCTTACGTTCTCTACTTGGTCTAACTACATCTATAGTAAATGGTACTTGCTTAATTGTGTCAGTTCTTGGATCTAAATATGTTTCATCATTTGTTCCGTACCCAATACCTATAAGAAATATAGTAGGCATACTAGCATTTATAAGTTCAGCAGTTCGTTGAGGATCATTACAACAGTTTTGACTTATTCCTGTATTGTATCCACGATTTTGTAAACCGAGCATAATATATGTTGACAATATACCTGCTTCAAAAGCATCCATTCTATCAACCCAAGGAACAGGACGCCTATACACAGGATCATATCTAGTTTCTAAATCTACTACATTACGTTGGCCGATACCTACAAGCCAAGGTGCTAATACTTGGGGGTTTCCTCGATCTCTTTCTATATCATGATCCATATTCCTATGACAAACAGACATAATTTCTTTGCGCTTTTCCAGATCACTATTTTTATATAAAGTAACTTCATAGGGATACATAAGATTTTTTGTAGGCACATTTAAATATACTTCTTCAAATACTTCTACTATATCTTCTTTAGGAACTTCTTTTGAATAGTCCCATGTAAAATGATTCTGACGGGTTTCAATAAGTTCCTTATATTCCATTACACTTTCCTTTTTGGAATTTTACTATCAGCAGAACTTACACAACTTTTTGTAATACAAGTTTTAGGTGTCTTAAACAGTTCGAAACCTGTTTCGATGTTGCCTAGTGGCGCATCGTGACACGAATAACTCCTTTTTACCGAACCGTCTGGCTCGCGTATTATAAGTCCGCTGTAACCGGCATTACACCGCCATCCTTCGAAATTATTGAAATTAAAGGCATTAAACCGTTCTGCTTGGTCCATATAGTACTTATTGCCTTTAGAGTCTTCCATTTCAACTTGCATATGCCAAGGTATACTAGTATCCATTTTACCCTCTACTCCTTGAGGTACTTGGAAAGACGGTTTTGGTCGACTTGCCCATTTACGTTTGCTTTCTGTGTACGCCCGTTGTGGCATTCCGTTGTAGAGTTTCTTAAGATCTTCTTCTTTGTACCCATCAACAACTCTAGAAGCAGTAGGGTCTGATTGTGGTTTAAGAGTAACGTTGATACCTTGTTCGTGAAAGAATAATGCATTTTCCCAATCACGTTCAAACCATTCTGGTACCATAACTTGATTAATTGTAACTTGTACATCATGCTCCTGACAGAAGATTAACTTGTCTGCAAAGTCTTGCATCTTCTCTTTACTATTTACGTGTTCGGTATGCAGACTTGCTGTTATACTTGCTCTGTGAAAAGGCTTTGCATATTCAACATATGTTTCAAACCACTTCATTGGACGACTACAATTACTAGTCATGTGTACACTTGTGTAATTTGTATTTTCTACATCGTCACTAAGATGTTTTAGTATATCCAAGTATCCAGGATGGAAAGTAGGCTCTCCTCCCGACAAGGAGAAGTGGAAACTGTTAAAACCGTTGTCTCTGGCTTGACGTTTGATTTCATCCACTGTTCGCAAGCATAACTCGGTAGGTCTATGGTCTTTACGATCGGAACGTGCATAGGGCCAACAGTAGGAGCATCTGTAGTTACAGAATCTTCCCAAGAGCCAGGATACAGTAAATAGATCGCGATAAAGCAGAGTACGTTGACCCACAGCGACAATGTCGTCAAATGGTATTTTAGTAAAGTCATAGTTCGACCATTTTAAATCTTCATTCATAATTTATTATAGCACCCTTTTATAGTTTTGTCAATTCAAATAATTCAGGATTATAATCTTTCCAGTGCTCTGTACGTAAACTGTTCATGATAGCATCTTGTTTTAAGAATATGTTAATATCTCCGTGCTGTTCTAACTCATAAATTAAACTTACACCAAATTTATAATTTTTACTTGCTATTTTCTCTGCTAACAATTTTTTAGCCTCTAAAGGTAAATGTTTTGTTTGCATGTAATCAACATCATCAAGTGGTACATATTCGTGATAAATTTCTTTTGACTTTGCGTATTCGACCATTTCGTCTAACTTATTAATGTTGTATATACTTGCTACGCTGTGGATACTTAAAAACTTTTTATTAACAAATCCTTTAAACCAATCTACTGTTTTTTCAACAGTTTCCCATTTACTACCACTGCGTAAAAAGTCGTTTAGTTTTCCGTATGCATCTATACTAAGTTTTACTTCTAGTCGCTTAACATGTTCTAACATACCTTTTAGTTCATCATCAGGTATTACTGTACCATTAGTGATAAGTTGAATATGCAACTGTGAAAGATCACATTGTTTTAAAATTTTCTTAATAGCCTTTTGTTCCATAAGCGGTTCTCCGCCTAGCAATTTAATAAATTTTAATTTACTAAAGTCAGTATTTTCAATAAAAGGATTTTTAATAATCCCTTTAGGAATTTCTATACCTAACTTCTTTGCATCACTATACCAAGATGTACTAAGGCCTGGATTACACATTCTACATTTATTATTACAAGTATTACTGATACTCAAATCTACATATGTAAGTTCTGGTGGTGTTCCTTCTACTAAACTAGTAGCACCAAATTCTTGATGCTTGTCTAGTACAAGTTTTCTAAAACTTTGATTACCAAACTCTTCTTTTTGATAACATTCTTTGCATCCTTCGACATAAACATCTTTAGACATTTTGTCCCTAAGATTTTTCATAAAAGGATGATTGAAAGGATCCTTGTAATCAATATTTAAATCTTGTGGTACATCGTCCCATCTGAAAACACAACATGGTAATATTTTACCGTCGGGTCTAACAGCCATATGATTAAATGGTAACGGACAGGCATATTTAAAAGATTTATCCATATTATATTTTTTTAATCCACGGTCCATGGTACATTTCAAATATTTCTTCAAGTTTAATTTCTACTAAATCTTTGGCTGTTAAACTAAATTCACCACTATGAATCCAGCGGAGCATTTTTTCATATAACATATTATGATGCCAGTGCGTTATATGACACGAACGTCGATCATACTCAGGATTATAAGGATTTTTTCCAAAAATGAGTTGATTCTCATAATCCGTTATATCGTATAGACTCATTTCATTATCTGGCCAAATATTATATCTTCTTAAAAATTTTTGTCCTATATATCCACCAGTTTCAGGCACTGCCATATATAATAATAAAAGTTTGTCGCCGTAGTGAGCCTTTAGTGCTTTCCATATTAGTGCAACTCTCATATCAAGGTGATCGTTTTTAACAAAAAGGTCACTATATTGCTGTGCAACTTTTAAAGCCATATTATAAAATTTATCTTCTTTACCATTGACTTTTCGTTCGCGCAGATCAACAGGACGGATATGATGCCATAAAGTCATATCATCTTCTTCATCTTGTATAAGTTTATGATGATGATCTTCATTTATCATCATTCTCTGAGGACTAGTTGACACAAAAATTATTTTATCAAATTTGTCAGCATGAAGGAAAATTTGTTCTAAAGAATATTCTAAACCACTACCGGCCTTGCTGTAATTAGTTACATCAAACTTATTTGATAATAATGACGGCCATGATGTTTCTTGATAAATTGGTTCTCCACCAGTTTTATTATCTGCAAAACTATCTCCAAAAATTCCTATCTTCATTATGCTAGTACCTCTGGACGAACTAAATGATTCTTCATAACTTCTTTGTAATTTTCTGGGAATTTACTTTTAGGCGCACATAATCCGCAACCACAAACATGTTTAGGGCAAGTAATAGTTGGCATTGTATCTGTTTCTAACTTTTTGACTAAATCTGCAACAATTTGTTTACCTTCACTTATTTTACCTATTGGTCCTCTAGTACCGTCAAACCGTGCTTGACAAGTTTGATGATGGAACACTTGATCAGTTTGTTGTTCTAAATGTAAAAAGAAAAAGTTAACACTACATTGCCAACCTTTAAACTCACGCAAGTCTACAAAGGTAGCATTGCGACTATCGCCCTTATTTGACAAGCACATTTCTCTACTACCGCAACATGGGCGACCTTCAACAAGTCCTAGTTTTTTCTTTTCGCTAGTTTTTTCTCCTGCCGCACTTAGTACTTTAGTAACTTCTTCTTCTTTTTTCTTTTTAGTGTTTAGTTTAGCATTTTTGTTTTTCCAAAAATCTCGCATGTACTGTAATTGTTCATCATTGTACTTGTGTGCAAAACTAGGTTTACTATCAGGCTCTTCACCAATGACTCTCGGAACATACTTTATTTCATGCCCGTCCAGCCATTCGCATAATTCTTTACATTCATCAAAATGTTCTGCATGAAACATAACATTAATACTCATTGTTGTTTTGTGTGCAGGACCATCCTTGTGAAATTGTAATATTCTATCACGTACTTGTTTTTTTAGTTTTTCATTACTTTCGGCGTGATAACTTACTGTAATGTGAGCAAAATTCTCCATTACTTTTTGTGCCATTTTTTGTCCCATAGCACCGTTACTTGTAAGTGCAAAGTTTGCACTCCATCTGCTTTGATACTTGGTTTCGTATTCACTTTTTAAATATTGCATAAAAGGAATAAAGTTTGGGTTTACTGTAGGCTCACCGCCAGTGAAACCAATGCTAGTACGCTTGTATGAACGATGTTGCATATACGTATCAATATACTCATACAAGAAATCTGTATTTGCTTTTAGTTCGTCTAGCGTAGCATGTGGACTAAAGTTGTCGTGGCGTGTTACCGGACAGTATGAACAATCATAATTACATCGTCTGCCTAAATCCCAAGTTACTTGGAATACGTTGCCTGTTTTTAAATCTAATGTATCAAAACTCATTCTGATCTTCCGCCCATTTTCTTTCTACGCACCAAAAACACTTACCACAAGTTTCTACAGGCTGATCCATATTATATTTGTACCACCAGTAGTCTTTGCCAAGCAATGGTCCTCCGTCTCTACCATCACCTTCACAACTACGTGTAGTAGTGTAAAAGTCTAGTATATCTAAATCTTTATACTGTTTAATTACCCAGTCTTTTTCTGTAGCAATAAACGGCATACATTGCCAATAATTAAAATATAAACAAACAAACTCATTTAATCCAAACGCTTGGTGGTCTCTATTTCTCATTCTATCTTCTGTAGGAGTTTCCATACTAGGATTTTTTGTTGTTGCATTAAACACTGCATTGTAATCGTTTTGTGCGGCAATAAAATCATTATAACTTTGAACTATAATTTGATCGCCACTTCTATCTTCTACAATATTACCTAGTGTACTATGTTCTAGTTCAGGCGGTATATAGTTTGTTAATCTATTACCAATAATATTAGGATATCTTTCTTTTAACTTATTATAAACTTCTACACTTACAGGACCTGCCCATGGACGAACTGTCCATACACGTTGATGTGTAATTATATCAACTTTACAATCTAAATTGTTTTCTTCAATGTGTTTACAAAGTAGGAAAGTTAATAAACAACTATCTGCTCCGCCACTTACATTTACAGCAATTTTTTTCCAGTCTGGATTGAAAGGAATATTTAAATTATCGTGTGTAAAATGTTGAAAGCCTGCTGTGTGTAAAGCAAGTTTTACAACTCGTTCTTTATTAAATTCCCATTTCGAAAATTCTTCTTCGATTGACTTTACAGCAATTCTTGATTGTGCAAGATAGTTTTCATACCGTACCCACCCATTATACTCTGGACGAGTTTTCATATGTTCAAGGTGTTCTAATTTCTTATCAATTTCTTCTTTCCCTGATGTACCCATATGCCATCGTAGTACTTTTATCGCTTGAGAAATTTCTTCAGCCCAATCTTTTAATTGCCTTTCTTCAACATCTCTTACATCTTCTGGCATTGGCATAGTTAAAAGTTTTTGGTAATGAGGTCTAACTATATTGCCTTCTTCTTGTGATTTTGTTATAACATCTTTAATTTCTTGGTTTATATCACACTTATTATATGGAAACTCTCCGCTATAATCAATATTGTTATTTCTTAATAACGAATCTTTTGTAAGTATCCATCTTGGAAATACATCATTGAAGTTTTGTTTCCATAATTTATCCATCTTATTAGCATATGATAAAAACGCTTGTACATCGCTTTGTTTTGTAGGATGATTTAAAATATAAGTTCTAATATGTTCTAAATCTCTAAGACATCCGCTAATATCAGCATAATCATTATACTCAGGCATATAAGATCTATAATTTTCTTTATTAGATGATGCCATGCGTTTCTTCTTTATACTCATTAAAGCATCAGCGGCTTCGTGTATATCACTTATTACAGCCTGCCCAAACATTCTATATGCAACTGCTGGGTTAATATATCTCGGTGTAAACACAGTACTCATTGATATTTCGTTTACATCTAAACTAGCCAACGATACTAGTATATTTTTTAAGTCAAGGATTTGATAAATGCTAGTTGTACACACTGCATCAAGGTAGGTTGTTTTATTAATCTCTTTAAACTTAGCAAGATTATTTTTTAAGACATCCCAGTCACCGTCTCTAAAGTAACTATAAATATTTGTTCCTGCATCAACACTAATTTTAATCTTTGTCTGCCTAAAAGGTTTAAGTAAATCATTAAGTGTGTTTACATCAAATGGTGCATTAAAATTACTATGGAAGAATATATATAAGTTTTTAGCATTAGGATGTTGAGCCAAACGCTCTAGTACCGGAAAGAATTGCTTTTGGTATAATACTTCGCCGCCTGCAAAATCAATTTTTTGAATATTAGGAAAGTTTTTATTAAGATCATCTGCAATGGCTAATGCATCTGCTTTTGATAATCTAATTTGTTTATTATCATCCGGTCCTTCTCTATGCTGTGTTTTTAGTAATTGCTCTAAATTATGATCCCAATCATCTTGATCTGGAGTATAGTCCTTTAATCTACTACCCCATTGACTACTGTATACTTCACTACAATGCAAACATGCCATATTACAACTATTACTAAACCTCATTTCTACATGTTTTAGTCCGTTAAAATCAACTTCTCCTGTCGCAGGATCATAATGTGTTAGATCTGCTTCATAATCATGACGCATACTTTTAGTTCCTTCCTTTTCAGCACTTTGACAAAGATGACAATGTTCTGGCCATTCACCTCTATCTAGTTGTTGTCTATATTCTCTAAATCCTTTACTATTCCAAAACTCACTTGGTACTCCGCCAAACTCTCCTAGTTCAACTAAGTGAGCAGAACTAATTGGACAAGTAGTAGCAAATCCATTTTTAAAGTTTACTCCACCATGTGCATAATGACAAGGTAATTTAGACTTTGGATTATCCATTATGTACTCCTTCTAAATATTCTATTTGTTCTTTTTGTAGGAAATCTTTGTAGTTAGTTTTGTATAATTTATCTTGTATTTGTATCGTTTGTAGCAATCTAAGTTTCCGCTGAGGTTCTACTGGATTACTTGTTGCAATATTACGTAATGCTTTTGCACTCTGTCTAGCATGATAATCTACTATAGATTTAGAATTGTACTCTTTTTCTAGTATATCTGCTTGCTTAATCAATATATTTCTAATGTTACTATCGATATTAAGTGGAGATATTTCAGAATTTTCAGGCTTTAAATCTTGGTCAGTATATACACTTATTCCTATTTTTTTACATTCTTCAATTAAACTTAAAATATTTGTAACATTATAAAAAGATGCGACTAATGCAACTTGTAATTGAAACTGTGTTTCTTCTGTTAATAGTTTAAGATTACTGTAAGTTTTTTCCCATGAAGCATGATGCCTTATATAATCGTATACTTTTCCTGTACCGTCTATACTTAATAATAGTTTTACCTTCTTAAATTTTAATAGTTTTTCAATTAATGGTTTATTAAACTTTGTTCCATTAGTTGTAAGTTGTAATTCCATGTTACTAGCATAATTATTATCAATCATCCATTCTACTAATCCCATAAAATATTTGCAAGCCGTAGGCTCTCCACCTGTAACTTTTAATAATTCAAGTCCGTCTTTAATAAGATGCTTAGTCCATTCTACTTTTTCTTCTGAATAATAATTAGTATCTCTATAATTACCGGCAATCCATGATGGACGTTCTTTTTGACCTCTATATAATTCTTCTAACTTATCACTATCTGATGGCTTACACATTCTACATGCAAGATTACATTTATTGCTATATGCAATGTCAAGATATTTGATTTTTACTTCTTCTGTGTATCCAAACCTTTCAAGTGCTATTTGTCTATGACTTATAGTACCTCTTTCTTCTTGAATTTTGCACTTATTACAAAAACTAGGCCAATGACCGTGCTTCATTTGTTCACGCATAACATTGTATCTACCTGTTGTAATGCCCTTTTCAAACTTTGCCAATTCCCATGCTGATTTTCCCTCTTCATATCCGTGGCAACAAGGTGTAGGATATCCTGTTGACGAAATGAATTGATGCATATACAACAATGGACAATACGTCTTAGATATCATTAAATATGTCCTTCATCTCTGGAAACGTTTCTGCAAACGTAATGCCACGTTGCTTATCACAAAGATCTAAAAATTCTTTCATTTCGGGTAAACGTCTGCTCCAGTCTTCGCTTTCCATAAACTGTAGCATACCATTTAATCTGCTAATACCATAACTAGCATTACGCCATGTATCATAATCAACTTTGCCTTTGTGCCAACTTGGAACACCCTTTTCCCAATTTGCTTCCCACCACGGATACCATGCTTCGTATTTTTCTCGACACTTTTCTTTAAACCATTTAGGTAAAATTTTAACATTAAGATGCGGGGGATGGTATACAAAGTGATAGTTAATAGCACCTGCGCCAAATGGCCACATATTAATTTTCTTAAAGTTTTGTTCTAATTTCCATTGTATAAAGTCTGGTAAGTAATAAATGTTCAGAGCCTGCACTGCACATGCAACTGTAACTTCTGTGTTGTTAGGTGTGTCATTATCAAGTATGTGGAATACTTCTTCTTGTCTACTCCATGTACTAGGATAACGAATATAATCATTCATTTCTTTAATGCTGTCTATTGAATAATGAAAACGTACTAATTTAAATTCTTTCCATAAGTCAAACAGGTCTTCACGCCATTCAACACCATTTGAATTATAACGTAGTTCTAAATCTTTAGCATAACCCATTTTAATTGCATGTTCAAGTATTTCGTAGTGTTCTTCAATAATAAGACTTTCACCGCCTGCAAAATAAATTTGTTGCATACTAGGCATCTGTTCATAAAACTGTGTCCAAAATGTAGGATTTTGTTTGTGCCAATTGTAACTACTGCCGTTAAAACTTCCTTTATCTTTCCATTGCATTGTTTCTTTAAGACTTTCATCCTGTACTGCTGGAAAAATTGCTTTGTAGTCTTTGATCCATCCACTTGAATCATGTGGACTACACATAACACAAGCAAGTTGACACTTAGTACCAAAACGTAAATCAATATATGCTAACTGCGGAGGAACACTGCCGTCTGCTTTTGTGTCTGCAATAATTTTATCTAGATCAACACGCTGGCTCCAATAGTGTGTTTCCCACATACGCTTTGAATTATGTCCTGCGGCTTCTTCTTTGTAGCACTTAATACAACTAGGAGGTTGTTCTCCGTTAAGCATTTGTTTACGCACATTACGCATATAGGTACTATTCCATGCTGTTTCAAAATCACTAACATTTAAGTTGTTAGGTCTTCCTTGTTCGTCTTTTAAAATGCCAACTTGTCCGCCATGCTCTTTGTCATTAGTAGGACCTACGCTACTTGCGTTTGCTGTACAACATACTCGCATACTACCGTCAGGACGGGTACTTAGATGTACCCAAGGCAATAAGCAGAACGTTTCTGAGGGGTATTTATTTGCTTTATCTGTCATTATATAACTACTTATTTTAAGGTTCCTGTGTTCATCTGATTATTGATTGTGCTTATAATATTGTCTTTACAATGGTGTACACACTTATCAAATATTTCTGTTTGTATTGTATCGTGTAGATTACTATACCAAGGCGAGTCTAGAATCTCCTGGAAACTATTTCCACTATTTAAATTTATGTTATCTATATTATAACTTAGATTGTAACTTTTGTCAAGATCATTTAGATGTACTTCAGTTCCCCACCAACAACACGGAAGAACTTGTCCTTTAACAGTAACATAAAGACCTGAGTCTAATCCACGATAATTTGGTCTAAGCAATGCTTTGCACACAATTTTTTTTACAGTTTTTTGTGTATCAAGTTCGTATTTGCCTGTGCCTGGTGTTACAACTTTATGTTCTCTAGATTTTGTACCTCTAAATTTTATACGTTCAAACCCTTCGTCAATACTTCGTTGTTTTGCTAACTCATCTTGATGTTCATTATGTTTAAAATATATGAATTGCCAACTTGCTCTACCACCTGCTGATATGTATGTACGAAAATTTTCTTGTAGTTTATTCCAGTCTACATTTATACGATATAAATGATTTGTGTCTTCTAGTCCATCTATGCCCCAAATGACATTTATTCTACTTAGATAATCATACTCTGTATTTGTAAATTTGTAAGCAGAACTTAATTTTCCTAGTTCTAACCAAAACTTTTTATCTCGTGTTCCGCCATTTGTTGCAATGTTAACTTGTAAATTCTCATTAAATAATTTAGAAGTAAATATCCATTCTATGATTTCAAGTAAGTCTGGATTCGTTGTAGGTTCATCATAATTGCCACAAAAATCAATTAAACGCAAACTATCCCAACTGTCGTTGCCTAGCCAATTTTTAAACTGTTCTAAACTTACGTAAGTATCATTTATTCCAATATGCTTTTTATTATCGTTAGTTATGCTTTTTTCTCTAGCACAAGCGGGACATCTAGCATTACAATAATTGCTTATTTCCATTTGTAGTTTTTTGATTTGGGTTATACTGGCTGGCCAACTCATTTATATCTTCCAAATCCGTAGTACCGTTCTCGACACCACCAACATGTTTCGCAATGTTTTTCAATATGGTACTCTTCATCTTTTGCTAATGCTTCACAACTACGAGTTATTGGAAATAATGTATCCATAACTCCTAGTGTATTATAAAGTTCTGCAACACCTTTTTTATCAATATTTACTAAAGGTAACCTTGAAGTTCCTCGTATTGTAGGAAATATTTTTCCATCTCTATTATCTACAGGACCTGTGTGTGGTAACCATTGTTTGTATATTTCTTTAGGTGGGTTAGCAGTAATACCACTATATAAAATTTTCAGATCGTATGTAGTTCTTAAATCTTGTACTAACTCACCTTGTTTTGAAACATATACTGTGCTGTTCTCTGCATGATTAGTTTGATGTTCTAAAAATATATTGCCAAACTTGTTTTTTAAAAATTCTACCACACGCTTGGCATATTTTAATTGATATGGTTTTTCTTCAAGTGTAGTTGTAATAGGCAAAATCTTAATAAGAGGACGTTCCTCTACAACAAACTTTGATAACATATAGGCAACAATAGCACTATCGGCGCCACCAGAAATTTTTAGTCCTATAGTTTTAACTGTTTCATCTTCTTCTATAATAATATCTTGCTGGGAGTTTTTTACAATCATAACTTCTCCTTAAGAAATTTATCTCGTATTTTTTCCGCACAGGTGCTTTCGCATTTAGGTATACGCACATCATCAGTCCAACTATCTTTTATTCTTTGCCACACTTTGCTATTCATTGCTTGATCTAATGTAACATTTTTTAGATTGATATCATTCATATAATCATTTTCAACAAGTATATCTTCAAATCTATCTTTGTGTTTACCACTTACAGGAAATTCTAACATTTTACTATTCAAATGACAACAAGGAATTACATTACCCATATGATTTACAAAAATACGTTTTTGATTTGCATACTTACAACTGATACATGCACGTTCTCCAGGATTAGGATCTGCTTTTGCTTTTTTATGCTTAATAGTTTTAGTATCTTTACGATGACTAATAATAGTTTTGAAGTCTCTAAAGCCCTCGTCTTTGGCCATTTGCTTTGCTGTTTCTAATTGATGCTCGTTATGTTCAAAACTAATAAATTGCCAAACACTTTGTCCGCCGGCGGCAATAAATGCTCTATAATTTTGTTGTACTTTTTTAAAACTTGAACCTTCTCTGTATACTTCTGATAGTTCATCACTTCCGTCTATACCCCAAGTCACTCTATGACTACATGTTAATTCTTTTGCTAGTTTTTCCCACCAACTTGTAGTGCGTAAACTTCCATTAGTAGCAACATTAATATGACATCCCCAACTAGCAAAGTGTTTAATAATTTCATGAAACTCAGGATGACTACATGGCTCGTCTACACTACCGCAAAAATTAATAATCTTCATATTTGGAAACATATCTTTTTGGAACTTTTCTTTTATAGTATCTAAGTCAAGATATGTTTTATTAAGTATGTCATCTTTGTAATCTGACAGTACACGAAAACAGCCTTTGCATTTGATATTACAAAAACTAGTTAGTTCAATGTCTATCCATTCTAATGTTTCGCTAGACCAACTCATTTTGTCTCGTCTATTAATTCGTTATGATAGGCTTTGTTATACGCACAAGTTCTAATACATCTTTTTAAATGTTTTGGATGACTTGGATCCCAACTATCTGCTAGAATTTTTTCAAACCAAGGATGTTGCATAATCTCAGTAACACTTTTGTCTTTAAGACTATTCCAACCAGTACCATATTCAGCAAGTTTATCTAATATATTATCATTATTCTTTCTGCCCCAATCTGCAAGAAAGCAACAAGGCCACATGGTTTGATCAGCACTTATAAAAATTTCTGCTTCATGTACATATTTGCATTGTATTGAATTTACAATTTTAAATGTTTCTTCTTTTGTTTTATTTTCGTTAGCAATAAACTTATCAAGTTCTTTTACTTGTTCTACCTTACTGTGTTCTTTTTTGCCGGTAGTAGTAATAACCTTTGTTGTTGTTACAACTTTTTTCTTTTCATGATCTTTCTTTTTAATTTGAGCAGTCCATTGATGAAAACTATTACGCATTCCTGTGCGAGTTGCAAAATTAAATCCTAAACGTTCAGCGTGTTGTCTAGCCGCGTCAACTTCATGCTCATTGTGATCAAAAACAATATACACCCATTTTGCACGATATGTATACTCGCCTACAGTTTCAACAAAAGCATTCATATTTCTTTCAAGAACCTTCCATACTGTGTTTACTCTATAGATATGATTAGTTTCTTTGTGTCCGTCTATACACCAGTGTAAATGAAATCTTTTTTGATATTTTTTGCACAATGCTCCTAATCTACGCCACATATCTGCTGTGCCAACAGCACCATTAGTACTAATACTACACATACCTTCATTTTCTAAAAGGTATTCTAACATATCAGCAAACTGCGGATGTATTGCAGGGTCACCTAATACTCCACAGAACTTAAATTCAACACCAGTATAATTTCCAGGAGGAAACATTCTTTTTAAATCATCAAGTGTAAAATCTTCACCTTGGGGCTCAAGTGAACCGTTAGCAACTGCTATTGTTCTAGCACACCCTGGACATGCCGCATTACAATTACTTGTAATTTCTAACTCTACTTTTTTTAACTGTGTAATATCCATTTATTTAAACTGCTCCGCATAAGGATCAAACTCACTACCACACTTTTGAGCGCAGACACCAAGTTTACCGTTAGCAATACTATCTTTTTGCCAACTTGAAGTAATACTATCTATCAATCTTCCATTAACTACGTATTTTATATCGTTGTCAATAATACTTATGCCTTGCTTTCCACCAGCATTATCGATATGATCCCATACTTGTTCTACACGCGGATCTTCATGCCACCATTTGTACATACGTCCAGCAGTCCAACAACATGGCATTAAAAGTCCTTCTGCTGTTACAAAGATACTTCCTTGCTTTGCAACTTTACAATTTATTGAACACTTATCTAAATACTCTTTCATACTACCATAAGACTTTTCAATCTCTTTTTGTTTTAGTAATGCTAGATTTTTATTCTTTTCATCTTTAGGCTGTGCTAAATTTTGTGTTTCTGCACCTTTGCGGTTTACTGCTTGATGAGATGTTTTAGGTTTAATATCACTTGTAATAAATCTACCTGATTTTTTCTTAATAAACTTTTCACACCCCCATTGATTAGCAAGTGCTTCTGCTTCTTCAACTTGATGTTCATTGTGTGCAAAAATTAAGAAGTCCCATCGGGCTCTACCGCCTGCTTCAATAAACGCTTGCATATTTCTTTCTACATTATCCCATACTACATTTTGTCTATATAGATGATTAGTATCTCGTAGTCCGTCAACACTAAAAATTACTGCGCCTCTGCGCCCTATAACTTCTGCAAGTTTCGCCCACCAGTAGATATCTTTTGCTCCAGCATTTGTATTCATACTAAGCCACATTTTATCATTGTGTTCTCTAAAATATTCAAATATTTCTAGTGTATCTTTTGCAACAATAGGATCACCCAAGTTACCACACATGTACATTACATTTAATTGCTTAATAAAGTCAGGACTAAACATACGTTTTGCATCTGCTAAACTTAGTTCAGCATTTGTAATATGCGGATTATCAGCGCCGCCATTCATATTACGATCGCACATAGGACATGCCGCTTGGCATTTCTGTGTAACTTCTAAATGTACTTCTCTTATGTCTTCGTATCTATACATCGTATACCAATTTAATATCCTTGCCGGGACCTGCACGGCTAGGTAAATCTCCATATTGATTTACGTACCAATCAATTACAGCAACATACCAATTTTGACTGTTATGATGTGCTTGTTTGTTAAACTGATATATGTTATTATTAGTTGCTTCCATAGTGCTTAATGCTCTAGCACTTTCAGTTTGCAACTGCCTCAATGTTAGTTTACTTATGTCCAATTTTCATATACCTCGTGTATTTTCCTAGATCAAGTTCACCTTCGTATAATACTTTTTGCATCGGCGCACTAGCACTAAACTCTTCTAAACTATTAGAACAATTAACATGTTCTTCAATTTCAAAATAATTGTTACTTTGTAGTATAATTAATCTACCTTCTGGTAATAAATTATACCAATCAGTAAAGTTAGGAATATGTTCACAACTTGTATTAACAATAGTGTGTGGCATATCAGTTAACGGTATTATTGCACCGTCTAATTTTTCTGTGTTATAGTTGTGTTCAACATAATCAATATGCATAATATCTTGCGTACTTGCTTTAAACTGCCAGCCTTCATTAACTAGATCAGCATTAAACGTTTCTGCAATTTTCCATACATCAGGATCAATATCAAAACTGCGTATTTTTTCAAAGTCTAATTTTGCTTCTTGCATTAATGGAACAATACTAGCATACCAACCAGCACACAAGAATATTGTACCTAGTGATAGATTTAAATTACTAAGTTCGTCAACTAACCATTTTTTACTTTTTAACTGCCCACGACTCATTACATCTTTGTCATATTCTATTTCATGCTTGTCTAATATTTCTAATGGTTTTACAAATGCACTTCCTGTATGCTTATCAAGTACACGCCATAATGCATGCCTATTATTGTCCATGGTAAGATTAACTTCGTCAGTAACGTCTGGCTCAATACGTTTTAGACTCCAAATATTTTTAAAGAAACCTGCTTTTTTAACATCTTCAACAATAGTATCTTTGCCTTCTATTAATCTAAACAAACTCATTTCGTTTGATTCAACTAGTGCTTTTCTTAAATCATCTGTAGTATCTGTTTGTTCAATTAGTCTAAACAAACTGTGTACATTTTTTTCTGTCATTACTTTACGTAGGTCTTCATATCCTTCGCCAAGCAATCTAAACAGTCCATGAAAGTTTTTCTCTACTATTGCTTTACGTAAATCTTCATGACCATCACCTACAAGTCTAAATAAACTGTGCAAGTTTTTCTCTGTAGTAGCCTTGCGTAAATCTTCGTGGTCTTTACCTAACAATCTAAACAAGCCATGAAAGTTTTTTTCTACCATTGCTTTACGCATATCTTCATGCTGTGGACCTAATAATCTAAATAGACCGTGTAAATTTTTATCAAGCATTGCTGTACGAAGATTATCATGATTAGGTCCTAATATTCTAAACAAACTATGTAAATTTTCTTCAATAACAACTTTACGTAAATCTTCGTATTCGTCGCCTAGCAATCTAAATAGGCTATGTAAGTTTTCTTCGACAACAGTCTTACGCAATTCTTCGTGTTCTTCACCAAGCAATCTAAATAAACTGTGTACGTTATCTTCTGTAACTATTTTACGCAAATCTTCGTATTCATCACCTAGTAACCTAAATAAACTATGTAAGTTTTCTTCAGCAACTGCTTTGCGTAATTCTTCGTGTTCATCGCCTACTAGCCTGAACAAACTATGTACATTATCTTCAACAACGGCCTTACGTAAATCTTCGTGTTCTTCACCTAACAATCTAAATAAACTGTGTACATTTTTTTCAATATACATTTTACGTTCATCTTCTATCTCAATACCTTTAGATTCTAAGTATCTAAATAAACTATGATAGTTGCGTTCTTCAACAAATCTACGCAAATCGTCATTGCCAATTATGCGTAAGATATCTAACATATGGCCGTCATTATAAAAACGTCTTAAGTTAGAAACTTTATCTCCGTATAGTATTTCAAATCTATCTAATAAGTCTACAATAAATGTGTCTCTTGGAGGTAATGGGTCGTCTTGTTTGAATGGTACGGTTTGTTTCCATTCTGTATCTGCTTGTATTTCAACAGGATCAGTTTGTTTCCATTCTGTATTTGTTTGTATTTCAACAGGAGCAATGTCGACTGGAGTTGATATTTGAGTTTTATCATCTTGTTTGTATAATTCTTGCCATTCTTCTGTAGTATCTGTATTTTCTACAAACTGTTCATACAACCAATTGAAGTCATTTATTAACCGAAGATCAGCGCCATCAGAAAGCCCAAACTCCCTGCCAGCAATAGCACCTTTAATAGCGTGTTCGCCGAAGGGACGGTCTTTTCCCATTGTTGTCCAAATTCGTAATCTTTCATTTGTTTCATCCTCTTTTTGCCTATCAATAACTTTAGAACTTAGTTTTGCACATTCTCTAAATGCACTTCGCCAAGTACTAAATTCACTTGAATTAAATCCTGTTACGCAGGATATCTTTTCCATCTTCTTAAATCTATCGCTAATACTTGTAGTCATATCAGGACGACTTGTATCCATATCACGTGTCATTTGTGTTGGAAATAATTTTACACCACCATAGCCGTATACTAAATCATTGATAGGATTTTTACTACGCCACACATGTACTGCTCTGTTATCGTCTGCAACATAATCAAAATTAAATTCATCTTCAATTACAGCATCACCGTCTACAATCCAAAACATTTCTGTTGAGCAGATATTAGCCGCGGCAATGTGTGCTTGATGTATTCCTTTTACCCCATGTATACGCTGTGCTCTAGGGAATCTTGTTTTTAGTTTGTTAAAGTTTTCGTCTGCATTTGCTTCATCATAAGATATCATTACAATATCATATTCTTTAGTAACTGGTGCTTGTTCAGGCGTATAAGTTTTAAACTGCGATGAAAAACTATTAAACTGTGTTGTAGATGTACGTATATAAGGATGTTCTGGTCTTGGTGGGTTGCGGTATGTACTTTTAAAGAACTTGCTTTGTTGAGCGTCTAAGGGCGTTACAGCAATAGGAATATCCAATTGTTCTTTTAATCTTTCACCGTAATCTTTGATTGCTTCTATTAAGTCGCTTTCGTCTTGTACTTTATCTTTCCATAATTTGTTCAAGTATTCAAAGTCTCGAACATTTACATAATCCCAGTCTGTACACATTGTTTTGTACAAGCCTTCTCTAGCGCCATATACAGCCCAAAGACCGTTTTCAACATCAGCACCAGTCATACACCAAATATATAAACGTTCTAAGTTTTTCCAATGATTGCCAATAAGTTCAGTTTTAGAAGGCTTAACTCCTTCAATTAAGGACATTTTAACACCTTCACGAAACCCTGCACGCCACGCTTGCTGTGGAGTTGCATTATTATATACTGTACTCATTAAACTATTAATTTGAATATATTCTAAATCCCAACAAAAATCAATACCGGCCGCAACATTACCCGGGTCAGCATTTTCATGTGTTTTCATTTTTAAAACAGTTTCTCTATCCCAACATTTAATACCGCCATTACCATAACGCAAACCGTTAATAATATTATCAGCAGTCCAACTTACCACATGTCTTGATAAATCTACGCCATCTTGAAAATTAATTGTTTGATTTAAAAACTGTTCATCTATTTGATTATCGCCGTCAATAGTAATGAACCTATCTGTTTCCGCAATTTTAGCACAGGCTTTATGTGCCGCATCTGAACCTTCTACACCGTGTACACGTTTTGCCCACGGCACTTTTGTAAGTAAGTTTGAATAATTTTCTTCAGCATTTGGCTCGTCATACGACAAATATATAATGTCGTAGTCTAGAACTTTAAATTGTTTCATCGATAAATCCGTATGTATCAAAAATCTTTGGCGTATATATACTTACATCGCCACTCTCTTCTTCGTAGTCAAACTGGACTGTATATCCTTTAGTGATTTGTTCTACTGTTGCAACAAATGTTCTAATTAGTAAATGGGGGTCGTTTGCTTTTGTAATACTAAATTTACACATTTGTCTTGGGTCTAATAACATTTGTTCTTTGAGATTAACAAGTATATTCCATTCAGTTGTACGTTTTATAATACAATCGCCTACACTTTGTTTAGGTATATGATATATTACATCTTTAATATCATATGTAAGTTTAGGTTGTTCATATGCTAACATTACATATTTCTTTTGAGAAAGATCATACTTAACAATATAATTGTCTTTCTTATCAGGATTAGTTATAAAGTCGACATATTGATCTTCGGTAACCTCTAAACAATACTCCGATTCGGGGGTATAGTTTTGTAGACCAACTATTTTACTAGTATCTTTATCAAATATTAACCAATACATTCTTCATACCTTGCTAAAATTTTATCGCAAAAATCTTTTTCAGTATAATGAAATACTCCGTGCTGTTGATGATTTCCAATTTTAAGTCCATCATTAAAGTACCAGTCTACCTTTTCTTGCCAATGCTCACTTGTATCTACCCAATTTTGTGCATGTAACTTCATATGTACAAAATCAATTAGATCTACTTTTTGAAATCTATCATATTCCATTAACTCAAGAACAATCGCCGCACAAACATCAATGCTACAATGCTTTGGTTTAAACTCTGTACAGAATACTTCGTAAAACTCTTTCCAATCAGTTATTACAGTTTCTAATAATGCAAAAAACTGTGATACACGTTTTGTTTTTTTAAAGTAATACAATCCTGTATAAACATTAAATAGGTTATTTTGATGAAATACTTTTCTATAATACGTGTCATTAATAGGTTCTTGCCTATATGTTATTGGATTTTGTGTAAAGTACAATTCCTGTTTTTCAAATAAATCCCAATCAATTTTGTCTAAGAATAATACATCACTATCAACTACAATAGTTTCATTGTAAGGACTAAGATTAAATGCTTTCCATCTATTTTCTATTTTCCATTCACTATTAGAGGCTTGGTCGTGTTTCAACACTATCACTTTATCAAATATAAACGCTGTTTTTTCATCAACATCTTTATCTGTTACAAGAGTAAAATGTTTGTTACCACTATGCATGCCACTCATTGCACACAAGTAGGCTTGTTTTACATAATCATCAGTTGAATTATTCTGTGCAAAAATTAAGATGCCTTGCGTCATAGTAGTTCCTCTAAATTGTACTTGTTCATTGTATGTACAGTCATGCCTGTTGTTTTAATTGGATTGTTATCAATTACAAATGTAAGTTCATCGTTTTGAATATTACATAAAGTATCTTTGTCAATTGTATAATAAAGTTTACCTGGCATTGGTCTAGCAACGTCACCTTTGCTATGTCCATTCATTATATGTACAGCAATACTAAAAGCAAAATCATTACGATATGTTTGTTGTACAATCTGATATAACATTCTATAATGCGACCATTGTTCTTCAATGTGTTGCAATAGGTCAAAGAAAATTTTATTCTGCTTACACTTTACAAAATAAACACAAGTTGCCCAATAAAAGTCTACACTTGCATCACTTATTTTATCAAATTCTCTATAGTCGATGTGCTGAGATTCGTTTGCTAAATGATAAGCACTTCTATACATTAACAAAGGAGAATTTTGATCGAAACAATGTTTATAAGTATCATCACAAATAATAATATCACTATCAATCATTAAAGTTTGATCGTACGGTGTTAAATCGTAACTTAAAACTCTTGCATTATTTTTAAATGTAAGATGTGTTCCGTTATTGCCGTTGTTATATAATTTCTTAGTATACTTTTGTGGAGTATCAACTTTAATTACGTTATCAAAAACATTTTCTGGAACATCACCGTCGGTTATTATACTTGTAGGTAGATCAAGATATTTCTTTGCCCGTTCTGCAACCATACATGCTTGCTTAACGTAATTTATTTCTTCATTGTTGAACGCATGAACAAGTATGCCTTTAGACATCAAGAATTCCTTGTACAGTACGCTCACTTTTTACTAATTTTTGATATTCTTTATTATAAGATTCTAATGCAGATTCATACGCATCAATTAAAGTATTGTAGAATTCGCCTCTATTTAATATACGGATAGGAATATTGTTATTATCTATAAAAATATGACTGTCAATAGTCTTTATACTTGCAATAAGTTCTCTTGTTGCAGTATATTGCCCACCTTCATAATATATTGTAGATTCTTTATTAAATTTTTCTAGTAGAACACGTTTTTGATTCTTAAATGTTGTTACATAATCTGCATGTTCGAGTGCTTTTTTTAGACGCTGATCCATAATTTCTCCATATATTACTATTATACGGTAAAATTGCTAGAAAGTCAAGTATTAACTGCCACTAAAATTAGATTGTACAGTGAATGAAGGTACTGGAGTATCAACATACGACCCGCTTGCTCTTACAAAACCTACGTTTGTTGTTAATGTGCCTTGTACATATTCGTCAACAGGTGCTGGCGCTTTACCAAAGCCTTGTCCTGTATCTGCTTCGTTCATATTAATGCGGAATTCAATAGTTGAAGAATTAATTTCTCTTCCTCTAATGTAATAGTTATTATCAGCATAAACACCACTACCTGTTTTTCTAAAAAGTTGTTGTTCTGATGAAGTTAATTGATAATTACCAATTGCACTACCAGTACCACTATTACTAGTTGAAGTATAATTGTACCCCACTGATACTGTTCCTGCATTTGATAGCATAGTTGCCCAGTCATTTGTTTTAGCAACATTTCCGCCAGTTGCTGAACTAGATAAACTACTTACAAATGTAATTGTACCACCAGCATTAAAATAATGTCTACGTGCATCTGCACTAGTAAATGTTACCCTAAAGTAAGCATTTAAATTCTGATTCCAATTTGTTGTAAATTGTGACGATACAGAATTACTACCTGTAGTACTTTGTAATGGTGCTAGTCTAAATCTGTTTGGTGATGTTTCTAAAGTATTCATTGACTGTTCATAGTCAACAAATCCTTTTAATATACCGTTTGGGTCATCACTTGTTTCATCAGCAATTAAATCATTAATAGCAACAGTAGCAATAGTACCTGCCGCTTGATTAGTCTGATGTCTATTAATTCGATCAATATCTGTCTTTAACTGATTTACATGAGTTGCAGTAACTAAATTTCCTACGGCAACTTGTGAACTGGCTGTATTTTGTCCATACCCTTCAGTGCCTGATCCGTTGGCAAGAATACTCTCTACTCGAGTTTGTAAAGCATTATATCTAGTTGCGGTAATTAGATCACCAACGGCCATTTAAATCTCCTCGTTACGGCAAATACCGTATATTATTAATTATCCTAAAGACTATTTGTGGCCGAAAATGCTGGCGCAGGCGTATCAACATACGATCCACTTGCTCTAACAAATCCTATTTTGGCTTCTAAAAGTCCTTGGACTGGTTCATCAATTTTATAGCCGGATACTGCGGCATCATAAAAATCATATTTTACTTCTATAGTAGAACTAGTAGGCGCCTTAGCATAAAGAATATAGTTGTTATTTCCATATACTCCTGTTGCTGATTTTCTATATATTTCTTGGTAAGAAGTTGTTAAATCAAAATTACCAATACTTTGTACAACTCCAGATCCTGATGTTGTAGTTACATTATGATCCATACTAACTGTTCCAGCATTTCCAAGTATTGCCGCCCAGTCTTGACTTTTTGCAACACTGTCACCGCTAACTGGTGTTCCGCTTAATGAACTAATAAATGTAAGTTTGCCGCCTGCATTAAAAAAATGTCTACGTGCATTAGCATTAGTAAATGATATTAAAAATTCACATTCGATTGGTGCAGTCCATTGATTTCTTCTTTGGATTACTTTTGCATTATTTAATGTACTACTTTGAGCACCGGCTAGTCTAAATCTATTTCCAGATGTTTCGATAATACTAATAAAGTTTTCATAATCAACAAATCCTTCTAGTGTATCGCCACCGCTTGTATCTTCAGCAACAACATCACCAACTTCTACTTGTGCAATTGAATTTGGACTTCCACCAGTTTGGTGAACATAAATTTTGTTTAAATCTGTATATAGGGCATTAACATGAGATGCATTAATTATAACGTTACTCGATACTTGTTCACTAGTAACTGTTTGTCCGTAACCTTCAGTCGTTGAACCTACACCAAGTATTGCTTCCACTCTACCTTGTGCATTATTATATCTTGCGGCTGTAATTAAATCGCCAACTGCCATAGCCTACTTCCTTTATATACGTGTTTTAATATTTATACTTTTAAAACACACTCTATTAACTGCTCTGAATCAGAAGTGGTTGATTCCAATGCAACACCAACTAATCCGTTACTTGCAATAGTTGAAGCAACACCATCTTGCCATGCATAAACTGCCTGTCCTTTTGAAACTGGTCCTTTTACTCTTACAGGAACTCGACCTTTAAGTGCAACTGCTTGTCCAGGAGACATACTGTTCATTAAATATGCTGGATTTTCTGAAATAACGCCTATACAAAGATCACTTACTTTTGCTGGACGAACTTCTTTTTCTCCACCTACTGCCATTACTGTACCAATAGGTTCATGTACTGCTGTTTCATAGTTTTCTGCTAAGTCGGCATATTGTGCTTGTGTTGCAGTTCCTCTAAAGAAATTAGCATGTAAATCACCTGTGCTATCACGCAATGCTGTTGTGCTTGCAATAGCACTTGTGTCGCCTGCATAATCTGCACTGTTAAATCTAATTGCACTTGCACTTGATGAATTACCTTGGAAATTGTCTGCCCAAACGTTTGACCATTTAGCAATACTTGATCCTAGTGTGTATGTGCTTGTTGAACCTGGATTGATACCAGTTGATTGAATAATAACACTGTTAGTTTGAACACTATTTGCATTACTTGTTTTAAATCTAATAATATTGTTTGTTCCAACTTCATTAGCAATAACGCCCTGGTTACCATTTTCAATGTAAATGTGTAAATCGTTTTGATCACCTACTGTAATACCTGCATCTGGAAATCTTACAATATCATCAAATGTTGTTGGTATACCTGGTGTACTCTGTACAAAACTACTTGGAAGTAATCCACCTAATCTTAATGCATTACTTGATGTTCCCCAATAATAATGATTAGTTGATGTTACACCATTTGTTGCATCTGTCGTATTAATTAATGTTAATCCTTTTTTGATAACATCAAATCCTGTAATTGCATTTGCAGGATCAGTAGCATCAATTGTAAATTCTTGTCCACTAATAATATATATAATTTCATCTTCAATTGTTGCGGCGATAACACTATGATTCACAGCCGCTGTATCACGCACTGTTTTACTCTGCATCTGTGTAAGACCTGTACCAGCACCTTGCGGTCCAACTAGTACAAATGATGTTCCGTTGTAAGTATATAATTGACTGTTACCTGAATCCCACCAAAAGTCGCCTGCTGTTAAACCTACTGGCTGTGTGGTTGAAACTTCTGCACCGCCTGTAGTTTTAAACTTTGTACCATCGTAGAATTTAATTTTGCCGTTTGTTGAATCGTGCCATATCTGTCCGCTTAGTGGTTTTGGCGGTTGTGAAGTTCCGCTAAAGTTTTCTAATAAAAACAAAAAGTTTTCGTTTTGTATTTCGCCGTATCCAGCGTAGTTTTTGCCAACAAACGTTAAGTCTGTTGTAACATCAACGGTACCATCTTGCACTACTACTAGTGTTGCGCCGCTGTATTTGTTAATCGTATAAGCCATGTTTCAACCCTTTAATTATAACTATATTTATCTTACACACTAGATGATAAGTTTTGACTAAATGCCCAACTTCCACCCGATGTGACGTATTCTTTCAACGATCTAGTTACACTAACTGTAACTGTACCTGTTGCATTTGTAAATCCAATATCTTGCAATACTGATTCATTTTGTACTCCTGCGGCATCTACCGCAATGAATGATTTAGTTGTTACTGCCCCAATATCAATACCTGTAACGCTTGCGCCGCCAAGTGTTGTACAGTGAATACGTGCAGTTGTACCGTTAGCAACATTACCTGCTGGAACTAAGTCGTTTAGCACTAATCCAATTTGTGTATCATTTAATCCAGTAACATCCATACTAAATGAAATAGCCGCACCTGAAATTGCTTGGTCAACATAAACTTTGCTTGCCGCATCTGTATCTTGCGTCGGTAATGCCATAGAAGTAATTTTTTGATTAGATACATTAAGATCACCATTTGAATTAATTGTTAATCCACTAGTGCCTGTAATGGTGCTTCCATTTAAGTTAATGTTATCAACATCTAATGCTGTTAAAGTTCCTACACTTGTAAGACTTGATGCTGTAACGCTACTTCCTAATGTTGTTGCATTTAGAACTGATGTTCCTGCAATTTTATATTCATTACCAGTAGTTACATTAATATTTTCTGTTGTTGTCCAACTGTTTGTTGCTTGAATCCAAGTCCATTTTTTATCTGCACCAGTTACTCTTACAACCATACCAGCATCGTCAACACCCGAATCTGTTAATAGTGTACTGTCACTTGTAATAGCAAGTTCAATTTGTTTATCTTCAACTCTTAGTGTACTAACATCAATACTTGCACTTGAGCCTTCAACTATTAAATTTCCTGTTACACGGATATCTCCTGTAACATCTAAAGTATATTCTGGAGTATTATCAAAAATACCAACACGCTGGTTTGCCGCATCAATAAACACTGCATCTACTTGTTGTGATCCTGCACCTGTACTTGTAACTTTAATTATATAATTTTCATCTAACTGTTGGTTAGCAGTAACGAATGAGTTACCTAAAATACTTAACACTTGGTTAGCGTTTGGACCAATTGTAACACCTGCAGAGTTACTAACTGTTAATGAGCCTGTAACAACGTTATCTGATGTTGCACTTACAAAGTTATCTGCTCCGACTTTAGTGCCATCTGCTTTAATTAATGATTTTGCCGCATCTGCTGTTCCTTCAAAAAGGAAGTTTGTTTTATCAATAATGTTAATACCTTTTTTAACATTACCAGTAATACCTGTAATTGCATATCCTACTGCTGGAGTAAATTCTACATTACTAATTACTGCGGCTCTTGATGTAGTTCCGTCTGTGCCGTTACCTAAATATAAACTAGCAAGTGTTCTACTTCTGTCTTGTGTATCAAGTACACTTTCAATTCTAAATCCTGTTTCACCTTGACCTGCTTTGTAAATAGGTCCTGCTAAACTTAAATCAGTGCCGTCAAAAAAGTAAAGTTGATTATTGACATTATCCATCCATAAATCACCAGCAACCATATTAGGTTGAGTTTTTTGTACAAATGGTCCACCAACCGCTTTAAATACTGTTCCTTCATAAACTTTTAAACGTGCTTCACTTGTATCCCACCAAAGTTGTCCTTTTATTGGATTAACTGGAGAGTTAGCGTTACTAAAATTTTCTAATAACTTAATAAAGTTTTCATTAAACGCTTCGCCGTATCCTGTATAATTTCTTCCTACTAATGTAATAGATGTACTATTAACGTCAATAGTACCGTCAATTAAGTCTACTAATAATGTGCCATCCGTTTTGTTTAGTTTATATGCCATTAAACTTTCCCTGTGTAAATTATGTAATTTAAGGACATAAACGGACTTAATGTTTCCATTGCCTGTCCAGTTGTTCCAGCAACGCCACCACTTGTTGTTACAGCCTGTCCTGCATTTTGTCCTGTTGGTGCATCAAAAGTAATTGATGACACTGGACTGTTAGCACCTTTTGGTGCATCTAGTATTGCATAAAACTGTGTACCTTCAACAATTAAATCATGTTCGTGATTTGGTAAGTTAGTATTTTGTATAGTTACTGTTTCTTGGCCGCCACTGTTACCAAGTTCACTGCCCTGCAATCCTGTAATTCTGTTTGCCGCTGTGCCGCCCATGTCATCCAAACCTTGAGCAGTTCTACCGCGCATGTCTGGTAGAGCAAATCTTGCTACACCGTTGTCACTTAATAATCCTGACTGTTTGTATGTAAAACCAATTACATCAAATAATTCTGGGTAGTCTGCTTGTAATACTTCTTGTCCGTAACATAGTAACCAAAATGTCGGTGCTGTTGTACCTGCATACGGCATCATTACGCCTGGTGGATTAACTGGTACTGTAGATAATAAATCTCTTCTACTAATTCTATAAAGACCAACTTGTCCTTGTACTCTGTTTAATAGGAACTCGTCACTAGCATCAGCGCCGCTAGTGTATGTTTTATTACTAATAAAACTGTTTGCAACAGTTGTTTGAAATGTTTTTGTAGATCCGCCCGCTTGTCCATCAAATGTAATAGTTGGCGCACTAACTTCTCCTGCTAAAGTAAAGTTTGTAGAACTTGAAAGTTTGTCTGCACTACCTGCTCTACCACTAACTTGTCCTGTGACATTACCTGTTAAGTTACCTACAAAAGTTGTTGCATAGATACCAGCATATTTGTTTGCTAATGATCCGATATTTCTTGAGTTTGTTACGTCTGGAATAATATTTCTAGTTTCTGTATCACCTTGTACATTTATTGTTCCACCGATATTTAAATCACCTGCAATACCTGTACCGCCTTTTACAATTAAACTACCTGTACCAAAGTTTGTACTTGCTGTAGTTCCGTCAATAGTAATTGCATTACTAACTTTAATATTACCAGTAACATCTAATGCTTCACTTGGTGCTGTATTATTAATACCAACATTTGTTGTTGAATCAACACGCATTACTGTTTTTGTAGTACCTTGATCGTTTACACGAATATCTAAACTTGCTCCACTAGTGTTATGACTAATAACACCAATTTGTCCTTCAACTCCTAATGTAACTTGGTTACCACTTCCTAAGATAATACCATCGTCAGTGTTTACTCTTAACTGGTTGGTTGTTGTACTAACAACATCACCACGTAAGAAATTTGCCGCAGGAATTTTTGCTCCCGCAACAACTAAATTTTCTGCTTGCTCTGCTGGTCCGTAAAATCTTGCGGCTCCGTCACCAGTAATATCTGCTGTACTTAAATTAATACCTGGATTAATTTGTCCAAAACCATTAATTTGTGCTCTTGGTGTAAATGTATCAGCACTAATAATTGCAACCGGTTTAGCGTTTATCTCAACTTGCAATGCAGTATATTCAACATTGTCTTGTCCTAATATAGTTGCTGGACTTACTCCTGTGCTTAATCCGCCAGCATACTCAGGACCAATAAGCGTCCAACCCGAACCTGTATACAAATATAACTGTTGGTTATCTGTATCAACCCAAAGATCGCCTGTTAAACTACTTGCGGCATCAGGTTGGTTAGTTGCTTTTTTAAGACCACCACTTGCTACCCAAGTTGTTCCATCATATACTTTAAGTTGTTCGCCGCCTGCTGTACTATCGTACCATAATTGTCCTTCAACTGGATTTGCTGGTGAAGTAGTATTAGCAAAATTTTCTAAAAGTTTTAAAAAGTTTTGATTAAATTCAACACCGTAACTCGTAGTATTACGTCCAACTAAACTTAAACTAGTTGATACGTTGATTTCGTTATCTTCAACTGTGACGCTACCTTTGTTTGTTACGTCAGTGAAATTAATTGTATAAGGCATCTATTAAACTCCTGACAAACTTTGTACACGCACTGTATAATCAATTTGAACTAATCTGTTTAAACTTTTTTGTACAGGGTGGAAAATAACATGTGTAATTAATCTACCTGAGCCTGATGGGCTATAACTCTTAAGTCCTAGTTCATCAAACACATAAAGGTTATCTGTATCTGTAGCAGTATCAAATGCATCTTGGCCTTCTGGTTCACCATAATCTAACAAACAAGTTACAACAACATCTGTGTAATTTGTTCCACTAACATGACGTGTTTCAATTTTATTTCTTACAGGATCAGTGTTGCTTGTGCTTCTATCATCTACTACTTTTGTAAATGTTTGATTGTACAAACTAGCATTAGTTCCTGTACTGTTTGGAGTTAAGTAGGTAATAACACCTGTTGGATCAACACTTGTTCCGCCGTTGCCAAAACTCATTTCGTATATCATCCCTTGACCTTGATTTGCAAGGCTTTCTGCAAGAGCAATACTCATATTTTCGTAGTGGATAGCGTTACGTTTATCAACATACACTTCGCCTGTTTTAGGGTCATGTATTTTGATATGTCCTTTAACTACTACTCCGCTTTTATCATTTAGTTTATCTGTCATGTTTTTCTCTCACTGCTACTGTATTTATTTAGGTAGTCCCGTTGTTCTTGCCTTAAGAAACTGTGCAACGTCATTTTCTGCATCAACTAGGCTTTCTCCTGCTTTTGTCCATGTTTTTCCAATACGTCTAACCACCGTAACCTTCTGATCTTGCTCTGGTGTAACTGCTAAATTCAATGTACTACCACTTAATGTGAATTCCACTGGTAAAGTTACGTCTCCCTCGGCACTATCTTGTGCAATAAACCTAGTTACAAAGTTTCCTGCACTATTTTTAGTGTCTACTTGATAACTACTTATCGCATTTTTACGAAGTCTGCTTCCAGCAACAAATACTTCAAACTCGTTTATACCCTGTGTAGGAGTAAAGTCTAATTCATATGATGCTGTAGTACCATCTGCTGTAAACACTTGTGTAAGTGTTTGATCTGTGTAAGGCACATTTTCACCTGGACTTTGATCTCTTACTTCAGTTCCTGAAGCAATTAATGCGTTTACACCAGTACCTAACGTACCTCTACGTAGTTGACGTAAACTATTTCCTTGCTTCACGTAGTACTCAATTCTTTCACCGTTAATAAACACAACACCTGGTATTTGTTTCTTCTTACCCGGCTCTGGTAATTCTGAAGCGTCTACTAACTCAATTCTAGTATCCCACCAATTAAGGTCCTGTGCTAACTTATACTTATTCGCATCATCCAATCGCTTGTAGTGAACGCGGTTCAATATATCTTTAAATTGTCTAAAACCAAATCTATGGGTTAATTGCTCTTCACCAAATTGTATAATTTCTATCTTATCATTTGCATTTAGTTTTTGTAAGATTTTTACATTTTGCTGATCTTCTGTTACATAGTAATTAACATTTGGCGCTAGTTTAACTCCATTTACAATTACCCAAACATATTCTGAATCTTTTGATTTATGTCTAAGTTTTACAACTCCGTTACTTAAATTAATGTATTCTTTAAAATTAGTTGTACCTGGTACTAGTGAAACTCTATTTACAAGATTGTATTTGATTCTCTCAAAATCCTGTACGTCATGATTGCTAAATGAAGTAATTCTAATTGTTTCACCTAATCCTGGTGCTGTATCAAAGTAAATTTTACTTCTGTCTTGTAAAAACTTAGTAGTACTATCTGCACCAACACCTACATAACCAAATGCATATTGACCGTCAATGCTAAAGAACACATCTAACTTGTCACCTACTGCTCCAATACCTGCTGAAAGTTTTACGCTATTATTTGTACTATCCCATCTGTATTGAATATTTTTTGTAAGTAGTTCATCATTTAAATAAACTTCTATATCTTCGCCTCTAATACTGTTACTTAAAAATTGCCATTCTTGGATTTGATATTCTCTAGTTGCCGCATTTGTAATTGTAAAGTCTACATTATACCCTGCATCAAGTATATTATTGTTTACTTCGACAATAGCATTTTGTGCAGTCGGTAATCCGCCAACTAGTGCTGGATTAACATCAAATACAGTTGTTGATCCGTCACCGGTTAATGTTTGAACATTTGTTGCACTAAACGTTTTCGCTGTAGTATAAAATAATCCATAATCAACTAATTGACCTGCTTGCGGTGCTGTATCAAATGTAATTACAAAATATTTGTTTGTATCTTGAGATAGTGTAGAATTTATTGCTTCACCGTTAATTGTAACATAATGACTTACGCCTGTTTGATATTTTAAATTAGTAGTGTATGTATTTGTACTTCCGTCTGCTACAAATTTATTGATATCTAAAATTTTCTGTCCACTTACTCCCATTGTAACTATGCTTAGTACTTTTCCTGTTGATGGTGCAGTACTAAATGTAATTGTATCATTAACATAGTTAATTGTATAATCAGTATTATTAACTCTAACATTATCAAGACTTACAAAAACTGCTTCGCTGTTGTGTGGATGTATACCAGTACTATAAGTCTGTGTTACTCCATCTGTTTGGAAGAATTGTGTTTGTACATTACTTGTTCCGTCATCTGGTCTGTGGAAAACTTTGATGTCGACTGTGTCTGAAATTTTTCCTGGAACTAATTCTTCAGGACCAGTCGTTGTCATTGGAGTTATAAAACCATCACCGTCTACAATAATATCACTTGCATCAATACCTTTAGCGTTACTATATGATAATGCGCCACCAGTTAGTTGAGTATCGTAACTTGCAGGATCAGGTTTGAAACTTCCGTCACTTGTTGTTTTTCTTATAATGAATATATCATCGTCTTTGCTGGTTATTCCAAAGTTTTGAATATTAAATTCAGTTAATGCTCCGTCACCTACAATACTTGTCATTACAGCATTAGGGTTAGTAGGATTATTTGGATAATTTGGATCATCAAGTCTTACATTGTTTTTGTATATGTTATATACAACTCCGCTTTCTAATGGTGTTGTCCAAGTAAGGATTGCTGTTGAACCATCTAAGTAAAAAATAATGTCCTCAAATGTTGCATCATAAATGTCGTATGCTTCAGTTCCAAATCCTTTAGTTTCCCAGCCTCCTGCTTGAGAAAAATCAAAACTCTTTACTTCTACACCGCCAAAATCAACACCCATCATTAGTTGCGAAATGTCTTTGCCAACCATACCATCAACTGGAGTGTAGTATGTTTGTACTCTGTCTTGGGCAGTAAGTAAATCTGGTGCTAATTCGTAATCTATTTTAACTGTTTTAGTTAACAACGGTGGTTTAGTAAATATAATTCTACCACGTTTCCTAGTATAATCTTTAGTAGTATCTACATAATTTAAATATGTGTATTCACTCTTTAATAATTCTACTCCATCAATATAAATTTTAACTTTTGCACCATTTAAATTCATTGGCCATTTTAAATTGTATACTGATGTTACATTATCTCCAGTAAATATTTCTGATCTTGCTACTTCTAAATAATAAGGTTGGCCACTTATTCTATCAAAGCGCGAAATAATATGTGTACCTCTTACTTTACCATTTCCTAGTACTGCTCTAGCAGTTGCTTTTGTTCCGCCATCTTCTACACTACCGTTTAATATTACATCTGGTGCTTTTACATAGCCATTGCCCGGTGCTGTAACTTCAATTTTACTTACTTTACCTGAATTTAAGAATGCTTTTGCTTTTGCGCCACTGCCGCCGCCACCTTCAATTGAAACTACTGGTGGTAATGTGTAGTTTGATCCTGCATTACCGATCGAAATTTCTTTTATTTCATATCCACTGTTTTCTAGCCAATGCTTATCAGGATAAGAACTAGTACTATTTGGTACACTTGAAATTGTGTTATTAAAAACTTTTGCTGTACTACTTAAAATTTTCTTTTTCGAAAAACTGTATCTAGGTGGTAAATCAAAATCTGTAATTACACTATTTGTAGGATCAGTTTTTTCATAACTAGATACATATTCTCTAATTTTAGTTTTAAAAGGTTTAACTTCGTTAATATAATCTTGATAGTTGTCAATATTATCATTTTTAAATGTAACTTTTTGCGTTAGATCGCCAACATTGTGTTGTGCTTTAATAAATGATGTTTTAAATGCCCAGTCAATGTTTGGTTGTTCACTAAACGCATAACGTACACTTGCAAGAAATAATTCATTGTAATGAACTTCTAAATTATCAACTAAAATATGATCTCTAAGAGTTTCTAAAACTACTCTAGATTCAGTTACAGGTTGATTGTCATAAAATGCTGTATCAAATGTATCAGTATCAAAACCGGTTTTGTTAATTGTAGTATTATATAACTTATTACTAAATTGAATAGTTGCATTTTGCTTACCTATTACTTTGTAATTTTGTGTGTAATCTTCAGTCTGTAGATTTGCAATTTTTTCTAATAGCAACCAGCCTCCTGAACCAACAGATGAAATTTTAACTGTGTCGCCGATATCATTTTCTATTGCAGATAATTGGTAACTGAAATCAATTAGACTATCGATTTCTGTAAATTCGCTATATCCTGTTGCAAACCAGTCTGCATAACTCCAGTATAAATTTGTATCAAAGCGTTGACTAACAGTTCTATTCCATTTAATACCATTGTAATTATATAAAGACCATTTGTTAGCAACATTTAAATCACTTGCAACAAGTACACTAAAGTTTCTTACTGAAAGTGTAGTATTTTCGTCATATCCTAATCCTGGATCAATAATATTAACCTTTGTAATTTGTCCTAGTTCGTTTATTTCAGATTCTAGAACAGCATCTCTACCAATACCTGTAACTGTAATTTGAGGACCTAATCTAATTCCTCCTACAGTTGAAACGTAAGTTGGATCTACATATCCTTTACCTGAATTTGAAATTTGAACACTAGTAATTTTACCATTTACTATTGTCGGCGTTAGTAATGCTGTAATTCTTTTTGCTACACCAACAAATGCAAGATCTTCATATGAATCAATTTTAACATCATAAGTCCGTGAACTTGCAAGTGGTTGTGGATCGCTTTTAGTTAAATCACTAATATCAAATTCATCAACAATAATATTTTTAATTAAAACATCATTAACACGTTCAATAACTTGCTTATATGCTTCTGACTTGTTAATAAACATAGACTGTCTTGGATTATTACTAATGCCATATTTTGCTTTAACACTTAGTTTAGGATCTGGAACTAATCTAAATTGATTGTCATACCCAATTAAACTATCAAACCATTTGCGTTCAATATCTCTAGTTGGTTTACTAGATCCTACTCCTTGTGTTAGCATTTGATATTCGTTATGAATATTTTGATCAACGTTATCTAAAGTATAATAACGTAAATTAAATGCAACATTGTTACCACTTAATAGTTGTTCACAATTAAATAGTACATACCTGTCTTTAGCCATTAGGCCTACAAACTTATGTCCTTGACCTACTGGATCTTCTATCAAACGTTTTACATCATATGCTGTAATTTTTCTATTAGCAGTTGTTGGTACAACACGTTTATTTGCTACCCAATAATAATACTTTGGTACACTTGTATTTGAAATAGGATCCCATTTTAATCTTTGAGAGTATACAAAATCACCGTATCTACTAGTACCACTTACTCCCGAAGCAATACCATTTTCACTATCTGCTAAGGCATCCCATTCACTTGGTAGCAAATCAGTTTCTACCCATTCGTAAACTTCTACACTAGTTCCAGGAAATACTTCGCCCCAATAATTTGTTTGATATGTAATATTATTTTGTTGGTAATTATAAAACTTAACTGCACTAATATCCCACCATAATTGACCTGCATATTCTGCTCCCCAAGCATTATTTTCGTCAATAACAACAGTGTCGTTGCCAATACTATATGCCGCAGGATCATAATATGTTTTATATGACAATTCTTGTTCTGCCGGGCCAGCAATTTTTCCTTGTACTGGATCAATAAAGTCTAAATCTTCAATTAATGTGTTTGTTTGTGTGTTATATAAAAATGCACCTTTAATTTTTGTAATATCAACTTGATCAATTGGACTTCTATGTGTTTTCCATGCTTTTGAACCTATTGTTTTTCTAAAGTCAATAATCATACCTTGGAACGTATTAAGATCAGTAACCTCTGGTATAGAAGAATAAACATGGTTGTTTTGCATTAATAAGTTTTTACCAAAGTTAACTGCTAACGGTTCGTCAATAACAAATTCTTGTGCGAACAATAACGATTGATTAATTCTTTCGTATATAAACACAACACCACTGTCCATATCCATCGACTTAAAGTTTGTAAACTCGTCATCAAATACAGTTGTAATATTATCAAACGTAGTTGGCAATTCAATATCACCACTTAATGATGTAACTGCTAATTGATTACCGTCAAAGTTCAAGTAAGAACCAAATTGTTCTGCTTGCTCGCCATTTGGACTAAAAATTTCTTGGGTTAATGTAAACAATCCGTTTACAAGTGTATAAATGTATACTTTACCTTGATCTTTTTTCTTATCATCATTGTACGGCTCGCCAATAGCAATCATTTCACCATCACTACTAATGCTTATACTATCACCAAATCCAGTAAATGAACCTGTTGATAAATCTTGATAAGGTGGCTTAATAGTTTGAGATACTGTCATTTGTCCTTCTGGTAATCTTCTGTATACAACAATTATACGTTCGCCTGTACTATCGTTACCTTGTATTCTTGAACTAACAACTAACACTTCGCCATCTTTAGATTGATCAAATTGTCTTGCAAAATCTCTAACTCCAAATTCTGGGTCAAATACATCTTCGCCAATAATTCTATTTGTACCTTGTGTTGGAATAAATCCAACATGTGCAGTACCATCAGTCACTGCTTCCCAATCATCTGCAATAAACGCATTTCCGCTTGCAATATTTCGTTTTGCTTTATATAATCTGCTTCCGTTGTTAACAATTTCGTTTTGTTTATAAAAAACTGATGAACTAAACAATCCTCTAAAGTTAGGATCAACATCTAGTTGCCAATCATATGTGTTTATAGTTCCGTTTGTAGTTTTACTACCGTGCTTAATAAAATGTATACTACCTGCATTAGATTGTGTGCCTGCACCTTTTGATGCTACTAAAATCCTATATAAATTTCCTTCTTGAGTAATTTGAATTTCATCACCAAGTTTTGCATTTGCTTTTCTTTCAGGTACTGTAAAATGGTTTACAGTTTTAAATTGTATTTTGTCATCTAAGTCATATACACTAAACATTCCTTCTAATTGCAATCCACTTGACATAGTTCCATTTAAATTCGATACTGGAATATTAGTAACTATTTGCCAATCATTATTATTTGATGCTGGAATATTAGCAATTCTCGGAATGCCTGCAAGTGTAATTTTGTTATAGAACCAATATTCAAAATCATTAAGTTCGCTGATTGTAGCATCTGCAAAGTTACTTGATTCTTCTATAACAATAATCTTACCTATACGTGTGCCTTCTAAACTTACACCGTCGATTCTACCCATATTACGTTTAATAGCACCACGCACACGGAATATATCTGCCGCTTCGTTATAATTACCGCCTTTGCTCCACGAACCAGTTACATTTTTTACATAAATTCTTACAGTATTAAACTGTCTTTTGTAAAAAGTAATTTCAGCAGTAGCACCAGTGATTGTATCTTCAATAGTATCTCCTACAATAGGTTCAAAAGGTAATTGATTTGCTTGATCAAATTCGTCAAAAGTAAAATCTATATAACCATCCCATAAGTCATACACTGTATGTTCTTTGTTAAACAGTGCCGCACTCATTGCAGTGTCTGTAAAGTTTGTACTTCCACTTACACTGTCAACGGTCATATAAAATTTATCGCCATTTGTTAATGTATCTGTAAACGTCTTATTGCCTCTTACAGTCCATAGTGGGCTTTGTTGTACTGCAAACACTTCTAAAGGATCACCTTCATAAGTTAATGTTTGTGCAAAACTTGCTTGATCCATTAAACTTAAAGTTGCTCCAGAACTATTAGCATCGTCAATTGCTTGCTGTCTAGCATCTGTAATATTATAATAAAAGTTTGGTGTAGATCTGCCACTTGATGTAGTTAATAAATCTTGATATATCAATCCGTGTCCTGGATCAACAAATGTATTTGTGCTATCTGCGCTAGTAGTATAAGTTGGTGTATTAATATACCAGTATCCGCCTAAATTACTTGTTAAGTTAACATAATCTTCTGTGTAATCACCAATACGTATTGTTCCGACAAATACTGAACCTGCTTGAGAAAATGTTCCGTTAACGCCGGACAAATATACTGTACATGTGGTTAAACTGTTTGCTACATAAACAACTGTACCACTTGCAATACTACTCGAAAGTGTGTCGCCAACTTGTGGTAAGTTAACAAAATTTTCAATTACTAATACATTATCTACTTTGTATTCAATATTATGTGTGCCATTAATAAATGCATCGTCAATTGCAGGGAACTCTCCATCAAATGGCTGAACATTTGTTGCGGATCCTTGTACATTTAATTTACTATAGTTGTTCCACTTTAATACAATGTCGTCGCCGGCTGTACTTCCTTCATAAGCATCTAATGGTGCTCTGATAAGCATATGATTTACCAAACTATCATTAATTTTGTAATTACCTGTTTGTAGTAAATTAATAAAAGTACTATCACTTTCTGAAACTATATTCACATACGAATCAAAACTATCAAACTCAATTGCGCCTGTTGCAGGATCAATGTTTTGAATTGCTTTATATAAGTTTGGTCCGTATTGTACAATTTGACTTTTTGTATATGGAGTACCTTGTTGAAATTCTCCTTTATAAAAACTGTAAGTATTTGATGCTTGTGGAGATCCAATTACAAGATATTTTCCATCTGGGCTAAGTGCAAGACTTTCGCCAAAATTCATAGAAGTTGTAGGTGTACTGCCGTCATATATATCTGCAACATCCGCCGGAGCGTAAATAATTTGATCTAAAACAAAATTTGTACTGTCATTTGGACGAACATAAATGTGTACTTCACCGTTTCCTTTAAACGGTATGCCAACTGCCATTTTAGTATTAGCATCGTTTACACTAATAGCATGGCCAAATCCATGTTGTGTACTATCTAGTTGTAATGAACTTTGGATTTTTTGATGCTCTGAATAAACAGGAGAATTTTTAAGCACTGTCCATTTTTTATTATCGTCGTCGTCAATCCAAATTAACTCATTTGTTCCTAGATTAGCAGTAACATTTGCGTTTGCGTCTTTTACTGTTGCTGTACGTTGAGTAGTAAAAATAGTTATTGTGCCAGTAACATCTACTGTTTCGTCTATTTCCAGCCAATCTTGATTTTCAGTTACAAAAGTTACATCATTACCAACAACCTTTGTTGCTTTATAAAATCCATCTAGTGTAGTAAGTGTTGGTGTATTAGCATTAGTAATACCAAAAATATCTCCTACAGAAATATCTCTAGCAGTAAAGTTAAATCCTAAAGTAACTTCGTTGCCAATTGGAGTAACTGATTCAATTCTTAATGCTGTTTCAGTATGTTGAACAACGTCCCACGTCTGATTTTCAGTTGCTACCCAAATATAGTCGTTCCTGTTTATATCGTCGATACTAAATCCTAGTATTCCATCCTTTGTTATAACTGCACGACTTACATCTTCACCAGTTACATACCCTACTGTTTTTACATATTCTTCGTTTGTATATTTTGTAGGAATTTTATTTGTATCATAATCTTGTGGTTTTAAGAATACATCATAATTTGGTATTCTATAAATTAAATCTGTAGGGGCACTAGGTAATGTTTCAACTAGTTCAATTGGTTGGGGAGTTAAATTAAACTTAGACTCGTCCAACTGCCATTCAATTTCTTCAAAGTTTGTAGTAGCACCATATTGATTATTTTTTACAGCCCATTCTTCATAAAAGTCAACTGATTCTTTGTCAGCACTTGCTAGTGCATCAAACAATTTGTCAATACTATTTCGTGATCCTTTATCAGCAATAAACCCTTGATAAAATTTATACTGTGATACATCATCATTAATAATATTTTCTAAATATTGGCGCTTTTGATAACCTGTTAAATGCTGTGCAAGTTTTTGTTGCTCAGTATCAAAGTTATCACTGTCAAGATCGTAAAAATCTGTAAATTGATTTATTCTATAATCAAAGTTTGTATATAGTTTTGTTTCAGGACGTCCTTCCATTCTATTCCACTCAGCAGGAATAAATTTGGCGCCGCCTGCAATTTTATTTTTTGCTGTATAGAAAAATTCTTTATAACGCACTGTATCGCCAATTGCATAATCTTTAAAACTTGCCCATTCTGTAACTTCGGCTTGGTCAAAAACAAACCCTGGAATATTAAGTGTACCATCCCAATTGGCAGTTCTATATCCCATAACCTTAATACGGTCTTGCCTATAACCCGATGCTGGAGAATAAATTACATCTTTAAAGTCTGATGTATTATCAAGTATAGCAACATGTTCAACTTGCACAAGCGGTAATTGTACATAATAAATTCCATTAGCAGTACTTGCCAAATTAATAGCAAAAGCATTTCCACTTCTAGTTAATCTAGTAAATGATTCTTCTATTGGTTCTCCTGAACTAGACTGTAGAGAATAGTCATAAAAGTTGTCGTATAAATTATCAACTACAGCATACGGTCTGCTAAATTTAATTTGATTAGCACTAGGGCTCAATGCAATAATTGTGCCTGCGGCCCAGTTCTGAGTAGTCCAATATAAAAATTCTTTAGCACTATATTTCCAATCTTCAACAGTATTTGTATCTTTATTAAAGAAATCAAAAGTAAATCCTGCTGTGTCAAGTTGCTTTGCATAGCCTAATAGAAAATCTATAACTTCTTGAATTTCTGTAAATATTGTTCCATATGGAATTTCAGCAACCGTAGTTTCAAAGTTTTTACGGAACAATGCTGTTGCTCCGCCTCTTACAGGCAAATCTTCTATTTTCTTAAATTTAGTTCCGTCAAATTCAACAGTTGATGTGTGTTCCGTAGTTACTCTATAAAATTTATTTAAATATTTAACAAACTTGTCTTTAGTGTATTTTTTATCTTCTTCCCATTCAACAAAAGGATCAGATACTCCGCCAATGTTAACTGCTGGGTCATTAGTGCGTGGAACCGCTGGCTGAATTTTGAATATAGGATTTGCTCTATCATAACCTCTTACAACGTATCCATAACTCTGTTTTTCTACAATAACGCCACTATATGAAACTGTATCAACAGGAGAACTTGTATTTAAAAATATTTGATAATTTTCTTTAGGTAAAAACACATTACCTTTATTAAATGGTGTTCTACTATCTAAAACAAATTTCATTTTAGATTTGTCTGTAAACGCACCTAATTTCATACCTAACTGGTATTTTAAACTTTTTATTTGCTCTTTATAATCTTTAGTAGATATTTTGCTATTTGATAATGTATAGTTAATAATATAATCGACGAAGCCGCTTGTGTAAACTCTAGTTGTGTCTCCGTACACATTACTAAAAACAAGATCAGCAAGTGATATTGAACGCTTATTTTCACTATAAACAAATTGTCCTGCAAGGTTTTTGCTTATTCTTGATAAGTCCCAACCTATTGACATTACTTTTGCAGGCTGATTTAATAACCAAGATTTAATTAAACTAAATGCATAATCACTACTATTTCTCCAAGCATTTTCTGTTGGAGCATGATCGCCAAATTTAAATCCTAATTTAGTATAAGAATTAATATATTCGTTTGCATACTTAGAGTCTAACGGACTTAGTAAATTTCCGCTTTCGTCAACTGGTATATGTTTAGTTAATCCTGGTCTTGCATATTTTTCTAAATATTTTGCCGGCTTATTTGGCTCTGCAACTTTACCTTCTTCAAGATCTTGCCAAAGTATTAAGTTGTTACTTGTATACGGAGCCGCACCGTAAACAGTTGTCCACCATGTTGGCATTTCTGGAAAGCCTAACATTTCCCACGGATGTGTATGTGGGCGGTCAGTATCGTATGCGTTTCTATACACCGAACGCCAAAAGCCAGTTAATGGTTCACCGTTTGGTCCTGACATATAAGAATAGTTGTAAGTGAAACTATCAGTTAATTCATAAAATGTATTTGATGTGTAATCTAGTCCACCTAATGACTCATTCCATTTTACAAAATCACCTAATAATACTTTATTGATATTATCAACTGCAAATTTTGTTTTTCTATATGCTCCGGGAATATAATCATGAATGTCTAATTTTTTAATATCATATTCTGACTTGATATTATTATAAATTCTTCTTTCTAAATCTAATAATAATGCATCTCTATAATCATTAAAAGCAACTGTTTTACTTCCATCATGTCCAACAATAACTTTAGTTGGTGTTCTATAAGTATCGTCAGTAATAATTTCAGGTACAAAAGAAGGATACAATCCTAGTTTACTAGGTGTGCTTGGAACATAGCATCCATCTGTACTTTCGTACTCGTATATTTCTATTAAGTCTCCGTCTGTTTTAGTTGCTGTAATTACAGCAAAACCATCACTATTAAAAGTATAATCTCTACCATGTACTAACTGTGCTCCGTTCCGATAAATTGTTACGGCTTTATTGCTTAACTTAGTTTTATCAAAAACTTGACTTAAACTAAAAAAATTGTTTTCAGTATCATACACAGTGAATTCTAAACGTTTGTTTCCTAAGAAAGGAATCATATCACTAAAATAATACGGATCATTTGTAGTTTTATTCTTTAAAACTTCGTATAATATCTTGTCAACGTGTTGCTTTACTGGACCGTCATACCCTAGTGTTTCTGCAACTTGTAGGAATGATCTTTTAAATGTTCTAAATTCATTCTTAGCAAAATCTAATGCTTTAATTACGTTTGCATCTTTTGTAGTAATATGATATAACGGATTATTAATAGGTCCTGAATGTTGTACAAACTTTTTACCTACAGTATTAATATCACCTAAACTTCCTAAATTACTATTGCCTGGAAATACTCCGTTGAAGTCTTTTAAATCTTCGATCATTGAAAACACATGATCATTAACTTCACCTAAAGTGAATGTAGTTAAATTTACATTATTAGGATTGTGTTCTAAGTTAATTGGAAACTCATAAAATCCGTTTTCATTTTTCTTAGTAGCCGAAGATGTTTTAAGTATAACAGTGTCGCCTGCAGATAATGCTTTATTAAAAACTACTATTGCTTTTCCGTCTTGTCTAGAAATAGTATAATCAAAATTATGTTTATTATTTACAAATACGCTACAATTTAAATCGTTTAAATCACCAGCATTTTTATATACATCAATTTCTAATTGTGTAATTGGTCCTTCTATATCATATTGTCTAATAACTTTTTGTTGTGATAAATTTTTTGCTTTTTGCCAACCGTTTTTATAGTTAAATGCATTTAAAGAAGTGTATGTTTTTAAGAATCCTGTGTCAGTAGTTACACTTAATACATTAGTAGTTTCTTGGTATGTAAACTTTTCAGTAAGCAAGTTAAAGTCAAAAGTAATATCGCCTACGTTTGTTAATGCACGATACGTAAGCGGAAAACCTAATTCAGTATCTGCTGTTCCAGTTCCTTCTTTGTAACTAAAAACTTTGTTACCTGTAAATGTTGTTGTATTGTATGTTGTTTTATTTGAAAAACTTATACCATTGCTGTCAAACATATCAAACATTGGTGGTTGATTAACTTTTGTTTTAAGTTGTCCTACTTTCCAACTAGTCCCGTCATAGTAATAATGTTTACCTGCATTGCTTGTACCTTTTTTAACAAGTACAACTTCGTTTGTTTGAGGAGTTGCATCAGTATCTTCAATTAGTGCAATTTGTGGTACTGTGCTGTTATGTTTGATAAACTTAACTTTATAAATTTTTCCTGTTGCTCTAATATCTTTCTCGGCAGTAAACAAAATACGCATGCCGTCTGTAATATCAACGCCGTCGATATTAAATCCTACTGATCCTTCAACTGTTGAAAATATATCTTTAGTTACGGTATCAATTAAATCAACATCATTTTTCTTTTCTGTACCAAAGTTAAAAAGTTTTAAGCCTGAAACAAATTCAATAATTGGACGCTTGGCTCGTTGTGCTTGATCAATGTTTACTGTTTGTCCATTTATTTCTGCACTTTTTTCAATAACAGATTTATGGTACCATTTATTATTTCTAGACCAAGCATTTTTATCTGGTGAATTTCTATTTACAACAATGTAATCTTTTGTAGCACTATATGAAGCCGCATTTCCAAATGGTAGGCTATCAAAATTATCACCGTCAAACTCAATTGGTTTGTCTACAGCATATGATAAAGCAATAACTAATTCATCAGTATTAACTAAATTAATTTGTGTGCCTACTCCTTCTACAATCCAATTACCTGTAGCATATTTTTCTGGAGTAACTTGTCCAACAAAATTTAACTTCATACCGTTAAGTAATTCTACACCTTTAGAAGTTGTATATTGTTTTTGTCCTAGTATTTCTGATTCAACATCGATAGCCGTTGCTTCGTCAACTTCTGCTATTCTAATAATGCCGCCTGAATTAATATTATTACTGTTTTGATAATATAATCTTGTAGGAGCATTAAGTGGTACAGTAAAAGTAACAGTTCCACTTTCAATATTTGCGTTTGTAATTCCTGTTGTGTAAATTGTATTTGCATCTAAACTACGTTCAGTACGTATCGAAAATGGCATATCTGTTGCACTAACATCAAACGTGTAAGTTTGCCCTTTATATAATTCTATTGTAGGGTTCTGTGTAAGGTCTCCGTTAATAACATATGCTAAATTATTTCCGTTGTCAATACTTGTAACAGTATATGTGCGTGTTACTTCTGTACTTTGTCCTGCAACGTTAATTGCTATAGGACCATTTGGCATCCAATAATATTCTCTAAAATTTGTAAGTTTATCCCAATCAATGCTAGGGTTCCATGAATAATATTCTGCACCGTTAAGTAAGTCATGATTTTCTACATTACCACCAAACGATTTAATTTGATTAACATAATCATTGTAGTCTTTATAAAATGTTACATTATCATATAAATCTTTAGAAATTACAGCCGGCTCTAGTTGATATGCTTCTCTAGACACCGAAACATCACCAATGTAGTTGTCATTGTTTCTATAAGATTTAGCAGTACGTCTACCGTAATAACCGTTTAATTTTTGTGCAGTTCCTGGTTGTAAAACTTGATCAAGTGTTGCATCTAAGAACTTATTGTTTTTAGTAGTACGGAAATACTTAGGTAGTAAAGTACTAGACTTAAAAGGACCTTTGTTGCCATCTACCGGTAATGGACTTTCGTTTTGATTATCTTCATAAGCCATTAGTAACCATATCCCCCGCCGCTTGATCCGCTTGATCCGCTTGATCCGCTTGATCCTGAATTACTACTGCTACTTGAACTAACTGAACCTGCTTGCGATGCAGAACTTGTAACACCAGTACTAAGTGTTTCTTGACTTGATGTAATAACATTACCTGTTGCTCTCAATCTACTTGCTGTAATAGCATCTATAATTTCAACATTTTCAACTGTTGCTGAACTAATAAAAATTTCATTTGACTCTGATTTTATTTCATACAAACTACCAAATGATTGACTTTGTTCATTTGGAACAATTACAATACTTACAATATCAGGAGTCATTTGATTCATAATATAAGTTGACAATTCACTGAAGTAAAAACTTTCACCAAATTCCCAATTATCTAAGTTAAAGTAAACATTAATTGCTTCAATTATTCTTGATTTAATATCGTTATTATTAGTAACTACATCAGGATTAGTTACTACTTTAAATGTTGCTTGCAAACTAGTCTCCGCCGATGCACCAAACAAGGGTTTGTATTTCACTGGGTGATAAATTATTTCATCACTAATAGATTTAATCTTATCTAACTCTGCACCGTATGTACGATACATTTCATCACTACTAGGCGGTAGTGGTTCGGTAAGTCTGTCACCTGATAAAAATTGTCTATAAGCAATATCGTATGTTCGTGTTAACAAATACGAATCCATAATATTACTTGCGGCTGGATCGATTCTTTGATTATAGTCTGCGCTATGCAAATATCTAAATTTAATTCCTGAGCGTCCAGTATAACCTCTATAGTCTTTAGTTATTTCTAAATTTTTCTTTGTACTATCTAATTTATAGAACAGTTCTGTATCCATAGTAAAGAATACTTGTCCTGCTGTATATGCAGAGTATGCTCCAACTGCTCCTATATTTGCTTTTACTTGAATTCCTTCAACTGTATTGTCTACAAATCTGTAATCTTCAACACCGTCGCTTGTAGTATATTTCTTTTGGAAGATATATTTTGTTTCAGGATTAACAGTTTCTGCAACAATGTCAATAAATGCCTGTGGATTATCTATAACACCGTCATCGTCTATATCAAAGAAACTTACTTCGATGCGCTTACTATCAACATATCCTTCTGCATCTCGATATTCTTTAACAATTTCCCAATTATAATTTATTGTAAAAGGATTAGATACATCTGGTTTATTATTAATATTTAAAACTTCGATTTTGTCTTTAATAATTTTACCAGTTTTATTGTCATAAATTTTATCTGTGCTATCGTAATAGAATTTAATTTCTTTGTCACTTTCAAAAACATATCTCATTGTTCTGTAAGTAATATCATATCGTTCACCGTCAGTTTTAAAATACAGAATCCAACTTGCATCTAAGTTTTGGTTACTTGAATCTCCAGTTTTACCTGTGCTAAAATTATTTACACTATCAATATTTGCTTCTGTAATAATTCTCCATTGGCGTGTTTCTACGTCATAACGTAATCCAAAAGTATTTGTTGCAAACGCTTGATCAACAATTTGGGTTTTAACAGCATCTGTAATTACATTAGCAAGTTTTGGTCTTACTTCTGCTAGTACAGCATTTGTTGGAATTAAATCATTTAATACAATTGGTCCTAGTCCTGTTGAACCAACTGTTGTACCATCACCACTTACACTAATAACTTTTACCCAAAGGTAATCAACAGCACCAGGATGATCTGCTGGACCACTCATTAGCGTGTTCTTATTAGTTGTCATAAAGTGGAAACCCGTAGGAGCAGTAAATTTCAATAATGTGCCTGCTTCAACAAATCTTAGGTTATTTGCTGTAAATGTACCAACTTTAAATTTAGTATTGTTATCATCATTAATATAACCTGTACTTCTATTTGTATCTTGAGTAGAACTTGTCCACTTAACTCCTAAATCTGATGCAAGAATTTTTGTAAAGTTTTCTAAGTAATAATTGTATACTTTTTTATCACGTACAATCGGTTCAATAGTGTTTGTAATTGCTTGTTCAATATCTGTTGTAGTTACAAAGTTAAAACTTGTTTTCAAGTTTGATGTCTGTTTATAAATTACGCCGTCGTTACCAAATAAGTTTGTACTAGAGTATTTTCCTGTTGAATCGATTAAATCAAAATATCTACTAATACCACTAGCGTTTCTATTAACTGTTTTTACTTTTACAATTTCTTGACTTACTCCTAAAGGAGCAACATTATAATCTTCAGCAGTTACCATTCTATTTTGTGTATAAAATGTTGACGGAGCATTTGCTTTAATGCTTTCGTTACTTTCACTTAATGCACTATTAGATATTGTATATTTTAATTGTAATGTTAAGTTTAGTGTTTCAGGAACACCAAATTCACTCAAGTAAGGTATTTGTATTTGTATACCTTGCATTTCGCTTGGCTTAATTGTGTAGCGTTTATTTGCACTTGTACGATATACAACTTTAAATCTACCTTGTGGTAAATTACCAAAAACACCATCACTAAAAACTAAACTAATTCTATCTTGTACTCTTGTAAGCACTGAATATAAGTTTCTAATATTTTTATTTAGACTATTGTAAATTACATTATTACCTTCAACTGAACTTACTTTTGTCCAAAATTCGGTTTCACGTCCTTGCTCGTCTAATTTAAACAACCAAATATCTTTATTATTAATATCAGTTGCATCAATGTCAACTTTTTGATTTGCACTTGGATTGTTTACTGTAAATTGACCGTCATCTAATGCACCCTGTTTAAACGATGTAAAAAATCCTGTGTTCGTACTAGCAGGACCTTGCCCATCATTTTTATAAAGACATGCAAAACTATTACCAACTAATGGAATTTCTTCTTCAAGTGCATTTTCGACAATATCACTACTTACAACTTCAAATGGTAAACTCTGTCCTTCAATAGTTTTTGTAAATGAATATTTAGGAATGTCAGTATTAATAGCATTGAATCTATATTGTTCATGCGGTATACCGTTTATTGTTGCTTTCTTAGTAGGCTTACCAAATACACCATTGCTTGGTAATGCGGCATTCATTACTTTTATAAATTGTTCATACCAGTTTGAGTTACTAGGGTCGTTCCAAGTAATTTGTTGTCCTGATAAATTGAAACTATTCGAATCAACAATGTCTTGCGAAGTAGATACTGATGTAATTTTTAATAATCCTTCTGCGGCTTGATTACGCTTTGGATTATAAGAGAGTAAACGTGCTAAACGTAAGACCGACTCTCTACGTTCTGCTAATTCTAAGAAATTTTCACGTGCATTTAAGTCAATACGGAATGATATATTTTGACCTAAAAATGCAATAAGATCTATTAGTGCTAGATATTCACTTGATTCAATGTAATCATTAAAATCCTCAGGATAATTAGTCCTTAGGTAGTTAATCATTGTTCTGCGTAAATTGTCGAAATCGTAACTCTGGAAATCAGCATTACGATAAGACTGGTATATACGCTTCCAATCTTCTGCAACTAGCAGTCTATTTTGTCGGTCGGTAGATGACATATCACATTCCTTATTTGTTACATGTATTTATTACTATTAGATAAGTGCGTATTTTATTTATACAGTATCAATTAGGCTGTTAGACCGGCTGACTCATCAAAGTCTAATCTAAGTTTTTCTGATATATTATATGGCAAATATGTAAGTTCCATTTCAATTTGAATGCCACTTTCATAACTTGTTACTCTAATATTTTCTGCTTGTACACGAGGATCATAATTACAAATAGTTGTAACATTTGCGGCTATTGCTTCTTTAAGATCATCAGTAAATGGCTCAAATAATGCGTCCCAAATAATAGTGCCAAATTTAGGATTGTGTAGTTTTTCACCTTGACGTATATGAAAATGATTGAGTAAATCTTGTTTAATTAATGCAAGATCAAATAGTGTACTAGAAGTGTTTTCCGGATTAACTGTAGATAACCCTCTATAGGCCCTGCTTGTAACAACAGGTTTCTTCTGTTGAGTTGTTGGTTTAACAGCAATTCTGTCGTATAAATTTTTTTCTAAAGTACTCATAACAATATTTATGCTCCCACGTTAACTGCTGATGCTCCACTGGTTATTTTTCCAGCATCACATGCATCGTTAACTCTACCTACTAAAATACCACAAACTTTTACTACTGCACTACTACCTTTTATAACTTCTACATGACTAGGACATAAAGGCGGATTGTGTGTATGCGACACTGTTGGATCACCTAATCTGGCAACATATTGCCCTTGTACTTTTACAAATGTTTGTCCAGGAGCATCTAGTGTAGTTGTACTTGTACAACCGTGTCCCGTGTCTAATGTATCTGTTTGTCTTGCTATTAATGGCATTATACTGTTGAATCCGTTCCTGCTGTTGCTGGAGCAGTTCCGTCAACTGCTACATCATACTTAGTAGGCAAACTCCAATTACGTTTTATACTTTTTACATATTGACTGTTACTATTAAATTTGTAGTTAGAAATTTTTGCATTGTTTCCTTGATTTCCGCCTAATACTTTTATAACACCGTTTGATGTAATTTCTTGTATAAATCCAATATGGCCTCCTGAACGTTTTTTTGATTTAAAAATTATAACGTCCCATTTTCGAATATTTGTTGTATCACGCCAATCAACTTCACTTCCCCAATTATACCATCCTTGGCTACTCATTGTTTGAAGTGTAGGAATACCTGCTGTGTATAGTGCCCAACTTACAAATGCCGCACACCAAGCATATGCCATAGAACTACTATCCCTTGTATAACTATTACCGCATACTTTGTAACATTCTAAAATTCTTGGATTACCTTCTCTACCACGTTCTCTCCAATCTTGGGTAAGAACGTTAGTAAGTACTGCATCTAATTTTTCCCAGCCCGGTCCTTCAGGTAAAGGTCCTGGTGAAATTTTAGGATCTAAAGGAGGTAAATTACTAGTGTTAACATATCCACCATTGCCGTTAGATTGTCCTGGTCCGGATCTAGGATAGTCGCCTTCTAAATCAAATTGTCCCTCAGGGAATCTATTTGATTCTATAGTTTCGTTCCATTCCGAATTATCAGCAATTTCTGTTGGATTTACTGTTGGTGTTAGAGGAATAATTATTTGTCCCATTATACTATGTTCCTTGGATCGTTTTGATCAATGCCTGCTACAACGTTTCTTCTATCTGGATTTCTAATCCAGTCTGGATCATACTTGCCATTAGTTAAAAGTTTTGCTTGTAAGTAACCTTGATCTTTAGGAAATCCTAATTCATATCCTCGTTCGGTTCCTGCAATAGCAAACCTAAAGTTACCAAGAGTTCCTCTACCAAAATCTTTATAACGTTCTTTTAAATATGCCGCTGTAACTGCAACTGACTTTGCAACGTCTGTAATTAATATTGTTGGATCTGCTACAATTTCAACACCAAACGGATTATAATCAGTTACTAATTCTTGTTTAACAAGTCCTGCCGCTTTTCCGTAGCGTTGATAATTTGCTTTACCTGTTAATTGAATTAATCCACGACCGATAAATTTACCGCCATCACCTGCTGTTGTGTTACCCATTCCCGGACCAATTTTACTTGTATAACCATAAACAAGTTCAAAGAAAGTTGCTTTATCTTTTTTAATTTCTGTAAGTTCTGCATCACTAACTGTTCTAGCATTACTAAAGATTGAACGTATACGCTCGTTGCTAGTTCCGCTGTAACTGTTTTCTGTTGACAGTTTTAATCCTGACTCTGTTTCTGCTGTTGCAATAGCCGCATAAACTTGTTCTTCTGTAAATCCTTCAGTAAACAATGCTTTCGCAAATAATCTCGATAGTTCTTGTTTTGTAGTTTTTACTGCTGGAGGATCAGGTTGAATTGTTGCCGCCGCAATAGGATCAAATCTTGCACTACCTTCTGGTGCACCGCTTGTATTATAAGCATTAGGCTGACTACCACTTCCTACTACATAGCCTCCTGGAGTTCTGTTAAATGTATCCGGTGTACTTGGTGGATATGTTTCTGGTGGATCAACTCCTGCTCTTGTTAAATCAGGTGTGTATTTTAATGGATCATAATGTTCATGTTCAAACCAAGGTTCGTGTTGTGGTACACGACTTGCTTTAAGTGCAATTTCTGGTGGTGTAGGATCTACAATAAACGGCGCTGGCGGTATAACTGCTTCAGTTGGTACTGTAGGTGCAACTGGTGCTGTTCCTTGTATATCAATATTGTTGCCTTCGCTGTAGATTTTTAATGCGCCGCCAGTAGCCAAGCCACCTTCTGCATCAGTTCTTATACGCAAATTACCAACTGCTTTTAAATCTAATACATTTCCAGATTGCATTGTAGTTTTCAATTTACTTGTTTGATGTATTTCTGCGCCGGCACTTATATAACTACTACCTAATGCTTTCATATGATAGTTACCATCAGTTGTAATTTTTACTTCATTATGTCCTTCAATACCAATACCGGTTGTACTACCAATTGAAAGTTGATCACCTGATGAAATGTTTTGTTTTTCTACTGCAACCATCATACCGTTTTGATTTGCATATAAAATTAAATCTTCATTAGTATTAATATTAATATCTTTTCCACTATTCAAACTAAACTGTGTACCTGTAATCATACTAGTGCTATCATGCGAACTTGTTCTAATTTTGTTAGCAACTATGTTAACATTTTGTCCAGCGGTTAAGTTAATATCTCTATCTGCTGTAAAGTTTAAATCTTGTTGTGAATGTACACTTATACTATCTGTACCGTAAATATCAATTTTACCGTTGCTGGTCATTTCGATCCAACTAGTACCTCTAGAATTTGCAATGTAAATTAGATCTTCGGAATTATGCATCAATATTTGATGCCCTGTTCGTGTACGCATACGGAATAATTCGTTATGAGGTCTAGTAACATCGCCACCTTCTTCTTGTGCTTCAATGTTAGCATACTCCATCGGAGTATCTTTAGGATGACCTTTTCTTAAAAATTTGTCATCTCCGTCGTCCATTACAAAACTAGAACCACCTAATCTACTTTTTGGGTAATTTAATTTATTTCCTTTAAATCCTATTTCTGCTTTAGGTGCGCCTTCACGTTTATCTAATGGTCCAGGAGTGCTCCAGCCAAAGACTGCACTAGGCAATTCTCGTCTTGCACTAGAACTTGTAAGTCCTCTAGTTTCATCATCACTTAAACCAGAAACAATATAATTTTTTAATAAATCTAAATGTGTAGGCTTTCTATGCGTAGTTGGTTCTGTGGTTGGATCTGTAGTTGTAAGTTTATTGTATTCTACAGCAGGTGCTTTTTTATTAAAGTCTTTAAGTAATGACGTTGAAGCATAGCCTGGTGTCATAAAGTTCATAAATTCGTCTTGTACACACCCAATCCAATAACACTTACTTGTGTTTCCTTCCACAAAAATAACAAGTACCCGTACACCCACATCTGGTGGTACAGCCCATATACCATAACTTTGTTGACTGTTTCTATAACCTTCATTTTTAGTATTTCCGCTTACAGGTGTTACTCCATAAAACGGACTTAGGTACATTGCTTCAAAAACTTGTCCTGAACGTTCTGGCTGATTACCCGAACCTGTTGATTTTAACAACTCAACTTGTAGTGTACCCATATATTTGGTGTCTAAGTTGTTTACAACTATTGCTTCGAACGGACCAGTTTGACTAGTGCTTTTAGGACTGGATCTACGTATGTCTTCATATGCCATTTTATGTTGGTCCTATATTTTTTAAATCTCTATTCAACTTTGCTAATTTAGTTGCATTTGCCGTCGCTACTGCTTCTAAATTATTTGGAATAGTCATATTTACTGTTGGTGCTGTATTAGCAATTTTTTGTAAGCCGGATATGTTTCCTACTGTGTTTGTTACTGTTGTTCCAAATTTTCCTAAAACATCACTCCCACTTAAATTTACCTGACTTAGTGTTTCTGAGGCGAAGGTTGTGGCGGCATTTTTTAAATTATTAAATTCTGATCCAATTTTTCCTAGGTCTGCAATACCAATTTGTTCTTGTATGGTTTTTAACGAAGCACCTATTCTACCAAATGCATCTAATGCTGGTAAACCTAACGACTGTGCTTGCTGTGAAACAAGTTCATTTAAACCTTCGTATCCAGGCAATAATAATTCAACTTCTTTTTTATATGCTTGCAAGTTTTCAGTAGCACCTGTTGTGATTGCCGCATCAGAAACTTTTTTAGCATAGTCAACTGCTTTCTCATTCATTGATTCGCTTGCTTTAGTAGTTTCAATAAATGCTCCAAGATTCTGTGTTTGGGTCTGTTCAGTTTGTGCTCTTACTCTAGTCATTTGTAAAACTGTAGTGTATGAATTATTGTTAATTAAATGATTAACAAAATTAACACGATAAAGACCACTAAACGTATCCACAATAATTAATTCTTCAGGAAATATATAATCTCCTTTGTCTGGATCAAAGTCTATCGGAGTTCTAAATAATATGTTTACATGTAGTTCTCCATTGTTATAATTTGCATGTCCGTCTTTAGTCATATTAATATACGATGTTTCTTCAGCATGATAATTGCCTACACCGTTGTCTGACAAATAAAACGGATCTCCCATAATAGTCATATTAATTTTTACCATGTCAACTAAAGAATTCATAAGTCTATCGTTAAACATTCTAGCAATTCCAATTTCAGAGTTATCAAATCCAGAGCCGCCAGAATTACCAGATCTTGTGTTTACAATTTCTGATTGTTTTGCCGCAGGTTCTCCTGACGATAATCCGTTTGGTCCATCGTTGGTTTTGTACGATGGCTCTTTGCCACCTGTTGTTTGTGTTCCTGCCGCTCCTGTTGATTGTGCCGCAGTTGACGAACCTCTATCTGCTGTTATTGGATAGATAAAACTTTTGTTGTAAGCAATTTCAAACTCTAATATATCTTTGTTTTTACCTGTATAGATATAATTGTATTCTTTTGCCGCTTGTGCTTTTAATTCTGGTACTCCTTTACTTGCAGTAGTTGGAGCAGAAAACACACTATGGTGTACATAGTAAGGAACAATCCTATAAGTGTATACAGAGGGCACTCTTCCTGTTTTTGCTATTTCACTATTAGTAGGAACTGTATAAACATCTGTTTCTACTCTATACCATTTAATATATCCAAACGGATCTTTAACATCTCTTAATTGTTGAGCAAGTTCTCTACCATACATACTAGTAATTAAAACTTCCTCAATAATTTCTTGTAGTCGTGTGCCTGCACTAAATTTATAAGTACGAACTTCGCCGTTAAGTTTCATATTAGATCCTGCACGAGCAAATATAGGATACTTTGCTTGGAACTCTTCGTTTTTCTTTTTTAATTCTTCATTATCTTTTGCAATTTGTTCATTGGTTGCTTGAACTTGTGCTTTTCTAGCAACAAATCCGTCGATACCACCCCCTTGAACATTTTTTGGTTCAGGCATTGGTTGTGCGCCACCTTCAAAAGGACTGTCAAGCATTTTTGATGCACCAATTTCATTTTGGCTAAATGAACTTGAGGCATATTTTTTAAGTATGTTATCTAGTCTGCCTGCATTTTTTACATTGCCTGACATTGTTGCAAGATACTCATCAAAATCTTCTGGCACTGGTTCGTCACTGCCGCCTATACTTTTCCAATATGCTTCTAAAATTTTTGGATTAGTTACATGTTCTTTAGTTTCGTCGACGTCTATTATATCGCCTTCAGCACCTTCGTTAAATGAACTAGGATTCACTGTTGCAGAATTATTTGTTTCTGCATTTGCTGTAGGACTAAAAGTAGATGCTCCTTCTTTTGGAAAAATAATTACAAATTGATCTGCAACTGAAACTTGATCTGCTTCTTGCATTTCAAGTAATCTATTATTCATAATGCCTGTTACACTTTTTCCACCTGTTTGTAAAATTTCTCTAACAGTTCTACCTGTAACTGCAATATCTGTTTTAACCTGTTGCACACTATCACGCAATGCACGTTCATTCCATGCAATGGCTTCGACTTGATATGTTGAACCGCCTTCATTAACTGAAAATTGTGAAGTTGTAAGTGAAATTGGAATAAGTCTTCTTGCATATGGTACATCTACTTGTGTTCCGTCAACTGTCCAACCTTTAAAATCTAATTGTAAACAAAAACATGCTGTTGTATAATCCATAAAGCCTGCCTTTGCCGCGGCAACACTTAATGCTTGATAAAACAGTCCCATACTATATGGTTCCATTACATCAAAAGTAATTTTTGTTACATTACTATTTGTACCATAAGATAAACTTGGTGTGATATTTGCACCAACATCTAAGTTGTCAATAAAAAATTCTACATTACTACCTAGAGCCTTTTCAACTTGTGTTTTTTGTTTCTTAGAACCTGCGCCACCACCACTTTGGCATACAATATTATTCAAGCCGGTTTTACGATAAGTGTTATCAGGATCGGAAATTTCTTTATGACTTAATGCCGCAAGTGTAATAATACAGTTCATACTTGCAAAATTTTCTAATTCATTAGGCCAAGGTGGTTGAGATTCTCCTGGTACCATTTGTCCTGCTTTAGTTGTGAATCCAATCGGACCTGGTTTTGCTCGTAAGTTACTTTTAAATTCTTTAGGATGCATTGATGCAAATAAACTTCCGTCTTTTGCAGAAGATGTAAACCCTTGTATTTTTCCTAAGGCTTCATCTACCCCTTCTACTTTGAATTGATTCAAAGTATTGTTAAGTTGTCCTTGCAATTCTCCTGCAATATCTGGAACAGCCGAACTTATTTGTGCAAACTTGTTAGACACTTTATTGACTAGCGATCTAAAATTCAATTTATACTCCTAGTACGTTTCTTAGTGAAGGACCTTTTGGTATGAATATTTGTACTCCTGCTACCATGTCAAATACAGGATCTTTTATTGTATCCATATTACGTTGTGCAAATACCCACCACAACTTACTATTACCATACAAATCGTATGCAAGTAAATCTGGTCTATGTGTATACTGTGTTTCTATCGTATATAAAAAATCATCTGCTTCTGCAGGAACAGGACGTATTTGAAAATTTCCTAAATATTTGTTATCAACAATAGATGTATTTGCCCAAGGACTAGACTTATTATATGATGCTGACATTATACAAATCCTCTCGTGCTAATTAAGTTTCCATTTATAAAATCATTAAGGCTAAATTGTTCAACATGCGATCTACTGTAAACAGGTTGTAATGTTACAGCCATTAAACTTTGTGTTGGTACCCATGTACCTGGTGCGCCTTCAGTTTCGCCTGCTTCGGCTCCTGAAATAGTTGTTTTCATATAATCAACATCTTGTGGTAAGTCAACGTTAAAACTTGTTACTACACAAGGAACATTTTTAAAAACATATTCTCCATATCCATTGAATTTTACAATTGGAGGTGGATTGCCTGTATTAGATCCGTTGTCTCCATAAAACATTTTGGTTAGTGTACGTAAAAACGTAACTGCCGCTACCCAATATTCTGCATCTGCGTTTGTTTCAATAAAAAAATCACCTGAAACTGTTATAGCGTCCACAGCGGAATTCTGATAATTGTAAAAAGGATAATTAGTATGTACAGGTTGCATCGAACTATAAGATGCACTGTGTGAAAAGATTACAGACGGAGTAAAAGGAAATATCATTCGTTCACCTGAGTCAATTAAAGGATTAATTAATGTCGACTCAAGTTCTTTGATCACCGGAGGAATAGAAATACTTACACGCCAATCATTGTCAGCGGCTTTATCAACAACTTTTGCTTCTGATGTTGTTTTTGAAACAGGAACACCATCATGTGGTAAAGGCCCCCTGCGAACAGAAGATGCATATTCACCTGCATCATGTGGATGAGCAATAATTCTTTTTGCTTTTTCCTTGATTGTGCTTTGAACAGTACCAAATTCATCATAGGCATGATCAATGTGTGGATTACGTTGATATCGGTTAGCGGCCATTATTACTCCTGTTAAACTTTATAGTATTATTTAGTTGACTTTTTTAACTACGTATATTATAATGTATGTAATACTTTAAAAACTGGAGCCCTAATGAGAAAAGTAAATTACTTAAACAACAAAGATATCTTAAAAGAGATACACAAGTCCAAAAGTACATTTTGTAGTTATATGGACGACGAGTATGCTAATTTTGACATAATTTTAACCGATATTGACAAAATCAACATACGCACTATAGCAGAAGCAAAGCGAAATAAGGCAAAAAAACAAAGTCAATTAGCATTTGAGACTAGAAAAGCGGCAGGTGAAAAGATAAAACAAGCCGAATGTGAAGTAGACTATAGAAAAATTACAAAAGAAGAATTAATTTTTAGAATTATGACATTTGATCATATTCCTGAAGAGCCTGGACGTAAAAAGAACCCAAAAACAGTAGCAGATACTAGAGTAAAGTTAAATTTTCCACCATTTCAGCACTTTAAGTTTAATGATGACGGTGAATTAGTATGTGTAGGTAAAAGTCATTGGGAAGGTGGCATGGAAAATGGCGGATTTAGCAAATCACACGGTAAAGCAACTAATAAACTTGCTATGATGTGGATGAAGTTATGTGATAGATATGCAACACGCGGTAATGTACGTGGATACACCTACAATGACGAAATGCGCGGACAAGCAATACTACAATTAGCACAAATTGGACTACAATTTGACGAATCTAAGTCACAAAATCCATTTGCATACTATACAGCGGCGGTTACAAACTCATTTGTACGTGTTATTAACCTAGAAAAGCGTAATCAAAATATTAGAGACGATATTTTAGAAATGAATAATATGAATCCAAGTTATACTAGACAACATGCTGGAGAATGGGAAGCATCACAGAAAAGACAAGAAGAACTTAATGCTAAAAAATAATTAAATTGTGGTTGACACATGTACATTTTTAGTATATAATTTAACAGTATAAAATAAGGATTTTAATTTGTTTAAGAAAGCGGCAGTCTTTACTGATATTCATCTTGGCTTAAAAGGCAATAGTAAAGTACATAACGATGATTGTGAACGTTTCATAGATTGGTATATTGCACAAGCAAAAGCCAATGGATGCGAAACAGGAATTTTTTGTGGCGACTGGCATCATAATAGAAACAGTCTTAATCTTACAACCATGGATGCAACAATACGTTGTATGGAGAAATTAGGTAGTTCATTTGAAAAGTTTTACTTTTTTGACGGTAACCATGATTTATATTACAAAGATAAGCGTGATGTAAACTCAACTGCGTTTGCTACATACATTCCGGGTATTACATTCATTGACGAAATATATCAAGAAGAAGATGTTGCACTGATTCCTTGGTTAGTAGGCGACGAATGGCGTAAAATTAAAGACATTAAAAGCAAATACATGTTTGGTCATTTTGAACTTCCAAGTTTTTACATGAATGCAATGGTACAGATGCCAGATCATGGAGAACTACGAGCAGAACACTTTGAACACCAAGAATATGTGTTTAGTGGTCATTTTCATAAACGACAAAAACAAGGCAAAGTACATTACTTAGGTAATGCATTTCCTCACAACTATGCAGATGCATGGGATGATGCAAGAGGAATGATGATACTTGACAGAGAAAACAACAAAGAGCCTGAATACCTAAACTGGGAAGATTGTCCTAAGTACAGAACAACCACACTTAGCAAACTTCTTGACCCTAATCAAGACATTATTAAAAGTAATATGTATCTACGTGTTACTATTGATGTTCCAATTAGTTATGAAGAAGCACAATTTATTAAAGAAACGTATATCTCACAACACGGTTGTAGAGAGATTACATTAATCCCGCAAAAACAAGTCGAAGAAATTAGTACAGACTTAGATATTTCAACATTTGAAAGTGTTGACGAAATTGTATCTAAAGAAATTACTGTAATCGACTCAGATAACTTTAACAAGAAAATGCTATTGGACATCTATAACGAACTATGATACGTATTAAAGACCTAACCGTAAAAAACTTTATGAGTGTGGGCAACCAAACTCAGGCTGTTGACTTTAACAAAGAACAATTAACACTTGTACTAGGTGAAAACTTAGATCAAGGTGGCGATGATAACGGATCAAGAAATGGTACAGGTAAAACTACTATCATTAATGCTCTAAGTTATGCATTGTATGGCGTAGCGTTAACAAACATCAAACGCAATAACTTAATTAATAAGACCAACAGCAAAGGTATGTTGGTTTCTCTTGATTTTGAAAAGGATGGAATTGACTATCGTATTGAACGTGGTCGTTCGCCTAATGTACTAAAGTTTTACATTAATAATCAAGAACAAGAGCAGGTAGACGAGTCGCAAGGTGACAGTCGCAAAACTCAAGAAGCAATAAACACATTGTTAGGTATGAGTCATGATATGTTCAAACACGTTGTTGCTCTAAATACCTATACCGAACCGTTTCTAAGTATGAGACAAAACGATCAACGTGCTATTATTGAACAGTTATTAGGTATTACTATCCTTAGCGAAAAAGCCGATGCACTAAAAGATCAAGTACGTCAAACTAAAGATACTATTACACAAGAAACGTTAAAGATTGAAGCAATACAAAGTTCAAATAGTAAAATTGAAGATACTATTACAAACTTGCAGGGTACTCAACGTGCTTGGCTTTCTAAAAAGCAACAAGACGTAGACAAATTAACTAGTGCAATTGATGAATTAGAACACTTAGATGTTAATGTTGAATTAGATGCACACGAAAAATTACAAAATTGGAATGAACACAACAATGCTATTTTGGCTCTTAAAAAAGAACTTAGTACTTTGGAACCAGCATTAGTACGTGCAGAGAAGTCTGTAGAGAAAGCAACTAAAGATATTACAAATCTTGAAGATGCTACATGTTATACTTGCGGACAGGAACTACATGCAGATAAAAAAGCAGAACTCGAAGCACGTAAAGAAAAAGAACTAGATGAAGCAATTGACTATCGATCAGAGATTGCTAAAAAAGTAGATGATGTTACAAAAGGACTTGAAGATATTGGTGATATCAATGGCAAACCTACAACATATTACGAAACAGCAAAAGAAGCATACGAGCATAGACAAAACGTTGATAGTCTTAAGACAGCACTTGAAAATAAAAAAGCAGAAATTGATCCTTATCAACAACAAATTGATGAATTAAACAATACTGCTATGCAAGAAGTTGATTGGTCTGCTATTAATGACCTAACAAATTTTAAAGACCATCAAGAGTTCTTGTTAAAACTATTAACTAACAAGGATAGTTTTATTCGTAAAAAGATTATCGATCAAAACTTAGCATACTTAAACAACAGACTTACATATTACTTAGATAAACTAGGATTGCCACATCAAGTTGTGTTTATGAATGACTTAAATGTTGAAATTACACAACTAGGTCAAGACTTAGACTTTGATAACTTGTCAAGGGGTGAACGCAACAGACTTATCCTTGGCATGAGTTTTGCATTTAGAGATGTTTGGGAAAGTTTATATCAAAACATCAACTTGTTGTTTATTGATGAGTTGATTGATAGTGGTATGGACACAGCAGGAGTTGAAGGAGCATTAGCAGTTCTTAAAAAGATGGGTAGAGAACGACATAAAAATGTTTTCCTTATCTCACACAAAGACGAATTAATTGGTAGAGTTAATCATTTAATGAAAGTTGTAAAAGAAAATGGCTTTACTAGTTATGAAAATGACATAGAGATTGTAGATTAATGATTTTAGATAAAATCAAAGCACGTGGTGATGAACTTGCTATGTTACAAGGACATGATAGGCTACAGTACTTGGTTGATCTAGCAAGAGAAGTTGAACCTTTGAATGAAAAGGACAAAATTGAAGAAAATAAAATAAGAGGATGTGCAAGTAATTTATGGGTGACTGGAAAACAGAACAAAGACGGTACTGTAGAATACAAACACGACGGTGATGCTTGGATTACAAAAGGAACTGCTAAAGTTATTGTTGATCTAGTGAACGGAGAACACAAAAGTTCAATAGCACACTTAACTTTAGACAGTTTTAAACCATTAGGTATAAGAGAATTACTAACAATGCAAAGACAAGTAGGATTTGGTAGTTTAATTGAGAGAATCATAGGTATAGCAAAACATGGATGATACGCACGATCTATTAACAAAAGCATATATGGAGTATTTCAAAGCAAATGAAACTTTTGAAAACCGTGTATCGTACAGAACCCACAGAGCAAGCCGGAAATGGCTCAGAGAAATACGTAAATTGAGTAAATTACGTATGGATGAGATTAATAACAAGTTCAAAACCAAAATAGAGGCAGACAAATAATAGGCATAGGTAAGTAAGTTCATGCAGTGGACTTATGACGGAAAAACAATAGATGAAATACCAGATGAGTACGAAGGCTTTGTTTATCTTATTACCAATACCACTACAGGCCAAAAATACATAGGCAAAAAACTAGCAAAATTTAAAACTACTAAGCCACCACTCAAAGGCAAGAAAAATAAAAGACGCGGCACTAAAGAAAGCGACTGGCGTGATTACTGGGGATCCAGTGATAGACTAAACGCAGATGTTGCACAACTAGGCGAAGACAAGTTTACAAGAGAAATATTATACCTATGTAAAGGTAGGGGCGAAATGTCCTACATAGAGGCAAGAGAACAGTTTGATAGGCGTGTGCTTGAAACAGATGAATACTATAATGGTATTATTAATGTTAG
>Ga0115572_10000129_pt1 | contig 62675 bp, 49 predicted proteins | sample COGITO_mtgs_1206_FD_88681 | JGI IMG/M metagenome (GOLD analysis project Ga0115572, IMG submission 88681) | Pelagic marine microbial communities from North Sea - COGITO_mtgs_120607 | ecosystem: Environmental > Aquatic > Marine > Epipelagic | place: Germany:Helgoland, sampling site Kabeltonne... | reverse complement strand
GGATTGCTCGGCAAGTCACCGTGAGTTTTTGTTGGTAATTGTGTCGATCCCATCAAATATTTATCCACTTGATAGGCAGCTTCTCTGCCTTCCGAAATTGCCCAAACAATAAGCGACTGTCCTCTTCGCATATCACCAGCCGAAAAGATATGTGGCACATTGGTTTGATATGTCTTTGTATCAGCGTTGATGTTAGAGCGTGTGTCAAGACGAACACCGAGTTTTTCCGCTAAGGTTGCTTCAGGTCCTAAAAACCCTAACGCAAGTAATGCAAGGTCACAAGGCCACACCTTTTCAGAATTCGGTTTTTCAATAAATTTAGAACGCCCGTCTTCTTGTTTTTCCCAACGAATATTTACCGTTTTAAGCCCCTTGATTCTCCCATTTTCATCACTAACAAATTCTTTTGTCATAATACTCCATTCGCGATGACTTCCTTCTTCGTGTGATGAAGATGTTTTGTGCTTAAAGGGCCAGTAGGGCCAAGGATGATCTTCAGCTCTGTGATCAGACGGTTTTGGCAAAATTTCAAAGTTTGTCACACTCGCAGCTCCTTGACGGTTTGACGTGCCGATACAGTCAGAGCCCGTGTCTCCACCACCTATCACAATAACATTTTTACCTTGTGCGTGCAGCTCAGGATCAACTTCTGTTGCTCCATCTACCCAACGGTTGCTTTTTGGCAAGAAATCCATGGCTTGGACAACACCCTTTAAATCAGCGCCAGGAATTGGTAGTCTTCGTCGGATTGTGGCACCCCCACATAGGACAACAGCATCAAAGTTTTTTAACTTTTCTACACTGTAGTTTTTTCCAACTTCAACACCCATTTCGAAGATAATACCTTCCTCTTCAAGAAGAGATGCCCTACGATCGATTACATTTTTTTCTAACTTAAAGTCAGGGATTCCATAGCGTAATAAGCCACCAACTTTTTTTTCACGTTCAAACACAGTAACGGTGTGTCCTGCTCTATTGAGTTGTTGGGCTGCAGCCAAACCTGCAGGGCCTGAACCGACAACAGCGATTTTTTTATTGGTTCTGTTTATTGGAGGATTCGCCTGAATCCACCCTTCTTTAAATCCACGTTCAACGATGTACTTTTCGATCATCTCAATAGAAACGGGCGGATTGATGATGCCTAATACACAAGCAGCCTCACACGGTGCGGGGCACAATCTTCCTGTGAATTCAGGGAAGTTGTTTGTTGAATGAAGAATTCGCAATGCTTTCTTCCAGTCGTTCTGATATACAGCGTCATTGAAATCGGGGATCATATTTCCTAACGGGCAACCGCTATGACAAAAAGGAACACCACAATCCATGCAACGTGCACCTTGGTCTTGTAGTTTTTCTACTCCTGGATTTACAGTAAACTCTTTGTAGTTTTTGACACGGTCTGCAACAGGAATGTTGGCCTCATCAATTCGATTATACTCTATAAAACCTCTTAACTTTCCCATATTAATTTACTTCTTGTTTTGCCTCTTCAGCCAAGCGAGCTAATGCTTTTTTGTAGTCAGTAGGCATTACTTTTATAAAATTCTTTTGCTCTGTTTCCCACTTATTGAGAATAGCAGTCGCTTTTTCACTTGCAGTATATTCCTTATGATTTGTTATCAACTGTTTAAGTTGTTGTAAATCATCGCGTCCAGGATCTTCGAGTCCGATCATTTCCATATTGAAGTTACGCTCATCAAATTTGCCGTTTGGGGAATAGAGATACGCAATTCCCCCACTCATTCCAGCAGCAAAATTACGACCAAATTCCCCCAGTATCACAGCCACTCCTCCGGTCATATACTCACAGCCGTGATCTCCAATTCCTTCGACAACAGCACTTGCGCCGGAATTGCGCACACAGAATCTTTCACCTGCAATCCCATTAATATAGGCCTCGCCAGCTGTAGCTCCGTAAAGGGCTACATTTCCAACGATGATGTTTTCTTCGGCCTTAAACGACACTTCGTCTGGAATTCGAGCAACAAGTCTAGCACCCGACAATCCCTTGCCAAAATAATCGTTACAGTTTCCAATCGTTTCCAAATGCAAACCTCTTGTGGCAAAGCATCCAAAGCTTTGTCCAGCCGAGCCAGTAAAATATATTTTTAATGTATTTTCAGGAAGTCCTTCAGCTCCGTATTTTTTGGAAATTTCGTTGCTCAAAATCGCTCCAACGCTGCGGTCAGTGTTTTTAATCGGCAGCTTTAGGGTTTGTGGTTCTAGCTTCTCTAATGCCTTATTCCCTTTGTTGATAAGCGTAAAGTCTAGAACATTTTCCAGTTTGTGATCTTGCTTTACTGTGTTGCGTTCTGGTGTATTTGGATCAACATTAGGTTTGTAAAGGATATTTGACAAGTCAATTCCTTTTGCTTTATAGTGATCAATTGCTCCGCTCATGTTCAGTTTTTGACTTTGCCCAACCATTTCGTCTATTGTTCTAAAACCGAGTTGCGCCATAATACCTCGTAGTTCTTCAGCGACAAAATGCATAAAATTAACGACGTGTTCTGGTTTTCCCTTAAAGTTTTTACGAAGTTCTGGATCTTGGGTTGCGATACCAACAGGACAAGTGTTGAGGTGACAAGCACGCATCATAATACATCCGGTAGCGACTAGAGGAGCAGTTGAAAACCCAAATTCTTCAGCACCCAAAAGACAAGCGATTGCAACATCACGACCTGTTTTCATTTGACCGTCACACTCCAATACGATTCTGCCTCTAAGGTCATTGAGAACAAGCGTTTGTTGCGCCTCAGCAATCCCTAATTCCCACGGTAATCCTGCGTGTTTAAGGGACGTAAGGGGAGAAGCACCTGTTCCCCCGTCAAAGCCAGATATTAAAATAACGTCTGCTTTTGCTTTGGCAACGCCCGCTGCAATCGTACCCACGCCCACTTCAGAAACCAATTTCACATTGATTCTTGCTTCACGGTTTGCATTTTTTAGGTCATAAATGAGCTGAGCCAAATCCTCAATCGAATAGATGTCGTGGTGAGGAGGAGGTGAAATGAGTCCTACATATGGCGTAGAATTTCTCACAGACGCAATATATGGATTGACTTTCGCACCTGGCAATTGGCCACCTTCGCCAGGCTTGGCGCCTTGCGCCATCTTAATTTGAATTTCTTTCGCACTTGACAGATAGTGCGACGATACGCCAAAGCGCCCAGAGGCAACTTGCTTAATCGCACTATTGCGCCAATCACCATCTTCATCACGAACAAACCTGCGGGGATCTTCTCCGCCCTCTCCAGAGTTGCTTTTACCTCCGATACGGTTCATAGCTTTTGCCAAAGTTTCATGTGCCTCTTCACTAATTGACCCTAGTGACATGGCTCCTGTCTTAAATCGCTTTGCGATGGAAGTCCAAGACTCTACCTCTTCAATGGGAACAGGATCCAGTTCTGTAAACGAAAACATCCCACGAATGGTCATGAGTTGACGCGATTGATCATTAACTAATTGAGCGTATTGCTCATAGCTTTCGTATTTGTCTTGGCGTGTAGCAACCTGAAGTTTTGCAATCGTAGCTGGGTTCAGCATATGGGCTTCACCATTCCTACGCCAGCGGTAACTTCCGCCAATTTCCAGATCAACATCGTCTTCGCTCACTGGGTTTGCGAAAGCAAGAGAGTGGCGCTTTGCGATTTCCTTTTCAACTTCAAAGAGACCAATTCCTTCGATGCGAGTAGGTGTATTGCAGAAGAATTCGTTGATGAATTTCTGATTCAATCCTAGGGCTTCAAAAATTTGAGCGCCACGGTAGGAGTGAAGAGTAGAAATTCCAATTTTATTCATGATTTTAACAAGCCCTTTTTCAATGGCTTTGTTAAAGTTTTCAATTGCTTGCCCAGCTGTAATTTGAATTCGATCTTGAGTACTAACAAGGTTCTCAATGATTTCATTCACCATATAGGGATTGATGGCACTTGCGCCATAACCAAATAAGGTGGCAAAATGATGTGGTTCTCTAGGTTCAGCAGATTCGATAACAATACCGAAATTTGATCGCATACCATGTTTTGTCATGCCATGATGTACAGCTGAACATGCAAGTAGCATGGGAATAGGTGCTTGTTTTTTGTCCATTCCACGATCTGACAATATGATGATGTTTGCTCCTTGGCTTACGTTTTCTTTTACATTGTCGACCAGTTTTTCAAGTGCCTCCTGCAGCCCATTATGACCTTTTTCGATGGTGTAAAGAACAGAAACAGATGCGCTCTTAAAGTTATCGTGCTTGATGAATTTAATTTTAACTAAATCCTCATTTGAAATGATCGGGTTTTGAATGCGAAGTTTTTTGGCATGAATTGGGTCAACGGAAAAAAGATTATAGTCGCTACCAATGGATAGTGATGTGTCTGTGACAATCTCTTCTCGAATTCCGTCAAGCGGAGGATTTGTTACCTGTGCAAAAAGTTGTTTAAAGTAGTTATAAAGAAGCTGAGGTTTGTGAGACAGTACGGCGAGCGGCGTGTCTGACCCCATTGAGCCAATTGCTTCTTTACCGACAGACATCATTGGTATGATCAAGGTCTTGATGTCTTCTTCGGTATAGCCAAATGCCTTAAGTCTGTGTACGTAACTGGTTTTTTCCTTTATTGTTTTATCTTGGGTGTATGGTACCTCCTTAAGCGGGAGTAAGTTTTTGTCTAACCAATCCTGATAAGGTTGTTTAGATGCTATAATATTCTTTATTTCTTTATCCTCTACAATTCTCCCTTCGCTCATATCAACCAAAAACATACGTCCTGGTTCAAGACGTCCATGCTTGGTGACATTGGCAGGGTCGATTTCGATTACTCCAGTTTCTGATGACATAACGACATAACCGTCTTTTGTGACAGTATATCTTGATGGGCGCAGCCCATTTCTATCAAGGAGGGCCCCGATATAATTTCCGTCTGTAAATGGAATGGAAGCAGGACCATCCCATGGCTCCATGATACAGGAGTTAAAAGAATAGAAAGCTTTTTTGATTGGGTCCATGCTTTTGTGACGTTCCCAAGCTTCAGGAACCATCATCATCATGACCTCTGGAAGCGATCTTCCTGTGTGAAGTAACAATTCAACAACCATGTCCATCGATGCAGAATCTGACTTCCCTGTCAAAACGGCAGGTAAAATTGCTTTAATGTCATCTCCGAAAAAATCACTTTCAAGTAACTCTTCACGTGCCTTCATGCGATTTAGGTTGCCACGATAGGTATTTATTTCCCCATTGTGACACATATAACGAAATGGTTGTGCAAGATCCCAAGTGGGAAAGGTGTTTGTTGAAAAGCGTTGGTGAACCAAAGCGAGTCGGGTCACAACACGCTTGTCAGTCAAGTCAGAGTAAAACTTTTCAATATCTTCAGGAACAAGGAGACCTTTGTAGATAAGGGTTCGTGTTGACAAACTCGGAAGGTAGAAGTAGCTTGCTTGCGACATTTTGGTTGCATAGACCTTGTGCTCAGCAATTTTTCTGGCAATAAAAGTTTTTGTGTTTAATTCTTTTTCGTTGAGTTTTATGCTTTTGTTGGCACGTACAAAAACCTGCTCCATGTGTGGTAATGTACGCGTTGCAATCTCACCAACGACACTTTGATTTGTAGGTACTTTTCTCCATCCAATGACTTCAAGCCCTTGTTTTTCGAATTCTTCGTTGAGAGTGGTAATGCAAAAACTTCTTTGATTTTCTTTTGAGGGCAAGAAAACCATTCCCATTGAGTATGTTGTTGGTTCGGGCAATGAAAAGTCACAGACTTGCTTTAAGAAATCGTGCGGTATATCAATGAGGATACCGGCTCCATCACCTGTCTTTCCATCGGCGCTAACGGCACCACGATGCTCTAATTTTACAAGGATATCAAGCGCTTTGTGAATAATGTCGTTCGTGCGCTTACCTTCTAAGCTACAGATAAAACCAGCACCGCAGTTATCGTGCTCAAATTGGGGGTCGTATAGTCCTTGTTTTCTCATCATAGTGTTTCAAATATATCCAACAGATTAAAATATTGTAATAAATAAGGCAACACTCATTGTGGAAATACAATATTTTTAAGTAGTTGCAAAAATAAATACTTATTTAATAGAATAAGATGTATAAATTATTAAATATGTAAAAAATAAAAGATTCGAAACATTCAACCCTATATTTTGTGGGGTTGTAAATAAAATAACTAATTTATTACAATTCACTCCCTGTAAACAAGGGGGTTGCTATAAACGTTATGAAATTTAAAAAATTGTAATAGAAATATTTTTTAGTGAAAATTCAAACGAGGTAGTATATTTGGGTTCACAAATTTATTTTATGGAAACCATTATCATTATCGTTTTTGTTCTCGGATATTTATCAATTACCCTTGAGCACAACCTCAAAATCGACAAACTCATTCCAGCACTTGCCATGATGGCAGTACTCTGGGCTATTATAGCACTTGGTCATATGGATGTGTTTGACATTGATGCAGTGAATAAAAAATTATTGCCTACTCATATTGAAGAGGTTTTACTTCATCACTTGGGAAAGACAGCTGAAATATTAGTCTTTTTACTAGGCGCTATGACGATTGTTGAAATCATTGATTATTTTAATGGCTTTGCCACTATAAAGGCGTTTATACGTACTAACAATAAGATTCGTTTGCTATGGATTTTCTCTATTCTTGCTTTTATTCTATCAGCAATCATTGATAATCTGACAGCGACAATTGTTTTGATTACCATTTTGCAAAAGGTCATCCACGAACGTAACCTCCGATTGTGGTTTGCGGGATTGATTATTGTGACTGCTAACGCAGGTGGAGCTTGGTCTCCTATTGGAGATGTTACCACTACCATGCTTTGGATTGGTAAAAAGGTGTCTACGCCTGAGCTTATAAAATATTTGTTTGTGCCTTCACTCGTTTGTATGATTGTGCCAACAATTATTGCCAGTCGATATAAGGTTTTTCAAGGGACAATTGACAATATGGATAGCGATGTTCAAACATCTCCTAAGGGGTCAACAATGTTGTATCTTGGGTTAGGATCCATTTTGTTTGTGCCAGTTTTTAAGACGGTTACACACCTCCCTCCTTATGTAGGGATGATGTTGTCACTTTCTGTTGTCGCTGTATTTGCTGAAATTTACAGCAAATCAAAGGCAGTGATTGATGCTAAAAATGCTGCTGGTGGCGATCACGGTCATCACAATCCAATTCATCATGCTCTTTCTAGAATCGAGATGCCGAGTATTCTATTCTTTTTAGGGATACTCATGGCAGTTGCTGCTTTAGAATCGTTAGGATTGTTGTTTGGGTTTGCACAGGACCTCAATGCGACTATCCCAAATTCTGATATTGTTGTAGGGATTTTAGGGTCTGCGTCAGCAATCATTGACAACGTACCTTTAGTTGCTGCAAGTATGGGGATGTTCTCAGAGCCAATGGATCACCCACTATGGCACGCTATTGCTTTAGCTGCAGGTACTGGTGGAAGTATGCTGGTTTTTGGATCTGCTGCTGGAGTTGTAGCAATGGGCATGGAAAAAATCAACTTTTTCTGGTATCTAAAAAAGATTTCAATTTTGGCTCTTATTGGCCTTATTTCGGGATATTTAACGTTCATGCTGTTTAGAGACTACATTTTGGTGTAGATGAATTACCAACAAACCCTTACGTGGTTGTTTGACCGATTACCCATGTATCAAAGGGTTGGGGCTCCTGCAATGCGCTTTGGCTTGGATAATATGCAAACCCTTAGTACAGCACTGGGAGATCCTCATCGCAAGTTTAAGAGTGTTCATATTGCGGGTACAAATGGAAAAGGATCTACGGCGCATATGCTTGCTTCTGTGTTGCAAATGGCCGGCTACAAAGTAGGCTTATATACGTCACCACACCTTAAAGATTTTCGTGAGAGAATTCGAATCAATGGCACTCCGATTGAGGAAGATGTAGTTGTAGAATTCGTTGCAAAGCATCATTCTATTTTGATTTCAGGAAATTATTCTTTTTTTGAAGTCACTGTAGCGATGGCCTTCTCTGTTTTTGCTAATGAAGAGGTCGACATTGCCATTGTAGAAGTTGGAATGGGCGGACGCTTGGACGCTACAAATATTGTTACCCCAATATTGTCAATCATTACACATATCAGTAATGATCATCAACAATTTTTGGGCGAATCTGTTGAAGAAATAGCTTTCGAAAAAGCAGGGATCATTAAACCAAACGTTCCTGTGATCATTGGAAAAAATACGTCCGAAGTACAACAAGTGCTCATTGAGATAGCTGATGCGAAATCATCTCCAGTGACATTGTTCGACCCAGCAAAATCATTGAATTATTCCACAGATTTGTTAGGAGATTATCAGCAAGAGAATTTAGCTAACGTTACTACTGCATTAGAGGCGCTTGACGGGTTTTTTGTTCCTGAGAAAGCATTATTAATGGGATTGCTGCAAGTTGCTTCAAACACAGGATTACAAGGCCGTTGGCAAGTGTTAGGAGATCAACCTAAAGTCATTGCTGATGTAGCGCATAACGAAGCGGGTATCTCTTCAATAATGAAGCAAGTACGATCTATGCAATTCGCGAAACTGCACATCGTTTTTGGCATGGTAAACGATAAAGATTTTGGACGTATTGCGTGTCACTTACCAAAAGACGCAGTTTATTATCTATGCAGTCCCAATGTCATTCGTGCAAAACCAGTATCAGCACTTGTCAACGAATTTACGGATCTCGGATTTGTTGGACATACATGTGATTCGGTGTCTGCTGCGTTGTCTCTAGCTCGGTCAAAAGCTTCTTCCTCAGACCTTGTACTTGTTTGCGGAAGTTTGTTTACAGTTGCAGAAGTCCTTTAAATACCTTTGTTGTTTAAAAAAAGAGATTATATTTGCACCCGCTAGGGCGCTTAGCTCAGTTGGTTCAGAGCACCTCGTTTACACCGAGGGGGTCGGGGGTTCGAATCCCTCAGCGCCCACATTTTTAACCTCAACTTTAGTTGGGGTTTTTTTGTGGAAAAGATTTTACAAAGGAAACTATAAATGCTGGAAATGATACAATTAACGCTAGTATCAAAACCTTAACTTGTAAGGTTTCATAATTTGGAAGTTCATCAACCCATATTGCTTCCATTCTCCAAATAAATGCCCTAAACATTATACAAGATGTATACCCCCATGCACCACATAATAAACCTATCCCTTTTTTTGATCTTAAGTTTACTATGCCTGCAATTAATAATAAGAAAACACTAATGTAATCTGCTATCAGTGCTAGATTAGATTGATCATATGAAATGTGATACCAAGTCTCATAAAAAAAATATATGATACCAAAGGAAATTGCTAACCAACTTAAGAATTTTTTCATATTCCTTATAATAAATAAATATATAGATAAAATTAAGATTTTTTAATTGATATTGATGATCAAAAAGAGTTAATAAAACTCATTTTTTTATTTTGAATTTAATTGTATCATATTCAAAATCAATGGTTTGCAGACTTGATTTAATCTTGTTTGTTCCCTTCTTTACAACTACTTTAAATCCTAATTGAAATTTGAAGTCATTTTTATAAAGTAAAAAACTACTCTTCACCATTTTAACCTCAACTATTAGTTGGGGTTTTTTTATTGACGTATAATTCTTTCTGTAAATATGCTAGAGTCAGTTTTGATCTCTATGAGATAGACTCCAGAATTTAACGGCTCAAGATCAAACACATCTCTTTTTTCAGATGAAGAATACGATAGGATTAGCTTTCCTGATAGGTCATAGATATTAACTTTTTCTATTTTACGTCCATTTGTCAGGCTGACATACAATAGGGACGAAACAGGATTTGGATAAACAAGTATTCGACTAGAAACTTCGCCTTTGTTGGATAAGCTATTAAAATCAACCATAGCGCCCCAATTTTCAGCTAAACTATTGTCGGCATTAATGTCTGCCAGTTGTAAAAAGGCACCGTTGCCATCTGCTTGATCTGGCCATGGCGCTTCATCGTTATATGTAACCTCATCAATCACATTTCCAAACCCATCGACAAGCACAATGTCTTCACTACTGTTGGATAGCTTTCTAGAGAACTCATCAAAAGGAGAAGATCCATATTGAGATAGAAAGGAATCTGAATTATTTGCAATAACAACCGATTGGTTTAGCGCAAAGGAGAATCCTGGAGGGAATTGGTAAGAAAGTCCTAATCCACCGATATAAATACCCGTTGCGTCCCACGAGACGTTGCTATTGTTGGTAATTTCAATAAACTCAAAATTATCTTCATTTTCTCCAGCAGGATGGTAATGTATTTTGGTGATGACTAGTGGAGGCATATTCACTTCATCGCAGAGAGCAGTATTTGTTAGTTGCGATGAAATCCAATTCAATCGGTCTGTAACAAATGCTTTTAAATTTGCAATACGTTGCGTAAAATAAATATCGATATTCCATTGTTCTTCTTGTCTGTCTACAGCTTCTGAAATTAGAGAAACGGTTTGATCAATAAGTTCAAATATTTTGGCTTCTGAAAGGGGTTGACCTGCGGCGGTAAGTTCTCCCCAACGCTTTGCCAAATAACAATTATAATAGGAATCATTAAACAAGTCTTGCCAAAAGGTTGCTCCTACATTGCCGTCAAACATCTGCCATATGTTCGTTTTGCTTCTGTCAAAGCCCCAGAAAAATAAATCATTACCAAAAGTGAGATTAAAATCCCAAACGGGCCCAGCTCTCAATTTCCCTCTTCGATCTTTGTGGAAATAGGTACTAAACTGATAAGAATCAGCATTAGATGACAGCTCGCTTATAATCATATAATCTACAAACGAGGGGATGTCGATGATAGATGGGTATCCGTTCGTAAAGGATGAGTTTGCTTCTGCCGATGTTGTTGCTAGGTCATAAAATGTTTGCTGGATATAATTGTTTTGTTCTTCCGTAATGTCCTCAGGTTTAGGTTGCTCGTGTGCAAAATTTGCATTTCCCCATCCATAACTGGACATAGACCATGCAAACACTTCCTCGCCTTCAATTTTATCAGATTTCGAAACGTAACCACCACTAAGATTAGGTAATTCCACATCGTCGGTTTTCATCTTTCTCAAGTCTATTCTACTATCATCGACTTTTAGTTTTTCTAAAAGCATATACAGGCCTTGGTATTGGCCGTTGAGTATAAGCTCGCAGTACTCAGCTCGTGATGCGTATTGACCAATCGAATTGGATAATTTATAACTAACAAAATCACGAACAAATGTTGTGTCAAACGCTAAACCACTTAATATCCAATCGTTTTCTTTTGGCAGGCCTAGTAATTTAACATTATCCTTTTCGCCAATATCATCATAAGTTGTTAGCGCATATTGTTTTTTGGAAAATAGGGTAGAGCTCGATCCGCGAACTTCAATCTGAATCGATCCATCAAAGTCTAAATACGCTGTATTGTCAGAATCGGAGACGTAGTTTCTTTCTTGATCGGGTCGTTTAATGATTTTCATAGATGCCTCAATTTTAGGTTCATTAGGAATCTCTTCTCCGCTTGTGTTTAGTATCACAATTGGCAAATTGGATGATTGAAAATCAATAGTAATTGGTTCTGGATCTGGCTCTTGAAACCAAAAAGGAGGGCTACTATATAGGTTATTCGTCCCGATGACTTCAGCAGACAGAACAGGAAGCGCACTCATGTCAGAGGAGTCAGCCGAATGATTGTGAACTTGAACAGCTAAAACATTGTTTCCGTTTAGCAGTTGTGATTTATCTACAAAAAAACGATCGGGCAAATTCCCTTGATAAAGTGCTCCTTCATGAAGTCCATCGGCTAGGGTATTGTATGATACATCGCCATATAACATACTCCGTGCAATTTCTACACCATTTAAATAGGCTATAAAACCGTCATCATAATCAATGTCAAGCAATAGACGATTGATAGCGGAAACATCTACAACACTGAATGACTTACGCATATACACTGATATGGTGTTTATTGCAATTACGGTGGAGTCATCATCATCACCATAACCAATTCCTGAAGTCCCTTGCCCCCAACTCGTGCTATCAAAGTTTATCGTTGCCCAATCAGATGGAACCTCGCTAGTGGGTGTTATATAGTCCCACTGACTTGCAGGAGGTGTAATTGACTCCCAATGCATGTCTTGCCCATACAATTGAAAAGCACATGTTAAAATTAAATAAATAATTAATGAGCTTATAAGGATAAAAGAGGGTTTAGTCTTTACGAATAAATTTTTTGGTTGATATGATTGTGTTCTTATCATTCTTGATAGTTAAAAAATAAATTCCATTTGGAAACGGAGTGTTTATTTCGTGTTTATTTTTGTCGTTTATAGTTTCTTGATAAATTAATCTACCATAGAGTCCGCGAACCTCAACATACCTAAAAGCAATTGTTGATTCAATGTTTAGGATATCCGACGTTGGGTTGGGAAATACACTAATCATTTTTATAATTTCTTGTTCAGGCTCTTCAGTATCTTCTTCAAATTCAATCCAATTTAAATTGAATTGACTTTCTAAAACATTCATTGTCAATTCATAGACCCCCTCTGTTAAGTCAAATTCTTTTTCGATGGTTTCCCAGTTTTGCCACCCGCCAGTGTTGGAAATTTGAAAGCCGCTGATTGTTAAGTCTTCCTCTTCTTCGCCTGATAAAACAAGATTGAATTCACCACCCCCAAACTGACTTGCTACGCGCGCCTTGACGTTATACTTTGCTGTTTTAGTAACATTGATTAGGTATTTGGAATAGTCACCTTGATCCATGTATGATAGATTTTCACCACCTCCATCGTCCGTGCAACTTTCTGTGCTTAGACCAAATTGATCCCAAAAGTCCTCGGCTTGTACCAACCCAGGAACCTGAATACCGCTATCTTCATCATAAACAAAGTCAATCCAATTCATGTTAAAACTACCTTCTATAAAATTTAATGTCAGGATGTAGTCACCTTTTTGCATGAGAACTTCGGTCTGTATGGTTTCCCAAATCTGCCAACCTCCAGTTTGTGGAGTTGTGAAAGTGTGTAATGATTCGTCTGCTGCATCGGGACTTGACAACACGAGATTGACCATGCCTGAGTTGAACCCAGCGACTCGGAGCTTAATGTTGTAATAGCCAGTTTGACTTACAGAAATAAGGTATCGGGTATAATCTCCAGCGTCAATATAATTTAGGTTCCTTCCTTGTCCAGTATCGGAGCAATCTTCAGTGCCAACGCCGAAATATGCATGGTAGTTTTCGACTTCCATTTTTGCTGGCACACTTACAGATTGCATCTCTTCGGAGACATACTCAAATTCATACCAATTCAAATTTGTCGCTGAATTGAGCGATGTCATTTTGAGGGTGTAATTCCCTTCAGGCAAATTGGCTTGCTGCTCAATGGTCTTCCATGTGCTCCAACTCCCAGTATTTGATGGCTCGACTAAAGCCACATGATAAATTAAGCCATCAGATTTTTCAAGTTCCAATAAAAACTGAGCATCATCATAAGCAGTAGCAACTCTACTTTTCACTTTGTAAGTCCCTTCACTTTCAACACGGACAGCATATGTAGCATAGTCATTATTATCCAAATAACCGAGTTCTTGACCGCCATCAGTATCTGATGTGCTGGATCGAACAAGACCAAATTGGGTGTCGTAATTTTCTGCTTCAATTATGCCTGGAATTGCCAAACGATCATCGTTGTTAATTAATTCAAAGTTTAACCAATTAAGATTAAACTCATCACCCAAAACTCTAAAAGTCAGTATATATTTTCCATCGTCAAGATAAATTTCATCCTCAAGGGTTTTCCATGTTTGCCAGCCGCCCGTTCCGCTGAATGAATAGGATTGAGAGAAAACCACATCATCTTCTTGCGTAAAGGAGATGCTAAAAGATGCATTGGCACGCTCGGTAGCAACCCTATATTGAAATAGATAATTTGCACTTCCTTGGACATCGACTTCATAGGTTGTGTAGTCATTGGGGTTTAAGTCTTTAATGTTTACACCCAAACCCACATCTGTGGTTTCTTCTGTATTTATACCATTTTGAAAATCGTAATCTTCTGCTTCAATTTTACCTGGGATCAAATGTGTTATTTCAATTACATTTTCCACGGGGTATATGGAGAAGCTGGTTAGTCTTTGGTTGTCGTTCGATATGATGCTATTACCCGTGTAACCAATGGTAATGATATCATAAAAGGATAGATCATTTTCCACATTCAACAAAATCACGCGGTTATTTGAATTGTCAATGGTTGCACTAGTAATATTGACAGCTTCACCATTTGACAATAGCTGAAAGGATTCAGGATCGACAGAAGTTGATGATATGTCTTTATTTAGAACAAGTCGAACTTGCTTATCATTTTTGTCGATAATGGCTCCAATGTGAGAAAAATTAGGTGTTTGATTGGCCGACAGTGTTAAGTTAAAGGATTCCAAATTGAATTCCACATCTCCGACAACACGCACTTTAAGCACTTGTTTTCCTGTTTCAAGAAACGAAGTGCTAGAAGTTACAGAATTGAATTTTGAGAAACTCCCAGTAGTCCCTAAGGCTCTTTGATGGGTGATGTGCACGTCGTTTATTTCGAACTGTATTTTTCCTCCAGCATTTAAAGCGGAGTATTTAGTTTCGATATCATAATACCCTTCTTGTTTTATATCAAGTGTATATTTCATCCATTCTCGATCACGAACATAGCCTACGCTATAGCCGTTGGAATCGCTACTTCCTGAATTGTCTGTACTAATGTCAACGCCATCATTTCGGAAAACCCACCCCAGGTTCCAACTTGATGTCCCCCCTGAAGATGAATAATTTCCGTATTCGGTATCGTAATAAGCAAGCCCCTGAGACCCCATGTCAAAATGAGTTGCTAGAATAATTCCGGGAACTGTGTTTTCGCTGAAAGGGACCAGCTCATCAGAACTTGGTTGACGAAGCATTGCGTCTACTACATCTTTTCGAAAGTCACAATTGTCAATATTTGAAGCACTTGCTATATCCATCATGCCTTGGAAAGCACTGTCTTTATCCGGTATTGCTGCTTCACCTTTAAAATAATTTACGACGTTATTGTAGTTTGAATTTGTCTTAATAGAATAGCTAGAAACAGTTGTGTCCAGTCTTTTCCATGGCCACCAGGCCCATCCAATGTTATTATCTTCAAAAAGTGAAATTGCATCTTTGAACCAAACATTTGAGTTTTCTCCACTTTCGCCCATCCATAGAGGAACATCATATTGGGCACGCATATCCAGGACCCATTGAATGGGTGCTTGGGTATTTTCGTTCCAATATTTATGGAAGCTATAAACCATATTGTTGTCCCATGGAGGCGTTAATCCTGTAAAATCATTAGCAAACCAATTTCCTTCAATAAATAGGATGTGATTTTGATCATGAACTCGTATGGCGTTTGTGATTTGCACATACAGCTCTTTAATTTCGTTTCCGCTTAGATTCCAATTGGTTTCATTTAGAATATCGTATCCGCCAATCCACTCCTCATTTTTATAGCGTTCAGCGAGTTTACCCCAAAGGGCGACTGTTTTTTGCTTATTTAAATCACTTTCCCATAATGAGGGATAATTGGGGTCGTAGTCCGAAATGGCTTCATCATATCCTTGCCCACCTGGCGCTGCATGTAGATCTAAAATTAAATAGAGTTCATTTTTTTCACACCAACTTAATAAGTTGTCTACAATGTCGAACCCCTTATCCAACCATGTGTTTTCATTGCCATTTTCTTGCTGAATGGGAAGCGTAAACAGATTGTAGTGGATGGGAAGTCGTATGCTGTTAAAGCCCCAACTCGCAATTGAGTCAACATCTTTTTCTGTAACAAAGTTTTGAAGCCATGAATCAAAAAATTCTTGCGTTCTTTCCTCGCCGATTAATCCCTCAAGTTTGGATTTAAATTCTTGTTGGTTTCTAGCTCCCCCAACAACCTTCATCATATAAGGCTCTTGTAGCATCCACCCGCCAAGCCCAACTCCTCGTAATAGAATAGGATTATTGTTTTTGTCAACGATATTTTCTCCAGAAGTGGTTAAGTATTGCGCACTGATTTCACCTACAGAAAACAAGATTATACAAGAGATGACAATACATTGGAGAACTATCTTAACCATATATTTTTTTCAATTGTTCGTTTTGAGCGAATCTTTGAAAGACACGAATGTAAAGACTGATTACTTTCTGTATTCGTGCTTTATCCAGTCAACTTCCAAAACCCATTCGCCCTGCATCGGAGAGTCTGTGATTTTCGCAAAGTTGATAATGGCAAACATTGGTTCTGGATAGTCGTTTGCTAAACCAACGTTTCGATAGACTTCTTCTTGGTCTAATCGATAGACAAGATCATTCTCTTCCCATTCCACAGAGTATTCACGAAACTCATTCAATTGAGTGGTTACCGACCCACGAAGACTCCACCAATCGCCTTTGTCACACTCGCCTAAGTTTTTGATTGCTCCTGTGGTAAAATGATCTTTTGCATAGTCACCGTGGTGCTCAAAAATATCGATCTCACCTGAACCAATCATAGGCCAGCAAACATTCTCATCTTCTTCTTGAACAGGAGGTTCGTTGTTTTGCGCGCCTAAAATCCACCATGCGGGAAACATACTCGCTTGACTTTTTCCATTAATGCGTAAACGTGCTGTCCATTTTCCTTTACTAAACTCTTTCCTGTTTTTGGAAGCAATTCGACCAGCGACATATTCTGTGTCTGGATGTTGATTGCCATGTTTGTCCATATTGTCACACTCTATTTTTTCACCAATATTGATGACTTTCACTTTTAAAGTTCCATCACTGACCTCACGTGTTCCATATTTGTTATCTGGCACATAACATTGTTTTTCATCGTTAACCCAAATCTGTTGATCTTGCCAATTTTCTGGATTAAAGGTTTCAAAGTCATCGAAAAAATCGACAGCCCATTCTCTATCTTCAGCACTGTCTTCGTTGCTTTCTTTTGAAAAATATGTATAGCCTACAAAACCTATAACTGCTGCTACTACTAGGATATAAGGAAGTGACTTTTTTGATTTTTGATTTTTGGATTCCATTTGCATTAAGATTATTTATTAAAATTTTTAAAAACGATTGTTTGAATAGAGTGTTGGGGAATATCGATATTCGTTGACTTATTTCCTACTGTTAGCAAATAATTTACTTTTTCTTTACTGTCGTTTAGCGCAACAACAACCAGACTACCATCCGTATTCATAAAAGAAGTAGAGCTGATTTGGTTCGATGTTGTTCCTGCTGATACACGTTTTGCGCCTGGTCGTATAAATTTGGAAAAATGACCAATATAATAATACGAGTTTGTGAACATCAATTTTCCTGAATTAGTGTTACCATGTATGGGCGCGAAGCAAAAATTACCAACATGATTTGGGCCACCATACTCATTGAGTAAAATATTCCAATCAGTCCATGCTACCGTGCCGTTATTAAAATCATTAATCATTGATTTCGCATATCTTTCAGGTAGCTTCGGGTCGTTGATTCTACTTATGTCAAACCCTTCATTACATCCCTCTGTAAAAATCAATTTTTTATCTGGATATGCCGACGCAACCTTGTTTACATTGTCGAACATCGGAATACCGTCTTTCCAATCTTCGTACCAATGAAACCCTGTGCCCCAAACATATTTATTGGCTTCTGGGTCACTGAGAATGATACTTGCGCGTTCAAACAACAAATCTCGATTGTGATCCCAAACAATAATCTTTTTGTCTCCAAGCCCTTCTCGTTTAAGCGTTGGCCCCAAATGGTTTTTTAAAAAATCACGTTCCTCCTCGGCAGTATAGACACATGACTCCCAACGTTGAACGGCCATTGGCTCATTTTGGATAGTGAGTCCCCAAATGGGTATACCCTCTGCCTCGTATGCTTTTATAAACTTCACAAAATAATTAGCCCAAGAGGGGTAGTATTCTTTCTTCAAAGACCCTCCTTGAAGCATATGGTTGTTTGTCTTCATAAAAGCAGGAGGACTCCAAGGGCTGGCATAAAGCACCAAGTCTTTTGACGCAACATCTAGCACTCGCTTGGTAAAAGGGATTCTAAATTCTTTATCCCGTTCAATGGTAAAGGTTTTTAAATCTTTATCTCCTTCATCAATGTAGGTGTAGCTTTCTGATGAAAAATCACAGCTGTGAATGATTGTTCGAGCTAGGGTGTAGCCAATGCCATCTCTTTGTGAAAAATATGCCTTGAGAAAAAGGTCTTGTTGCTCATTGTCTAGCTTATAAAATGTCTCAGCAGCAGCATCAGTTAGTGCAGCCCCAATTCCCACAAAAGTTTGAAATGTCACATCAGTATTGATGTAAATACTGGAATGGGTTTCTTTAGGCTGTACAAAAGAAGAAAAAGAGAGACCCTCAGAAGTTTTAGTGAGTTTCACGTCCGATTGACTTTCTGTCGTATATACAGTAACATTAGGTGTTACTTGCAGCGAATCAATTGGATTTGATATAAAAGTCATGAATGACAAAATTAAAACCATCATATCGTATTACTGAATGTTATCGATTCCGAATATTGAAACCTCTGATCCATGAACAAATGTGTCGCTTCCAAAGTTAGCGGTAATGCTAAACTTGAAATAACGGAACTCAGGAGAGATTTCGTCAAGAATAAAGTCATGCCCAAGACCAGCTTCTTCCAATTTTGCAATCGGAACTTCACCTTCACTACTTTTAGGATCTCCAATATCAAAAGTCCCTATGAGTTGCCATTCCATTTTGTCATTACTAACGTATACTTCAAATGAGCGAAGATTTTCAGCTTGATAATAATATGGTTTAAAAGGGTCTTCTCCACGTCCAAACCAAAATGCACGTTGCCAAACTTTAATTCGGTTAATCTTTGCAGTTTTGTTCAAATCAATTACAATATCTAAAGGCCAACGCAAAACGCCTTCGTTATCTCCTCTATCGATGATGAAGTAACTGTTATCGGAGTTTGTGGTTGATGAGTCAACAATGTCATCCCAAAAGTTGACTGTGCTTCCCTCATACGCATTTCCATTGATGGATAAATTTTCTACCAACGCCCAAGTATCTTTGGTGATCTTTTCTTCAAATAGGGGGGTATATTGTCCTAGTTCATTCACTACTGTCATATTTCCGTCAAAGTCTTCTACTTTGGCAGAAAAATTTGTGGGTACTGCAGCAAGTCCGCGAACAAATTTAGAATTGGTTTTTGAGTTCGATGACAAAATTCGAACTTCCTGTTCTCCATTGACATCAATATATAGATAAATAAAAACTGTTTTTTCTTCTGGATTCTCCCAATTCACACGAACCCCACCAAGGTCCTCAGTTAATGAAATATCTTCTATTACATCAAAAATAAATGAGCGTTTAGGAGTCAACGAAACGATAATCCCTTCAGATTGATTTTGACTTTTATCGACAACGCTTAAGGTCACTTCAAGTGGAGTAGTGTCCACTAAACCAGAGATTTCTATTGAGTTGTTTTCTTTACTCGAAACACGAAATACTTCGTTACTTTGTGCGTTGATGTAATCGGCACGAACAAACAACAAATCATTTTCTGGTGGGAGTTCATAGCTGATGATCCCTCCGCCGCTTGTTGGCGTAACAGAAACAACAGTCAGATCTGCGGGCGGTGTAGTATCTGTGTTTTCATTTGATTTTTTACAACTGAAAAACAATAGCGCAACACATGCAAAAGAAAGTCCTTTCGATTGAATCATTTTTTTTATGATTTTATAAGTTCTCATTACCATCCTGGATTTTGAATTAGATTTGGATTTGTCGTCAACTCACTTGTTTTGATAGGTTGTAGATAGTCTCGCGGACTGAGAAAAGATCGTTCACCAACTTGTTTGACTTGATAAAACCCTACTTCGGTAGTCTCGTCTACAGACCATCCATAGACCGCTGTGTTGAAGTAGGTCTCTGCTAGTTTCCAACGGCGAATGTCATTATAACGATGACCTTCAAATGCGAGTTCAATCATTCGCTCGTGTTGTATAATTTCTCTAAGCCCTTCTTTTGTAGTGTGTTTGTTTGGTGTCTTTGCAATTGAGGCATTCCCCCAAGCCGTTTCTAGGGCGGGAATTCCCGCTCGACGTCTTACAGTATTCACTGCATCATAGACTTCCTGACTTGGGCCATAGGCCTCATTCATGGCTTCAGCATAGTTGAGGTATAATTCAGCGAGTCGTGCATTGGGCCACGGGTATCTTACGAGTTTGTCATAGCCATCACCCTCCGAATCAGGGTGCACAAGCTTTTTGAGTGCATAGCCTGAAATGAGGTAGTCACTTGTTTGGGCGATTCTACCATGCGTTTGTCCTTTTCGCATACGCAATGTCCATAACTGACCCCATGCTCTGTATTGCCCTGTATCAAAGCCAATAGAAGAATAAAAACGAGGTTCTCTGTCAAGATGCAGATAAGCTGTTTTAAGACCAGGAAGGGCATAGTTTTTTCGATCTCCAGGTACAGTTGCAATATCATAACGTCCATTATAGTTGTATGATAAATCCTCGTCAATTGGTAAACCGTTTCGACTGTAAAATAACTCCGCCATTCGTAGTGTTGGTGAAATCCATTGCCAAGATGCTTCGACAGAGGAGGCAGTTGGGTCTTTGACTAAAGCCCCTGCTTGTATTCTCCACCAACTATTTACGGGATTTGAATCTCCCCATAAAAGTTCCGAATTCCACTTGTCTGTAATCGAAAACTTTAAGTCATAAAGAGTTTGGTAAAACTCGGAATTAATATTGCTTTCATCAAATGTGGGTGGATTATCTGTAAAGTTGTACATAGAAACACCCTGACCAGTAGTAAAATCAAGTGCCTCGCGGGAAACATTGGCTGCCAATTCCCATTTTGTCACATCGTAATTTGGATTAAAAAATGGTGTTCCATCATGATTAACAAAATCAATATAAAACGCACTATTTCCATTAAATAATGGGCTCGCTGCATAAACAGCAACTTTTGATTTGATCGCATGGGCAATGACTTTATCCATTCTACCGAGATCATTTTTTGATGATACACGCTGCGGTAAGTCTGTTATTGCGTTGTCAATTGTTTGCATGATGTATGCAAAGACCTCATCAACGGACTTTCTGTGAACTCTCAGTTCTTCATCAGACACATCAATAGAGAGATTATTGTCAACAATAGGAATTGGACCATAATTTGACGCAAGGAGAAAATGGTAATACGCTTTTAACAATTGTGCTTCTGCTTTCCAGCTATTTTTTTCTTCTTGCTCCATGTCAATCACTTGATCAATGTTGTCAATCAGGAGATTACAACTGCGGATACCATCCCATAAAGATCCCTGACCACGACCACTCGCCCCATAACCACTCCAGAATCCCATAAGTGGATCGTCTGCATCTTGATCTCCTTTCATGAGCTTTAATGAGTTTGGCTCTTTGGCAAAAGGGGTTGTGATTTCATCGCTCGCCAGAGCATAGGATGCGTATAAACCATCATTTTGTGGAAGATAACTGTAACAGGTTGCTAAGGCAGTGTATGCCGCTTCTTCGCGTTCAAAAAGTAGCGAAACTTCCTGCGTTCGATCAGGTACAATGTCTAAGTAATCATTACAACTTGTTAAGCTGAAGATTACAATGCACGCATAGAGATAAAATGAACCTTTCTTCATGATTAAAAGTTTAGTTGTAGTCCTACATTAATAACTCGTTGTGGAGGGTAGCCCAGCCCATTGCCTGCCATCTCAATATCCCATAAATCGAAAGAGCTAAAGCTGAGTAGATTTAGTCCACTGAGATACAATCGCGTATTGACAGAGTTGTTTTTAAACAAGGTGTCTGGTAGGGTGTAACCCATTTCTACATTTTTTAAACGGATAAAAGATCCGTCTCTCAACCACCATGTTGAATTATGATTATTGTTTTCTACGACTTCTGTGGACAAACGAGGCCAAAAAGCATAAGGATCAGGATTGTTTTCCGTCCAATTGTTGTCGGTGACCACACGTAGAGCATTTCTTTCATTAACGAAAGGTGCTACATTGTTTGGATTAATAAAGAAAGAGGATTTTGCAGCTCCTTGAAAGAAGAATGAAAAGTCAATGCCCTTATAGCCCATTGAAGCACCAAAACCATAAATAACTTCGGGGACATAGGGGTCTCCAATAGCTACACGATCTAACTCGTTTATTTTACCATCTTCATTGACGTCTTTGTACTTGATGTCTCCAGGCAGATAGGTATTTTGAGAGCCTGAAAGACCATTGAATTGCTCAGGAGAATTGTTAATATCCGTTTGGTCAATAAACAAACGTTCTGCGATATAACCTCTAGATTGGTTAGTGTGATAGCCTACAGCAGTTAGATATTCATATTGATATTGTGGTTCATTTCTAACGAGCACTTCATTTGTTGCATAGGTAAATGTTCCTCTTCCTGTGATGAAGAATCCATTGGTGAATGATTTGTTGTAGTCAACGGCTACATCTACTCCATAAGATTTCACTTCACCAGTATTACTGCTCACTACTGTCGTAAGCCCTGCAGTATCTGGAAAAACTGGACGAGGCTCATATATTTTCTTTCGATTCTCTGTAAAATAGTCCATCTGAATCATGAGTTCACTAAACAACTCTAGCTCCAAACCGTAGTTGGTTTTTTCAGCAACTTCCCAAGTTACGTTTGGGTTGGAATAACGATTGATGTTAAAACCATTATAATAATTCCCATAATCGGAACCCCATGCATATCCGCGACCACCATCATTGAGACTCACATCTGAGAGGTAGAAGAAGCGATCGCTAGCTTCAGCAATATTATCATTTCCAACGAGTCCATAGGTGTACTTAAGTTTAAGAAGTGATATGGCAGGGAGGTTGTCAGCAAAGAAGTCTTCGTTTGAAACAATCCATCCGATACCAGCCGAGGGAAAAAACCCATATCTGTTGTTTTCAGCAAATTTTTCAGAGCCGTTATATCCAAAATTCAATTCCCCAAAATATCGATCATTATATCCGTAAGTTGCGCGACCAGAAACCCCCATGTTCCTTGATGGTAAATTGGCCAACGCAGAACTTCCTGATATAGTGTTTAAGGATTCACTGAAGTTGAACACCAATAAGCCGCCAACTTGGTGCTTGTCTCTGAATAAACGATCATACTGCGTCACGAATTCATAGTAATAATTACTGTTCACATAATTATCAGTTTGGTTTTCGTTCAGGTATTCGGTGCCCTCCTGAATTTGATAAAGTTCGTTTTCGACTCCGGACTCAGTTTGTTTTTCACTAACGCCATAATAAAAAGGAGTGAAGCTTCTTCTGTTTTCTGTCGAGGAATAGCTTTTTATAGCAGCAAGAGCCCGAAGTGACAGCCCTTCTGTGATAAAACTCAAATCCTGTTCGAGTTGAATTTGTGATAATATAGTTGACGTAAATCTGTTTTTGTAACCACGTACCATTTCTGCGTAAGGGTTGACAAACCCTCCGTTTCCTTTGTTCCCAAAAAGCGTATGATTAAACTTTACTGAAGATTCTTCATCAAAGGTGTAAAATTTAGGAAAGTTTACGGGGCTTGCTTGCGCTACCATCCCAAAAATACCGCCTGCGTCACTTATTGGTCCGTTGTACCTTTCAAAAAGGGAATTAAACTTCACAGCAATTTCTGTTGTACTTGTCAGGTTAATATTTACGTTAGCCCTTAGATTTGATTGATTAATGTCAATATTGTTGTTAAAGTTGTTCAGGGGATCGACCTTCAGAAGCCCAGTATCATTATTGTGTGAAGCAGACAAATAGTATTGGGCAATATCACCACCTCCATTAACATTCAAATTTAATTTTCTGTTTAAAGTACGATCTTTAAATAATTCATTGTACCAATTAACATCTGGATATACTTCGGAATCTAATCCACGCCTTGTCGATTCAATTTTAGTTTTACTAAAGGCCAACGGAGCTGACGGATCTCTTAATCGAAGTGCTCGATTGTAGAGTTCCATATATTCAACACCATTCAAGAATTCACTTATTTGTGATGGAGCAGAGTTTGCGACTTCGTAGCGAAAAGAAACTTTTGCTTTTCCTTTTACGCCTTCTTTGGTAGTCACTAAGATTACACCATTTGCGCCACGAGCTCCGTAAAGGGAAGTGGCTGTAGCATCTTTCATAATTGAAAAACTAGCAATGTTATCAGGTTCTATTCTTGCTAAATCATACGAGTTTACTTCAAGACCATCGATTAGAATAAGCGGGCTATTTGAGGTTCCAAATGAAGTAATACCACGAACAAAAAACTCTGCATTATCAGCTCCTGGCTCTCCAGATCGTTGATAGGAAATCACTCCGGCAAGACGACCTGCGAACGACCCAGTCAAATTCGAACTTGGTTGCTTGAGTTCTGCTGGTTTGATCGTATTAATGGATCCAATAACACTGTTCTTTTTTTGCTTTTGAAATGCAACAACCTGCACTTCTTCTAGGCTTTCAACGTTTTCTTCTAAAATCACATCCATATAACGTTTTTTGTCTATGGCAATTGATTTTGTGTCAAAACCTAAATACGAAAAGATGAGTGTGGTATTAGCGGAACTTGTCGTTAAAATATAATTTCCATCTAGATCGGAAACAACCCCATTGGTTGTGTCTTGCTCTATAACGGTAACTCCAGGTAGTGCTCCGCCGTTTTCATCAACGATTTTACCTGATATTAAATGTCCCTGTGCTGCTAGGAAAAAAACACCAAAAAGCGAAAGTATAATTGAGTTAAAGAGGTGCTTGTTTATCATTTGTTTTTTTTGGTTTGCCAGAAAATTATGTGCTGGTTTTATGTTAGATTGGCTTTTGACAACGATTTCCTTGTTCCTTTTTTATTTTAGAATTTTTACCTATTCTATAACACGAAATGATCTGACCTGAGAAGACGTGCTGTTACCGTTGTCGTCTTCACTATAAATACGCCAATAATAGATGCTGTCCTCCTCTAATTCTACATCTAAACTTGTAGTCGTAAGGTTGGAATAGGCATCAGTAGTTGTTTGAAAACCATCTATTTTATCAAGATACAGCGTATAGGTCATTGTGTCTCCATCTGGATCATTGCCCGTCCAAGAAAGATTGTAGGTTCCATCGCTGAGGGAAATGACTGCGCCTGATGCAGGCGAAATCAATTCTGCAGGGAAAGGCGCACTATTTGGCTCTCCATCCCCTTGTAAATAAAATCGCCAAGTTGCACTTTCTGGAAGATCTGTTGGGAAGCCTATTGAAACAGAAGTCACAAACCATTCATAGGCATAGCCCTTGTTTAAATCAACACTTATACTATTTGTTGTAATCCCTGAACGATTTATCTCAGCTTGTGTCTGAAGGTTTGTAACTGTTAATACGTAAGAAGAAGCATTTGAGGCTTCATCCCACAAAAATTCAACAGACGACTGTGCTGTGCTTATTGAAGTTCCTGTATTGCAGTTCTCTCCATTGCTTGGAAGGGATAGAGACACCGCTTTTGGTGGCGTTGGGCTAGCATCCTCAGCACAACTCATAAGAGTTATAGCTAGAATAAAAAAGATACCTTTTAGAATAGAGCGGGAATTAATCATTTTTCAAAATTTTTGTTGTTTGACGGACTGTTGGTGAGTTCACCTCTATAAAGTAAACGCCTTTGGCATACCCATCGAGGTAGACGGTCGATGTTCTGCTCCTGGTCAGGTTCTTTGTCATGCGCATTAACGTAAGACCACGAAGATCACGCACAATAAACTGTGCTTTTTCGTCTATGCCTCCAACAACGACTTTGACCTCATTTTTGGTTGCTGTTGGATAAGCGAGAATGTTTTCACTATTGAAATAGTTCTCTTCGAAGATACCTTGACAATCTAGGCCTGTTGTTATACGAATGGAGTTAGGTCCCTTGAATAGAGGCACGTTTAGATTACCTGCCGAAATGGTTTTCGTAATGCCGTTGTGGTCTAGCTGGTAGGAATCTGCTCCCGAGAGGGTTAGGGCAACTTGTTCGCCACTATTGGACAAGGCAGCAAGAACCGACAATGGATCTGGTTGAGACAAGACAACCGTAAAGCATTGCTGAAAATCTTCTTGATCAACCACAGAGAAACATACATCATATGTACCAACATCTAAAGATTCTACTATTTTTTCAAAACCACTAATCGCATTCAATTCATATTGCGCTTCATTGATTTCGACTTGGTACTGCAAAGTTTCATCTTTTGCTGAAACTTGAACAGACCCATCATTTGACCCCAAACAGGAATTGGAAGTTACGGCCACTTCAAAATTATCATTAGGCAAAGAAAATATTTCACAACCATTGGCGTCAACAACTGCTCCTTCGGGTGTTGTGTCACACTGATCAAAGCGATTGGGAACTCCATCTTTATCAGAGTCATTGGATTGTGTTTCTGAACAACCGTTGTTGTCAACTGTTTCGCCTTCTGGAGTATTAGGGCAGTCATCTTCTCCATCGTTAATTCCATCACTATCGGAGTCTACGCTCAGATCTGGACCTAGCCCAGGGCCTTTTACGTCATCAAGATAAAAAGATGCAGCAGTGTTGTCGCCTCCATTGATAAATATTTTGATGTGCGTGTAGTTTGAGCGGTCTTTGTCGGGTTCATCAGCAATGAGTTCTTTGAAATCAAAATACAAGGTTTGAAATTCATTGGTCAAGAATATATTTGCATCAGTTTCGTCCCAAGTACCCACCCAGTCTTGGACATCACTAGACAGTTTAAATCGTACCCAACTTGGTGTTGCCGACTTAATTTTTACTGAGAAAACATCTCCTGAAGAGAAGTCAATAGCTCGGTCGAGAACATAATGAACCGAACTCCATCCTCCTGAATCAGGGGATTTGTCATATTGAAGGATGAAGTTACTAGGACTGTCTGGATCGACAATTTCAGTGATCGTTGCGGTGCTACCATTCTCCCCCAACCCCTCAACTAAAGAGGTTAGATCTTCATCTCCGTTATGATCTTCATAAATCGTAAATGTTGGGGTATTTGTGTCGACAGTTGTAAATGTTGCGGAAACCCCCGTGATTGTTTCTAGACCACTGTACTTTGTGGTATTTTCTTTTATACCATACCAATATGTGGTGTTTGGGGTTAAAAGTTCGTCTGGAATAATGTGTAGAGCTAATCCATCTGTTGAAAGTCCAACGTTGATCGGCACCAAAGTACCGTTGGTATCACCTTCTCTTAGCTCAACATTATTATTTGCATCTGTTATTTCTGTATCATCAGTATTTTTAAAGGGCAAACTTCCTGTGATTGAAAGTGTCGATGTCAATGCTACTTCAGTTGCGCCATCTACGGGTAGTAGGGCAGAAGCACCAGAAGGAGGAACATCTCCTTTGTGAACGTCATCGAAATAATAAACATCTCCAGCTACAGATCCTCCAGATTTGTCTCTGTCAAAGTACAGTTGGATTCTATTGTGGTTGTCTGCTGTAAGCGCACTAAAATTATAAACTAGTTCTATCCATTGCTCTGTTTCTTCAACAAGAATATTTTTTATGCCAGATGGGTTGTTTCCCCAATCGGGGTTATTCTGAAGCTGCATACCAACAGTGACAGGCTTACTCACCCAAACTTTTACTCGAAAATATGGCGTAACTCTATAGTCAAAAAATGGCAGTTTTGCCCCATTTACATCTTCATTTTCAATTCCAGAATCTCCATTCGGGACCGTGTATTTTCCGACTTTGTCCGAGACGTTGATTCCTGTTTTGTCAGGATTGTCGATTTTGGCAAAACCAGTTCCACCCCATGAGGACCAACTTGCATCTGTTTCTGGCGTTTCAAAGTCAACTAGTGTTTGATTTGCGACCAAATCCTGAACAGTAAACGTTGTGCTTTCTGCCAGCACAGCGGAGTCGTCATTATAGGCAATCCCTGTTTCATCGATCGACAAGTAATATGCAGTGCTAAAAGTTAGGGGATTGGTAGGATCAATAGTTATAGTGTCTTTACTGTCATTAATTGTAGCACTAAAAGGAACGTCATCCCCAGTTGAGTCTTCTTCTTTTAGGGTGATTAGGTTTGAGAGATCATCGCTCGTTAGCGCTGAGGCAACTGCTTTTACAAGGCCCTTATTGGTGTAAATCGTTAGATTACCAGATCTAGATGCATTTGTCGATCCATCACTTGGAATAAATGCGAGTTGATTTGTAGTGTAAAGATTTGGCGTTGTCAAATCATCGACATAATAAACATTGCCTGTTGCATTGTTCTGACCATCAAAAAACAAACCGAATTTATTTAATTTGACATCGTCAGTGTCGAAGGTTATGGTGACATTGACCCATTCATTGAGCGTTGTGACAGTTGTCTTCGCAATGGAATTGTGTTCACCATATTGAGCGGCATTTTCAAGCTTAATAGCGACGTCAACCTCTACAGATGTCCATAATTTCAATGTGAGAACATTATTATCCTCAGCATTGTAAAACCCATCAATTTGTGGGACTCCTCCAATTTGTGTGGGGTCGGAAATCATTGTAAGCTTAGCAACATAGCTAGAAGAGTTAACATTGTCTGGTGCAGGGTTAATTACTCTTTCTGATTGTAGCTCACTATTATAATTCGTTAAAACTAGGGAGTTCTCGTTCTCAAAATCAGCAAGTAATTGCGTCTGAGCATTGGCAGTAAAAAACGAAGCAATAAAAACGAATAAAAAAAGGTTTTTCATGAGATTCTAACTTTATGTTTTACAGAACATACTTTAATTGTGTGGCCACTAAATTATGCTTTAGTAGAAAGCATCAAAAAATATTGCCCCCTAAATATGATCTACAATAATTATAATAAAACCTACAAAACCCCTACAGTTATTTATTTTACAGGTTAGATCGATTGAATATAAGTATACAAATTCGTTCTACTTTTTAGCTTCAGTTTTTTACGAAGTCGATAACGAGTCATTTCTAGACTCTTCACATTGATGTTCAAAAAGGAAGCAATTTGCTTGGTTGGTATTTGCATTTTCATAAATGCACATATTCGCTTATCGTTGACTGTTAGATTTGTGTGTAATTCACTTAGCCTATCAAAGAAGTTTGGATTTGCTTTTTTGAAATGGTAGTCGAATTTTACCCAGTCGTTGGAGTCATCAAACGTGTTGTCAATTTTACTTACAATGGATTTCATCTTTTGATTTAACCCATTTCCTTTATCAACGCCATTGATTTTGAAGATATACTCTTTTAAACTACGAAGCATTTCATTCTTTTTCACATTGTTATACGTTGAGTATGCAATTTCTTGATTGTGATTTTTTAACTCTAATTGAAGTTTTTCCTGTTCAAGCTGTAATCGTTCCTTGTCAACTTTTAATTTTCCAATTTCCAATTGACGTATTTTTTCTCTTTGCTTCTCTTTTTCGCGTTCAATGAATTTCTTTTTATCAATATTGTTTTTACGCCTTATTGCCATGTAAGCAATACCATAGATTACTAGTACGCCTATAATATTCAGCCGTATCGCATTTGCTGATAAGTACCACAATTGGTTAATTGTGAAATCATATTTAATTGATTCCGACACATTACCTTCCAAGTTGCTTATCCTTAGTTGTAAATTATTTTCGTTGATGGGAATACTACTAATATCTACCAAAAAGTTGTTGTTGCTCGTTCGCCACTTATCATTGTCATTCAATTTATATTCCAACGTGTGATTGGGGTTAGAGAGTTGTGAAGGTATCAACACTTCCACTTGAAGAGAGTTGTTGTTGTATGGTATAGATCCAATTGATTTTTGATTTATGTTTTTTACGATCTCATCCGTCGTTCCTTTGAATATGATTTTTTTTATAATAGGTTTTGAAATTTGTTTTTCCGATACCGTTTTAGTTTTTGAATTTTCGTACACATAGGGCTTACCACCTGCATTAAATCCAATGATGTTATTTTGAAGTTTCTTGAACTTTAAAAAATCTCCCATAAAGCGTAAACCTTGTTGGCTAAGTGGAAAGATTGTCCGCTTATACTCATCTTCTAAGTCAATTTTACCAATAGCTTTACTATTTCCAAAGTAGAGATAATTATCGATTTGTGTAATTTGAGAAATGCCTTGTAATCCCTTAAAAATTTTGGAAGGAGTTTGGGAAGGGTAAAATCGATCATCTGTATAGTCGAATTTGTAAAACCCCGTTGGGTTATAAAAAACGATTTCTTTGTTCATTTTGAAGAAATAGTTGTAAAAATACCTGTCCTCTGATTTGAATTTTTGATGAAATTCTAACTCAACAACGTTCTCTAGCTTTGAGTCGAGATTTATTTCAAAAAATCCTTTCGCAGGATGACAAACCCACAGTGTGTTTCTGTCAAATTCCATAAAGCGAGAAGAGTCATAAAACCCGTCCAAGCGTTTGTAAAACGACCATCTATTGTCTGTTTTCTTCAATAGTATAATCCCATTATAGGTTCCACAATAAATGAGGTCTTTTCGTTTTGGGTGCTGTTTGAAATTCCAAACGCCCATATTATGGAGCGGCTTGAGTTGATTGTTTTTGTATGTAAAAACGCCATCCTCATGACCAACAAAAATTTCACCATCTATTTTTTCAATCCCCCAATTTATTCCTTGGCTGTTAGGAATAAGTTGTGAAAAATGATTCCCTTTTGATTTACTTACAGCAAACAGACCTTGATTTGTAGCTTTAAAGTATACGTTTTTATCAAGCAAAAAATCATTGATGACCCCTTTTTTGTTTTCATCTATAATTTCTGTTATTGATTCTCCTCGTGAAATCAGATGTATTCCAAGATCGCTACTCGCCCAAATGTTTTGACTCATATCCTCATAAACATTTCGCACATAATCGCTCGAAAGTCCTGAACCCTTTTTGACTTTTGCTTTAACTTCATATGTGGCGTCTAAAAAATAGATACCATTTTGGGTTGTCCCTAACACCAATTCACCTTGTTCTGTTTGGATCGCATCATTTATTTGAACGGAATCAAATTTCGCAACTTGTGTTAACCGTTTATTCTCTTTTTTCCAGAGTTCACCATTTTTTGAAATAAATAAAAAGGAATTATTTTCAAGTTCAATAATTTCGATAATCTCACTACTTTTTTTTGTAAATGATTGAAAAACAATCTCTTCTCCATTTTCAATTTTAAAGATGGTATTATCAAAATCCGAACTGAATAAATGATTTTTTGTTTTGAAAATGTTAGTGAAATACGTTTTCGCCTTTTGATTCACTAAGGCGCCTGTTGCTAGATCATGATAATACAAATAGTCTAGTGATTGAAAAACAATTTGATCATTGTGCAGGACAACATCTGTAAAGCGTGGCTGAAGGTAATCTGTTTTTGTAGGTGCAACATAGTGTAGACTTTCGTACGTAAACTCTCCGAACGCTGTTTTTTCCCATCGACCAAAACCTCCATTTCCTCCACTATAAATGATGCTATCATTTAATGCATGTATTGCAATTAAATTGGAGAGTTTTCCTTTATTGTATGTGAAGTGTTTCACTCCGTTACTCTCGATAAGACCGCCTGCGGAGGCGATAAAATAGAGTCCGTTTGGAGTTTGTTTTAGTTCCCGAACTTCGGTTGCTTTAAGGCTTGCGTTTGTGACGTGAAAAACAAGAGGATTGCTAAAATTTTCAAATTGTCCCGAAATCGAAGACACACTTAATATGGTAAAAAACAAGACGAATCGATATCTTCTTTTCATTCAGTAAATGTAAAATATTTTGACATACTTTATTTGTGTTTATATTTCGTTAGTACATTACGCTTCTATATTTTCCTTTTTGTCAAGCACTTTTCATTTCGATATTGATTTCTTACCTTGCTTTTATGATTTCCAAGTCGACACCATCCCAATACCAACGTTATCTGAAGTTTCTAAATGATGAATATCACATTGCGTTTTCTAGTTATGAGGATTACCATCTATGGAGTGTGTCAAAGCAAGATGAGTTTTGGAAGTCAATTGCTTTGTATTTTTCGGTTCAGTTCGATACGCCTTATTTGACGGTAAGGCAGCGCACAAATCACCTGTGGGAAACACGTTGGTTTGAGGGTGCTTCGTTGAGTTATGCAAAAAATATATTTGCTCAGTTTTCAAACAGTCGCCCTGCGATTGTGTATCAAAACGAAACAACCTCTTTGGCTGAAATTAGTTGGCAATGCCTGCTTAATAAAACAGTTCAAATTCAAAAGGAGTTACTTGATAAAGGTGTTCAAAAAGGAGACTGTGTGGTTGCGTATTGTGTGAATTCGCCTGAGACGATTGCTGCCTTTTTAGCAACCAATGCTTTGGGAGCAATATGGTCTTCTTGTTCTCCAGATTTTGGTTTGGACGCGGTACGAGATCGCTTCACTCAGCTTCAACCAAAAGTGTTGTTTGGTCATTCAATGTACTCTTATAATGGGAGAGCCTATGATGTTTCTGTTAATAACACTTCCCTTTGCGACGAACTTGACGGATGTTTGTTCATTGACCTCAATGCATGTCAAGATTTTGATGATCCCGATGCAAGTTTAGATGATCTTTTTTTTCAATATGTAGATTTTTCACACCCAATTTGGGTCTTGTTTTCATCTGGCACTACAGGAAAGCCTAAAGCCATTGTCCATGGTACGGGTTCCATGATTTTAGAGCATGTAAAAGCACTTGGAATTCATCAAAATGTTTCAGTTGGGGATCGTTATTTTTGGTATTCAACTACGGGTTGGATGATGTGGAATTATTCTCTTTCAAGTTTGTTGTGTGGTGCAACCTTGTGTATATATAACGGTGCACCTCATTTTCCTGACACCTCATCGCTATGGCGTTTTGCTGCACAAGCAACAATCAATCACTTTGGTCATGGAGCTGTCTATTATCAGCATCAAGTTGATGCCGGATTTGCAGGAACATCGGATTTAACCTTTGGCTATTTAAAAACAATCGGCTCTACCGGTTCCCCTTTGTCAGCATCTACCTGTATCGGATTGCAAAAATATTTCACAAATGCTCATGTGATCTCCCTTAGTGGAGGAACAGATGTGTGTACTGCTTTTCTTGGTGGTCACCCCGAAACAGAAAGTATCCCTGGTGAAATTCAATGCAAAATGCTTGGTGCTCCTGTGGCGGTTTGGAACGTTAAGGGGGAAAAGATTTTAGATCAAGCGGGGGAACTGGTGCTTACAGATTCATTCTTGGCGATGCCTATTTTTTTGTGGGGAGACAGTAATTTCTCACAACTAAGAAAGAGTTACTATTCCATGTTTTTCTCGGTTTGGAATCACGGAGATTGGGCAACAGAAAAAACCGTAGGTAGCTTTGTCATTCATGGTCGTTCAGACGCAACGCTCAATCGCTATGGAGTGCGCATTGGAACAGCTGAAATTTACAATGCCTTACATATAATAGACGAAATTGAAGATAGTCTGATCATTCACCTAACAAATGAACATCATGAAAAATTACTTTTATTTGTGCAATCCAATGATACGCTCGATTTTTCTTTGATAAAATCTCATATCCGAAACCAATGTTCCCCACGACATATGCCGGACGAAATGATTCGCGTTCCAGCCATTCCATATACCATTAGTGGAAAAAAGGTCGAAGTGCCTATCAAACGATTATTGATGGGGATGTCAGAAGAAAAGACTTTGAGCAGAGATGCTATGAGAAACCCATCGGCTATTGATTGGTTTATCGATTATGCAAAAACAAACTCTTTCAACTAGAATTAGGTCCTGCATTCAGAATTTCCTTTGAGGCCATGCTTTCGAATTTTTGAAAGTTTGTTTGAAATGCCTCTGATAAGAGATATGCTTGTTTGTAAAAGGCAATGTCATTATCCCAAGTTTGCCTTGGGCTAAGGATGTTGTCTGGGACTCCGGGGCATGTGCGTGGCTGAGCAATTCCAAATACCGAGTGAATATGATAGTCTTTATAACTGTACGAAGAGCTTAGCAGTCCAGTTCTTGCCGCTTCAATCATCGCTCTTGTATATTTGAGCGGAATCCGATGACCAACACCATAAGGCCCGCCAGTCCATCCCGTATTTATCAGCCACACATTAATTTCATTTTCTTCAATTTTTTTGGTCAGTAGTTTGGCGTATTCTACAGGGTGTAAAGGCATAAACGGAGCGCCAAAACAAGCAGAGAAAGAAGGTTGTGGCTTGCGTACTCCTTCTTCCGTTCCAGCCACTTTAGCGGTATAACCTGAAATAAAGTGATAGGCTGCCTGGTACTGGTTAAGCTTCGTGATGGGAGGCAGCACACCAAAGGCATCAGCTGTTAAGAAAAAGATGTGTTTGGTTTGTTCGCCTACTGAAGGCACAGCAATATTTTTGATGTGATTGAGCGGATAGCTTACTCGTGTATTTTGGGTGATAGATACATTGTCAAAATCCACAATACCTTCACGATCTGCGATGACATTCTCTAAAAGAGCACCTTTTTTGATTGCGTCGTAAATGTCTGGTTCTTTTTCGTGGGATAGGTTGATGACTTTAGCATAACAGCCTCCTTCAAAATTAAAAACTTTGTTGTCAGGAGTCCATCCATGCTCATCATCGCCAATGAGTTTTCGTTTAGGATCGGCAGAAAGCGTTGTTTTTCCTGTACCCGATAAGCCAAAAAAGAGTGCTGTTGAACCGTCTGCATCGACATTGGCTGAGCAATGCATCGGTAGTATATTTTGTTGTGTCGGCAACGTAAAATTTAGCACTGAGAATATAGATTTTTTAATTTCTCCAGTATAACCACTTCCCCCAATCAAAATGATCTTTTTGGTGAAATTCACGATGGTAAAATTTTCTTGTCTTGTGTTGTCTTGGTCTGGAGTGGCCTTAAATGATGGAATGTTTAGAATTAACCAATCTTCCTTAAAGTTTTCTAACTCTTCATGCTTTGGCTGAATAAACATGTTTCGAGAAAAAAGATTCGACCAAGCATATTCATTAACTACTCGGATAGACATCCGATATCGTAAATCGGAAATTGCAAAGACATCGCGAACAAATAAGGTTTTGCTCTCAATGTATGATACCATTTTATCTAAAATGGAATCGAAATCCTTTGATGAAAATGGCTTATTGATTTCCCCCCACCAAACTTTGGATGATGTAATGTCATCCTTAACTAGGAATCGGTCTTTTGGTGACCTTCCCGTGAATTTCCCTGTTTTTACAATAAGGGCACCCTTATCGTTTACTGATCCTTGTTTGCTGCTTATAGTGTGATTGACGAGCTCGTCTGCGCTTAATTGATAAAAAGCTGAGATTTCTTGGCGAATCTTATTGCTCAACAAAATGGATTGGGGTTTTGACATAAAATACATTTGGCCCTGATAGTTTAGTTCAGAGGGTTGTTATTTAAATCAAATGTAAAAAAAGTGTGATAAATATCACAATAAAAAGCGTTATTGTTAAGATGTAAACAACGCTTCCATTTTTTTGCTCTCTTCTTGAGCAAGTTCTGCGTCAACCAAAATTCTACCACTGTGTTCGTCAGTGATGATTTTTTTTCTTGAAGCAATCTCTAGTTGTACTTGAGGCGGAATGGTAAAAAATGACCCTGCTGATGCACCACGTTCAATGGGCACTACAGCTAGTCCGTTTTTTACAGAACCTCTTATTCTCTTGTAGGCTGCAACCAAACGCTCTTCTACTTTCTTTTCAAATTCAGCAGATTTTTTAAGAAGAATATCTTCTTCTTTTTGCGTTTCGGCCAAGATAGCGTCCAACTCCTCTTTCTTATGTTTGAGGTGACTCTCTCTATCGTTAAGCTTTTGTTCTGTTTGAGTGAGTGTCTCCTTTTTTTGCTCGATCAATTCCTTGAGTTGCTTAATTTGTTTTTCAGCTAATTCAATTTCGAGTTCCTGGTATTCAATCTCTTTTGTAAGGGATTCATAAGCACGGTTGTTGCGAACGTTTTTTTGTTGTTCCCCGTATTTTTTTATGAGTTCCTTAGCGGTTTCGATTCCGTTCTTCTTTGCCTTGATTTCATCATCATAAGCCTTTAGCTCAATATTGGTGTTTTCAACGCGCTTCACTAGACCAGCCACATCGTCTTCGAGGTCCTCAACCTCTAATGGAAGTTCTCCGCGAACACTTCGAATCTTGTCGATATGAGCATCAATTAATTGTAGGTCGTAAAGCGCTCTTAGACGCTCCTCAATAGAAATCTCAGTCTTTTTTGCCATGCTTAAAAATAATTTATTGGATTCGTTTCCACTTCCGATAAAAGAATTGCAAAATTAGGTAATTTTTTTGTAAGATAATCTACGATTAATTTTTTTGTGTGTTGTTCCGTTTCATAATGCCCAGCATCTACCAATAAAAAAGAAGAATTACCCTCAAAAAAGTCGTGGTATTTAAGATCAGCTGTGATGTATGCGTCAGCACCTCTGCGTTTTGCGGCACGAATGGCAAAGCTTCCAGACCCTCCCAAAACAGCAATCCGTTGGATGGATTTAGAGCCCACTTTACTGTGCCGCAGTGAGGGAGTTTGCAATGTTTCTTTAGCCCATTTTATAAAGACATCGGGCTTCATCTCACGCTGTAAATCTCCAATCATTCCCATCCCTAGGGATTGATTTGTGTTTTCCAGCGTCGAAATCTCATAAGCAACTTCTTCATAAGGATGGTTTTCCATTAAAGCTTGAATCAGAGCCTTCTCCAAATGTTTTTTAAAGACCATGTGAACTTGTTTTTCTGGCTCCAGATGTCTTTTTCCTTTTTCTCCGATATGTGGGTTGCTTTTTACGGATGGACGAAAACTACATTCTCCTTCAACAGAAAAACTACATTCATCGTACTCCCCCAAGCTTCCTGCGCCAACAGAAAATAATGCTTGTTTGATTTTTTCCGCATTTTGAAGAGGGACATAAAAAGATAGTTTTTTTAAGGTACTTTCTTTGGGTACTAAAACGGAAGTGTTTTTTAGTTGTAAAGCCGAACTCAATCCATAGCTCACTCCGTATTGCTGATTGTCCAATGCGGTGTGTATGGCATAGATTGCAATATCGTTTTTAATTGCTTTTCGGGTAGCTCGAACTACATGCGAAGAGCCAGTAAACTTTGTAATTCCTTTAAATATAATAGGATGAAAGCACACAATGAGATTACATGACTTTTGAATCGCCTCTTCAACAACTTTTTCTAGACAATCGTGTGTGACAAGGATTCCGGTTACTTTGTCTTTTGCATCACCGACAAGCAATCCAACATTATCAAAATCTTCGGCATAGGTTAAAGGGGCCCATTCTTCTATTATTTGTGTTATCTGATGAATTTTCATAATGAGACCCAAATATAAATGTTATAATTTTGTTTTATGAATCTATTTCGGAAGTCTTTGTATCCGCTCTCTTTGATTTATGATGCAGTGACTCGTATTCGCAACATTGCCTATGACTTGAATTGGTTTAAACATCAAAGTTTTGACATTCCTACAATTGTAGTAGGAAACCTCTCAACGGGAGGAAGTGGAAAAACTCCAATGATTGAGTATCTCCTTCGTAGATTTTCAAATCAACACTCTGTAGCGGTGTTGAGTAGGGGGTACAAAAGGCAGTCTGATGGGTTCGTTATAGGGGGCCATAAAACATCGGTAGAAGACCTTGGCGATGAACCTTTTCAGTTGGCAAAAAAATTTCCCCATGTAAAAGTTGCAGTTTCTAAGAACAGACCTTTAGGGATACAAAAATTATTAACCACTCATTCTTCCTTAGACGCAGTGTTCCTAGATGATGGTTACCAACACAGAAAATTAAAACCATCTTTTCAGATTTTGCTTACCACCTATGCAAGTCCTTGGTTTAATGATTGCGTCTTGCCCGCTGGAAATTTACGAGAGTCTTCAAAAGGAAAAAACCGTGCAGATGTGATTGTGGTTACAAAATGCCCTGATGACCTTTCTAATGAAGAACAAAATAAATTTGCAAAACAACTGAGGATAAACGTTAATCAAAAGCTATTTTTCACATCAATTTCCTATGATTCAGTTGTCCAGGGAGATAAAAAGATGCAGGTAAGTTCCTTTGTTAAAAAACCATTTGTTTTGGTAACAGGAATTGCAAACCCCAAGCCTTTAATTTCTTATTTAGATGATTTGTCCTGTGAGTATACACATTTTGAATTCCCAGACCATCATTTTTTCTCAGCTTCCGATCTAAAAAAAATAACTTCTCTGGGACTTCCTATATTAACCACTGAAAAGGACTATGTTCGAATTGGCTCTTTATTGGAAAACGTTTTTTTTCTACCAATTGCACTCAAGTTTTTGGGTAACGAAAAGAAGTTTCTTACCTCCATTGAAAACCAATTTTGTTAGAAAGGATATTGTGTTTTACCTAATCAATATGTTTGTGTGCTTTGTAGGATGAGCGTACAAGCGCGCCACTTTCAATATGTCTGAAGCCCATTTCTTTCCCAAACACTTCATATTTTTTAAACTGATCGGGTGTGATAAACTCCTTAACTGGCAAATGCTTTTTTGATGGTTGTAGGTACTGACCAATGGTCAGGATGTCTACATCAGCATCACGCAGATCGCGAAGAGTTTGTAAAACCTCTTCTTCTGTTTCGCCCAATCCGAGCATGATACCCGATTTTGTACGGCGAGCCCCTGCCTGTTTAAGGTATCGTAGAACTTCTAAGCTACGATCGTATTTTGCTTGAATACGCACTTCTCTTGTCAGTCTACGAACGGTTTCCATGTTATGTGATATCACTTCAGGCATGACAGCTACAATTCGATCAATATGTTTTTCAATTCCTTGAAAATCTGGAAGCAGGGTTTCCATGGTTGTTCCAGGGCTCAATCGACGAACCGCTTGAACAGTTTCTGCCCATAAGATAGAACCCATATCAGCTAAGTCATCTCGATCAACTGAAGTAAGTACAGCGTGCTTTATTTTCATGATTTTGATGGAGCGTGCTACCTTTTCTGGTTCTGCCCAATCTACAGTCTCAGGACGACCAGTTTGCACACCACAAAATCCACAAGAGCGTGTACATATGTTTCCCAAAATCATAAAGGTTGCAGTGCCTTCTCCCCAACATTCACCCATGTTAGGACAGCTCCCCGAGGTGCAAATGGTATGGAGATTGTATTTGTCAACCAGTCCTCTAAGTTCGGTGTATTTCTTTCCTGTAGGTAGCTTGACCCTTAGCCATTTAGGCTTTGGCGTGTGCTTGGATTTTTGTTTGAGCGTTTCAGTTTTCATAGAACACCACAAAGATACACTAAAACAGTAAAGTTCTCAAGTACCAAACTGTAAATCCGCTCAAAAAGAGCATGCCTGCCCAAGACCAGACTTGCATTCCCATATTTGGTCGATGGGCAACAGGCATATGTTTTCCAGAGACAAGCAAATAGTTCATTAATGCATAAAAGGGAGCTGTGATAAAGGAGAGAATGGTAGCGATTTCTACCAGTAGCCCCATGTTTGATAATAAGAAAAAGAAAATCATACAAGTGCCCAATGCCAAGACAATAATCCAAAAGATATAGGACGAAGTGATGATTGGTAATCGCAAGATTTGAGCGGTTTTAGCCATTGCTCGTGGCGAAGCGTCTAGTGTGGTTAACGTGGTGCTAAACATTGTTGTAAAAGCCGCTATTCCGATAAGCCAATATGCGCTATCACCCAAACTGCTGGTATAAAGCGCAATCAATTGTTGCGCAAAAGCACCGCCTCCTTTTGAAAAACCAACGTTACTATCAAACATGACAAATGCACCTAAAAAAACAAAACAGATTCCGAGAACAATCGTAGTAACAAAACCTACATTGAAATCAAATAAACTTTCTTTGAATGTCAATTCTTTATTTTGCTTTTTCTTTTCAATTGACCACAAAGAATGCCATACCGATATGTCGAGTGGACCAGGCATCCAACCCATGAACGCAATAAGGAAAGTGACACCTGCGGTTGATGTTGGAAGAACTTGTTTCCAGTTTAGATTATGCGGTTGATCAAAGGCTAGGGTCACAGCAATAAGTGTGCTAATGCTTAGGATGACGATAATTATTTTCATGCCACGATCCAATAATCCAAAACGCCCAAAGGAGAGGGTGGTGACACACAGCATTGTGATGATCACACTCCATAAGACGATATTTGATGAGATGCCAAAGAGCTCAACAGCAAGACCTGCCGTTACAATTGTGACGGCCGTTTGAATGGTGAACATAGTGGCTAGTGTAAGCACAAAATAAGTGAGGATAACCCCCCGACCAAGTTTTGCATAACCAGCGAGCAAACTCTCACCTGTCGCAAGGGCATAGCGTGGGCCAAATTGGAAAAAGGGATATTTAAAAAAGTTGACCAAAAGTAATACCCAAAGCAAACCTAAGCCATGGTCGGCGCCAGCACGTGTAGATTGAACCAAATGGGAAACTCCGATTGCTGCTCCTGCAAACAATAGTCCAGGACCTAATTTTTGAAAGGTATTCATTTTTGTTCTTTGATGATTATGGCCATTAGTTTTTTGGCACGTAAAAGCCGAACCTTTACGTTACTTACCGATAGACTTAATTGCGCAGCGATTTCTTTATGACTGAGTTCTTGAAAAAAACGAAGTTGAATGATGTCTCTATACATCGGTTTGAGCGTCCGGATTTGCTCCAAAAGTTTATCTAGATTTTGGGATCGAATGAGTTGGTCTTCGGGTCCTAGTGTTTCATCAATCAACTCTTTGGCGATTTCATCTGTAGTACTAGATTTGTGAGTTCGAATTTTTTCTTTACGCAATATATCGACATGTAAGTTTTTGGCAATTGATGTGAGCCAAGTGGCAAAAGAGTAATCTTGATTATATAAATCGATTTTGTCAAATGCTTTGGAAAAAGCTTGCAAACACAAATCCTCGGCGTCATTGTCGTTTTCTGTGCGCTTAATCAAAAAGCCATAGAGTTCGTTCCAATGTAGGTCCAGCAATTGTCGAAATGCATGTTGATCTCCACGTTTGGCAGCATGAATAAGTTCGGTAATTTCTTTTTGTTGCAACTTCACAGATGCTAAAAATAACAAATCTAAAAATGAATGTTAATTGTGTTGTGGTTTGGGAGTGTCGCAGTCGGCCTGTTGATCCGGCATTTTGCCACACAAACCACAGGGTTCGCCTTCTTTGTTTAGAAAAGGACTTTGGCTTGCGCAAGTCCCCGCAAATTCGCCATCTTTCTTTGCCCATATTTTAATGGCAATCCCTGCAAACGCAAGTCCAACAAGTAAAACAGTAAGTAAAAAGAGTTTCATGCTATAAAGATAGTATTAACAGCAGAAATGGACTTCTGGTGTGAGTGTAATCCCAAAATGCTTTTGCACTTCGGTTTGTATTTTTTTGCTAAAATCAGTGATTTCCTGTCCACTTGCGTTTCCATAGTTAACCAAAACCAACGCATGATTTTCATGTGTTCCAACATCACCTTCTCGAGTTCCTTTAAGCCCTACTTGTTCGATAAGCCACGCAGCGGGAATTTTATAGCTGTCGTTAGCGAGCTTGAAATGTGGGATTTCAGGATGAGATTCCTTGAGTTTCCAAAATGTTTTATCCTCTACAATGGGGTTTTTGAAGAAGCTCCCCGCATTCCCCAGCTTTTTGGGATCAGGGAGTTTTCGTGTGCGTATCGCAATCACAGCATTTGCTACATCTTTAGGGGTTAGCAAATGATGGTTTTGTTCTGCGAGCTGTTGTTCAATTGCGCCATAGGACGTTTGTAAGTTATAGTTGGATTTTTGCAATCGAAAACAGACTTCAGTGATCACCGTTTTGTTTTTGAGTTCACCTTTGAATATAGAGTCTCTATACCCAAATTGGCAATCTGCTTTTGAAAAAACCTGTATGTCTTGGGTTTCTCTAAAGACCAACGTACAGTGTTCAAAAACATCTTTGAGTTCGACGCCATAGGCACCAATATTTTGTATCGGTGCAGCACCTACATTTCCTGGAATAAGGGCCAAGTTTTCTAAGCCACCATATCCACGATCTAGTGACCACATAACAAGTTCGTGCCAGTTTACGCCTGCGCCAACACGAATAACAACCTCGTTCCCTTCTTCAGTGATCACATCGAGCCCTGGAATATCCACATGGAGTATGGGTTGTCGAGGGGTTTTGCAAAACAGAGTATTGCTACCACCTCCCAAAATCCAAGCTGAGGCAAAACGTTGATCGCGTAAAATTGTCTGAAGGTCATCAACTGATTTTGCTACTGCAAAAAGCGAAGCATCTGCAGCGACTCCAAAACTGTTGTATGTTTTAAGCGAAACGTCTTGATGTATCATTGAACGATTTTGGCTTTGAGAGTGTGTGGGTATACGCTGAGAGCACCCTCAAGAATAGCCGCACTTTCTTTTAGTTTCTGACGATCCAACACAAAGGCAATACGAATCAACGATTTTCCTAACTCGCGATTGCCATAAAATCCAGAGGCTGGTGCGACCATTAAAGTTTTCCCTTTTTGGGAGTAGGATGTTAACAGCCATTTTGCAAAAGAATCGGTATCATCAACAGGAAGTTGTACCAGGCAATAAAAAGCACCTCTAGGAACACTAACCACAACTCCAGGAATCTTGCCTATAGCCTCTACGAGTGTATTTCTTCTTTCATGATAGATAGCTATAACTTCATTTAAATAGCTCATCGGTTCGTCCATTGCTGCCTCGGCAGCGTGTAGTCCTAGTGCCGGTGGCGATAGTCGTGATTGCGCAAATTTTAGAGCGGCTTCCATCACAGCTTTATTTTTAGAAACCAAACAGCCAATACGTGCTCCGCACATACTGTATCTTTTGGACATTGAATCGACAAGAATAGCATGCTCCTCCAAACCAGGGAGTGTCAATACAGAAACATGCTCGATGTCATCATAAATAAACTCTCTGTATACCTCATCAACAATAAGGAAGATGTCGTATTCCTTCACTAAATCCGCCAAGGCACTGAGCTCTTCTTGATTATAAACATAGCCCGTAGGATTATTTGGATTACAAATAAAAATAGCTCGTGTTTTATCGTTGATTAGAGCTGAAATATCTGAAATGTCGGGAAGTGCAAAATCATTATCAATACTAGAAGGAACAGGAACTACTTTTACGCCACAAGCAGCGGCAAAAGTATCGTAATTTGCATAAAAAGGCTCCGGAATAATGAGTTCATCACCTTCGTTGGTAATGCAATCCAAAGTCATAATGATGGCCTCGCTTGCTCCAGTTGTCACAAGGATATTTTCTGGCTCTACATCAATTTTGTGTTGTGCGTAATAATCACACATTTTTTCACGGTATGTTAAAGAGCCCTCTGACGGACCATAGGCTAACACATCTTCGTTAAAAGTCTGAATAGCTTGTAGTGCTTTTTGCGGAGTACGGACATCTGGCTGTCCAATGTTGAGGTGGATGACCTCTATTCCCTTGGCCTTAGCTGATTCTGCATCATTTGTTAACTTTCGAATGGGAGAAGTGGGTAGATTCATCCCTTTCAACGAAATTTTAGGCATAGCTCAAATTTGAATTACAAATATGCGAAATTTACAGAGATGCAAAGATGGTGTAAACGGAAAAAGCATCGAAAAACTTATTGTTCCTCAGGCTCAATAATTGTGCCTTTTATCTTCAGAGCCACAACAGCTGTACTTGCGTTCGAGGTAACCGTGATGGTTTTTCGGATTGGACCAACCCGATTGGTGTCATATTTTACTTCAATAACGTCTTCTTCGCCTGGCATAATGGAGTCAGTAGGTTTCTTTGGAATTGTACAACCGCAAGACGAACGCACCTGTGTAATGAATAATGCTGCAGACCCTGTATTGGTAAACTTAAATGAACGAATGCCATCTTCACCCTTGTTGATGGTACCGTAGTCAATGACATCTGTATCAAATGTAATCTCGGCTTGACCAAATACCTGAATGTTACAAAAACAAACAGCTAATAGTAAGATAAGATGTGTTGATTTCATGTGGTTTTATTTTTTTTAAATATACAAAAAACTACTTCACATTGCCGATGGCTTTTTTTATCAAGTGTTGTTAGCTACTTTTGTGATTCAATCGACTAATCAAGCTTTTCATGGGTTCACCCGAAAAATTAAACGCCAATCAAATCGCTGAAAAGTGGTATTCCTATTGGCTTGAGCATAAGTACTTCCATTCACAGCCCGACGAACGAAGACCATACACAATTGTGATTCCACCCCCAAACGTAACTGGCGTTCTTCACATGGGACATATGATGAACAACACCTTGCAAGATGTGTTGATTCGACGTGCTCGAATGCTTGGTTTCAATGCGTGCTGGGTCCCTGGCACCGATCATGCATCGATTGCAACAGAAGCCAAAGTGGTTCAAAAGCTTGCCAATGAAGGTGTAAAAAAAGAAGACTTATCAAGAGATGAGTTTCTGGGACATGCTTGGCAATGGACAGATGACCATGGGGGTATTATTCTCGATCAACTTAAAAAACTTGGATGTTCTTGCGACTGGGATCGCACCAAATTTACACTTGATCCCGAAATGACAGAATCTGTTTTACAAGTCTTTGTTGACTTGTATGAGCGAGGATTGATTTATCGTGGGTATCGTATGGTCAACTGGGATCCAGAGGCACAAACAACGCTGTCTGATGAAGAGGTTATTCACGAAGAAAAGCAAGGAAACCTCTATCATATTACCTATCGAGTTGTAGGAAGTGAGGAAAAAATCACAATAGCGACCACACGACCAGAAACCCTCATGGGAGACACTGCTGTGGCAATCCATCCCGAAGATGAAAGGTTTAAGCATCTTCATGGCAAAAAGGTTATCGTTCCGATTGTTGAGCGTGAAGTTCCGATTATTATTGATGATTATGTGGATATAGAATTTGGGACAGGTTGTCTAAAGGTCACACCTGCCCACGACGAAAACGACAAGGCATTAGGGGATAAACACAATCTTGCTTTTGTTGATATTTTTAACCCAGACGGAACCTTAAATAAAGAAGGATTACACCTTGAGGGTAAAGACCGTTTTCATGCCCGAAAGCTGATTGTGAAAGAACTAGAAAAGTCAGGAGAATTGGTGAGCACCAAACCACACACCCATAAAGTTGGTTTGTCGGAACGCACCAAAGCCGTTGTAGAGCCAAGACTTTCCGATCAGTGGTTTTTAAAAATGGAGCAATTGGCGAAGCCTGCACTTTCAGCAGTAGAGGATGGGACAGTGAAATTGTTTCCAAAAAAATTCATGAACACATACCGGCATTGGATGAGTAATATTCGAGATTGGAATATTTCTCGACAATTATGGTGGGGTCAGCAAATCCCTGCTTACTACTATGGTCCTGACAAACAAGATTTTGTGGTTGCCTCAACGCAAGAGAAAGCGGTTGAGAAAGCACGCGTTAAAACAAACAACCCAACCTTGTCCATTGCAGACCTTACGCAAGATGAGGATGTGCTAGACACTTGGTTTTCGTCATGGCTATGGCCGATATCTGTTTTTGACGGAATTCGAAACCCAGACAATGATGAGGTTCAATATTATTACCCCACACAAGACCTAGTCACCGGACCTGATATTTTGTTTTTCTGGGTTGCTAGAATGATTATGTCGGGATATACTTTTCGTGATGCACAACCCTTTCAAAATGTTTATTTAACGGGATTGGTACGTGACAATCAAGGAAGAAAAATGTCCAAGCAACTTGGAAACTCTCCAAATGCCTTAGGGCTTATCGACAAATATGGTGCTGATAGTGTTCGTGTGGGCTTGCTTCTCAGTTCTGCTGCCGGAAACGATCTTCTTTTTGATGAAGCGCTGTGCCAACAAGGGAAAAATTTTGCTAATAAAATCTGGAATGCACACCGCTTGCTTCAAGGGTGGGAAATCGACGATTCGATTTCACAAGACAGTGTGGCAAAACAAGGCATAGAATGGTATAAATACAAGTTCCAGAAAGAACTCACAATTGTAAATGATCATTTTGATAAATACAGAATTTCTGATGCGTTGATGAGTATTTACAAATTGATTTGGGATGATTTCTGTTCATGGTTACTGGAGCTAGTCAAGCCTTCATACGGGAAGCCGATTGACAGTCAAACTCACGCTGAAGTTGTTGAAATTTTTGAAAACAACTTACGATTACTTCACCCGTTTATGCCATTCTTGTCAGAGGAACTGTGGCATGTTTTGGGAACACGATCCGCAGAAGAAGCACTGATTGTTTCTTCGTGGCCAAAATCAGAAAAAGTGGACGAAAATGTTTTGCGTATTTTTTCTCACACAATGGAAATGGTGTCTTCAATTCGTGCAATTCGTATGCAAAAAAACATCCCCATGAAAACCCCGCTTCAACTTCTTGAAGAAACAAAACAAGTGGATTATTATGAACAAGTGGTTTGTAAGCTGGCTAGTATTGATTCATGTACTGTTGCGAAAGAAATGCCTGAGCAAGTTCTTTCGTTCCGTGTAGGCACTTCAGCTTATTTTATGCCTTTTTCCTTGGATAACCCTGTGGAGGAAATGCGCAAATTAGAAGAAGAGTTAAGCTATCAAAAGGGATTCTTGCAAAGTGTTCAAAAAAAGTTGAGCAATTCTCGCTTTGTGGATAACGCACCTGAGAGTGTTGTAGCTGTTGAAAGAAAAAAGGAGAGCGATGCGCATGAAAAAATAAAGCATATTGAGCAGCAGCTCGCACAGCTTCAGCGATAATATAACTACATGAGTTGACGGACTAACTCTGTATATTTTTTCTCAGCAATTTCCTTTGGTAAATGACCAACTTGCATGAGCGCATTTGACTTAAATGCACTTATGATGGGCTTATCGTTATTGGGTTTGGCTTCATTTCCTTTTGCGACTTTGTAATACGCATACAATCGTAATAAATCATCCATAGGGATATGTTGATGATGATCGCTAACCCAACTGACGGCACCATCAAAAGTTATCGTTTCCGCCTTCACTTGGTTCACGATTCACTGATGATTGTAACGCCTCCTTTTACCTTTTCATTGAGTTCAATGTTCAGAGGCGTCCCTAACGGCAAAAACAAATCGACACGAGAACCGAATTTGATGAACCCAGCGTCATGACCTTGGATTGCCTTTTCGTCTTTTGTCGCATAGTTTACGATTCGTTTAGCAACCGCACCAGCAATTTGTCGATAGAGGACAGGGCCGTATTTTTCATGGTCAATTACTATGGTTGTTCTCTCGTTGAGAATCGATGACTTTGGGTGCCAAGCAACCAAATATTTACCAGGATGGTATTTGCTCAAAAGAATTTTACCACTTAATGGATAGCGTGTGACATGCACATTGAGTGGGGACATAAAAATGGATACCTGTAAGCGTTTGTCTTTAAAATATTCTGACTCGTGCACTTCTTCAATGATAACCACTTTCCCATCAACGGGAGCGATGATATTGCTGTGGTCTTCGAGCGGTGTTCTTTTGGGATTTCTGAAGAATTGAAGAACTAGCACTAGCATCGTTAAGGCTAGAAATTGAAGAGCAATCTTGAGCCATTCAATCGTTATAAAATAGTCAGCGCACAATACGATGACAGCAGCGCTGATAAACGCAAAAACGATAATTCGAAATCCTTCTTTATGAAACATAAATTGTAAATAATAAAATATATAAATAAACAAATGGTATAGCAAAAATAAGACTATCTAGCCGATCGTATAGCCCTCCGTGACCCAGTAAAATAGAACCACTGTCCTTTACATTTGCCGTTCTTTTGAATTGACTTTGAACAAGGTCGCCTATGATTGATGTTGTGCTAGCGAGTAAGCCAATTTGAAGCCAAAACAAAAAGCTATAATCCAAAAACAGATAGGAGTTTACCAAAGCGACAGCTGGACTAAATAAAAGTGCTGCAACTGCCCCTTCAATCGATTTGTTCGGAGACACATTACGAAAGAGGGTGTTTTTTCCAAACATAGATCCGTAGCTATACGCCATCCCATCTGTCCCCCAAATAAAGAAAAGTAAACCAAGCACAATGTCTTTGGTAAAGATAATACTGTCCTGTTGAGTTGCTTCAGATAAAAGAAGCATGGGAAATAAAATATGCATAACGCACACAAGACATACGAATGTTGCGTGGAGTTTGATTTTTATTTGACCAAACATCAAAACAGCAAGGGTTGTTTGGCACAATAAAGCAATCATAGCCACAGAAATTAATGGTAAGTCATTGACAAAAAGACCTATAGTAATGAGGCATAAAAGTCCTGGAAGAAGGATTGATTGCACTTTAAAAAGTTTAAGCATTTCGTGAGCAGCAATGAAAGCAAAACTCACGACAAGGACATTGTAGAATAAAGAATGTTCTACTAATATTGCGGCTATCCACACGCCTGCATAGACAAGCCCAACCAGTGACCGATTAAAAAAATCATTCATTAATAATCTTCTACAAGAATTAAGTATACGTGCTTTATTGGCAACCCATATGTCAGAAAACTGTTTTTACTTTCTGATATAGTCTTTTTAAAATGTTTAATAGAAGTGATGTTTATGGGAATATTTTTTTTGTATTTGTGTTTAATTCCTTTCAGCCCTTCGCTAAGTGTATCGGTGAGTTGTTTTGTTCCGGCAATAATAACAAAATTTTCTGGCAGATCAATAAGTTTGTGATTGGCAATTTGTTCAGCACACATGATTAAGCTTCCATCGTGTGCCACCAAAAACTCACACGTGGTGAGAAAAAAGCGTGCATTCAGATTGGTTTTGGTTGGTGTGATAGATGGTCTGACAAAACGTTCTTGCAACTTTGAATCGAAACAAAGCATTTCGCAATCATCCCATTTATTTTCGGAGAGAATGTTCTTGAAAGCTTCGATTGATTCTTTCTTGCTTTCGCAATAGATAAACTTACCTCCTTGCTTGGTGAATTTGATCGTAAAAGATTCTTCGATAGGAACCTCAACGGCAGGCATATATTTGCTGCGAACCGCTTCATCTTTTTTTTCAGGCTTTGAAGAACCTCCAAAAAGAGAGGAAAAGAGTCGTTTCAAGACATTTTTGTTTGAAACATTAAAGATATAAAACTATGTTGACTTCTCTGTCTTTTTTGTCGTAGACGTTTCAGTAAGTTTTGCAACAGGGTCTTCTTTTTCAAATGGACGCTTGCCAAATATTGTCACCAAATCATCTTTGAAGATAACTTCTTTATCGAGTAAATACTCTGACAGTTCCGTTAATTTCTTTTTGTTTTTACGCAATAAAGCAATGGCTCTTTTGTATTGCTGTTCCACAATTTTAGAAATTTCTTCATCGATTTGTTTGGCTGTGGCCTCACTATACGGCTTTGTAAAGCCAAATTCGTTTTCACCATCGGCGTTGTAATACGTAATATTACCAATCTTCTCATTGAGCCCATAGACGGTGACCATAGCACGTGCCTGTCGTGTCACTTTGACTAGGTCACTTAAAGCACCTGTCGATATTTTGCCAAACACGATTTGCTCTGCTGCACGCCCCCCCAATGTAGCACACATTTCGTCAAGCATTTGCTCGGTTTGTACAATCTGCCGTTCTTCAGGAAGGTACCAAGCAGCTCCCAACGATTGCCCTCGTGGCACGATGGTCACTTTGACTAAGGGAGCAGCGTGCTCAAGCATCCAACTCACTGTGGCGTGACCAGCTTCGTGAAAAGCGATTGTTTTCTTTTCAGAAGGAGTGATGATTTTACTTTTCTTTTCCAACCCACCAACAATGCGGTCAACGGCGTCCAAAAAGTCTTGACGATCAACTTTCTTCTTCTTTTTTCGAGCGGCGATCAAGGCAGACTCGTTACAAACATTGGCAATGTCTGCACCTGAGAACCCTGGTGTTTGTTTGGCCAAGAAGCTCACATCGAGTTTGCGATCTACCTTTAATGGTTTCAAGTGCACCTCAAATATTTCTTTTCGCTCGTTTAAGTCGGGAAGATCGACATAGATTTGGCGATCAAAACGACCTGCTCGCATCAATGCTTTATCCAACACATCGGATCGGTTAGTTGCTGCTAATACGATTACGTTAGTATCCGTGCCAAAACCATCCATTTCCGTAAGCAACTGGTTTAAGGTGTTTTCGCGTTCATCGTTTGAGCCAGTCATATTGTTTTTTCCACGTGCTCGGCCGATGGCATCTATCTCATCAATGAAAATGATCGCTGGAGACTTGTCCTTTGCTTGCTTGAATAAGTCACGCACACGAGATGCGCCTACCCCAACAAACATTTCAACAAAATCTGACCCTGAGAGTGAGAAAAATGGAACTTTTGCCTCACCGGCAACTGCTTTTGCCAGAAGTGTTTTTCCTGTTCCTGGAGGGCCTACCAACAAAGCTCCTTTTGGAATCTTCCCTCCCAAAACGGTGTATTTGGAAGGATTTTTTAAAAAGTCTACAATTTCTTGCACCTCTTCTTTTGCCCCTTCAAGTCCAGCGACGTCCTTGAAGGTGATTTTTACGTTTGACTTTTCATCAAATAGTTTAGCTTTTGACTTACCAATATTAAAAATTTGTCCTCCGCCACCTGCGCCTCCGCCTGACATTCTTCGCATAAGGAAAATCCATACGCCAATGATCAAAATTAGAGGGAGAAAGCTCAACATCACATCGAGCCAACGGCTTTCAACTGTTTTAAAGTCATAATCAAATTCAACACCATTGCTTTTTGCTTTCTCTAGTTTTCCTTGAAAAATTTCTAGATTACCTACTTCAAATTGGTAGTGTGGTCCGCTGCTGCTTGAACGACCAAAGAAATCTTTTGTTCGTGCTTTTTTATGCTTGGACGTTTGTAAGGCATCATCCTTGATGGTTACCTGCGCCAAATTTTTATTGATGACCAATACGCGCTCAACTTCATCTTCGTTAAGAAATCGCTCGAATGTTGAGATGTTTATTTGCTGATCGTTTGATAGCCCGTCACTATTATTGAAATAAGACATGCTAATAAAGAAAGCAGCTATTAAACCATAAAGCCAGTATGAACTTAGCGTTGGTTTCTTATTCGGAGTTTTTTCTTTTTTAGCCATAATTAATAGTTAGAAGCAATTGCAGTTACTTTAGCATCTCCCCAAAGGGACTCGATGTCGTAATATTCTCTGACAGTACGTTGAAATATATGAACAACCACATTTATATAATCCAACAAAACCCATTCAGCAGTTTCTGTCCCCTCTACATGAAAGGGTTTTTCTTTGAGTGCTTTACTCACCTTTTTTTGAACAGAGCCTGCCAAGGCATTCACCTGTGTGTTGGAATTACCAGAACATACGATAAAATAACTGCAAACAGAATTTTCAATTTCCCTTAAGTCTAGTATTTGAATGTCTTCTGCCTTGACGTCTTCAAGCGCATCGATAATGTGTGTGATTAACAGATCCGTACTTTCGGTCTTACCCATATAGTTGTTAATTAAGCAAATTTATCACAAATTCGTGTAAAACAACGAGTTATTGCTAGCTTTGTTCTATGCATCTAATCAAACTTAATGCCACTGATTCCACCAACGATGCCTTACGGATTTTGTTGTCGAAAAATCATTCTGCAAAGCCAACAATCGTTTGGGCTTTGCATCAAAAAAACGGAAAAGGGCAGAGTGGAAATGTTTGGACCAGCTCGGCAGGAGAAAACCTAACCTTCTCTCTTTGCATTCCTAGTGTAACGCTTCCTGTGGATCAACTATTCGAACTCAATAAACAGGTTGCAGTTTGTTTGGCAAGCTGGTTTTTATTACATAAAATCAAAAATATTTATGTGAAATGGCCAAACGACATTTTGTCAGGAAATCAAAAAATTGCTGGCATCTTAATCGAAACGAGTGTTCACAAAGCGGTCGCAAAGTCCATTGTGATTGGAATTGGCATTAATGTGAACCAGCTTTATTTTCCAAATTTACCTCATGCAATATCTATGCGTTCAATAACAAAAATCAATTATGAGTTGGAAGAGCTTTTGCTTTCTGTCACAGATCGTCTTATAAAAACGCTATCACTTCCTTTCAAGGCTATTGACGACTCCTACACAAACTTGCTCTATGGACGGAATCAAAAAAGAACGTTTCGTACACAAAACAGTGAGTTTGAAGGAACAATATTGGACGTTACCCCGGAGGGAAAATTGAGAATACAAACCCAAAATAGGGAACGACAGTTTGCTGTAAAAGAACTACAGTTTGTGCATATTTCCAATCAGTGATTCCATGAACTTGGTGAGTGGTTTTTTGACCATCATTGCCATCATTGGATTAAAATCTCCTTGAAAACGGAGTTGAATTTCGGTTTCGTTTTCTTCACACGCCATTAAAGTGCCTTTTAGAGAAAACGCAACCTTATCACTAGTGGATTTTAGAACAACGGATTCTCCTTCATTTCTCTCAATAATGGTGAGATCAATTTCGGGCATACTCCCGAGTTTAAAACGAAAGCTGTCGTTGTCGACTACTGAAAACTGTGCACCATCTGGCATCAGCATCTCGTATGTGTTGGCGTCCGCCAATTGAGCAAAAACCACTTCAATAGCGTGTTTTATTTTGACTGATGTGCTTGTGATTTCCATTTGTTACGGTTTCCATTTGTTAGGTGCCGCACGCCATTGACGTAGAACCTCTGATTCGCTTTTGAGAATAAAACGATTTTCGATTGCTAATTCAATCAAATGATCATAATCACTAAGAGAGTGAATGTTGATGTTTTCTTTTTTGAATCGTTTTTTAGCAATGGAAAAATTATAATCAAAAATCGACATCAATCCTGTGATTTCCGCCCCAGCTTCTTTGAGCGCTTTTATAGCGTCCAAACTGCTTTTACCTGTGCTGATTAGATCTTCGATAACCACCACCTGACGGTTGCTTTCTAAGAGACCTTCAATCTGATTTTTTCTACCATGCCCTTTCGCCTTTGGGCGTACATAAACAAAAGGAAGATTAAGCTCTTCTGCCACCAAGGCGCCAATCCCAATGGCTCCTGTAGCGACACCTGCGATAACATCGGCACGACCATGAAGACTCTTTATCTGTTTTGCAAACTGTTCTCTTATAAAAGTACGAACTGTTGGATAGGATAAAGCAATACGGTTATCACAATAGATTGGTGATTTCCACCCGCTCGCCCATGTGAATGGGTTTTTGGGTTCCAATTTTATTGCATTAATTTGTATTAACAATTCAGCTATTTTTTTTGCTGTGTAGGGATCGTGAATCATGGAACAAAAGTATAAAGTTTTTATCAATACAAAGTGGATTGTTTTGACTTCTAAAATTCCAAATACCTCAACCGCTGTTGTTCTTCCTTTAGAATCCGTTTCTTTCTCCGAAGTTTTAGATTGCATTAAAGAAAAAAAAGCAAAAAAAATTTTTCTGTTTCACCATGATGAAGCGGAATTACTCGATCTTTTTAAAGCAAAACTCCCTGTGGTTCAGGCAGGGGGTGGGTTGGTTACCAACGAAAAAGGAAAAACGCTATTTATTTACCGCAAAGGGAAATGGGATTTACCCAAAGGTAAAATTGATCGAAAAGAAAGCATTAAAAAAGGGGCGAAACGCGAGGTGAAAGAGGAAACAGGTGTTAAAAAACTCAAAATCACAGGGCTTGCAGGCGTCACCTATCACATTTTTAAGAGAAACGACATTTACCAACTTAAAGAGACTTTTTGGTATCACATGACATCTACATATACTGGCGAGCTTAAGCCAGAGCTCAAGGAGGGGATCACCAAAGCAAAATGGAAAGGCCCAAAAAAAACGGCCAAAGCACTGAAGAACTCCTATGAAAATATCCGTTCTCTGATGCTAGAACTGTCAGTTACACCCTGACACAGCCTGGAACAAAGCGTTTGTAATCGCCGTTGTTTCGAATGATTTCACGCACAATACTGCTGCTAATAAATGATGTCTGAATCGATGTTAGTAAAAAAACAGTTTCGATTTTAGAGAGTTCACGATTGGTACGAGCAATGGCTTTTTCGAATTCAAAATCACCATGATTACGGACGCCTCTCAAGAGATAATCAGCACCAACAGATTTGCAAAAGTCAATGGTGAGCCCATCGTAAACCATGACACGAACCTTGGGATTGTCACGAAAGCATTCTTCAACAAACTGTTCTCGTTGGTCTAAGGAAAACATATAATTCTTCTCTGAATTATTTCCGATACCAACAATCACTTCGTCAAAAATGGTTGCTCCGCGTTCCACAATATCCTTATGCCCTAGTGTGATCGGATCAAAAGAGCCAGGAAAGACTGCACGTTTCATAAGGCAAAGGTATTTATTTTTCAATGGCTTCGACAAGAGCATTGTCAAACAACTGCTGTAAGCTGATTCCTGCGTGTTTGGCTTGTTGAGGTAGCAGACTTTCTTTTGTGAGTCCAGGTACGGTGTTGATCTCTAAAAAATATGGTGTGTCACCAACAAAAATAAAGTCGCTTCTGCTCAGTCCTTTCATCCTTAGGGCGGTATATACTTTTTTTGCTGCGATTTCCACATTTTTACGCTGAACATCAGTCAAACGAGCAGGTGTAATTTCTTCGGATTTACCTTCGTATTTGGCACTAAAATCAAAAAAATCCTCATCGGTAACGATTTCAGTCGGTGCTAAAACCAGAACTGATCCTTGGTAGGTAATCACGCCTATTGATACTTCTGTACCCTCTAGAAAAGATTCGATGAGCACGCTATCATCTTCTTTAAAAGCAAGTGCAATGGCTTTGAGTAAAGCCTCTTCTTTATAAACTTTAGAAACACCAAAACTACTCCCTGATTGGTTAGCTTTAACAAAACAAGGAAGCCCAACAGAAGAAACAATTGCTTTGGTATCGACCACTGCGCTTGCATCAATAACAAGGCGTTTGGCCATGGCAATGTCATGGGATTCTAGGTAATCAAGTGTTTTTGCTTTGTCATAGGTCAATGCAGAAGCCGAAGATGAGCAACCCGAGTAGGGGATGCCCAAGTTGTCAAAATAGGATTGGAGAACTCCGTTTTCACCTGGTGCCCCATGCACAGCATTAAAAACGACATCAAAATGGAGGTCGCCACTGCTAAATGTTTCCTTATCAATGGGTCGCCAGAGACTGTTGACCCCTACAGACCAGACGTTGTCGGTGACTCGAACGGCATAGGCTTCGTATTTATTTTGATCGAGGTGAGCCATGACTACAGCACCGCTTTTAAGCGAAATTTCGTATTCAGAGGTGTGTCCACCCATCACTACTGCTACGCGAATTTTCATCCTACAAAAATATCATTAATTTTAACCTAATTCATTTATTATCTTTGCAACTTATTTTTACCCCATGAGACTATTGCGTTTTTTCGTTAGTAAGACTTTTATCGTTCTGCTTTGCAAGGCAGCAGCTTTGGGGGTAGGACTCCTTTTTCTATTGTTTTTGAGCTTGCACTGGCACACCCGTCAGAGTCGCCTCATCGAAGTCCCTGATTTGCACCAAAGACCATTGACAGAGGCACAAGAGATACTCACCGATTTACGTTTGGGTTACGAAGTTATTGACTCCACTCAATTCGACCCCGATCTACCACCTCTCTCTGTCATTGACCACCAACCACGAGCAAACGAAGAAGTCAAAAGAGGACGTAAAATCTACTTGACCCTCAATCCATCATCCTTTCGAAAAACATCAGTCCCCAATGTCGTTCAAGTGACCTATCGAAATGCCCTTTCGTCGCTTCGTGCGGTTGGATTGGAAGTAGGAAATGTCAGTTACAGAAACAATATTGGTAAAAACATGGTATTGGAACTACGCTTTAATAATGAGACCATCAATCCAGGAACAAAAATTCCCAAAACATCAAAAATTGATTTGGTACTCGGTAATGGAAGACGATCACGCTAATGGAAACGCCCACACAAGACGACTCACTTTATGAGCACTACGCCTTTACGGCAGATAGCGGACAGGCGCCGCTTCGCGTGGATAAATACCTGATGAATCGCATTGAAAATGCCACTAGAAATAAAATTCAGCTCGCTGCCAAAGAAGGTAGCGTCCATGTTAATGATGTGGCGGTAAAATCTAACTACAAGGTCAAAGGGGGTGATAAAGTTCGGGTTTTATTTGCCCATCCGCCGTATGAAAACTTATTGGTTGGTGAAGACATTCCTTTGGATATCGTTTTTGAAGATGATGCCTTGGTGGTGGTCAATAAGCCTTCGGGTATGGTAGTGCACCCGGGTCATGGAAATTATACCGGCACCATGCTCAACGCATTACTCTATCATTTTGAATCCTTACCAAAAAACACCAACAATCGGCCAGGTTTGGTGCATCGGATTGACAAAGACACAAGTGGCCTTTTGGTTGTTGCTAAAACGGAGGAAGCGATGACTCACCTCGCCAAGCAGTTTTTTGACAAAACTTCTGAACGCACCTATTTGGCACTTGTTTGGGGCGATGTGCTCGATGACAAGGGCACCGTTGAAGGGCACATTGGCCGCGACCCTAAAAACCGACTGCTAATGACCGTTTTTCCTGACGGATCACAAGGCAAAGAAGCGATTACTCATTTTGAGGTTGTGGAGCGGTTTGGCTACAACACTCTGTTGCGTTGCCAACTCGAAACAGGACGTACCCACCAAATTCGTGCTCACCTAAAGCACCTTGGGCATACGCTTTTTAACGATGCTCGCTATGGTGGTGACAAAATACTAAAGGGTACTACTTTTACAAAGTACAAACAGTTTGTGGACAATTGCTTCAAGGTGCTACCGCGCCAAGCTCTCCATGCCCAAACTTTGGGATTTGTTCATCCGACAACTGCTGAAAAGATGTCGTTTGAAGCTAAACTCCCTCAAGATATGCAGACTGCCATCGAAAAATGGAGACACTACGCCAAGCACCGATTGGACTGATTATCACTCTTGATGAACAATTCTTTAAGCCTAAGGAATTTGCCCATCCCAAAATCCCTTTCTATTTTTGAATAAAAGCGATTGACATGAAAATTTTAGTTTCCCCTGCCAAATCCCTTAATTACGAATCTCCGCTACCGCATACACAGTGCAGTCAGCCTGTGTTTGTCAATGAGGCCAAAGCGCTCAATGTGGCTTTACGCAAAAAATCGCCTACAGAGCTCAAAGCACTCATGGGTATCTCGGACAAGCTGGCGGAACTCAACTGGACACGAAACCAAAGCTTTTCTGTCCCATTCTCCCCCGCTAACGCACGCCAAGCTGTCTATGCCTTCAATGGTGATGTTTACACAGGCCTCGACGCTTACACTATACAAGAAGCACAATGGGAAACGCTCAATGACAGCCTACGTATTCTGTCGGGTCTCTATGGCGTACTCAAACCCTTTGACCTGATGCAGCCCTACCGTTTGGAAATGGGAACATCTTTTGGGGTCAATGGTAGTAAAAACTTGTACCAATATTGGAAAGACAAACTGACCAAGCAGCTCAATGCAGAATTGTACACAGACGAACTTGTGGTCAATTTGGCAAGCAAAGAATACGCTTTGGCTGTCGCTACGGAACAATTGACGGCCGATGTGATTGCACCTATTTTTAAAGATTTTAAAAACGGCAAATTGAAAATCATTTCCTTTTTCGCCAAAAAGGCACGGGGACTCATGGCGCGTTACTTGATTGACACCAACGCCAAAACCACAAATGATATTCTGCGATTTGCTTTGGATGGCTATGCCTATAGTGATGAACACACAACAAATCCTAAGGAGCCCGTGTTTATTCGTTAATTTTAAAGCTATATTATTTATTCTTTTTTTGGTCTCATTTCGAGATCATTTTCCAATCTTCTTTGAAAAAAACATATGTAGTGGTGGCTTCTTTTGGAGAAGGTAGCATTCAAATTTAAAAATAGAAGATTCCTATGCGAGTTTTCAAAAGTTTTTGGGACAGAGTATGCTGCTCTATCCCAGTCCTTCGAAGGATATATTACATATGGGCTAAGAGCTGGCGGAAAAGTAAGCAAACTCACCTATTTGATTAAAGCATAAGGAGCCCAAAACCGAAAGTGTTTTTTTTTAAATAGAGGTTGATTACCCTTAATAATGTATGAAAAAAAGGATTAAAACTCTGAGGAAGCGTGAAAGGCAATCTGTGGGTACTTGTCTTTTGTCATTTGCAGGGAGAAGGCAGAGTCAGCCAAAAAGACGAGTTGCCCCTCCTTGTCTTTGGCGAGAAACTTGGCTTTGGTTTGTGTAAAGTTCTTGAAGTCAGCGTCGCCACTCTCTTGTGCTTCGACCCAACAGGCCTTAAACACGTTAAGATTTTCGTAAGTGCACTTTGCGCCGTATTCGTGTTCCAGGCGGTATTGAATCACTTCAAATTGTAAGGCGCCAACCGTCCCGATCACTTTTCGCCCATTGAGGTCAAGGGTAAACAATTGCGCAACCCCTTCGTCCATGAGTTGATCAATGCCCTTCGCAAGTTGTTTGGCTTTCATCGGATCGGCATTGTTGATGTAGCGAAAATGTTCAGGAGAGAAGCTCGGAACACCTGAAAAGTGAAGTGTCTCTCCTGCGGTGAGCGTATCACCAATCTTAAAGTTTCCGGTGTCATGCAACCCAACGATGTCGCCGGGGTAGGATACCGCAACAACTTCTTTTCGATCGGCAAAGAAAGCGTTGGGGCTACTAAATTTTAACTTTTTGTTTTGACGCACGTGGAGGTAAGGCGTGTTGCGTGTAAAAGTTCCAGACACAATTTTGATAAAGGCCAAACGATCTCTGTGTTTGGGATCCATATTGGCGTGAATTTTAAAAACAAATCCACTAAACGCATCTTCTTTGGGGTCGACCAATCGTTCTGCGCTGTGTTTTGGTAAGGGTTGTGGAGCGATTTCAATAAAGGCATCTAAGAGCTCTTGCACCCCGAAATTATTCAATGCTGATCCAAAGAATACGGGCTGTTGCTGGCCAGCCAAATAGGCTTCACGGTCAAACGAGGGATAAACTTCCGTGACCAGTTCAATTTCTTCACGCAGCAAATTGGCGGCCGTATCCCCGATATGGTCAGACAGGCTTGGATCGTTGATGTTATCAAAGTCAATGGCGTCTGAAATACGTGTTTTGTTGGCTTCGTTGAACAAGCGCAGTCGTTTACCCCACAGGTTGTAAATCCCTTGAAAATCATAGCCCATTCCTATAGGAAAGCTCAACGGCGTTACGATAAAGCCAAGTTTTTGTTCCACCTCGTCCAAAAGATCAAATGCATCTTTTCCTTCTCGGTCAAGCTTGTTGATGAATACGATGATTGGAATGTTTCGCATCCGACACACCTCAACGAGTTTTTTGGTTTGTTCTTCCACACCCTTTGCGACATCAATGACAACAATCACACTGTCAACAGCGGTCAGGGTACGAAAGGTGTCCTCGGCAAAGTCTTTGTGACCAGGGGTGTCGAGGATGTTTATTTTTTTGTCTTTGTAGTGAAAGGCCAGTACTGAAGTTGCCACGGAAATCCCACGTTGACGCTCAATCTCCATGAAGTCGCTTGTCGCCGATTTTTTGATTTTGTTTGACTTTACGGCCCCGGCTTCTTGGATCGCACCACCAAAGAGAAGAAGTTTCTCCGTTAGGGTAGTCTTTCCTGCGTCGGGGTGAGAAATAATCCCGAATGTTCGACGGCGTGCAATTTCTTCCAAAAAACTCATGGTCGTAAAAGTACTACCGTTTTGGCAATTGTAAGAATATTTTTGAACGAAGAATCATTTAATTCTTTACCAGACGGATCGAATGTGGTATGCCGTTTATTTGTACAACTCCAAAATATAATCTCGCTGCATAGGGCGATATGTTTAAGAGTACACTCATTTCCCCTTGATCGTCAAATTGTTCCAGCGCAACGTTTGAGCCCAAAAAAGAATAGATGCAGATCTTTTTTATGGGATACAAACTATCAATGGTGGGTGTGGTGTAGACGTTTCCTTTCTTTTGGTCCCAGCACGATTGTTTATATGGAGACATATGGAGGTTATTAGCCACTAAAACATACATTTATACTGCATTTTTTTTGTAATTTTATATACATGGAAGAACAGGTTGTTTTAGTCGATGAGAAAGATAATCCAATCGGCTTGATGCCCAAGATGGAAGCGCACGAAAGGGCCGTTTTGCACCGTGCGTTCTCCGTTTTCATCCTCAACGGCAAAGGAGAGTTAATGCTTCAGCAGCGTGCCAACCATAAATACCATTCACCAGGACTGTGGACAAATACTTGCTGTAGCCACCAACGTGATGGTGAATCGAATATTGATGCTGGTCAAAGGCGGTTACATGAGGAAATGGGATTCACAACCGAATTGACTGAACTCACTTCATTTATCTACAAAGCATCCTTCGACAACGGTTTGACCGAACACGAGTTCGATCACATTATGTTAGGGCGTTATGAAGACAATCCTGTTATCAACCCCGATGAGGTTGCCGCTTGGAAGTGGATGCCCCTGGCCGAGGTCAAAAAAGATGTGGAAGCCAATCCAAAAAACTATACTGTATGGTTTGTGATTATCTTTGCAAAGTTTTATGATCATTTAAATATAAATTAATGGCTGTTACTGTTAGCCGAAAGGCTCATTTTAATGCTGCACACCGTTTGTTTCGTTCCGATTGGGACGACGCTAAAAATGAAGAGGTTTTTGGCAAATGCAATAACCCTTTCTATCACGGACACAACTATGATTTGATTGTTCACGTCACAGGAGAAATAGACAAAAAAACAGGCTATGTCATGGACATGAAAGTTCTGAAAGACATTATCAAGGCAGAGATTGAAGATGCTTTCGATCATAAAAACCTCAATGAGCAAGTGCCAGAATTTAAAGACCTGATTCCTACAGCCGAAAACATAGCTGTGGTGATTTGGGAGAAACTTCGACCACATATTTCTTCCGACAAAAAATTGGAAGTCACTCTCTATGAGACCCCTCGAAACTATGTAGTTTATAAAGGATAAATGAGCGCTTTATATCCTCTTTTTTTTACGCCAATTCCCAAAGAACGACTTTGGGGAGGCGACCAGTTGCAGCGTTTTTTAAACAAATCATTTCAAGGCGAAACCATCGGAGAGAGTTGGGAATTATCAGCAGTTTCTGGTGATGTTTCTGTGGTATCCGAAGGACCACTGAAAGGGCAACGCCTCGATGAGTTGATCGAAAAACACAAGGGAGAGCTTGTTGGGCATGACGTGTACAAACGTTTTGGAAACGATTTCCCTGTACTCATCAAATATATCGACGCACAAAAAGATCTATCTGTTCAGTTGCACCCGCACGACCATTTGGCTCGGGAGCGTCACAATTCTTTTGGAAAAAATGAAATGTGGTATATTATGAACGCCGAACCTAATGCGCAACTCATTGCGGGTTTTGCAAAAGATACTACACAAGCCGAGTATCAGCAGTACCTAGACAGGGGTGCGATTGAAGATTTGCTTCATTATGAAACCATTGATAAAGGAGATGTTTTTTTTATCCGAACAGGTACAGTCCATGCGATTGGTGCGGGAATTCTACTCGCTGAGATTCAACAAACTTCTGATGTTACTTACCGCATTTTTGATTGGAACAGAACTGATAAAAATGGAAACACAAGAGAGTTGCACACAGAATTGGCTTTTGATGCAATTGATTATCAAAAACGAGATAATCATTTGGTGAATTACACCAAAATTGCCAACCAAAGAAATTCCGTTGTGTCATCACCTTATTTCACAACCGATATCGTTCCCGTCAATGGAAAGTTGTCTGTTCACACGACAACGATTGATTCGTTTGTGGTGTTGATGGCGGTGCATGGTGATACTGTGATTGAAGTAGATGGCAAAACGTATCCATTGCCTTTTGGGTCTACCGTTTTACTACCTGCATGCCTTTCGGCTTTTTCGCTACAAGCAAATCAGTCAGAAGTCCTTATGGTTACCATCTAATTAAAGAGTATTGACTACTTTTCTAATACCGATAAATAGTCCACTAGTAATTTTCCGTAGCGCGATGAAGCCACATCTTCTGACATCGTATTTGCAATGGTGTCGAGCAAGCTTTTAGGTGCCGCAGAAAGCTCAGATAGAGCAAGGTAAGGTGCGACAACACTGTTGGCGTTATTCACAGCAAAGTTGGTAGTGAAAAGCATTTTGCGTTTCAATAGATTGGCGGATTGCTTTTCGAGCAAGGCCAAACTGTCAGTGTTTTCGTTGATTTGTGCGTTGAAGTAAGCAGCAAGCAAATCCAGTTCTTCGTTGTTAAACTGATTAATAATCCGCATGTAAGAACGGTAAACTTCTTGGGTAGGTGATCCTGTGATTTCAGCATTCGTGACATAGTCATCTAACGTGGTGTGAATGGTAATTTCACCTTGATCACCAAAAAACGGAATTCGGTTATTTTTGTCACCTGGATTGTTTCGATCGAGTTGCACATAAAACAATTCGGAATATTTGAGGTTGGTGCCTAATAGAGCATTTTCTTCACGGCTCACAGCAAACGAATCAATAGCAACAATGAGACTGTCTTCGACGCGTTCAAGATAGAGTGTTCCTTTTTTTAGTCCTTTAACATTGACGTTGACTTGCATGTTTTTTGTTGGTGTTGAACATCCAACAATAAGAGTCAGTAAAAAGAGTCCTGTGATTTGTATTTTCATCGCTGCAAATATGCAATTTTTAGTTTGAACGAAAAACCTTTCGAAAGGTCAAATTAATGCGTGG
>Ga0115572_10000125_pt1 | contig 63937 bp, 86 predicted proteins | sample COGITO_mtgs_1206_FD_88681 | JGI IMG/M metagenome (GOLD analysis project Ga0115572, IMG submission 88681) | Pelagic marine microbial communities from North Sea - COGITO_mtgs_120607 | ecosystem: Environmental > Aquatic > Marine > Epipelagic | place: Germany:Helgoland, sampling site Kabeltonne... | reverse complement strand
ACAGATAGTGTTGGTAAGAGAACGTTCGTATCACTTGCATCCGAAGCAGGTATAGGTGCAGACACCTTACAAATCGTAACAGATCGTGGTGATTCTACTACTAACTCTCTCACAATTGCCGGTCTATCCATGACCCAAGCAGAGAGTGATGGAACTACCACAAGTCTTTTGGTTCTCAATGAACTGACCGATAGTGTTGGTATACGATCATTTGCAAACCTTGTTGATGATGCGGGTCTTGGTCAAGATACGTTACAGTCTGTTACAGATCGTGGCGATTCTACTACCAATCAAGTATTCTTAAAGGGTGGTATTACTGCTGAGAATCTACCAACAAACAACGACACTACAACCGTACTTGTACTAACCGCAGCGGATAGTGTTGCACAAAGAACCTTCGCATCACTCTCTGCAACCGAAGTAGATAATCTACAAGATGTTACAGATCGTGGTGACTCGACAGATAATGATATCCTCATCCGTGCATCTTTGAATGCGGACTCTGTAAAGGCAAACACAGGATTCTTTGATACAAACAACAATCAACTAATCATTTATGACTCCGCAGGTGCAGTCCTGTGGGGTGCATAAATAGTTAGTACACTAATTGGAGCAAGATAAATGGCAGCGGTAACATCACGGGACACTCTGATTGACTATTGTCTTCGCCGTCTGGGTCAACCTGTTATAGAAATAAATGTTGACACCGATCAGGTGGAAGATCGTGTGGATGATGCGTTAGCCTTGTATAGAGAGTTTCACGACGATGCGACAGTTCGTATCTTTATGAAACACCAGATAACTCAGACAGATATCGACAACGGTTACATTCCGATATCATCTGATATACCGGTTATCACAAGAGTCTTCCCTTTCGGACACATCATGTCTTCTGTAAATATGTTTGATATCAAGTATCAATTGATGTTGAACAGTATGGGCGACTTCTTGCAATTTTCTGGTGGTATGTCATATTACTACCAGTTGGAACAGTATTTAAACTTTCTTGATAATATCTTGGAAGGACAACCCATTACTACGTTCTCACGTAATCAAAAAAGACTTTATCTACACGGTAACTTTGAAGATGAGGATCTGAAGGTGGGTGACTATCTCATCGCAGAAGCATATCAGTGGGTAGATGGTGATTCATACAACGTTTGGAATGACGTGTTCTTGAGAGATTATACCACACAGTCAATCAAACAACAATGGGGTGCAAACCTTATTAAGTTTGAAGGTGTACAACTGCCCGGCGGTGTAACCATGAACGGTCGTCAAATATATGAAGATGCTACACAGGAACTTCTCAGGTTAGAAGAGAAGATGCGATTAGAATATGAGTCTCCACCAGACTTTTTCGTGGGGTAACGAATGGCAGTTAACTCCTATTTCACGCAGGGAACCCATAACGAACAGGCACTCTATGAAGATATAATCATCGAGTCTCTGAAGATATATGGTCAAGATGTATACTATATCCCCCGTGAACTTGTCCGTCGAGACGGTATCTTTCAAGATGATTCAGTGAGTCGTTTTGAAAACGCGTACAAGATAGAAATGTACGTAGAGAATACCGAAGGTTTTGATGGAGAGGGCGATCTCTTTTCCAAGTTTGGCATTGAGATCCGTGACGCAGCTACGTTTGTAGTATCACGTAGACGATGGTTAAATCAGGTCGGACGTTATGAAAACGATCCGGGCGTAAAAGAGTTTTACCGTCCACGAGAGGGTGACCTAATATACCTCACTCTTTCAAAGTCTATGTTTGAAATTACAAGGGTAGAGACTGAACAACCGTTCTATCAGTTGAAGAACCTTCCTGTGTTTAAGATGCGTTGTGAACTCTTCGAGTACAACGATGAAGACTTCGATACTAATGTGGGTGAAGTTAATACTATCGAAGAACTCGCATATGCCGCGAAGATCAGTATACCAACGGGTGTAACGTTTGAGATCGGTGAAGAGATTCAACAGAACAACGGTACGTACACGATGGTTGGTGAGGTTGGTGACCACGACGACGCAAACGGTCTTCTCTATCTGATACACTCAGGTGCGACAGACGGTGAGTTCCATAACTGGACTACTACCGCAAACATTGTAGGTCAATCTTCTGGTACTAGTGTAACACCTTCTGGTTCACCCGTTGTACAAGATCTACAAGACGGTGCGATGAATAGTGATTTTGATACAATAGGAGATGGTTTCTTGGACTTCTCTGAATCTAATCCTTTCGGAGATCCTGAATAATGTTCGGTAATCATTTTTATCATCAACGCATACGATCTGCGGTTGCAGTGTTCGGATCTCTTTTTAATAACGTAAACGTTTTGAGAAAGAACTCTAGCGGTGCAACCATATCACAGGTTAAAGTCCCCCTGTCCTATGCCCCATCACGAGACTTTATTGCACGTATTGACGCAATGAATAAGTCAGGTGAACAGGGAGAACGTAAGATTGCAGTCAAGTTACCTCGCATGTCTTTTGAGATTGTTGCAATGAACTATGACTCACAAAGACAGTTGCCAAAAGTAAATAACTGTGTTATACCATCTCAAACATTTGGTAAGTCTACACAGGTGTTCACCCCCGTACCATATAACATTAACTTTCAGTTAAACATATATGCGAAGGGTCAGGATGATGCACTACAGATCGTTGAACAGATACTGCCTTACTTCACGCCTTCTTACACAATAACAATGAGACCACTCGAAGACTTTGATGGTGTCAAAGAAGATGTGCCTGTAACTCTACAAGGTATTACCTTTTCAGACGACTTCGAGGCAGCACTAGAGGCACGACGTACTGTAATCTATACGCTTGACTTCGAAATGAAAGTATCAATGTATAAGTCAATCAACCCAGCTGCACCTATTATTACACAATACGATATAGACAATCTCCAGTTGAACGGAGATGAGTTGTATGGTATTCAAGACAGTGCGGCGACAGCAACACCACTTGCTACATCAACGTTAGAAGACACACCGGTTACCATTAGTAATTTCCAAATGGTCAACGTACCTTTAGACACACATGGTTTCTCTTTGGGTACTAACACCGCAGATAATGGTACTGCGACAGTAACATACGGTAAATTGATCACTAGTGCGTCCGGTGTGGTTGTTGCGACAGGTGAGTATAAGTATACTCCAGACAGTAACTGGAACGGTACTGATACGTTTGATATCGACCTTCTCTTTGGTGACAGTTCGTCTCCAATGAAGTTGACTAAGACGGTTACCGTTGCGGTTGGTGCAGTACAAGACGTTGTTGCGACAACCCTTGGGCCATTTGCAGCGACTGCTGGGGTTGCAGAACTAATCGATGTTTCTACAAATGACAGTTTCACAAGTCCAGTATATGGTATTGTGAGTTCACCGTCGAAAGGTACTGCAACAATTAATTCGAGTACAGGTGTTGCGACATACACCGGTACAGTTGGTCAATCAGGATCAGATCAGTTTGTGTATAGAGTCACACCAACTGGCGGAATCTCTGAGAATGTGACCGTAACACTTACCGTTAGTTAGTATAAATAACAATACAGATTCTTGAGGAAGAATAGATGGCAGGTATAAAAATAAGCGAACTGGAAGTATTGACAGGTGCAAATGCAGCTGACTCTGACGTTCTAGTAATCGTAGATGTAAGTGCAAATAAAACGAAGCAAATATCCTTCGAGGATCTTATCGCGTCTAACATTGACAGTGCTAATAAAGCTTCGACTGCTTTGATCGCGGGTGCCGCTAAAACAGTGATTAGTACGCCAGGAAACTCTGGTGATAACTTTGTGATGTTCAAAGCAAACCCATCCGGCGCAGATTCGGTTTTGACCGATCCAGGCATCACTTACGATCCATCTACCGAAAGATTAACTACGAACATTACCGGTAATGCAGACTCTGCCACGTTTGCACATACTGCTGCGGTCGCAGACTCGGCTAACTTTGACCTCACATCTTTGAATGATGTTGTTGATACCTTTGCTGGTCTGGTATCTGGTCAGATCCTCAAGTACAATGGTACCTCATGGGCTAACGCAAACGATGAACAGGGTGCGGCAGGTTCGGGTGTAATTGCATCTCAGATCAATACTGTTTCTACAACAACGGACGCATCTTTCCTCATTCCTTTTGTTCAGGCGGCAGGTACAGACTCGGTTGGTGTTGATGCGGGTATAACATATAACCCCTCCAATGACACCCTCACGGTGGCAGAAATTATTGGTAATGCATCTACTGCGGATCTTGCACTCGTTGCGACTTCCGCGTCTAATGCACGTGGTGTAATTGCAGATAGTGTTGGTGCTGTCGGTACCTTCTATCCACTTCTACGGGGCGACCACGCTTCTGGTGGAGATAGTGTCGACTTTACTACCAATATGTCTTACGAAGCATCGACAAGTACTCTCTCTGCGACATACTTTAACGGAGATGGTTCTAATATCACTAACGTTGCTGCACTCAGTGCAACCGCAGCTACTAACGTACAGATCAGTCAGGCAACCACAGACGCAATATACTATCCACACTTTGGTAGTAATTTGTCTGGTAACGACGGTGTTGAAGTACAACAAAAATATAGATACAATCCAGGCATACATCATCTCTCATACCTCGATAGTTCAGCAAAGTTCTCGTTGGGTATAGACAGTGACTTTAGTATTGACGCAGGTGGTGTTCAATACTCATTCAAAGTATCAAATGATGGCGCATCAAACTATGTATTCGAAGATCGTCAAAATGTGTTCTTCCCTACTGCGGAGAACGATCCGGTTCTTTATTTGCGTAGAGGGGACACATACCGTTTTGACATGACAGCCTCGGGACATCCGTTTGAGATCAGAGTTTCTAATGGTGGTGCAGCATACTCTACTGGGGTTACAAACAACGCAGCAGAAGTAGGATCTGTGTTCTTCGCGGTTCCTATGGGTGCTCCAGCAACTTTATACTACCAGTGTACTTCCCACTCAGGGATGGGTAACACGATAAACATCGTATAGGAAAATAGTTAAATGGCAGATATTAAAATCTCACAATTAAACACACTGACCAATGTGGATCTCAGGGACAGTGATGTTTTAGTTATAAATGACGTTAGTGTCGCGACTACCAAACAGATAACGTTTGGAAATCTGCTACAAGACTACACTAAGAATGTCGTAGACTCAGGGACAGGCGCAAAGGTCGCGGGTGATTTCAATATTACCAACGAACTTACTATCGGGGGTGACACCTTCACCACTGGTAAGATGACGTTTGGTTCTTTACAGGACTACACAGAAGGAGTCTTTGTTAGTAAGTTTGTCGACGCTGCGGACGGCATTGAAAATAATCTAACTGACTCCTCCATACCCACTTCCAAAGCGGTATTCGATTACGTCACAACTGCAACAACAGCAAACATTGCGGGTAAACTCTCAGTAGATTCTGCGGGTGAACAAGTACTATTATACCCCACAATGGTTTCAAATACAACCAGTGTGGGCGATTCGGTAAAGACTGATCCAGATCTTTCTTACAATGCATTGACCCGTACATTGACCGCAGGTAATATTATACCTCTGGCAGACTCTGAATATGATCTAGGTTCTGTATCAAGAAAGTGGAAGGATCTATATCTTAGTGGTAGTACCATTTACCTTGGAAACAAGAGAATTGAAGTTCAGGGTGATAATGTAAACTTTGCAGACGCAACCAACCTTCTTGTTGACGGAAACCTAGTCCAAGGTAGCGGTGGTGCAGACAGTGGCGCAGATGGCGTCAGTCCTACGTTTGTAAAAATAGAACCCATCGATGGGTTGATTATTCAGTACGATAGTACAGGTACAACAGAAAATACCACGTTAAACTTCCGTGCAGTTTCACAAAACTTTAATGCAGATTCGAATAGAACATATCAGTTCTTCGTAGACAATGTGTTGAAACAGTCGGTTACCAATACTCTCGATAGTGCTACATTCCAATTGGGTGATGGTAGTGAACCAGCGGCATCCGCATCTAAGATTCTTAAAGTATCTGTGTTAAATGGTTCAGGGGATTCCTCTGCAAACGATTTCGTTTCGGTCATTGGTGTCAGAGATGGTGCGACAGGTGCGACAGGTGCTGGCGGATCGCCAGGATCGCCAGGAGGCACTGGCGACAGCGGTGACGTAGGTATTCCCGCAGTTACTGGTTTCCTTACCAACTCCGTACATACCGAACCCGCAGACAGTGCAGGTGTGTTGACAGGTAATCTTAATAATGCAGGTGGTGTATTCAACGTACTTGTAGGTGGAACAGATGTTACTGGTAACGGTAGTGTAACCTATACTGTTCAATCAGAGACTGGTATTGATGTAACTCTTGGTTCTAACGGTACATACACGGTCGACTCTTTTGATTCTGACGGTCAAACTGCTGGTAGTGCATCTCTTCGTGCAGTTGTTGCTGCATCATTGATTCCCGGCAGTTCCACTGCTGTTACTATTAACCAGAATTATAGTATTGCGAAATTGATCGGTGGTTCTGGTAGGGATGGTAATGAGGGTGCAGCGGGTAACGATGCCCGTGCAGTTAAGATCTTACCACTCAACGGCCAAGTAATCCGGTATGATAGTGCCGGTGCAGAAACAGACACTCTCACTTTCAGCGCAGAACCTGAGAATGGAGCAAACACGTTATCTTACAAATGGTCTGTTAAAAACGCAAGTGCAGGCGACGGTACTTATGTAGTAAAACAAAATGGTGGCCCTAACTTCACTCTCGCAGACGCAGATGAACCCGACGTATCCGGTGTTAAAGTAATTAAATGTGAGATGTACGAAAACACCAATGGGTCTGACAGTGCAGAGAAAGCACAAGATATTGTCTCTGTGTATGGTCTAGTAAATGGTTTCGAAACAAACGGTTACCTAACCAACGAATCACACATTGAACCCGCTGACTCAGCCGGTGCACCAACTACTGCACTCAACGATGGCGGTGGTACATTTAAGGTCTACTTAGGATCTAATGAGATTACGACTCAATGTGCATTTGCTAATACTGCAAACTCGGGTATTAACGTTGGTATCAACGCAACAAGTGGTGTCTATACTCTAAACAGTTTTGCAAGTAACGCAACGGTACTAGGTACTGCGACATTTACTGCGACAATCCCACACGCATTGATTCCTGGCATTGGAATAGACAAGGTGATCGAGAGACAATACTCGGTCGCAAAATCTGTTAGGGGTAGTACTGGCCCTCAAGGAACAAGTGCTGGTGATGCAGGTCTCAACGCAAGATCAGTTAAACTGGTTCCAGAAAATGGACAAGTCATTCGGTATGCACCAGATGGTACTACTGAAGCTGACACTTTACTCTTTACCGCAGAGAATAACGATGAGTTCACTGGTACCGAGAACTGGAGTTTCTTACTCAAGAAGGGTGCAGGTGAATCGTTCGTACAGAAACGTGTGCAGAACGCAACCAACACTTTCACTCTAGCTGATGGTGATGAACCCGGCGTAGATTCTGCGTACGTTGTTCAAGTTAACTCATACGAAGATAATGTTATTAAAGCAAAAGACTTCGTCACGGTATATGGTCTACAAGAAGGTGCTGCGATCAGTACTTTCCTGAGTAACGAAGCACACGTAGAAGCATATGATTCTGCGGGAATCATCATTGGAGATCTCACCGATGCAGGTGGTACATTTAAGGTCTTCCGTGGTAACACAGAAATTACTACTAACTGTTCGTTTACGGTAGATACAGAGACTGGTGTTGATGTTAGTATTGGTGCATCTACTGGTATATACACTGTTAGTTCTGCCAGTGCCGAGAAAGCACATGCAGACTTCCAAGTAACTATACCACAAACACAAATACCTATGGCAACGGGTGATATGATTATCGATAAGAGATATTCATTTACCAAGTCGATACGTGGTGGTGATGGTGATGACGGGTCTCCAGGCACACCTGCTGCGAGAGTAATACAGACGGACTTGACTAATGAGAATCATTCGATTCCTACAGACAATGACGGTTCTAATGGTAACTTCACCGGTGCAACTTCAACGTTACGGATCTACGAAGATGGTGTCGATGAAACTGATAACTGGACAATCGGTACCAATGCAACTAACTGTACTATTACCGGTGGTGATACTAAAACTGTCGTTGTAACCGCAATAAGTCAGGACACTGCATCTGTACAGTTCTCTGCAACAAGAACCTCGCGACCCGCACAGAGTGCAGTCTTTAGTCTCAGTAGAATGAAGGCAGGATCGGATGGTACGCCTGCAACTGTATACAGACTTTTAACTTCTGCTAGTATTATTAAAGCAAATCAGAATAATACTACCCATACACCAGCAACATTGACGATGTCACAACAACGTGTTGTTGGAAACGGTACACCTACTGTTGGTGACTATGGTAAGCTTACTTACTTTGTAACCAATGCGGGCACTGAAGGTGCGGGTGTGGATATCACAAGTCAAAGTGGAACATACACATTTGCGGACAGTGATGAGTCAATTCGTATCAATCAGATCGTCGGAAGTACTGTCGTAGACACCGAGACCATTCCTATTGTAATTGACGGGACTCAAGGATCTATTGGTACCGATGGTGACCGTGGTGCAGGTAGATGGCATATCGATGTTGATGCTGTCAACTACGCATCCGCAACTGCGACTGGTGCACTTCCTGCCTCTGCTGCGGATGCAGCGGAAGCATGGGACGAAGGTGTTTATGTTGGTGATGCGCCTGGCGCTGAAGTTTCAGGAGATCAAGCATGGTTCTACAAGGGTACTATAAGTACACCAACTTCACAGAAGGTGTACATCTATAACGGTACCACGTGGATAGAACAGACTGAAGCAATCGACGGAAACCTTATCGTTGCAGGTACTGTTACTGCGGATCAGTTTGCGACAGGATTCTCTAATACAAATACTAACTCTAACGTTGGTCAGACTATTATTGCAGGTGACAAGATTACTATTAAGAGTTACACTGGTGGTGTCTATGTTACACGAGTCCTGATCGGAGATCTATCGTAAGATGGCCGTTGTTTGGAACACCACTTTTGATTCGGGTAGATACTTTATCTATTCAGGTACCATCACGGTTGTGGGGTACTCTTCGTCAGATTATCTGACTGGGGGTCAACCTATGGGTTCTCTCGCGGACACTGGTGCAGATATGTACAGTGGTGCCACTTTGGAAGAGTTTTACTTTTACGGAGACAATTCTCACGTCGGAAACGGTTACATATTCATGCAGTTTAACGGAAATGTTACTGGCGGGTGGACTCATGTTAAGATTGGGCCTACTATTTTTGAGTATGGCGATTTCACTAGAACTTTAACTGGTGGTAAGACTCAGTTCAAATATATATACAACCACAAGACAAGTGATGCGCCACATGGATTTCCAGACTTTACCAGTAGCGGATTTATTGGTCGTACACGATTGACTTTTCATGATTCTGCACCTACAGTTGCTGTTAAATATGGAGTTGAGGTTAGAAACGCAAGTAATAATAGAACATGGACAAATGATGAGGAACATGTCCTAGTTTGTGCGGCAGGTGTTGCGACTATTACGGAATCCAATCCTGATGGTTATGTCACGGTCTATGCGGACAATGTTGATAAGGTTGGAATATGGTTGTTAGACACCAATAATGATAACGCACCATATTCCATATCTGTTAGCAACATCACGAGCACTAGTTTCCGAATAAATAATGGTTCTTTAGACACACAATCAATCGGTTATACTGCATTTAGGACATCATAATGGCATATGGTATTGAAGTTACAAGACCATCGACAGGAAACTACGTTCTTAACACCGAAGAAAGTATTACTGGTGTAACGACGTGGGAAACTGGTTCTGCTAGTTCAGTGACCTTTTACTCGGACGACATTTTGTTGTTTAAACCTACGGTAGCGAGTATGACCAGTGGTTCGTCAAAATGGATCACTGCGGAAATGACAAGTAGCGGTTCACAAACTCAATGTGATTTTTTGTTGTGTACTGAAGGAACAGGGGATGGTGCTAGCTCAACCACTTGTGACTATATAGTACTTAGAGCAGCGACTAATGCTACCTCTTATGGTAATTATGGTATTAAACAATTTGGTGAAGATGGTACGACTGTAACGTTTGACAGTACTATTCATGCAAAGACAGGAAACTTTCATATAGATGATGTTGGTAGTTCACCATACAGTCACCAGACATTGTTGCATAGCTATGATGATGAACGTTATGTGAATGCAGGTCTTTGTTATTATGATACAATGACTAACCTAATTATACGACGTGGTGTTAGATTCAGTAACGGACATTCGACATATGGCACCGCCACTCGAATCTGGAACCAACAATTTTCACCATTCAGCAACACAAACCCATCCTCGTTTGGTATCTACTTTTCGGGGAAAGAAAGGATATATGGAGACTACTAATGAGTGATGATTATGCTCAAAATGTCGCGTTGGTCAACAGTCAAGGGACTGTAGTTCAAATCGCTGCAAATAACGGATTCTATGGCGCAGATGGCACCGATCAAGGTGGATTGACAGTCAGACGGGTTCAGAACGCGTTGGGTATGAGTTTTGCAGAATGGATGGACACCAAGTGGCACAACGGAACCGATTGGCAAGATTTGCCTGCTAAACCTAATAAACATGCATCTTGGACTGGTACAGAATGGACTTGGAGTAGTGATGCATTGTTAGCAGATATACGCCAACAAAGAACTAACAAGTTGTGGGCATGTGACTACGCTATTCTTCCAGACTCCCCTTTATCTGATTCAGACAAGGCACTGGTAACTACTTACAGGACTTCATTGAGGGACTTGCCATCATCACTAGATATGTCTACAATAGACAACATTGATGATGTTACATGGCCAACCCCTCCAGCGTGTCTCTAAGTCATGCATAGTAACTTTCAAGACAAAAGACGGAGACACCTTCGTCTTCAACCTAATCAGGTAGAGACTGTTCTACCGGATCACTTCAGCTCGTCTTATCCTAAGTTCATTAAGTTGTTGGAGTACTATTACGAGTTCCTATCAGAAGAGAAGTCGACAGAACTTCTTAGTCATTTGTTTGCGACTCGTGACATCACAGAAACAGACATTACACTGTTATCATACATTGAGGATGAGTTACTTCTAGGTGACTCGTACTTCGAGAGTTTTGCGACAGGCGATGCACAGAAACGTGCCGCTGCAAACTTCTCTAATACTCTATTCAGATCTAAGGGTACTAAGTTTGCGATTCAATGGTTTTTCCGATCCTTCTTTGGGATTGATGTAGAAATCGTTGAGACGCAAGAACAGATATTTAAGTTGAACGAAGTAAAATCCGCAATTGGTGCTGATTCACTACGTTTCTTGACAGATGATAAACTCTACCAAACCTTTGCATATTTGGTAAGATCCTCGGTACCTATCGACAAGTGGAAAGATCTATTCAAGTTGTTTGTTCATCCCGCAGGTATGTACCTAGGTGGTGAGTTATTAGTAACGGATCGTGTATTTGCATCAATGATCTCACCACAACTGGTGGGTGAAGGACTTCCTACTGATGCATTCACTTTGGAAATGCTAAAAGTTGTCAGTTCTCTTACCACAACCCCACCCGAGTTTGCAATTTGGGCACAGTCTACTGCCACCGACGGTTTCAGGATCGCAGATGCGAATCTCGATGGTGATTCTTCAACCAGTACTGGTGACGTAAATATATTTACTGCTGTTGGTGCGGGGACTGCCACAGCGTCACAAAATAAAAGATGGTTAGATGTTGTTCTTCCATCTATGAAAGAACAATCTTGGTATACAGAATATCCCACACTATACACCACAGAAGAAGGTGTAGTGACACGTCGAGGTAACGAAGTTTATGCGGCTTATGTTGAACCCGATTCTTCGGAACCTGAAGGCACTAACTTCAGAGTTCGCCTAGTAGGTTCCAACGTACCGAGAGGTCGTGGTATCTATGAGTACTATGTTGATAAGGGTAACACCAGTATTGCAGATTTCGCAAACGGTACTTTGTTGCCTGATTCGAACAATAGACAAAGTATTGTCATGAAAGACGACTCTGCCTCAATCTACATTCAGACGTTTCATGATTCTGATGAAGGAGAATCTGCGGAAACGTTCAATGTATTCTTTTTTGATGACGACAATCGATCGATTGTAACCCAACCCGTAACGATAAATGATGTGGATGCGTCATACACACTTACTCCATCTGTTTCGACAATAGACGAAGGTGATAGCGTATCATTCTCTATAATAGGTACAGATGTGCCAAACAGTGGTTCTACTACACTGAAGTATCAGGTCATTCCTACTGCGAGTGATTCTGCGGATAGTGCAGACTTTGTCATAGGTACATTCACACCTAACTTCCAACCCGTAGATATACGACAGGACAGTGGATCTTTCAGTGTTCAAACAAAGGTTGATGGAGATCTCGGAGATACCACAGAAACTTTCGTTGTCAAGCTTTATACTGGGAGTAACATTCTCAAAGCAACTTCATCTTTGATTACAATCAACAACGTTATTCCAACATTCAGCGTATCCCCCGATCCTACTGTTACAGTAATAGAAGGTGGTGATATCGAAATTGAGTTAACAGTAGATCCTACCACAGTAGGCACAACAGTGAACTACACTATTGGTGGAACAGATTCTCGTATCATCACTAAGACCGGATCGTTCGTTATCACTGCGGCAACTGCAACATATGTTCTGTCCGCAACCGAAACCTCAGATGTTTTTGAAACTGTATCAGGTGTGGGGTTGACTCTTACTACGTCAAGTGGTGGTTTCTTTAGTACAGAGTTAACACATAGCGGGGTAATACGAGTGGAAAATCAGACCGCTACGTTCCAGATTACGCCTTCGATTGTTGGTGCTCAGAACGGAGATAACCTGAGCTTTAATGTTACAGGTACAAATATTGAAGACGGTATTCGCGCAGGTTACTTTATTGATCATACTACAACTACCGATTCGGACTTTAGTACACCTCCACCTACAGATAGTGCGTCAGCGATTGATATTACTTTCACAAGTAATTCCGGTACTGTACCTTTCCTTCTCGCAAACAATGGTGACTCAGACAACGAAGACTTCTTCTTTGTTCTAACCAACACATCTAATGAAGAAATGCAACGGTTGGGTTACACTATTATTGGAGATGCGACTTATACTATGACTACACCATCTGTGTCACAGGATGAGGGCGGATCTATGCAATCCATCTTTACCACTAGTGCACCGGATGGTCAGTATTACTATTACATTGCAGGTACAGTAAACGAAGATGACTTCAGTGCAGGTTGGTCAGATATAAGCAGTAGAGAAACTTTTACTGTTGCAGGTAACAACGGGGTGATCAATTTAACGTTGGATTTGGATCAGAGTAGAGAAGGGACGGAATCCTTTAGAATATACGTCTCAGACACTGCCAACGGGTCTGTATTGGCGTCTACCGGTGATATATCAGTTAATGATACATCCTTACCCGTTTATACGATTGGCATGGGCACATCTATAACAGAAGGTTCACCGATTAGTGCATATGTAATTCCTGATGCCGGTAACAATAACACCGAAAACATCTACGTCAACTTCAAGACTATAGCAGGTGACAGCGCAGACATCATTACACCGCAACCTACTGCACAATCAATTAGTACTGGTTCTAAGTTGTTTACTTCTTCAACTGGTGTCAAAGATTCTGCAACGGGTGGTTTGACAGTAGAGGCGACTGCACATATCGGTAGTTATACCGGCACACAGGTCGCATCTGATACTATAATCATACAGGATGCAACTACGGCATTCACTCTTGCAACTGATAAAACGGACGATTCTGCATCTGAAGGGGACACCATACAGTTTACCTTTGGGGGCACCAACGTTCCAACTGGTACATATTACTACAATGTTAGTGATATCAAACCTAAGTCTGTTTCTTCTACAGTCAGTGCAAGTTCTCCGATTATTTACCTGACGAATGTGACAAACCTCACTACAGGTATGGAAGTGCGTGGAATAGACTTCCCATCTGGTACGACAATAACAAGTATTAACTCCGGTTCAGGTTGGGTGAACATGTCTTCAAACAACACAGAAACTGGGAGTGTTTCTGCGGGTACTGAAGTACACTTTGCGTTACCAGAAGTATTTGATGATTTTGGTTCTTCATCTAATCTACCGTACGGTGATTTTTCTCATACAACAGCTACTTCATCGACATTTAATGTAGATATTGCGGCGGATGATGATGTGCCGACTCCAAGGATAGAGAACTATACGATGAATGTGGCGGCATCGTTTGCCGCTTCTGCTGCAAAGACAAAGGCATTTACCATAGGGGACATGACAGCGGCAACTGCGCCTAATGTACAATTACCCCCTAGTGCCACAAACCCAGATACTTTTACATCAATTGGACAAGCACCATCGCTTGGAGAGATGACTGTAACATTCTTTGATGATGGATCATCGAATCATGTGAAGACTATTTTCAACGGATCAGAAGTTACCATTGCATTGGGTGATTGGGTTGATGACACAGGTTCTGGTTTCGCTTCAAACGAGTTTGAAATTAGAGCTACATTGATACTACGTAATGGAGATAATGCAGGTTCTCCCGGCAACTTCGGGGTGTGGGAAACCTTGTCAACAGACAGATCATGGAACGTTACGACTGCCGTTCCGGGCGGGAATAGTATCGAGTTTTGTAGTGAAAAGATCGAGTTCACAATACGTGAGATTGCAGATACGTCAAATACAACGACTTTCACATGGACTTTAGAAGCGATCAGTGAAGACACAGCATAAAACAGGATGATGTATGACAGGTGAAGAAAAAAATATTAAAGATGACTACGAAACCTCAAGAGACACCTATATGGAGTTGATTGAAAATGGGAAACGTGGTCTGGATTTGATGATGGAAGTCGCACGGGAAAGTGAACACCCTCGTGCGTTTGAAGTCTTGTCCGGTATGATAAAGAATGTCGCAGACGTTACCGATAAACTTATGGATCTCCAGAAGAAGAACAAAGATATCACCAAACCCGAAGACGACACCCCCAAAGGTGTGACAAATAACAATGTCTTCATTGGTAGTGCGACTGACCTCCAACGCATGTTGGCAGAACCCGAAAAAGATATAACTCCAAATGACTGATCATTATATGGGAAACCCCAACGTCAAAGGCGATGGGGTTACACAACCGTGGACTGAACATGACGTAAGAGAATACGCCAAGTGTTTACATGATCCTTCGTATTTTGCAAGAACCTATGTAAAGATTATATCATTAGATAAAGGTCTAGTCAACTTTAATTTATACGATTACCAAGAAAAGATGTTTAAACATTTTGAAAACGAAAGGTTCAGTATCGTTCTTGCGTGTCGTCAGTCCGGTAAAAGTATCTCTTCAGTAGTGTACCTTTTATGGTACGCGATATTTCATCCAGAGAAAACGATTGCAGTGCTTGCTAACAAAGGTGCGACTGCACGTGAGATGTTGTCACGAGTCACTCTTGCACTAGAAAACCTGCCTTTCTTTTTACAGCCAGGGTGTCGTGCACTTAACAAAGGGTCGATTGAGTTTTCCAATAACTCACGTATCATTGCATCCGCAACCTCTGGTAGTTCTATTCGTGGTATGTCGGTCAATCTACTGTTCCTAGATGAGTTTGCGTTTGTTGAACGTGCGGCAGAGTTCTACACTTCGACATATCCCGTAGTATCTGCGGGTAAAGATACCAAGGTTATCATTACATCTACTGCAAATGGTATTGGTAATCAATTCCACAAGATCTGGGAAGGTGCAGTACAGAAGACTAATGAATATAAACCGTTTACTGTTAACTGGTGGGACGTGCCAGGCAGAGACGACAAATGGAAGAGAGAGACGATAGGTAACACCTCTCAGTTACAGTTTGATCAAGAGTTCGGGAACACCTTCTTTGGGACAGGTGATACTCTTATAGGTGCAGAAACCTTATTAAACTTTAGGGCATCTCCACCCAAAAGAATTATAGAAAACGGGTCAGTGAGAATCTATGAAGATACTCAACCGAAACATGACTACATCATATGTGTTGATGTAGCAAAAGGGAGAGGGTTGGACTATAGTACCTTTTCGGTAATCGACGTAACTGTCCGACCTTTTAAACAGGTCGCGGTGTTTCGCAATAATCGTATTTCGCCAATACTCTTCCCTGATATTATCTATAAGTTTGCGAAATCCTACAATGAAGCATACGTGATAGTCGAGTCAAATGATGCTGGACAAGTAGTGTGCAACGGTCTATATCACGACCTAGAGTATGAAAACATACACCTAGAGTCAGCCGTCAAGAAGAATGCAATCGGTATTGAGATGAACCGAAAGGTTAAACGGTTGGGTTGTTCTGGTATTAAGGATCTTTTAGAAGAGAATAAACTTCAAGTTGTTGACGAAGATACCATTATGGAAATATCCACCTTTGTGTCTAAGGGACAATCCTTTGAGGCATCTGACGGTAACCACGACGATTTAATGATGAATCTCGTAATGTTTGGATTCTTCATAACAACACAATATTTCCATGATCTGACTGATATCAATCTTAAACAAATGATGTTTGAACAACAAATGGCAGAAATCGAAGCGGATATGGTTCCTTTTGGATTCATTGATGATGGAGAAGACGCAATTAACCACATAGAAATGCAAGATGAGTTAAAAGATAAGGGATGGCACATACCGTGGGAAGTCGAAAGTTATTAAAGACTAAATAATGGTATTGAATTAATTCTCCGTATTATGTTACTTATCATAACTCAACGAAAATAAAAGGATACGATTATGGCTCTTCTAAGGTCTGAATCCCCGAATGTTGCCATCAAAGAGGTGGATCTGTCAGGCATAGTGCCCGGCGTAACTACTTCAACTGGTGCAATCGTGGGTAACTTTGCTTGGGGCCCAGTTAACACACCAGTACTCGTCGGCAACGAAGGCGAACTGGTAAGTAACTTTGGCGACCCCTCATTCGCAACCGACGCGAATGCAATCGAGTTCCTATCTGCAAATCAGTTTTTGAAATATTCTAACAGTCTCTACGTTGTACGTGGTGCTACTTCTGCTGCAAAGAATGCAGTCGACAGTGGTTCTACAGTAGATTTAATCTCTAACAGAGATGACTGGGATAACTCAAAATCAACTGCGGTTGGTAACTTCATTGCAAAATACGCTGGTGCTGCTGGCAACTCACTCTCTGTTTCTGTCTGTGGATCGAAGGATTCTGCATGGGATAACTGGTCATACGCTAGTTCATTCGATGCGAAGCCCGGAACATCCGACTACGTTTCAACACGTTCTGCTGATAGTGCTCTTGCACTTGACGAAGTACACGTTGCGATCGTCGACGAAGATGGAATCTTTAGTGGATCTCCCAACACTGTTTTGGAAACGTTTTCTAACGTCTCTCTTGCTAGTGATGCAAAAACATCTGACGGTGCTAAGAACTACATTCTTGACGTACTAGATGATCGTTCTTCATATATCTGGGGTGCTAACAAGCCCGGTGTATTTGGTGCAGATGCTACTGCTTCAGCATTCACTAACGCTTCTCACGGTGCGGATCAAACAAACGCTGCTAAAACTAATTCCCTAACTTTAGGTGTGAACTCTGGTACATTAGGTACTGCTGACTTCCAAACTGCACACAATGAGTTTGAAGACGAAAACACTATTCAGATAGACATGTTGATTGCACCTTCATTATCTTCAGGTACCGATCAGGCAACTGTTGTTAATGATTTGGTTGCTACAGCGACTGCACGTAAAGATTGTGTCGTTGTTACATCTCCTAACCGTGCTGCGGTTGTTGGTGTTACAGATCCCGCAACGGTCACTACCAACATTACTACTACTGCTGCGTCGTTTGGGAAGTCTTCATACTTGGTGGTTGATAACAACTTCTTGAAAGTGTACGACAAGTACAATGACAAGTATACGTTTATCCCTGCTGCTTCGTCCACTGCTGGACTAATGGCGTCGACAGATGATGTCGCTGCTCCTTGGTTCTCTCCCGCAGGTACACGACGTGGTAACTATCTTGGTATAACCTCTATTGCATACAACGCAAGTCGTACGCAAAGAGATACCCTATATAAAGCAGGTATCAACCCAATCGCTAACTTGCCAGGACAGGGTATCACTCTACAGGGTGATAAGACTTTCCTAGGTAAACCTTCAGCGTTCGATCGTATTAACGTACGTCGTCTGTTCTTAGTTTTAGAAAGAGCAATTAAAGGTGCTGCACAAAATGTGTTATTCGAGTTCAACGACGAGTTTTCTCGCGCTGAGTTCGTAAACATTGTTGAACCTTTCCTTCGGGAAGTTCAAGGTCGTCGAGGTATTACTGACTTCCGTGTCGTTTGTGATGAAACAAACAATACAGGTCAAATCATCGACACTAACTCATTCGTCGCTTCAATCTTCGTGAAGCCTGCACGATCTATCAACTACGTAACGTTAAACTTCGTAGCAGTTAGAACCGGCGTAGATTTCGAAGAAGTAGTTGGCGCGGTTTAAGGAGAATAAGAAATGGCAATTTTAGGCGTAGATGACTTCAAGTCAAAACTCCGTGGCGGAGGCGCTAGAGCGAACCTTTTCCGATGCACTATCAACTTCCCTGCATATGCAGGTGGTGATGCGGAAGAGACTTCATTTCTATGTAAAACCGCACAACTTCCACAATCTCAGGTAGGTAACTTTGTTGTTAACTTCCGAGGTCGTGAACTGAAGATGGCATCTGAGAGAACTTTTGAACCTTGGACAGTAACCATAATCAATGACACAAACTTTGGCGTTCGTGACGCAATGGAAAGATGGTCTAATGGTATCAACGGACACAAGAGCAATTCCGGTCTTGTGAACCCAGTTGACTACCAGACTGATCTTTTTGTTGAACAACTCGATCGTGATGAGTCTGTCATCAAACGTGTTGACATTCGTGGTGCATTCCCCGAGACTGTCGGTGCAATTAACTTGAGTTATGATACAAAAGGTGAGATCGAAACATTTGATGTAACATTTGCTTACCAGTATTGGGAATCAAATACAACATCTTAATGCAAGACTAAATAGTGGGGAGTCCAAAGGGCTCCCTATTATTTTATAAGAGAGTACGTATGGCAGAAGAAAGCGGCAGTGTATTAAAGTTATTTGGATTTGAAATCAAGAGAGCAGGTAAGGGTTCCTCGGTACCCTCTGGTCAACAGAAACTTCAGTCCCCAGTAACACCAACGGATCCCGACGGTGCAGGTTATGTGACCTCCGCGGCGGGTTACTATGGACAGTACATTAACATGGACGGTGATCAAGCAAAAGATAACCACCAGTTAATTATGCGCTACCGTGGTGTTTCACAACACCCTGAAGTTGATATGGCGATCGAAGAGATTGTCAATGAAGCAATTACTGCCTCTGAGTTGGAATCCTCAGTAAAGATTTCACTAGATGATATCGAAGCAAACGATAAAATCAAAGACACCATTCGATTGGAGTTTGACAAAGTAATTAGTATGTTGAACTTCAACGATCTAGGTCACGACATTTTCAGATCGTGGTACGTTGACGGACGATGTGTACACCACCTACTCGTTAACGACTCTAACCTAAAAGCAGGTATACAAGAGATCCGTCACATCGATGCTGCACGGGTTCGCAAAGTAAAAGAAATTAAGTATAAGAAAGATCAAAAGACCAATGTTAAGATAGTTGATAGGGTAGAAGAGTTTTACGTCTACGATGAGAAACCCGGCCAGACCAACTCATCTGTCAAACTGTCTATGGACGCTGTCAGTTATGTGACATCTGGTGTACTGGATGAGTCTAGAAAGAAGATCCTGTCACACCTACATAAGGCACTAAAACCCATCAACCAGTTGCGTATGATGGAAGACAGTCTTGTGATCTATCGTCTTGCACGTGCACCCGAGCGTCGTATATTCTATATTGATGTGGGTAACATGCCACGTGGTAAGGCAAACGAATACATGAAAGACATCATGGCGAAGTATCGTAACAAGTTAGTCTATGATGCGAGTACTGGTCAACTCAAAGATGACCGTAAGCATATGAGTATGCTTGAAGACTTCTGGTTACCACGTAAAGAAGGTGGACGTGGTACAGAGATATCAACACTGCCAGGCGGCGATAATCTGGGACAGATAGATGATATCATTTATTTCCAGAAGAGACTATACCGTTCTCTGAATGTCCCAGTGAATCGTTTGGAACAAGAATCACAGTTCTCTTTAGGTAGGTCTACTGAGATCTCCAGAGACGAAGTGAAGTTCCAGAAGTTTATTGACAAACTACGCAGAAGGTTCGCGAATCTGTTCCTTGGTATTCTGAGAAAACAACTAGTTCTCAAGTCTATCATCACAGAACAAGATTGGGAAGAGTGGAAGGACAATATATACATTGACTTCGTTCGTGATAATCACTTCACCGAACTGAAGGAAATGGAGATCTACAGAGAACGTGCAGGACTCATGAACGAGATGGTAGGGTTCGTGGGTGAATACATATCTAAAGAATGGATGATGCGTAATGTCATGCGTTTCTCTGATGAAGACATCGAGACGATGGAGAAAGAGATCAACGGCGAGATTTCGTCTGGAGAGATTGACGATCCGGATGATAAGAAAGAAGAAAAACCACCTGTGGGTAAACCACCTGTGGAACCTAAGAAACCGGAACCTAAAAAGGCACCGGTAGATCAAGATGATAAAAAAGATGAGGAGTCTTAATAATGCCAGATGATGACGTAGTTGTAGCTGAAGTTGAAGCAGATCCTATTGATGCACCAAACCCGATTGCAGACTTTTTAAAGTCCGTAGAAGATCAGAACTTTGTCGGCGCAGAGTCGCAGTTTAAAGACATGGTCAATGATCGACTTCAAGATGCAATGGATCAAGCAAAGGTCAAGATTGCATCTAACCTTTATGGCGACGGTGACGACGAAGAAGTTGAATCGGACATCGAACCGGACGTAGAAGACGTAGAAGATGAGTCCGAACCCGAAGAAGACTATGAAGAAGAGTCGGATGAGGAAGAGTCAGATGAGGACGAAGTCTAGATCCGAATATGTATAAATATTCTGTACAAGACTAAAGGTTTCTTATGAAAACGTTTCAATCTATCCGAGAGAAAAGATCTAAAGGTATGCCGCCTGGCGAACATGTGTTCGACAAGAAGGTAAACCGTCACACTGTTATGGTGCACAAAGAGAAAGGTAAGTTCACTACATACATAGATGGTGACAAGTTAGATACCTTCCGGACACAAAAAGAAGCGGAGAAAGCTGGTTTAGCTTTCGCAAAGGAGTTCTAATGAAACTAATCGCAGAATATCAAGAAAACGATATCCAGTGTATCGTTGAGAAAAAAGAAAACGGTGACAAGAATTATGTCATCGAAGGTGTGTTTGCACAAGCAGACCAAAAGAATCGTAACGGACGTATCTACCCTAAAGCAATTATGGAAAGGGCAGTAGGTCGTTATGTTGATGAACAAGTATCTAAGAAACGTGCGGTAGGGGAACTAAACCACCCTGAAGGGCCAACCGTTAACTTAGACAAAGTTTCACACCTCATCACAGACCTCAAGTTCGAGGGAAAGGATGTGGTAGGAAAGGCACAAATATTGGATACTCCAATGGGTAAGATTGTTAAAGGTCTTCTTGAAGGTGGTGTTCAACTAGGTGTGTCAACTCGTGGCATGGGTAGTCTTGAGTCGAAGAACGGCACGATGTATGTTCGTGACGACTTCATTCTTAATACCGTCGATATTGTCCAAGATCCTTCAGCGCCTGGTGCCTTTGTAAATGGTATCATGGAAGGTGTTGATTGGGTATGGAACAATGGTGTTATAGAACCTCAAGTCATTGAAAATATGGAGACTGAAATACTAACCACTCCGACAAAGCATCTCTACGAGAAGCAGGTTCGAGAGTACAAGCGTTTCCTCTCGTTGTTAAAATCTAACTATTAGGAGTAAAATGTTATGTCTGATGTAGACCAAAACATCGAGCTTCCAGAAATCGAGGAAGCAAGTGCTCAGAAAATGCCGGTAGGAGATGAAGAGCAGTCAATTGCGGCCACTGATAAAGCTGGGGATGCGACTAAACCCGCACCTAAGCGTAAAGGTGATACCGCAAATAAGGACGAGCCTAACGGCGCGCCCAAGACAAAGGCAGCAATGATCAACGCCATGTACAAAAAGATGGAAGGTATGTCTAAGATGCACCTTGCAGCTATGGCGACTAAAATGGAAGGTCTGGAAGTAGACGTAGACGCAGATGCAGTAGAACTGCCTGAGTTTAACTATACTGACGAACTCGACGCTTTAGTAGAATCAGAAGCCACTTTATCAGATGAGTTCAAATCGAAAACTGCCATAATTTTTGAGACTGCAATTAAGTCTAAGTTGTCCGAGGAAATCGAACGCTTAGAAGATGATTATCAATCACGTCTTGAAGAGGAACTGAATGTAACTCGTTCTGACCTCGTAGAGAAGATTGATTCTTACCTGAACTACGTAGTTGAAAATTGGATGGATGAGAACAAACTTGCTGTAGAGCAAGGACTTCGCACTGAAGTCGCAGAAGGTTTCATGAATAAGTTGAAAGACTTGTTCGTAGAGTCTTATGTTACAGTTCCTGAGTCCAAGGTCGACTTAGTTGATGAACTAGCAGATCAAGTTGAGGAACTCGAAGAGTCTCTTAACGCACGTGTATCTGAAGTTCTTAGTATGTCTGAGAAAATCGAATCATTCCAACGCGCTGCGATCATTCGTGAAGCGTCAGGTGATCTCGCTGACACTCAGGTAGAAAAACTCGCTTCATTGGTAGAAGCACTTGACTTTGAAGACGAAGAGTCTTTTCAACAGAAAGTCAAGACTGTCAAGGAGTCGTACTTTACGAAGGACGCACCCGCGACTAACTCTGCTGAAGAAGTAACCGAAGACTGGACTGCTGAACCACAGGAAGTTAATTCTGTGATGAATCAGTACTTGAACGCAATCAAAAACACAAATAAGTAATAAGGGAGTATACTAATGCAAGTATCCTATGATAAATTAGTTGAGAAGTGGTCACCCATTCTTAACGAAGAGAGCGCGGGAAAGATCGATGATTCTCATCGCCGTGCCGTAACTGCTGCCGTTCTTGAGAACCAAGAGCACGCTTTCCGTGAGGAAGCTGCAATGAACGGTCAGTTAATCGAAACTGCTGGCAACGCTGCTGGTAATGGTGTATCTACTGCTGATGGCGGTACTGGTGCAGCATCCAACTGGAACCCAGTATTGATCGCACTCGTACGTCGTGCAATGCCTAACTTGATGGCATACGACATCTGTGGTGTTCAACCTATGTCTGGCCCTACTGGTCTTATCTTCGCAATGAAGTCGCGATACAAGACTACTAAAGCTGGCGTATCAAGTGGAGACGAAGCACTGTTCAACGAAGCAGCTGTTGGTTTCTCTGGAGACTCAGCAACTACTGCAAACGGTGGTTCTACTGGTCTTGAAAGCGTATCTGACACAGATGGCGACAACACTCTTGTTGATTCTGGTGGTTCTTACGTTCCTGCTCTAGGCGATCTGTACAGCACTGCTGAAGCAGAAGCTCTAGGTAACACTGGCGAAGCATTCGCAGAAATGGGTTTCACAATCGAGAAGTCCACTGTAACTGCTAAGTCACGTGCACTGAAGGCAGAGTACACCTTAGAATTGGCACAAGACTTGAAGGCAATCCACGGTCTTGACGCTGAAACTGAGTTGGCGAACATTCTGTCTACAGAGATCCTTTCTGAAATCAACCGTGAAGTTATCCGTACTATTAACTCACAGGCTAAGATTGGTGCTCGTCAGGCTAACGTTGCTACTAAAGGTATCTTTGACTTGTCAAGTGATGCTGATGGTCGTTGGTCAGTAGAGAAGTTCAAGGGTCTGCTTGTTCAGATCGAACGTGAGTGTAACGTGATCGCGAAAGAAACTCGTCGTGGTAAGGGTAACGTAGTAATCTGTTCTTCAGATGTTGCTACTGCTCTTGTTGCTGCTGGTATGCTTGATTACACTCCTTCATTGTCTACCAACCTTCAGGTTGATGACACTGGTAACACCTTTGCTGGTGTACTGAACGGACGTACTCGTGTATACATCGATCCATATGCCACTGCTGACTACGTAACTGTAGGTTATAAGGGTACTAACCCATATGACGCTGGTGTGTTCTACTGCCCATACGTACCTCTTCAGATGGTTCGTGCGGTTGGTGAGGACGACTTCCAGCCACGCATCGGATTCAAGACTCGTTACGGAATGGCTTCAAACCCATACGTTGACGGATCTGACGGTCTGGCTGCTGTACGTACTAACCAGTACTACCGAATCTTCCGTGTGGACAACATCCTCACATAAGAAAGGTATAAAAATTAGATCCAGTTTACTGGGCGATTTTAAGGGGACTCTTCGGAGTCCCTTTTTTTATTTGTGTAAATCAGGAGTAGAACATGACTATAGTTTTTTGGGCGATTGTCGTCTTTGGTACACTTAGTGCGACTAATAACACTATTGAGTTGAATAAGATGTGTAAGAAAGAAGTAGAAGAAGGTGTTGCAAAGACCGTACGGGAATGCAAACAATATCACTTTGATACGAGAATTAAATCAGGTTGGTAGAATAGATAAATAATTGTGTTCACGAACTGAACAACGTAGTAAAAGACGGTATCTATTACCGTTGTGTCTGGTTATCCAGTAATCTAGAAACAGGAGAGTACCATGCGTTTTATTGCAATTGCATTCGCATTTGTTCTGTCTGCTTGTTCAACTGTCGATGCAACTATCGATGGTACTGGTGGAGTTATTAAAGGTGTCGGTTCCGATGTCTTTGGTGTAACTGCTGGTGTATTGGATGTAACATCAAATCTTATTAAAGATGTTGCAGACAAGACTGGCACAGATGCAACTTCACCAGAAGAGGACTAGAGTAAGATCGCCAAGGATGGCACTATTCGTTTCTGTCATGAATCTCGTATAAGATCATCATACAAACAAGAATAAGTACCACCGCAAGGAGATCCATCTTATCAATCCTGTGGGGTTAAAGGGAAGATTTTAGCGATCACACGTCCAACTTCGATTGCGAGGTCTATGTGTTCTAACTGTGTGCCGTTCGCACTACGTAACTCAATGTAGTGTATCCACGACCGTAACGTTCCATTCACATATAACCTAGACACAGTATTACCCTCTGGTAGAACAGCACGTGCCTGTTCCTTTGCAATACCATTATCGATTGCCCAGTTGTAAACCTGTTTGGACTCATGAATAAGTTTCATCTGTTTCATCCGAAAATCTTCATTGATCCTTCTTTGAGATTCGTCATCTTGATCAATAGGTATACTATTCTGTCGGTTCTTTGGATCTTGAAATCGTGCTTCGCGAGGTACCATCTCTAAGTCTTTTAACGGATCCGCATAACGTTGACTGAACTCTTGGAAACTAAAACTACGATGGCGCAACAACTGACGTGCGATATCTCGTGTCGTTTCTACTTCCAGACAGACACTAACCATCTCTAGAGGAGACCAGTGTTTATGTTTCATGAGATACTTTACCAGTTTCTCGTTCGTCTCTTTGTTGTTCTGATTAGACGGGTTAGATACACGTGCACAATATGCCACTAGATCTAATGCAGACTCGTTAAAGTCTGGTGCTTGTGAGTGACTTACCAATTTTACTTTCAATGGTTTTCCTTATATTTGGGTTAGTATTTTTTCGGCTGCATCCAGCATGGTGTTATATATAAACTCGGGCCTGAATCCTTCTGGGCGGATGTACAGGGACACCAGTTGGTGTCGTTCGAAGAGATAGGTAGTATTCCTAGGTCGGTAACGTGTCATTGCATCCATACGGTCAAGGATAGAAGATCCTTTGTCAAAGTCACACCCCTCACAAAAAATGAAGTATGGGAACCAATTGTATCTCTCATACAGACATCTAAACTCTTCGATGTTCTTGTACGCACGTTCAATCGCATTGCCCTGTGCCTGTCTCTTCATACCCTCTTTAATCAGTCTGTCATTAGTACCTTGTTTCTTTGCTTCTGAGGTGAGGATAGGGTACCATGTAGCTCCATCATTGTAGACCTTTTTGACCCATATGGTACCACCGTCTGGATTCACAAAAGATTTTTCATTGGAAGGCATCCAGTCTGTCGCACCAATAGATTCGGAGAACATACGCTTGGGATGTCTCTTCATGTGATCAAACTCTAGATCCGGATACTTCTTCTTCAATGTTTTCATAACATGTTGGACTGCATCCGCAACCTTAGTCTCGGTCTTCTCACCCTCAGCGTAGGTGGTCTTACCACCCCCCGAGTTTCTCTGTATCTCTCTTAACCTATCCGACTGTGCCATTTTTAAAATCCTTGTTTTTTGAATAAAGACAAATACCTATACACACTTGCGCGAGCGACACCTAACTCTTCAGCAATTTCTATAGCACTCCTTCCCGATAACCATAAGTCATGAACCTTTTTATCGTCTATTTTTCTTGGTGCGCCAAACTTGACTCCTCTTCTTTTTGCACTCTCTATTCCTAGTTTTTTTAGTTCAGACCAGTTATTAAACCTGTTAGGTTTAACACCATGAATCCATCCATGATGTTCTCCACAAAGAGTCAGGAGGTTTGTATAATGATCGTAATCACCAGATATTGGTTTTAGTTCACTTTTCTTACAAACAATATGATGGTTATGAAGATTATCTTTTGTTCCGCATATAACACAGAAATCTGTAATCATAATATATCACCTAATTATATCGATATCATCTGCGTTGACGTTCCAAGTTTCTACGGTACGTCTCAACCGACCTTCAGATTTTAGTTTGTCGTAACGTTTGGTGGCGTTCTTCTTCCACCATGTAGTAACATTCTCAAGAGAGAACCTGTCGTAGTTTTCTTTCTTGATCAATGTATCTGTTTCGAGGTTTAGATACTGAGGTACATTATCATAACCATACGTGGATACGAAAGAACGTTTTCGTTCAGTCAGATCCTTTGCATTATCGTAGGTTTGACAGAACTTCTTATAGGCAACATCATCATGAACTTTGAGAGAGGCTTTGATGATCGATGCCATCTTGGTCTGTGTCTTGAGTTTGCGAGAGGATGCATCCACAGGAACCAAGGGTTCACCACCGTTCTTATCAATGAACCAATCACTCAGTCTGCGGAAAGTGTTGTCATTGATTAGTGGCAAGAAGTTTGAGTCTGTCAAACCGTTGAATCGCAGAAATGGTTTCATACCATCATACTGCGAGGCAGACTTTGTTGAACCATATAGTGATGTGGTCTCAAACATACAGAAGTTAGAATCATACTTCTTGTTGAGTGCATCACGTGTAAAGTGACTGCAACAGATTGCAGCCAGTAACTTACCACCCAGATAGTTAAATCCAAATGGTTGTGTAGGTACGATGTTGAACCCCATGATTGCAGAGTTGTTGAACCTCTCCATGATCTTAGGGTTTAGACTGTCGAGGGGATTACCCAACCAGTCGTTGCGTGGTTTACTATTAATGGTAGGAGAACCGAGTCGAATCATACCCGCAACCATGTCGGTGTTCTTCTCTTTGATTATCCACTTCATGGTCTTGCCGGGGATTGACTTCTCTACAGGGGCAGAGGTGACGATCTCCATGTAGTTCATGAACTTGTATGACGCAGTGTCAATGATAGTAAACTCCATCTCAGACGGATGGATATCGAAGTTGTTGAAGAGATCTTCTTCAGGGCCCATGCCAGGCAATGCGGGAGGAAACTCTGCCATCCTCTCCATCTTTACCATACGCATGTATTCGTCGATTCTTTCGATACTACCGAAGAACTCCTCGAATGCATTTGCAGCGTATAACGCGTCTGTGTGTGTTAGTATCATCTATACCTCATCTCAATGTAATACATTATACATTATGTAGCCTGCAAAGTCAACCCCTAAACAGGTATAAATACAGTAAGACAAACCAAAGGTATAAGACATGGCGACCAACACATTTGATTGTGGAACAAACTACTTGCAACCGTCAGGGTTCAAAATAGTTATCAGTAGGAGAGACTTCCCTAACCTACAGTTCTATGCACAAACAATATCTCACCCCGATGTAAACTTACCATCCGCTGAGTTGGGTTTCTCTAGGGTTAACAGTGTACCCTTTGTGGGAGACGCCGCTGAGTTTGGTACATTGACTATGGAAGTGTTACTTGATGAGGACATGAACTCATATCGAGAACTCTTCAACTGGATGATGTCCGCAACCTCTAATCCACACAAACTTCCGTCCGCATCCGTAGAATCTAATCCGGAGAAAGGATATCAGGGTTCGTCATACAATGATATCACTGTCGCCATCCTCTCTAGTCACAATAATGTGAACAGAACTTTTACCTATATAAATGGGTTCCCCACAAGTGTAGGTATGATCAACCTTGCATCAACTTCACAGGAGCAGTTTTTGTCGTTTCAGGCGACATTTAGATTTGACTATTTTGTGTTTAAATGATATACTAGGTGGGTATTAAGACTACTCCTATAGGATAAATAATGAACCTTGAAGCTATATTAACTGAGTGGAAGAAAGACTCTCAGATTGAAATGATGGCACTAGATGCCTCCTCCGTAGAAGCGTCCAAGAACCACGGTAAGTACTTGGAACTACACGCAACCTACAAACTAAAATTGAAAGACGCCGAGTTCAAACAGAAAGAACTCATGAAGTGGAAGTATCTATACTACGAAGGTAAGATGTCCAAGGACGAAATCGATCGTTTTGGATGGGATTATGATCCGTACGAAGGTCGTAGTGCAACCACTAACAAGTTCAAAGAACAGTTCATCGAGACTGACGAAGACCTTGTGAACAGTGAGAAGAAAATCCAGTACTTAACTACGTGTATAGATACCTTGAAAGAAATACTAGAAACGTTGAAGTGGAGACACCAAACAATTGGTAATATCATACGATGGAAACAGTTTGAAGCAGGGTTCTAATTAGATAATGGAAGTAATCAAACTTAAAATGAGAAACTATGCGATGTTGCAGATGGTCGAGTGTGCACCTCACATAGTATCCGAGATCTCTGAACACTTCTGTTTTGAAGTGCCTGGCGCTAAGTTCATGCCTGCGGTAAAGAAGAGAATCTGGGACGGCAAGATTCGTTTGTTCAACCGTACTAATGGTGAACTGAATGCGGGTCTATATGAGTCGTTGCGTAAGTTTGCAGGTGAACGTGGTTATGGTATCAAGGTTGAAGAAGGGCCATATGGTTATCCCTACGATAAGAACAAAGTTCCTCACATGGCATTCCAAGAGTTCATTGATTCTCTAGATCTACCATTCAAACCACGTGATTATCAATATGATGCTATAGTACATGGTATAGAGAACAAGAGAGCCATTATACTGAGTCCTACAGGATCTGGCAAGTCTTTTATCATTTATATTCTCGCACGGTGGTATCTCGCACAACACAACAAGAAGTTGTTACTGATTGTTCCTACAACATCTCTGGTTGAACAGATGTACAAGGACTTCTATGAGTACGGGTATGACGTAGAGAAGAACGTACACCGTATCTATTCTGGTAAGGATAAGAAGACAGACTGTCCAATCATTGTCTCTACATGGCAATCAATCTACAAACTAGGTGCACCTTGGTTTCAACAGTTTGGTTGTATCGTGGGGGATGAGGTACATGGGTTTAAGTCTAAGTCCCTGTCGTCAATTATGAACAAGTCTATCGAGGCAGAGTATCGGTTCGGTACCACAGGTACACTGGACGGAACCACAGTACACAAACTAGTACTGGAAGGTTTGTTTGGCCCCACATATACGTCGGTAACCACCGCGAAGTTGCAAGAGGATAAACACCTCGCTAAGTTAGATATAGATATTATACTACTAAAATATAAACGCGAACTCTGTCAACTTACAGACGGAAGGACATATCAAGATGAAATCGACTTTATCGTTGGATATGAGAAACGAAATAACTTTATCGCCAACCTTTCAGCATCTCTGGAGGGTAACACTCTTGTTTTGTTTAACCTTGTGGACAAACACGGCAAGGTTTTACGGCCTCTAATTGAGGACAAGTTAAAAGATGGACAGAGATTCTTTTTCGTATCAGGAGAAACCAAAACCTCAGACCGAGAACAGATACGTAATATTGTCGATAAGCAAAAGAATAGTATTATTCTGGCCTCTCTTGGTACGTTCTCTACTGGTATTAACATTAAAAATATTCATAACATTGTATTTGCTTCTCCGTCCAAGTCTCAGATTCGAGTCTTACAATCAATCGGAAGAGGACTAAGAATATCAGACGATGGTAGTACTACAAGGTTGTATGACATTGCAGATGATCTACATATCAAGTCTAAGAAGAACTTTACTCTTCTGCACAGCGCTGAAAGAGTTAAGATATATAGTAGGGAACGTTTCCCTTTTAAGATTACACAGGTGCCCATATGATATTTTCAGAGAAGAACTTTTTACAAGTAAGAATGGCATCCGGTGAGGAGATGGTCTGTGAGGTCATAGAGTGGCCGTCTGCTGACAGTAACGAACTGATTGTACGCAACGCAATGATGTTAACTATTAGTTGGACTGAAGATGAAGATCAGATCTATGGACTACGTCCTTGGATGACCATGCAAGAGAATTATCTCGATATCATGGTTGTCAATACTGATCATATTGTCGGTACTAGTAAACCTTCTCCTATGTTTTCTAAGGAATATATAGATGCAGTTGATGAGATGCACCAGACGGGTAAACAGAGAAACGTGCGATTGAGACAACGTAATGAAGAAGATGCAAGATCTTTGGCCAGTGCACTTGAGAAATTAACAGCGGTTAGCACTCATATAACGGACTCAGATTATAACAATGTTTTGCAGTTCCCAGACCCAAACAAAGTACTTCACTAATCGAAGTATTCACTCTGGGGCGCTGAACAGCTTTAGGGTAACATTTCTTTTACAATATGTCAAGTGATTTTTTATGAAAATAGGATTTACATGCAGTGCATTCGATCTGTTACATGCAGGTCACATCGCCATGTTGAGAGAGGCAAAGACTCAATGTGACTACCTTATATGTGGACTACAGGTAGATCCTAGTCTAGATCGACCGGAGAAAAACCAACCTATCCAAACCGTCGTAGAACGTTACACACAGTTAAATGCGGTGCAGTACGTCAACGAGATCATACCTTACGTCACCGAACAAGATCTAGAGGATATCCTATCCGCATTACAGATCGATGTCCGGATCATAGGATCAGAGTACAAGTCAGGCACATTTACAGGACGTGCCATATGTGCAAGCAGAGGTATAGAGATATACTTCAATAAAAGAGATCATAGATTTTCTACTTCTGATTTGAGACGAAGAGTTGTCGATAGGGATTGACAAACAGTAGTAGTTTTGTTATAGTGTATTAAATCAAATTGGAGATGACTATGAAACCGAAAGACAAACCGCATTACGTAAACAACGCAGAGTTCTCATTAGCGGTTGTCGACTACGTTAAAGATGCAACAGAAAAGTCTGCTGAAGGCGAACCCCGACCTGTCGTGACCGACTATATTGCTCGATGTTTTCTCAAGATCGCGGAGGGATTGTCTCACCGAGCAAACTTCGTGCGTTACACCTATAGAGAAGAAATGGTGATGGACGCAGTGGAGAACTGTCTCAAGGCAATAGACAACTACGACATCACAAAGGCAACGCGAACTAAGGCACCCAACGCATTTGCATACTTCACACAGATTGCATGGTATGCGTTTCTGCGTAGGATTCAGAAAGAGAAAAAACAACAAGACATCAAGATGAAGTTTCTTGCGGAGAGTGATATATCTTCGTTAATCCTTGATGGCGACAATGAAGAGGCGGTACGTCAGACACAAATGTTTGTTGACAGTCTACGTGATCGTATTGATGAAGTAAAGGATACTGACCAAAAGATTAAGGTATATGCGAAAGAGATACGCAAACGTCGACGTAGACGTGTCGATTCCGATCTGTCAGATTTCCTTGGAGAAGAGGATGATGTATGAAATCGTTAGACCAAGCTCGAGCAGAGTCTCGACGCATATGGGATACTATGAAAAGAGTCGCTAATCCCAACAGTGATCCTGATCCCGAAGAGATTAGTATGGAAAATGCGTACAAGACAAGGTGGGTATGGTATCATACTATATTAGCGCTTGAATTGTTTGTAACAAATATGTTACTATTCATAATAGTTGTACAACTCGCGAGTAACTAATTAATGAAGATTGCAATACTGAATGACACTCACTGTGGTATCCGTAACTCATCTGACGTGATGATGGACTATCAAGAACGTTTCTATCGTGATGTGTTCTTCCCGTACCTACGTGAGAACGGTATCACAAAGATACTACACCTTGGTGACTACTACGACAACCGTAAGTTCATCAACTTCCGTGCGTTGGAACATAACCGGAAGATCTTTTTGGAGAAGTTGCGTGAGTACAAGATCCACATGGATATCATTCCCGGCAACCATGACGTGTTCTACAAGAATACTAATGACCTGAGTGCACTCAAAGAACTGTTAGGTCACTACATGGAAGAGGTACGTATCATCGAGAAACCAATGGTGGTTGACTATGATGGTATGCCTATGGGTCTGATACCTTGGATCAACGAGACCAACAATGATGAGTGTATGAAGTTCATTCAGGGTTGTAAGGCAGATGTGATTGGTGCACACCTTGAGTTAGAAGGGTTCGAGATGTCTGCGGGTATTCCCTGTACTCATGGTATGAGGGCATCTGCATTCAATCGTTTTGATTTGGTTCTCTCCGGACACTTCCACACCAAGTCACAGAGTGGTAACATACACTACCTTGGTTCTCAGATGGAGTTCTTCTGGAGTGATGCACATGACCCCAAGCACTTCCACATCCTAGACACAGACACTCGTGAGGTCACCCCCGTAGTCAACACCGAGAGATTGTTCGAGAAGATCTACTACAACGATCAAGAGAAGAATCCTATGCTTACAGACATACGACACCTAGACGATAAGTTCGTCAAGTTGATCGTGGTCAATAAGTCTGATCCTAAGTTGTTCGATGCATTCGTAGATAGGATCAACTCTCGTAAGATACACGAACTCAAGATCGCAGAGAACTTTGAAGAGTTTACTGGTGGTTCTGTGAGTGACAATCAAATATCAGTTGACAGTACGGAAGATTTGTTGTATACTTATATAAATGCGGTAGATACACCGTTAAACAAAGACACCATCAAGGGGATGGTGCGTGAACTCATGGTAGAGGCGCAGACGCTCGAACTCGTATGATTATATTCAAATCGTTAAAGTACAAGAACTTTCTTAGTACTGGTGATTCGTTCACTCAAATAGATCTCAACAAATCTGCTTCTACTCTAGTAGTGGGTCAGAATGGTGCGGGTAAGTCTACTATGTTGGACGCACTATCTTTCGCATTGTTTGGTAAGGCACACCGATCCGTATCTAAGGGTCAACTGGTCAATAGTGTCAATAACAAGAACTGTCATGTTGAGGTAGAGTTCAACGCACTTGGTTGTGAGTACAAGGTTGTGCGTGGTATCAAACCAACTAAGTTTGAGATCTGGCGAGACGACAAGGTCATCAATCAAGACTCTCATAGTAAAGAGTATCAGAAGGTACTTGAACAAAACATTCTGAAACTAAACCACAAGTCTTTTCACCAGATCATTGTACTGGGTAGTAGTTCGTTTGTGCCGTTCATGCAGTTACCTGCGAACCATCGACGTGAGGTGATCGAAGATCTGCTTGATATCAACGTATTCTCTAAGATGAACATTATCCTCAAGGAGAAGTTCTCTGTCATCAAAGAGAAGGTACGTGCGAACCAATCAGATCTAGAGAACCTAGAGTACAAGATCCGGACACAGAAGAAGTATGTTGAGAGTCTGGAGAAGAACAAGCGTGACAATCGTGAAGAGAAACTATCTGACATTGAATCACTGACCAGTCAGATTGGTGACATTCGATCTACTATGCGTCCAATCGCCGCGGGTGGTTTGGATCAACTCAAGATGGAACACGACTCGTGTAATAGTCTGATCATTCAGATTAAACAATACGATAAGACCTTCAACTCTAAACTGAAGGATCTGGAGAAGGAGAAGAAGTTCTATGAAGATAACTCCAATTGTCCCACCTGTGAACAGGGGATCGAAACTACCTTCAAAGAAAAAAAGATATCCGAAGCAGAAACCAAACACTCCGGATTCGTCGACGCAAGATCCAAAGCCTCCGAAGAACTCACCAGACTCAACGAACGAATGGTGGGCGTAGTCGAGGAGACAAAGAAGTTACAGGACTTGGTATCTGAGTACGATCGAAAACAGATAGAGATCGATACGTTACAAAAACAAATAACCAACATACAACAGTACCTAGCGAAACAGGATGAGACCACCACTGATATCGCAGAAGAACGTCAGACTCTAATGAATCAGAATGATGATCGCGAAATACTACGTGAGATCAAGGGAGATCTCGCTGAACAGGTTGCGTACAGTATGGTTATCACAGAGTTGTTGAAAGACACTGGTATCAAGACTAAGATTGTGAAAGAGTATCTCCCTGTCATCAATCAGTTGGTCAACAAATACCTACAGGTTCTAGACTTCTTTGTGTCGTTCAATTTAGATGAACAGTTCAAGGAGACCATACGGTCACGACATCGTGATGCGTTCTCGTACGACTCATTCTCTGAAGGCGAGAAACAACGTATTGACCTCGCGTTATTGTTTACGTGGAGACAGGTTGCGAAGATGAAGAACTCTGTGGCGACCAACCTACTGATACTTGATGAGACGTTTGACTCTTCTCTGGACGTAGAGGGTATTGACAATCTTACTAGTATCCTAGATACATTGGACGGTGATACTAATACATATGTAATCTCTCACAAAGGAGAGTTGCTTGACGGTAAGTTCGAAGATAAAATCGAGTTTGTCAAGAAGGGCAACTTCAGTTCATTAAATGAGTGAACAAATCGATTATTACGTAAAGAACCATGACGCGTTTCTTTCTCCGCGAGTCGCAGACGCGGCATCTCGATATTGTGATCATTTACTGAACTCTACAGATCATGTGTGGACAACTAACTTTGCATGGGCCAAAGACAAACCTAAACACTTTATGAATCCCATGTCAGAACGTTATGAAAACCTTTGTCTAGTACATAAGATATGGGAGAGTAATCCAGAGTTGTGGCAGAACATCGTGAATGATATACAAAAGATATATCCTCATTGGATTCCTGAAACCCGAGAGGCTATGCAATTCTTTGTCTGGACTGGTGGGTCTAGGATTGAATGGCATAGTGATTTCAAACACGGCGATCCTCATGATGCACGAATCCGTTCCGGAGCGATAACCATCTACCTTAATCGTCACTGGGATATAGAGTGGGGTGGGGACTTTCTGTACAAGAACGAAAAACAAGAAGTACAGAGAGTAACCCCCAGTTACAACAGAGCAGTCGCAATACGAAACGTATCACATAGGTCTACAGAGATACAGACCAAACGTTTTAGGAAATGTATTCAAATATTTTTAAAAGACATTGAAGTACCGCTTGACAACAACGCAGACTTTTGTTAAACTATGTTTAAATTAATCGAGGAATATTGTTATGGAACTATCTGATCGCGCCTCACAGGTTCTACGGAACTTCGCGGGTATCAACGGAAACATCTACTTCAACGAGGGTAACGTAGTACGTACTGTCTCGGAGTCGAGAACTGTACTTGCAAAGGCAACCCTAGATGTGGACTTTCCTACATCGTTTGGTATCTATGACCTGCGTGAGTTTTTGAGTGTAATGGGATTGGTAGACAGTCCTAACTTAAACTTTGATCAATCAAGTGTGGCGATTTCAGATTCGAGTGGTCGTTCTAAGATCAAGTACTTCTATTCTTCACCAGATACTTTGACTACCGCAAAGGGTGACTTGGTACTGCCTTCAGAAGATGCGTGGTTTACTCTGGATGCACAGACTCTAAATCGTGTAAAGAGTGCGGCAGGTGCACTTGGACACAGCGAAGTTAATGTTCATATAGATAATGGTCTGATGACGTTAACTGTGAAAGACAATGATGATGACACCTCACATGCGTTCAGTATTGTGGTTGAAGGTGAGTCTCAATGTAATGATCTGAATGTTGTTTTCAACATCAACAATATCAGACTATTGGAAGATGGTGACTATCGTGTGGCGTTGTCTTCTAAGTTCATTTCACATTTTGTGAATACAGATTCCAATATGGAATATTGGGTAGCGCTACAAAAATCAAGTCAATTTAATTAAGAGGAAAATCTTGTGGATAATGATGTAATGGATCTAGTCAATCGTGTGACACGCAGTACTGTCGCGGTTGTAGATACTGTCGCCGGTCGCGGTGGCTTTAGAGGCGAAGAGTTATCAACTATTGGTCAACTTCGAGATCAGTGTATCTCATTGATCCAAAAGGTTGAGGCACTTCAAGGTGAAGGCGAAACCCCAACCCCAACGGAGGAATGATCATGGGCGAACAAATCTTAGTGGGTACGATTTTTACTATTGCTTTAGTGGCTTTTGGTATCATGTACGTTATTAATACTGAACGAACTTTGCGAAGGAATAACCCTAATAGTAAGAGAGTTGAACCAGCGAAAGAAGAGTCTCCAGTTGTTGACGTTGATGCATTAAAACAGATGTCCAACGCAGAACTGTTCAAGATGGGATCTGAAAAAGGTCTCCCTGTGTACAAATCTTGGTCTAAGGGCAAATTGGTGGATGCACTAGCAAACCATCACTAAGAGATGGGGAACTTCGGTTCCCTTTTTTCTTGACTATTTGTTTCATATACTGTACAATGTACATTGTAGTATACATTATTATTTATTTTATTATGGAAATTGACTATGACAGATACCTTTCTCTGGTGTGAGAAGTACCGCCCTCAAACTATCAACGACTGCATTCTACCTGCCAACCTAAAGAAAACATTCAAAGAGATTCTAGAAACCGGTGAACTACCAAACATGTTGTTCACGGGTACTGCGGGTCTAGGTAAGACTACGGTCGCACGTGCATTGTGTAATGTACTCGATCTGGACTATATCTTAATCAACGGTTCAGAAGATGGTAACATCGATACCCTACGTGATAAGATTCGACGTTTTGCGTCATCTGTATCCTTGATGGGTGGTTACAAGGTTGTTATCCTAGATGAGGCAGATTACCTCAACCCACGTTCTACTCAACCCGCACTGCGTGGATTTATCGAAGAGTTCTCAGACAACTGTCGATTCATCATGACATGCAACTTCAAAAACCGTATCATCGAACCTCTCCACTCTCGTTGTGGTGTGTATGAGTTCAATACCAACAAGAAGTCTATGGCACCTCTGTGTGGCGACTTCATGAAACGTGTGACGGAAATCCTCAAGACCGAGAAGGTCGAGTTGGAGAACGAACAAGAAGTCGCAGAACTGATCATGAAACACGCACCCGACTGGAGACGTATACTCAATGAGTTACAACGTGCATCTATCGGTGGTACTCTGAGTATTGGTAACCTGAACAAGACCGATGCATCCTACGAGGTTCTGTACAAGTCCCTGAAGGAGAAGAACTTCAAGGTCATGCGTCAGTGGGTCACCAATAACATTGACGTAGATTCATCTGTTATCTTCCGCACTATATACGATCAGATGTTCGAAAACATCGATCAACAATCTATCCCTCAGTTAGTATTGATCCTTGCGGACTACCAATACAAGGATGCGTTTGTTGCTGATCATGAATTGAATATGGTCGCCTGTCTCACTGAAGTCATGGCGAATGTGGAGTTAAAATGAAAATAATTGTTGCGGGGTACGGCCCTGTAGGTAAGGCAACTGCGTCTGCGTTGAGGAATCATCCTGACGTAGAGTTGTTTATCGATGACCCTTTTCTAGGACACAATTACAATCCTGACGGACTAACACCACCGGATGGCGTTATCATCTGTGTGGCCACACCTATGGATCCTCTGACCGGAAAGTGCGTTACAGATAATGTCAGAGATGTCATGGAAAAGTACGAAGGTTCTAAGATCATGATCAAGTCTACCACCGATCCTGTGTGGTTGAGACAGAACTGTGGCCCTGATGTGACATTCTGTCCCGAGTTTCTAAAAGGTACTACCGGTGCAGATCCTACTGAAGAGTTCTTAGAAAGTGAGTTTGCAATCTATGGCGGTGGTCACATGCGATTCTGGCATGAACTATTCAAACCTGTTCTATGGCGACTGAAGACAGTGAAGTTTGTGTCGCTCGAACAGGCTGCATTTGCAAAGTATGTGTTGAACTGTTTCCTCGCAACCAAGGTCACGTTCTTTAATCAGATTCACCATCTCTATAACATGGCAGGGTTCCATGACTTTGATATCATGATCGATGCCGTGTGTACTGATCCTAGGGTAGGAGAGAGTCACACACAGGTGCCTGGCCCTGACGGTGAGTTTGGTTATGGTGGTCATTGTTTCCCCAAGGATATGAGTGCGCTAAATGAGATGGGTAAAGCTTGTTATGCGAACACAGATCTGTTACAATACATTATAGACTTAAACACTGATATACGTGATTACGGGTATCCTTATGAGTAACAAACCTTTTGACTACATTACTGCGATCAATTACAGCAAGAAAGACCTGATCGTTAGTAAAGAAACTGAGGCAGAATATCTGCCTTACATAACCAATGGCACTTTGTCATACTTCGCAGATACTGTTCAGGCAGCCAATGTCATGAATCAGTATTCAATTCTCGACAATAAGCTTCAATTCGACTTTTTACTAAATATAATTAGAAAAAGAAAACGGTTCTCCAAATGGAACAAACCGTCTGAAATTGAAGACTTGGATGCGGTAAAGGAATATTATGGATATAGCAATGCTAAAGCAAAGTCCATCTTGGATCTATTATCACCTCCTCAACTAAAAGAGATAAAAGCGAGGATATATAAAGGTGGAAGAAACTAAGCCATGGACACCGGACGACATGTTAGAGATCGTCCTAAATGAACCAGATGATTTTTTGAAGGTACGCGAGACACTCACCCGCATAGGCGTAGCGAGTCGACGTGAAAAGAAGTTGTACCAGTCTTGTCATATTCTACACAAACAGGGTCGGTACTTCATAGTACACTTCAAAGAGTTATTTTTACTTGACGGTAAGAAATCTAATCTAGAGTTGTCAGATCTCCAAAGACGTAATAGTATCACAACGTTATTGGCAGATTGGGGATTAGTTCAGATCGTTGACCCTAACCAAGCCGCAGACTGTGCACCACTCCGACAAATCAAGATCATTGGTTTCAAGGAAAAAGACGAATGGAGTTTGTGTCCCAAATATAATATTGGTACTAGATGAGTCAAACCCTTCCCACTAGGGAACAGATAACAAATCGTACACCGACATTTGGTTGGTTTGCAGATGCAGATCTCTGGAACTGGGATAGTGCGTTGAGGTTTCTTGACACACATCCCACAGAGATTATTGATCATCACAAAGATAAGATGCGGTTTTTCTTGAAGAACTCTCACAAGAGACCATCTTCTCCAACGTTTTCAAAAGAAACTGTGAAGAGGATGGAAGAGATGTTCTACAAGAACCCGATCACAAATATCTGTTTCTTTGGGTTCGGTAGAGACTGTGACAGTTATCCTTGGCACAAAGACAAGATGGATGTGTTCCTTGTTCAAGTGTTAGGGGAGATAAAGATTCGTGTAGAGAATACGAATTATGAAGATGAACCTCGATCATTTGTGCCAGGCGATTGTGTCTGGATACCTAGAGGAACTCATCACCAGATCATCACTGAGAACTCAAGGGTCACGTTCTCGTTTGGTGTTGAACAACAACCCGACCCATCAACTTATGTTAAGGATATATTATGAGAACAGATGTACCAAGTGTTTCCCTTATGACCCGTGTTCCAGACTCAACAGCAGTCTGTCCTATCAACGGAGTAAGTCACAAGTGGGAGAACGTCACAACAGAGTCATTATTTAAAGGCAAGAAAACAGTTCTTTTCTCTCTGCCTGGCGCATTTACTCCAACGTGTTCGACCTATCAATTGCCTGGCTTTGAGGAGTTGTATCCCCAATTCCGAGCTGCGGGTGTTGATGAAATCTACTGTATGTCAGTAAACGATTCATTCGTGATGAACGCATGGGCAAAGGATCAGGGTCTAGAAAACGTTAAGGTTCTACCTGACGGATCTGCACAGTTCACTCGCCAAATGGGAATGCTCGTAAATAAAGACAATATCGGATTCGGTCAAAGATCGTGGCGATATGCAGTACTGATAAATGATATGGAAGTTGTCCAGTCATGGGTAGAACCCGGCTATCAGGATAATGCAAGCGACGATCCCTATGGAGAAACCGATCCTAAAAACATATTGGATACTATGGTACCGTGGTAATACTGTAAAAAAAATGTAACATTACTTGCTTTTACAGTAAAAATATGTTATAAATACACTCGTGATGCGGAATGGTTCCGGTCACACTAACAACACCTCGCTTTAATAAAAGGAGAAACCGTTATGGTAACTAAAGCATTTACTTTCCCACGTTCGCACTTTATTGGATTTGACCACGTATGGTCGGAAATAGAGAAACTTTCAGATGTAGCCAATGGCTCAAATGGAAAACTCTATCCTCCGCACAATGTCGTTCGTCATTCTGAAGATGAGTTTAGTGTTGAACTCGCTTTGGCGGGATATAAAAAAGAAGATCTGACCGTAGAAGTACGCGAAGGGATTCTTTTTGTTGTAGCCCAAGGTCGTGAGACCGTCGATGAAAGCGATAATAATCGTGAGTATATCCACAAGGGAATATCAACGAAGAAGTTCCAAAGAACCTTTAGATTGTCAGAACATGTTGTTGTAGATGGAGCTGACTTTTTGGATGGACTACTAGTCATTAAACTGAAAGTAGAACTTCCGGAAGAGAAGCGTCCCCGTAACATCCAAATAGGATAACTCGGAGGAGTATCATGAGGAAAAGTCTAATCTTGGTTGGACTAACTTTCCTCTCTTCATTTGCGACTGCTAGCGACATTGAAGAACTGACAGTAACTGCAAGACGTTTGTCTTCGGATCTACTGCATGTTTCTCAACTTGAGTTACAAAGGGAGTTCGATCAAGAACTTCGTGAGTTACTCAGTGTCGTTCATAAGCCCATGCTGCCTGAAGTTGATTACAAAATCAATTTTGAGATAAAGCAGTTCTGGGTCGAAAAAACAGACGATCATGATGATGAGAAAAGTGAAAAGACCAGTAGCTAAGTAGTATGGAGAGAGGGCATAAAAACCCTCTCTTTTTTATTGTCTAGATATAACAAGTGAATTGAAAAGGTGATCTTATGAAATACGTTATTTTAGGAACTCCAGCTTGTGGGTATTGTAAACAGGCAAAACAACTCTGTACCGATAAACAACTCCATTATGAATATCTCTGTTTGACGCAGGTTGCCCCTGCGGAACAAGATCGTCTTATGGAAGTCGCGGGTCAAGAGTTTCGGACGGTTCCGCAGATCTTTACCGTAGAAGAAGACCAGTGGAATTATATTGGTGGTTATACTGAATTGAGGGAGTTGTTATGAAAGCAGGGAAATTGTGGGGACAAACAGAACTAGTCGCAGCAAACGGTGTACTAGAGTTCCATAGAATAGAGTTTAAGAAAGGTTTCAAGTGTTCGGAACATCTACACGAATATAAGTGGAATGGATTCTTCTGTGAGTCCGGCGAGATGATAGTACGCGTCTGGCAAGATGGAGACCAAGACGGTCTGGTCGATGAAACAGTTCTAAAGGCAGGTGAGTATACTCAGGTAAAGCCGGGTCAGATTCACCAGTTTGAAGGTACCAAAGATGGGGTTGCGTTCGAGTTGTATTGGGCAGAGTTCAACCATAATGATATCGTACGAAGAGTGTTAGGTTCTAAAGCATAATGCGAGGTATAGCACGCGGCATCATGAATGTCGACTTTGGTAATCCACTTGCAGTGAAGTACATGCAGGTGGCTTTAGAATCCTTTCAACGTGTGTCAGACATCTTTGAGGTGACGGTGGTACAATGTATCACCCCTGACACATTACTGAAAGGGGTCAACAACGATCTCTCTGATAGATCACCACAGGAACTTGCGGCGTTCCACTCTCACTATCGTGCAGCAAAACGCATGTCACGGGGTGAACGTATATGGATGTTGGAACATGATGCATACCTGAGACCAGAGTGTGAAGATACCTTTCGCATGATCATGTCTAAGTGGACATCCAAAGACTCTTCTCTACAATTGGGTATGGCAAACGAGTTCTGGACTACTACACCTAAGATCGCGGACATGTACTGTAAGGAGTTTGAAAAAGGATACACACGTGGCCCGATGCAGTTGTTGCATGTTGTGACCGATAAGTATTGTCGTTCTAAAAACAATACCCACCCCAACACTTACTGGCCTGCAAACCGATTCAAGAATCCTGAGTACTGTAATAAGACAGGACTGAACGTTGACGTGAGTTCTGCATATACTAAACCACTCAAAATATGGGATTCTCCGATCATTCAGATCATTGATGAGTCCTATGGTGGTACCGTTACCGATACAGGTAAACGCAAATACGATAGAGAAGTTCACCCAGATTATTCTTGGATAACGCTTGACAAGTAGGGCGGTATTTGATATACTGCGTACATGAAATATTATACCAATGTGACCCGTTACGGGAACAATATACTACTCCGCGGCATCGAGGATGGTCAACGCATCTCCGATCGCATCCCCTTTAACCCTACTCTTTACATCGAGTCTCCCAAGGCTACCGGTAAGTATCGTTCTCTCTACGGAAAGAAGGTCGAACCGGTAGAGATGGGATCGATGAAAGAGGCGAAAGAGTTTGTTGCTCAATATAAAGACATACCGAACTTCACGGTACACGGCAACACCAACTACGTTTCGCAGTTCATCTCCAATCGATATCCAAATGATCTTAAATGGGACACGTCCAAGATCAACATCTGTTATATCGATATCGAGGTTGCGTCCGATAAAGGTTTCCCCAACCCCGAGGATGCAGAACACCCCGTCACTGCTATCTGTGTCAAGAACAATCAGTCCGATCAACGTATGGTCTGGGGTCTTGGTGATTATGATGCACGTGAGAATACCTCTTACTTCAAGTGTACGGATGAGAGTGCTCTTCTTGGTTCGTTCCTAGGTTGGTGGGAAGGTAACTATCCAGACATCGTGACAGGTTGGAACAGTGAGTTGTTCGACATACCATACCTTGTTAACCGAATTACTGGTCTACTTGGGTGGGATAATGCTAAACGTCTCTCTCCGTGGAAACTGGCGCGTTCTAGGACGGTTATGACCCTAGGTGGACGTGAACAACAGGCATATGCGATTGAAGGTATCTCCCAACTGGATTACCTCAATCTATTCAAGAAGTTTACCCTTAACACCTATGGTCAACAAGAGTCCTACAAACTGGACAACATTGCCAACGTGGTACTAGGTGAACGCAAACTGTCTTATGAGGAACACGGTTCTCTCAACGCACTGTACAAGAATGACTACCAGAAGTTCATTGACTACAACATCAAAGATGTGGAGTTGGTCGAACGACTGGAGGAGAAGATTGGTATTATCTCTCTGGTGTTGACTATGTCCTATGGTGCAAAGACTAACTATGGTGATGCACTGGGTACTACCGCAATCTGGGATACAATCATCTACAATGAACTTCTACAGGACAACGTGGTAATTCCACCCCGTCCCCCGATCGATTATGATGCGGGTAAAATCATTGGTGGTTACGTGAAAGATCCGCATGTTGGTGGTCATGACTGGGTGGTGTCGTTTGACTTGAACTCTCTGTATCCCAACATCATTGTACAGTACAACATGTCTCCCGAGACTCTACTGTCCCCTAGGTTCGAAGAGGGTGCACTCGCTGCGAATGGTGTACGGTACACTCATGACAAACTCGGTGTGATTCCCAAGGTCATTAAAAAGTTCTACAACAATCGCGTTAGTATCAAACAAGAGATGTTGAAGAAGAAACAAGAATACGAGGACAACCCTACCAAGAAACTGGAGAACGCGATCGCAAATCTTGACAACCAACAGATGGGTATCAAGATCCTTATGAACTCACTCTATGGTGCACTTGCGAACAAATGGTTCAGATACTTCGACCACCGTATCGCAGAGGGTGTGACTCTGTCTGGTCAACGTGCGATCAAACTCGCAGAGAAGGCAGTCAACGATGAGATGAACAATCTTCTGGAGACTGACGAAGACTACGTGATCGCGATTGATACTGACTCTGTCTACATTGGTATGGACAAACTGGTCAAGAAGTTCAACCCCAAGGATCCAGTGAAGTTTCTCGACAAGATCTGTTCAGAACATTTTGAAAAGATTATTGCAGATGCCTATGCAGGTCTCGCAACCGAAACCAGTGCCTACGAGAATCGTATGGAGATGGGTCGTGAGGTTATTGCTGACCGTGGTATCTGGATGGCGAAGAAACGTTACATCCTGAACGTCCACAACAACGAGGGTGTCCAGTACGCAGAACCCAAACTCAAGATGATGGGTATCGAGGCAATCAAGTCGTCGACTCCGTCTGTGTGTCGTGATGAGATGAAGAGGATGTTTAGTCTCATGGTCACCGGTGATGAGGGTGCAACACAGAAACGTATCGCAGATTTCCGTCGAACCTTCTCTAAGTTTGATCCAGAGGACGTTGCATTCCCTCGTGGGATATCTAATCTGACCAAGTGGCAAGACAAGGATACGACCTACAAGAAGGGTACACCTATCCATGTGCGGGGTGCGTTACTGTACAACAAGGCGTTACAGAAGGGTGACCTGACGGAAAAGTACGAACACATTCAGGATGGCGAGAAGATCAAGTTCATCTATCTGAAAGTTCCGAACCAGATAAAAGAAAATGTAATCTCGTTCCCGATGGGTCTACCCAAGGAACTAAACTTGCATTCCAAGATAGATTATGGTATAATGTTTGACAAGACATTCCTAGATCCCCTCACGCCTATCCTAGATGCGTTGGGGTGGACTGCGGAAGAACGAGTGAACCTTGAGGACTTTATGATATGAATCTAGACCACTTAATTTGGCCTACTGACGGGTGGGGTTACATGCCACCCACAGACCAAATCATGGAGGCATTTCAAACCGCACAACGAGACTTCAAACCCAAACGGGTATTGGAGATTGGTTTCCTGTGGGGACATTCTACGACCTACCAACTGGAGACGTACACCGATGCGGATCTGGTTTGTATTGGCCCTATCGAAGAAAACCTAGGTAAAGAAGTACCCGATCCCAAACTTCGTTACGAACAGATTGACAAGATGAACAAGGTGTATGGCAATCGGTTTACTCATATCAAAGGTAAGACTCAGTACGTGCAGAATGATATGTTAGAAAACTTTACGAATTGGTTTGACTTTGCTCTCATAGACGGGTATCATAAGCCTTGGGCAGTGGAGTTCGACTCTACTATGTGTCAAGACCTAGGTATCAAAGCATGTCTGATTGATAACTGGGATCAGAAACCCGTACGTCATACCGTACTGAAACACACTGATTACAAACCGATACAGGTATTTCCCTACGATCAAGAATGGAAGGGTCAAATGTATAAGAATGAAATTGCGTTATGTACTCTCTAACTTTATTCCGCAATCGTTATGATAACAAAACGAACAAGACTATGTCGTTTGAGACGTGGGATGAGTTCGTGTCTCTGTTGTATATGTTATCAGACAAACCGGATACGAAGGCGACTGCGCCATTGATCAGCCCTGCCAAGTACACGGTTGATACTACACGTAGTAATAAGAACGTGGAGTGTTGGACTGGGTGGGCGGCAGTAGACGTAGATGATATAGATATCCCCGCAGGTAAGTTGAAAGACAGATTGGTCGAGGACTATGGACACTGGGACTTTGTCTGTTATAGTACTGCGAGTTCTCGTGAGGATAAACCCAAGTTCCGACTGGTATTTAATCTGGGCGAAGAAGTAGAGTCGGATCAACTCAAGGCGTTCTGGTGGGCACTCAACACCGAACTTAATGAGATAGGTGATAAACAGACCAAGGATCTGAGTCGTATGTATTACGTCCCCGCTAAGTATGAGGACGCATACAACTTCATATGGCGCAACGAGGGTCGACCTGTGGATGCGGACTATCTCATAGGTAAACACCCATACAAAGAAAAGGAAGGTAAAAACTTCCTAGATAGACTACCAGATGAGTTACAGAAGGCAGTGGTTGCACACCGGAAGAACTCAATGAACAACACAGAGTTTACATGGACAAGTTATCATGATTGTCCTTTTTTTCCGAAAACACTGGCGAGAGATTACCAGTATATTTCAGAAACAGGTTGGTATCACAAGATGTATCAAATTATGGTCGCGACTGCCGGTACAGCGATCACTCGTGGATACCCAATCACCGCACGTGAGATCGCGGATTTATGTCGACAGCTTGACATTGACACCGGAAATTGGTATACTAATCGTCCACTTGAAGTAGAAGCGGATAGAGCAGTAGAATATGCATATCGTAATAACTAGGAGACAATTATGTCTGAAGAAGTAGTAGACGCTGAAGTCGTCGAAGAAGTAGTAAAAGATGATGATCTGCCCGAGAGACAAGATCTCAAGGTTGCGGTCATTGGTAATGGAAATGCATTGTGTCGTGCCACAGCGAGTGCGTTCAATGTACCAAAAGGCGTCGAGGTCACTACTCACAGTGAAGACGATATCGATGCTGTAATCAAAAACAAACCGAACGTTGTGTTCTGGTGTAGTGATATTGCTATCAAGAAGAATGATACTCTTGATGATGGCGACTTCATTAATGCCATTCAGAAATTGATCCGTATCTCAGGTTCGGGTATCTGTATCCGATCCACGATCAACATCGAGACATACGAACGTCTTTTGATGGCACTGACACGTCAAGTGTTCGACAACAAGATCGTTTACATGCCTGATCTGTCCGACTCTGAGAATGTCCAAGACATCATCAACGCGCCTCTACAGATCGTGGGTGGTAATGGTAAGGGTCTGGAACAACATATGGGTGTACTGCGTGAGATGTCGTGGTTCAATGCCGGACGGGTACAGACTGGTAGTATTGCTGAGGTTGTATATGTCCGTCTGGGTGTATCTGGTTACCGCATGGTACGTCAGAAATACTTCGATGAACTGCATGAAGCGATCATGGACATGAAGAATGCCAACCCGATGGTTGTCAATCGAATGGTTCAGTCGGCACTGGGTGAAGGTGTTACTCCCAACTTCGTGACAGAGTCTGAAAGGTATGATGCTCGCATCTTTGCAGGTGCAACTGATACACTAACGCTTGTTGAAAACTGTTTATCATAAGAGGAACTTTATATTATGTCATTGATGGCAAAACTCAAAAAGAACTCCAAAGTGTCGGGTACTGCGGTACTCGATAAATCAGAGTTCTTCCAAGAAAAAGAACTGACGCGAATTGATGTACCAATGATGAATGTCGCACTGTCTGGAAGATTAGATGGTGGACTCGCGTCAGGTCTTACTGTACTTGCAGGGCCAAGTAAACACTTCAAGACATCGTTTGCCTTGAAGATGGCGTCTGCTTATCTCGACTCAGATCCAGAAGCAATGATGTTGTTTTATGACTCTGAGTTTGGTTCACCGCAATCTTACTTCGAGAACTTTGGTATCGATACTAGTCGTGTACTTCATACGCCTATCACCAATGTCGAAGAACTGAAGTTTGATCTGATCAACCAACTAGAAGAGATCGGTAAGGACGATAAGGTGATCATTGTGATTGACTCTATCGGTAACCTTGCGTCTAAGAAAGAACTGGAAGATGCGATCAACGAGAAGTCTGTTGCAGATATGTCCCGTGCGAAAGCACTCAAAGGTTTGTTCCGTATGTCAACACCCTACTTGACTATGAGAAACATTCCGTTACTTGCTATCAATCACACTTATAAAGAGATTGGTTTGTTTCCAAAAGATATCGTAGGTGGTGGTACTGGTATCTATTATTCTGCCGACAATATCTGGATCATTGGTCGCCGTCAGAACAAGAAGGGTACGGAGGTCACTGGATATGACTTTATCATCAATGTGGAAAAGTCTAGGTTTGTTAAAGAGAAGTCGAAGATTCCTATCTCAGTTTCTTGGGATGGTGGCATTGAGCGTTACAGCGGTCTGTTGGATATTGCTCTTGCTGGGGGGTATGTTACTAAACCTAGTAATGGTTGGTATCAATTGGTCAATCGTGCAACTGGAGAAGTTATAGGCACTAAGGTACGAGAGAAAGATACTCTGTCACCTGAGTTCTGGACTGAAATGCTTGCAGATGAAACCTTCATCGACTTTGTGAATCAGATGTACTCTATTGTGGGTGCATCTAATCTTTCCCTTGACCTTGAGGAGGAGTTTTGATTTCAAAACTATCTGAACATAAAGACTATGAATTGACCCCTTCCGAGGGGTCTGACAATGATCAGGCGTGGGATGTTCGCATCCTACGTGGTGATTTTGCTGAGACTGTAGTTCGTTTTGGTAACATTAAGTTTAATGATGATGAAGGTTGCTTAAACTTCAATTATGTGGTACAATACTCACCAGATGAGACGTTAACAGAAGAGCGTGAAGATCTTATCGAGTACGTGGGCCAGATACTTGAATCTGTGTTAGAAAATGCAATCAGCGAAGGAACTTTACTAGACAATGAAAGAACATCTAATACTGAATAATTTATTGACGAACGATTCTTACATGCGTAAGGTCGTTCCGTTCCTTAAAAAACCATACTTCGAAGGCGTACCCAAACTCATCTTTGGTGAGATTATTGCGTATGTTTCCAAGTACAACAAACTCCCATCTCGTGATGCATTGACTCTTCAGATTGAGGAGTCGGACAATATCAACGAATCCAATTACAACGAAACTGTTGATCTGATTCCAGCTCTTTTTGAAAAGAAAGATAATGATTCTCAGTGGTTGTTGGACACTACCGAGAAGTGGTGTCAGGATCGTGCCGTATTCCTTGCGATCATGGAGTCTATCTCTATAATAGATGGGAAACATCAAACACTAACTAAGAACTCGTTACCTGACATTCTCCAGAAAGCACTGGGTGTGTCATTTGATACGAGTGTAGGACACGATTATGTCGACAATGCAGAAGAACGATTCGACTTCTACCACAAACAAGAGGAACGTATTCCGTTCGATCTTGAGTACTTTAACAACATCACCAAGGGTGGGTTACCCAACAAGACTCTCAACATCGCTCTTGCTGGTACTGGCGTCGGTAAGTCTCTCTTCATGTGTCACGTCGCCGCCGGTGCCTTGTCACAAGGTAGAAACGTCCTTTATATTACAATGGAAATGTCAGAAGAGCGTATCGCTGAACGGATTGATGCAAACCTTCTCAACACCCCAATCGACCAAATCCAAAATCTGTCTAAGACCATGTTCAAAGACCGAGTATCTGATATCGGAAAACGAACCAACGGAAAACTGATCGTCAAGGAATATCCTACCGGTCAAGCCCACGCGAGTCACTTCCGTGCGTTACTTGAGGAATTGAGTCTAAAGAAGAAGTTTGTTCCTGAAATCATCTTCATAGATTACCTAAATATATGTGCATCTTCTCGAATGAAAGCGATGGGTGGTTCTATTAACTCATACACATATATCAAGGCAATCGCAGAAGAGTTACGTGGTCTTGCAGTAGAGTTCAACGTGCCGATCGTGTCTGCGACTCAGACTACTCGATCTGGTTTCGCAAACTCAGATCCCGGCCTTGAGGACACCTCAGAGTCGTTTGGTCTACCTGCTACCGCAGACTTGATGTTCGCCTTAGTCTCTAATGAAGAACTAGAACAGATGGGACAGATCATGGTGAAACAGTTGAAGAATCGATACAACGATCCCAACCGTGACAAACGATTTGTGGTTGGTATTGATCGATCTAAGATGAGACTATTTGATGTTGATAACTCTGAGCAGACGCTCTCTCCGGAGATTATTTCGACCCCGACTATCGGTGATACGGAACAAGGAGAGAAACTAAAACGGATTAATTTCTCGTAAGGAGTAGTCACATGGACATGTATATACACACACTTCTGGCAACAGGATGTATGTTTGGATCGTTTATCGCAGGTAAATACTTTGGTAGACGTGAGGGTTTTAGGGATATGATCAGCGTATTGTTGGGTGTTTTTAATGCCGATTCTCTAGAAATAACAGAAGAGGGTGACTTCTTCGTAACTACTGAAGGTAATACTTCAAAGGTAAATTAGTGAAACCCCGTAACTTTTATGTTGAAGATAACTTCATAACACCGGAAGAGTGTGCAACCTTGATTGGATTGTACAAGAGTGCTCCCGAGGTTATCTCTAAACAAAACTTTAGTTACGTACCTATTGGTGATCCGGATGTAGAACATATGCCAATGAAACATGAGTTGGTAGAGGATATATGGTTACGCCAGAGTATCCTCGCTAACCAACTTGCGGGTGCAATCATGCAGTGGTGTCAGGTCTACAAATGGAGTGAGGGGTCTAGGATGGGGTTGCATAATGATGTTGCAAGTAAACACACTATGTACACCTCAGTCCTTTATCTGAATGACGGATTTGAAGGAGGAGAGACTCAACTACAGGATGGTACTACCATCGTTCCAAAACAGGGTAGAATCTTCTTCTATGATGGTATTGAATACCACCACAAGGTCAAAACTCTAACCAAAGGCACACGTTGGACTTGTGCTAGTTGGTACAAAAAAAAGTGAAATAAACGCTTGCCAACGTTCTGAAAACATGTTATACTACCCCTTTATTATTTGAATTAGGAATTATTATGAGCAATGTAAGTTACGATCTCCGTGATGACCATGATGTAGATTCTATCTACGCACCCGTCCAAACTCCTCTTTTCGAGACAGATCTCGAATACAAGTTCAACGAAGACGAACTGATTACACAGTTCAAAGACTACGTCGACTCCACGTATAGTCAACACTATGCGTCAGACAAGTATCAAGCAACCGACATCATCATTGATGCGGGACTGGGTACAGGTTTCTGTCTTGGTAACGTAATCAAGTACGCAAAACGTTATGGAAACAAAGGTGGTAATGATGATCACCGTAAAGATCTCATGAAGGTGCTTCACTATGCACTGATCCAACTCCACATCCATGACGAAAAGGTAAAACTTGAAAGTCAATAAGGATGCATTGAACTTCGCGGTGGGTGACACTATTGTCGCCCTACCCATCAACATCTGTCTAAACTTCGTCCTGTTGACCATCTTCATGGGTCTAGGATGGGGGCCAGGCACGATTTCCATAGTGATGACCATCATGTTTTTCTTCCTAGGTATATTGAGAAAATACCTTGTCAGAACCTTTTATGACCATTATTCATAAAACGAATGTTCGTTATAACAAAATAGTCTAAAGAAAAGCTTGACGGCACCCCCGATTCATGAGATAATACTCCTGTATTTTAATGATGAGAGAGAGAAAAGTTATGGCGTATGTAAGTCAAGAAGACAAAAAGAAGTTAGCCCCTGCGATCAAAGCAGTCCTCAAGAAGTACAAGATGAAAGGTACTATTGCCATTCGTCACCACAGTACTTTAGTTGTGAACATTAAGAGTGGTGCGTTAGATGTGATCGGTGCTTTGCCTGTCAGTGAGTATGGCCCTCGTGAGTATGTTCAAGTCAACCCTTACTGGATCAGTGAGAACTATGACTGTCCTACTGTTGTTGCGTTCCTGACTGAACTGAAAGCTGCGATGGAAGGCCCTGACTTCTTCTGTGAAGACGACAGCCAGACTGACTACTTCCACAGAAGTCACTACACTGACATCAACATTGGTAAGTACCACACTCCTTACGTGTTGGAGGCATAACATGAGTTTCAACACTAACCCTGCTAATGCAGTCACCTACATCACGGATCCTTCAGCGTCATTCCTGAAGGTTCCTGTCCGTGTTATTGAAAACCTGAATGTTCCGGTTCATAAAATCTCTGAGAACTCGTTCTTCAATGACGACTTCTTCTGGTTGGAGATAGAGAATGATTCTATGGTGTACTATGATGCTCTTGACGCGAAGTGTTTGCAAGATCCTATCACGTACATGCAGACACTCCCTGAGTTGGGTCACTTCAGACTTTATCCCCGTTTTACACCAAAGGCGTATGTTGCATGATTGATGTTTTTATCGAGGGTGGTCGTAACCGTCGTGTTGTTGAGATTTACATGTTCAACTTGATCAACGCACTGGGTATGGGAAGACTACGCAAACCTACCATTGAGGTTTCGTTTGAACGTGGTCTGGATGCTCTTGGTTACTGCACTGGAGAACGTACGGAGGCATCCATCGAGATCGCCATTCGTTGTCCAATCGACGGTTCCAAGATATCGTTCCTTGACCAGATGCGTACCCTCGCGCATGAGATGGTTCACGCTCGTCAATATATTCGAGGTCAGTTAGGTTCTGACGGTGGAGATTTTGAGTGGAAAGGCAAGAGGGCCAAGAACTATAAATATGAAAATCAACCGTGGGAGAAAGAGGCGTACGGTTTGGAGAGTGCGCTCTTTATGACTTGTTTCCCCTTTTCAGCGGAGTTCAAAAACTAATGTTAGAAATCTTATCGCATTTAATCGCTACCGTGGTTCTGTATAGTTCGTTGATTGTCGTGGTAGTAGCTGGAGTTCGAATACTTTATCTGATGGAAGTCCAGAAAGACAACCAACGTGAGTACAACAAATCCAAAGCCCGAGAGGAATCCGAATGAGACTATGTGTCCTGACTGCAACCCCAAATGATATGTGTGTGTCTTTGTTAGAAGAAAACTGGCCACCGGAGGAAATGGAGTATCGCATCACGCAACTCGCTGATGAACAGTTCTCTGATTTTCAACAGTTGTTTTTCTATGACTCAGAGAATAACCCTGCATTGGATCTTATTCAAGATGGAAAGATCCTTCACCAAATTAGATATGAGTATGAAGCATGAATGGATTTCGTAAGTTACAAGAACGTTTGACCGAAGAAGGTTGGTTTGTGGGGTGGAATCTACCTTGCTGCCAATCTTGTGCGTGGATGGAAGTGCCGGATGAAGCAGATCTCGACAAGGTTCTGTTCAACCACTCTCAAGACTGTGAAGTGGAACAGGACTACTCGACATGCAATGCGTGTTTGGGTGAGGGTGAGATAGAGGATGAAGACGGTGAGTGGATTTATTGTGAGGAGTGTGAAGGCACCGGTGAGATCGTTGAGACGTGTCACAACTACTTAGAGTACGATTCTTCGGTCGGTGGGTTTCTGTGTCACACTCCGGAACAACAGAGTCAATCTACCTTCTGTTTCAATGGTGACAAGAAAGGTGTTAAGAACCTGAAGGCAATCTTACCCATCATCGAAGAGTGTGGGTGTACGATACATTGGAACGGTAAGGGTGGTCAACGTCCAACCATCGAGTGGTCACTATGATGGATCTCTTGAAAAAACTTCTGAAGGAAGTGAAAGATCTAAAAACTTTTCTGATCGCTGGTTGGAATGATTTCGAAACGTTTTCAGAGAAATGTTTTTACATTTTGATCTTGACATGTGGAGTGATTTCCCCTATAATAGTACTTCTATTCACCGGTGCAACGTTGCACAGTTTATTCACCAAAATGATGGAAATGGGATGAGATATTATTCATTAAACCACGACCAATACGGTCGTAAAATCAAACGTAAGAAACCCAAAGGAGTGGTGTGTGGCAAATACAAGGCAGCGGAGTTTAAACCGTTTGAATCATCAAAGACAGAGACGTATGCAGATCTTCGATTGGCAGAGTCAAAGCAGTACCCCTCACACGATTCCGGAACCTTCAACACCTCTAAAAAAGAAAGACCGCAATACACAGGAACGTTAGTGAAAGGTATCTCCACCATGCACAAGTCTAATGCTGTGCCTATCACTAACAAGGAACAAGCAACCGAAATATCGAGGATGAGTAGATGAGAGAAAAAATGTTAGCCGCCTTAAAGTTATATGCTGAGGGGCAAATCGAATTGCACAAAATGAACGTAGAGGTTTACTTAACTAACCCTGCGGGTATCGGAGAACATCCCGATGTCATGGAGTCAGTTCAAAAGGAACTTGGCCAGATTGCCGAGTGGGAAGATCAAATCTTTGTTTTGGAGAAACATTTCTAATGGAAGTAATGACCTACAGTAAAAAAGCGACACTCGAACGTCTTGAACGTCAACCGAGTGGTGAGAGTCTTGAACAACTGTGCGATCGTGTTAAGAACTGGCACTATGCTCGGAATCTCATTGAGGGTGCCACTGATAAAGACCAAGTGTGCAAACTCATTCAGGAGGTCGGTGAGTTGTCAGACAACGTATGTAAGAACCGTGACGTTGCGGATGACATTGGTGACATCATGGTGGTGTTGATTAATATTGCTGAACGTAATGGTCTATCGATGCGTCATTGTCTTCAGGTCGCATACAGTGACATACAAGACCGCAAAGGTAAGATGGTTGACGGTATTTTTATTAAGGAAGAACAATGACACCTAATGGAAAAGGCGATCCAAAGATACGTGCGTTGGGTCGATTCAAACCTGATCGAGACTGGTATCCCGAGGACTTTGATTGGTATCTAAAGTGGGTTGCCTCAATCTTGATTCTTTGTTCTCTCGCAATGCGTTCAGCGGGTATTGACTTCCGGATGTATGATTTGATGTTCGGTTTTGCAGGCATCATTTTGTGGTTATGGGTGTCTATTATTTGGAGAGATCGTGCGTTGATTATGTTGAATGCGATTTCTGGTTTTATGTTAATGGTAACAATATTGAGGGAGTGGTAAAATGAATATCGACTTGACCGCAGAACAGAAAGAAAAACTGACTCGCGAGATTTTGGTTGACGTGTTAGAAGAACTTGAAGTTGATGTAGAAACGCAGGGATGGGATGATGTTAAAGTGTCTCTGGAAACCTTGATTGCATATTTCTCAGTGCCTGGCACTTATAAGGACGGTAAGTATGACAGACCCATATAAATACCTGTGGCGTGAAGAGATTACGGAAGGTGGTGAGTATCCGAATCATACCTATATCACCAGAGGCACAACTCTGTATGGGTATATACGTCGAGGTACTACTGGTGTCATTTGGTTCAATACGCCAAAATCGACATGGTCTCCAACTAGACGTAAGTTTAGAAAGTTTAACAAGCAAGACATCGACGCGGTACTCGCGACACAGTAGTTAATTAAGCGTATTGTTAAGGACAAGAATAACATGTATGAGTACAACGTAGAAATAGTTAGGGTCGTCGATGGAGATACCGTTGATGTGAATATCGATCTGGGGTTTGGAGTCTGGTTACGTAAGGAGAGAGTTCGTCTCTATGGTATCGATACTCCGGAGAGTAGAACCCGAGATCCAATCGAGAAGAAGTTTGGTTTGTTTGCAAAAGAATACCTCAAAGCGTTATTGGGTAAGAAGTCTACCCTACAGACTCGAAAGGATGGTAAAGGAAAATATGGTCGTATCCTAGGCGAGTTTATCGTGTATGATGCAGAGACTGATTCCTATCGAAGTGTGAACACCATGATGATCGAGAAACATATCGCTGTGAAATACTTCGGTCAGTCCAAGGATGATATCGAGGGTGAACACCTTGAGAACCGCAAGTTGTTACAAGAGGTTGTTGGTGTTGAAAACGTTGCTGGTACGGAAATACCTACCGTATGAAGATACTGTTAGCACTCCTTGCTTGTTTATGGTGTGTTGATGCTAATGCAGAGTTCAGACACTTTAATGAGTGGACTGATAAAGAGAAAGGTCTATTCTTAGGGTACAATCTAGTATCCTACGTAGACTACTCTCAAACAACGACTGCCCTCTCGGATCCCTGTAATTGTTATTCTGAAGGGAATCCAATATTCGGTAAGAACCCCCACAGGGACACCCTTCTGGTCACAAACGTCCTAGTCAGTGGGTTATCATATTATACGATCGGTAATGGTATCCCCGACCATTTCAACTTTACCATGACCTCGGCAATTGCAGTTAGAACCTATATTGTCTATAAAAATGGTCAAACTGGCATCTCCTGGCAGGTTGCGTTTTAGATCAAAAAGTTATAAGAATCGAAGTTTTTATTCCAAATCGGTCTAAAAAAACTTCGATATTCTATTGACTTTGTTATGAAAACGTGAGATAATACTCCTGTATTCAATGATGAGAGAGACCTTTTTTATGACCAACGAACAATTCTTCAAGCTTCTTCAGAAACATGACTGGACATATATGATGTCCGACGACCACCGCTACTACACGAAAGGTAGTGATGAGTCTAGAGTTCTGCAAGCTGCGAGTCAAGAAGATGATCTGCGTAAAACAATGTTGCGTGATTACAGTGCCTTTGTTTGGCAGACTCGTGACAATCCTATCGCCCGCCCTCAACTGGAGGACTACATCAATGTATGATATCCTAGACTACTGTCGTGAAGAGATCCTCGGTCGTGAGGTTGAAGCAAACTGGGGTGCCATGCATCCTACTGTAGAGGGTAAAATCCTCTCAATCAACTACCCTCTCCAAGAGGTTTGTATCCGTTGGGTCGGAGACGATACCACCAAGACGTGGTGGAAGTTGAAAGACATCAAACCTGCGGGTCATCGTTCTGTGAACGGTAGTCCAATCGGGATTCATTTTGTGGAGAATGTGTAATGGGTTACCACGTTCATACCAAAGACCCGATCGGGTGTTTCACAGAGAAGTCTATAGGCAACTACTTTGAGTACTCTGAGAATCCAGATCCGATACATTTAAGTGAGGACTTTCCTCATGTGATCTGGGTCGGTTCTGTCGGTGATCAAGGTTACCGTTATGCCAATGTCAAGAAGACCGTTGCTTACATCTGTGTGGATGAGGATGAGTTCGGTCTGCCAGTTGTTGAGAAGTGGACTTTGAAAAAGAACGTGAGGTACTCATAATGGGTATCGTAATAGACGCCAGAGGTCGTGTAATGCGGTCTGACATGTTGCCCAATCTATATGAATGGTTGAGTCGACTTCAGATGTTTCGCACTGATATCGAAGACTGGGAGGTCTTATCGATGCAAGAGGCACGTGACCGGTTTCCCCATTTGGGTCGAAATTAGTGACAAATTACCGCTTTATTTTCAAAATAAAGTTCGCCACCAGTGGCCAGATATGAGATAATAGTACCCTATTGTGATGAGAGAGTAAGTTTATGAATGAAGTGTTTGAAGTGATCCCTGTTGATATTGCCACTGTTCGTCAGTTCCGTACCGGTTATGAGTTAGTCGAGTACGAAGTTGGTACTGATCCTGCTGAAGGATTCTGTATCCTAGGTTTCGATGAGATCGGAATGTTCTGTAAAAACCCTGCGTACGCTTGGGTTGGAATGACTGGAGGTGACAATGCCGGACTATAATTTCTTTAAACACCCCGACTACGATTCACCAGAGCACAAGTACAATACGTATCTGGTGAAGCACCGTGCGAGTCAAAACAAGGGTGGGGACTCTCGTTCTTACCGTGATTCTGAACGCAAAAAAACTTACGCTTCTGAAAACAGTTTCATGTCTGAGTGTAACATCCCCGAGTTCGACTCTATCGAAGAAGCGAACAAGTTTGCGAAACGTGTTTACAAAACAAAGAAGTGGTCGAAGTTGTGGCAAGACTCAGTCGAGAATGACGTGGGTCAGATCTTCAACGCGACTCCTAGAGTTGTTGGTATGAACACCCGTAACAAGACCCTGTCAGGTTTCACTAACGGTCGAACTATCACGTTGTGCACGATTACCGGTCTGAACAAGTATATCCTACTTCACGAGATGGCCCACTGCTTGGGTCATATGCACCACGGACGTTCGTTCCGTCAGTGTCTTCTTGAGTTGGTCGGTGCCTTCATGGGTGCCAAAGAAAAGAAGGTTCTCAAGAGAGAGTTTAAGAGACGTAAACTCGCCTGTGGTGAACCACGTCAACCCCTGACCTTCGAGAAGTGGGTTGCGTCGAAGGAACGCATGGAGAAGATGCGTGAACAACGCGACTTCTTCGAGGCGGGAAGGTCACTCTTAGGTAAGTAATACATACTTACTCAATTTATAAAGGAATCAAGTAATGTTTGACAAAGGTGAAATTGTTTCGGTCTGTACATTAACAGGCGAGTTTGTGGGTAAGTTCTTGGATGAGAGCGCGGCAGATTACACTATCGAGGATCCCCGTCTTCTCATGCCCGCACAACAACAAGGTCAGTACGCGTTCTTGCCTGCGGTCTGTATGAGTGGTGAGAAAGACCCCAAGGTTGTAAGGTTCAACAAATCAGCAGTACCTTTCGTGGTGAAGACCGCAAATGAGGTTGGTAAAGAGTATCGTCAGGTGGTATCTGGTTTGGTATTGCCATCCTGATTTTTATTCCAAAATGTTCTAAGAAAGTTGTTGCCTTTATTATGAAAACGTTGTATAATATATACATATTAAACACTGAGAGAAAGGAAGAAAATTATGAGTCATGAAATTGAAATGGTAAACGGTCAAGCGCAAATGGCATACGTTGGTGAGGTGCCTTGGCATGGTCTAGGTGAACGTGTTCCCGCAGATCTGTCTCCCCGTCAAATGATGGAGAAGGCAGGTTGTGACTGGGAAGTCAAAAAAGTTCCAACATACGCTGCTCCTGCTGATGACGATCTAATCGCCACCGGCACATCTGCGTTGATCCGTTCGACTGACAACAAAGTTCTTGCCCCGTCTGTGGGTGAGGGTTGGAATCCAGTCCAGAATCACGAAGCGTTCGAGTTCTTCAACGAGTACTGTCTTGCGGGTGACATGGAAATGCACACTGCGGGTTCTCTGAAGGGTGGTCAGATGGTTTGGGCACTTGCGAAGGTTAACGAGTCGTTCAATGTGTTGGGTGAAGATCAGGTAGATTCTTACCTTCTGTTCTCTAACCCTCACCAGTACGGTAAGTCAATCAACGTACGGTTCACTCCGATTCGTGTAGTGTGTAACAACACTTTGACTATGTCACTTAGTGCGAACGCAAAGAACGAAGTTGCACTCAACCACCGTCGTGCGTTTGATCCACAGTTAGTTAAAGATCAGTTGGGTATTGCCCACGAGAAGTTTGATCAGTATAAAGAAGCTGCACGATTCCTCGCTAAGAAGAAGACTAAGGCAGAAGATCTGATTCAGTACTTCAACGCAATCTTCCCTGCGAAAGAGAAGTCGGTTATGGATTACATTGACCTGTCTCGTTCTGCACAACGTACGTTCGATGTACTGGAGACACAACCTGGCGCAGAGATGGCGATGGGTTCATGGTGGAACGCAGTGAACGCTGTAACGTACATGACTGACCACGAGTTGGGACGTTCAAACGACACTCGTATGCAGTCTGCGTGGTTCGGTTCAAACCAAGCGAAGAAACTCAAGGCGATGAACCTTGCTCTTGAAATGGCGGAGGTAGCATAATGACTACATACCATAGTTATGATCAGATACCGGCGGAAGTCCGTCGGTACATCCTTGATGAGACGGGGGAACGACGTGTCAAACGCGTCAACCTCGATCTCTGTAGTGAACTTGCGACTGACTACTACCAGTATGCAACCGAGGAAGAGTCTCTGAAGAAGTTTCAGTTACACTTCCAACGTCGCGACGGTGTTGTCAATGTAAAAAGTTATGACAATTATAAGTCCGCGGCGCTTGCCTTGGACAAGGAATTGGATTATAATATCAACAGTAATCGGGATCTCACTGCGGTGATTACCCAAAACGGTCGACCGGTTCGAGGTTACGAAAACGGTCAGGTCTTATTTTCACGGAGTATCTATGGTTAGGTTAGAAGAGATAAAGATGTTCGCCATCCATGCTCACGAAGGACAGGTGCGAAAGTATACTGGTGAGCCTTATGTCGAACATTGTTTCTCTGTTGCAGATAACGTTTTCATCTCAATGAGGGAACCAACTCCTGAATTGGTATACTCTGCTTATCTCCATGACACTGTGGAAGACACCGATGTTACTCAGGAAGAGATTCAACAAAAGTTTGGTGATTTGGTTGCAGAGTACGTATGGTACCTGACTAAACCCCCTGAGTTTGTTGGTAACCGTGCTAAACGTAAAGAATTGGATCGTGCGAGGTTGGCTTCTGCACCCCCTGAACTACGTATGGTTAAGATCTGTGACTTGATGCACAACGCACCTAGTATCAGAGAACACGATAAGGATTTCTGGTCAACATGGAAGGTTGAAGCGATACAGTTGTTAGAAGCTATGGACGCAAATTACGTCTGGAATGATCTGTGTACTGCTCAAGCACGTGACGACTATACCAACTTTGTTACATTGTTAACCACCAAATAATGCGGAGGCCAGTTATTGGGTCTATGGGTTCCCCCCAAAGAAGGTAGGTGAAACTCCTACTCTCCGCTCCATTCTCTCTCTTCGGACGCTTGACAGCGTCCTTTTTTTTGCGTACAATTCCACTATTGGGCATCTGTTTAGATGCCTAAGTGGGGTTTGGGCATCTGATTAGATGCTAAATAAATAACCATATAAATAGTAACTACCATAGAGGAAATACGCATGGCTGGACTATCTGGTGGAAAATATATAACGTTCGAGAAACCTTACATCGGTAAGGTTGCGGATCTTATTGTGTCTGGAAAACCACTTCTAATGACTGACCGATCCAATCAAGTGATCGTGGAGTCTCCTACTGTCAAGAAGTTTCTACAAGCAGTTCAACAAAAGAATGAAGGAATCATAGGAACCACTCTCAAAATATCCGCACAGTTTGCACCATTGTTTAACGGGTACAAATGGTCAGAGATAGAGAAGAGTCAGTTTACCGGTGGCGGTGGTTCTAATGCCAAGACCACTGCGATGCAAGAGAACGCATCTTTGTTTGCAATACAAAAGTCTATTGAGAACAACGGGTATAACAACCAGAAACAGTTCTATCAACTCTATCGTGATGAACTACTAGAGATCTATCCTGAGATGAATGAGACTTGGGAAGACACAATATTTCAACAACAACTGACAACCTATCGCGAGGTGGGTCAGACCTCATACGGTCATTACTCCCGCGACGGTGGATTCATGGACTACATCACAGAGACTTGTCAACGTTTATACAAGATCACTAAGAAGGATACATGGAACCCCGCAGACGTGTGGTTAGTGTCTGATCTGGAAAAGGTTAAGAGAGACCTAGATTCTAAGATCAGGGACAACACAACATCTCTACAAGAGTTCAACACTATTCTTCGTGCGATGTTTAAAAGCAGACAGGTAGTTGGTATCTCTCTGAAGTTGATGTCTGCTAAAGAAGCGAAGTGGGAACTGGTGAACCTTGAAGGTCAAGATGTGTTCGATGGGGATGAGTATCTGTTTAAGTTCCAGAAGGCAGACTGCACACTTAATCTCCAAGGCAACAACTTCCGTAAAACAGATTCGCTGGTATTCATTGGATCGTCTAAACAAGAGATCAAGTTCCAGATACGTCAGAACGAAGCAGGTAAGGCAAACCTCAAACTAGAAGGTACCGATATCAGTGCGTCGTCTGCACGTCTTGGTAAGGTACCACTAGATATGGCATCTGCACTGTTTCAAAGACAGGGACTAGAGAGTCAACGATGGAGACGTTGGAGAAACTATCCGACAACCACTCAAGAGTTTCTAGATGATATCGACACACATGTCAATCGATTTAAGTCTCTCCAAGCCACACGAAAGGTAGACTTTGAGATCACCACTGTGGATCAGTTTGTTAAGAATATGACTACTGTGTTCGATAAGGGGAAGGCAGACGTTGCATTAAGTAAGTTGATGCAAATCGATATATTGAATGAAATATTTTCAATACGAAACCAAACGCAGTTGAATAATGCGTTAACCGATTTGGGTTATCTTGCACAGAAAAAGGGCGATTTATTTGGCCCATTCGCAAAGTTGTATTAATTTGACATTTAAAGATGTATAAATAATACTACAAACTCAGTTAGTGAAAGGGGTATTTGTCTTAGGACTTATCCCATTTTATATATTTGTAACCAATGGTAGAGACGGAGGACAAAGTGGCCAAACCACTTAATTTTAAAGATTTTTTGGCAGTAGACTATACGCCCGGTCAAGACGGGCAGATATCCAAGAACGCGAAGAAGCGTAAGGTACAGGATACCGAAGAAAATAATGCTGCCAACGAAGTCTTGAGTTTCCAAGGACGACGTGCACTTGCACGTGCGATGAAACGCAACAAGTCCAGACTCAAGATGTCCCGTAAGAGAGCAATGCAGAAGTCTGCAACCAAAGACACTCTCATGAAACGTGCGACCAAACAAGCACGAAATCAACTATTCAAAAAGTTCAGTAAGGATGCCTCACGAGGTGACCTCACTCCACAACGTCGTTCAGAAATTGAAAAAAGAGTAAAGAAGATGTCTACTCGGGTGACTGCAATCGCACGTAAGTTGTTACCTTCGGTTCGTAAAAGTGATAAGGAAAGAAAATCGTAATGTTACCCTCATTTAAACAATACCTTGTTGAAGAAGAAAGAGAAGTATTCTTCACATACGGTCGCATGAATCCACCTACCATAGGTCATGGTAAGTTGATGAATATCATGTCTGCAAAGGCAGGCAAGTCACCGTACAAGATCTATCTATCCCAAACTCAAGACGCAAGAAAGAATCCTCTCAGTTATGCAGAGAAGATCAAACACGCACGTAAAATGTTTCCAAAACATGCACGTAACATTATATCAGACACAGGTTCACGTACCGTGTTTGATGTTGCAGTAAAGTTGTACAACGCTGGATTCAATAAAGTCAATATGGTCGTGGGTGCAGATCGTCTCACCGAGTTTGAAACTCTCCTTAACAAGTACAATAACCTAAAGGGTCGTCACGGGTTTTATAACTTCGAGAAGATTACCATTATTTCATCTGGGGATCGTGATCCAGATGCAGAAGGTCTGACTGGTATGTCCGCATCTAAACAGAGAGCGAACGCAAAGGAAAACGACTTCACTTTATTTTCTCAGGGAGTACCAACCTCAATGTCTAACCGCGATGCAAAGAAACTGTTCAATGACGTTCGTACTGGTATGGGTCTCAAGGAGACTAAAGAGTTCAAGAATAAGTTGAACCTAGAACCTGTGTCTGAGGCACGAGAGAAGTACATCGAAGGTGAGTTGTTTGTAGAGGGTGACAACGTAAAGATCAAAGGTGGTAAGTCTGGACAGATCCATCGTCTAGGTACCAACTATGTTATCGTTGCATTAGATGAGGGTAGTGTATCCCGTCAATGGATCGAGAACGTAGAACTAGTAGAAGAGTCTCCTATCGTCAAGAAGGGTGTATTGGTAACTACCAAGAAACAACCCGAAGAAGGCACACCCGCCGCAGTTAAGAAGGCAGTCAAGATGACGCCTGGGGTTGACCGTGCACAAGACATTCTGCGTAAGAGACGTGCCATGGCTGAAGAGGTGTCTCAGAAAGAACTCAACGATCTGGAGAAGTTCGCGGATCGTCTACTCAATAAGTTTGATGTTGACATCGAGTT
>Ga0115572_10000122_pt1 | contig 64590 bp, 51 predicted proteins | sample COGITO_mtgs_1206_FD_88681 | JGI IMG/M metagenome (GOLD analysis project Ga0115572, IMG submission 88681) | Pelagic marine microbial communities from North Sea - COGITO_mtgs_120607 | ecosystem: Environmental > Aquatic > Marine > Epipelagic | place: Germany:Helgoland, sampling site Kabeltonne... | reverse complement strand
TCACGCGAATCGTGGAGTTTCAAGAATGCAAGCACTTCAAAAAAATGGGGCGGTCAGGGCAGACAGGGCGCCATTTTTCTTTTACCCACCCCTTGCCTTTTTTTCAGCAAGGTGCTTGCTTTTCTAATTGTGGCCTGTCGATTTCTAGTTTTTCTTCCATTCTTTCTAGGTTTCTAGGCTCGATGCGCCATGGCGGTCACTCATGCCCGCATGGGTGCTTGGGTTTTTTTAGATGCCTTTATGGAAAGATGGGGTGATACTCGCGGAACATTTCTTCGTGCAGATGCGGATAACCCCCGCATCGAGGCCTCGCCCAGAGAGGCACACACACAAGCACAAACCCGCACGCGCGCGCGTGCGCATCCCCCCTCGACGCGCGGCCACCGCATGGCCACGCCCAAGGAACTTGCCACGTGGCTGTGGGGCGTCCTGTTTGCCATCGCCGGTTACGGTGCCGGCTTTGCGCAACAGTACCTCAACCACCGAAATGAGCATCGCGTCAGACATAGCAGCACCTGCGACGTCTGCGCGACGCTGTGCGACGACCTCTACGCACCGAGAGCGCTCTGCTTGCACTGGGCCGATCAAAACGCCACAGACATCGGGTGCCGATAACCCGCGCGAACGCGCATCGCTTGGTGTGGGACACAAGACGACGACGCAGCGCGGCATGGGTCTGGTCGGGTCGCTCACCTGGTGGACGTGCTGCTGTCCGTGCGCATTTGCGTGCTGTTGCACGAAGACGTGCTGCAACCTCGTGCGCCAGACGCGGGATTTTGGTGGCGGCGGCGACAGCGACAGCGACAGCGACGACGACGACGACGAGCGCAGGAGGCGCCAGCGCCGCGCGCGGCGCGCGCCCAGGCCCGCGGCGATTGCGAGGGACGACGCCGCCGCGGACGCGGTTCCGGTTCCGGACGACGCCGCTTCCACGGCACGCGTTTAGACGCTCGTGTGAATGCGCGTGTGCAGTGTTTGTGAAGTGGGATAAAGGTACCTGTGCCAGTCGAGTGACATGGGTGACGCGCCGTTTGTTTTCCCCCTTTTTTCGACTGCGCAATGCTGCTGCGAAATTGGCACCTGGCCGTGCTCTCGTTGCTCTGCGTGCTGCTCTACTCGGTGGTGAGCGTACACCTCGACGAACCATTGCTGCCCTTGGCGACTGCGATCGGATCCTCGGGGCGCGTACCCCTCTCGGTGGCCATCTGGGAAACGTGCGTGATACTCTTTGCCTACTTGCCCACGTTGACGCGGCTCATGCGCGACGGGCGCGCGGCGCGTGGGTCCATCGGCGTCGCCGCCGTCGGCGTTGGAATGGTCAGCATCGCCGGGCTGGTCGCGGCGCTGGACTGCTCGGCCGGCCTGCGCTGCGCAATCGACTCTGAATCCAAGTGGACGCAGCTCTCGTCCGAGGCGCGGGCGGTGTCGAGCGGCTTGCTGGTGCTGGGCACGGCCAGCTTTCTGAGCGGAACGCTGCACGATGCGCGCAAGCGACGACTAGGGTTGGCGGCGCTCGCGCTGCTCGTGGTGCTGCGCCTCTTTCTCGTGTCGCCCTACTCGACCTCGGTGGTCTTGCTGCTGCTGGGACTGGAGCTCGCGCTCGTCGTGGGTGTTCACGCACAGTTGTGGATCGGATCGCGACGCGCCGGACTGGAAAATAGTGCCGAGGAGCTGCGGCGCAAGGGCATCGGTCGGCGCACAAGCGAGATCGCAATCGTGCTGTTGCTGAGTCCGATTCTGGCCGCCGCGATCACCCCGACGGCATTGGTGCTCAAGCGCATGCGCAGCGTGCACGAGGCGCGGGAACGCGTCGTCGACAATTACTCAGGTGCGGCGTTGTGCGGACACCGCGTGCGGCACCACACGCCGACGAGTCTGGCGGCGCTGACGACGTTGGTGCGCGAGGCGAGGTCGGTGTCCGCACTCGGCGGCCGACACAGCTGGTCGCCCAATGCCTGTCCGCAGAAGGCCGCCGCCCACGGCGCCATCACGGTGGACACGCGGGCGCTGCGTCGGATTTCGCGCGTGCCGGGCGGCACGGGGCGCGGGTTTCGCGTCGGCGCTGGCGCCACCTTTGGCTCACTCAATGCTGTGCTGTACAATCACAACCTCGCCCTCGGCAGCAACTATCACGCGGGTGTGACCGTGGGCGGCGCCGTGGCCACCTCGGTCGCGCATCTTGGGCGCGCCTTTGCCGCCGATCACGTGCAGAGCGTGACGTGTCTGCTGCCGAATGCTACGTTGGTCACCGTGGACCGCGACGCTCCCGAGTTTGGGCTCGTCGTCGGCGCCACTGGCCATTCGGGGTGTCTGATCACCGAGGTCCACGTCGAAGCGCTGCCGCGACGCCGGTGGTCCTGGACCACGACGCACTACGCCTACGACCCGAGCGTGCTGACCGACTGGATCCAGAATCGCAGCCGGTCCTCGATCTTGTGGGTGCGACCGGTCTCACGCAACGCGACGCTGCACACGGCCAGCATCGATCACAGCATCGATTTGCCGAGGAGCGAGGTCCTCGCAGACCCGGCACGCATGGGCCCGCTGATGGCGCGGCCGCACTTTGCAACGCCCTCGCTGAGCTTTGACGTCTATTCCCAGCTGCTGGCGCTGGCACTTGCCCTCGCCTGGCCATTGGTGCGCCAGGTCGCCAGAGATGTCAGCCAGCTGGGCGCCGAGAAGTTCATCAACGAGTACGTGCAAGGCGAGCTGAGTCGCCCTGATATTCGGCCCACGGAGGTCAAGGACGACACGGGATCGACGCAGTTTGCCACGTACGAGCTCGAGGTGCTGCAGCACACGGACAGCCTGCCGGCGTGCGTCGAGGCCTGGGTCGGCGCGCTCGACGTGGCGGATGCGCCGCTGCACCTTCGATGGGCCCCAACCTCGGCCACGAGCGTCGACCCGAAGCCGGAGCGCTCGGCCTTTGCGTCGCGGCCCTCGCTACCACTCTCGGCGAGCGGCGACCACCTCGTCAAGCTGGACGTGAGTCTGCCGCTGCCGATGCTCCAAAAGGTGGACCTCGAGGCGGTGCGAATAGCGTGCCCGGTCGTCGACGGGGCACCACCCCATCCTGGAAAGCTGACACTCGCCGAGGCGAGCGAGCTGCGCCTGTGGCGTCGCCCGCCGTCGGTGGCGTTGGCGCCGCCCGGCCACGCTCTGGTGGCCTTTGCGGCACTGCGAGCCGCGTGGGACCCCACCGGAAAGTTTGGGCCATCCCGTTAGAGCGCGCGTGTACCCGTTTTGGACTTGCATTCAATTAGAAAAGTGTGTCCTCCACCACCATTACAGCGCGTGCGCCACCGAGGCGCCGTGCACCAACGCCACGGGTCTGCCCGCTAACCCGCGACGTGCGCACCGAGGGGATGCACACGTGTGTTGCACTCGTCACCCCTCCCCTGCAATCCCCCGGCAGGCGCACGCGCGCGGTTGGCAGCAGCTCCGGCCCGTTATTGTCCAAGGAGCCGGACCCAACCCAACGGGGTTCCGTTTCCTCCATGGAGGAGGAGCAGGAAGCGCCACAGCCCGACGAGGAACACGATTGGGCATACGAGGAGCATGATGGGGCATACGAGGAGCATGGTGCCTACGAGAACATGGAGGACGACAGAGAGCATTCGGATGTCGGGTATGAGCGCTTTGCCGAAATGCGATCGTCTCTGGGACCCGACAACCGCTTCAGTGACGATCGCCGCGCCTGCGACGGCAACGGCATACGCATTGGCGAGGGCGAAACCTCTTCGGACAGCGATTCCTTTGAAAACCACTCTCAGTCGCTGCCGCCGTCGCTTCCCGGTGGCGAGGAGGGTGCAGAGCAGGAGGAAGAGGACGGCAACAGTGAGCCATTGCCGGCGCCACGGGTGCCGCGCGGGAAGAAGCAGAAGAGGCGTCGTGGCCGAGAGGCCAACGCCGACGCCCAAGCCATCGATCACGCGCCCGCGCGCGCCGCGCCGCACTACAGTGAGCCCATCGGATGCAAGCGCCAGCGGGTCAACACCCGCGCACCCAGCGGACGACGGGAGGAGGGTGCCGACGCCGCCGACCCGACCAAACCGTCTCGCGAAGGGTACTGGCGCACCGTGGACCCGCTGCGTTGCCTCCCGGTGTCGCGCTCGGCGCTTCTCGGATCGGAACGACCGCACTACGACACGGAGCTCCGCTTCGACAAGATCATGTCCACCCGCACGCTCAAAGGCAAGGTGTACCGGGCCAACACGCTCGCCTTCAACGAGGGGGGCGGGCAAGAAGGATTGCGTCATGCACAAGAGACGCGAAACACCGCGCGCATCGAAGCCAACGTCGACCCTCCCAAGAACAAGCAAGAGGAGATTGCCCTCGCCGAGGATGGCTGCACGGCCTTTGTCGCCCTGCTGGCGAGCCGGGCGCTCAAGGCCATCAATCCCAAAGCCGTTGTTCCGAGCGGCGCGCCCAATGTGCACGCCATTGCCGACGCCATCGCACATGTGGTCGAAGGCACGCTGCCACACGAACAGGCGTGCACCATCGAGGAGCTCAGCATGGAGCTCCCGCTGTCGGCCGAGACCTTTCCGGTACGCACGTGCACGCTGTCAACGACGCGCGAGGCCGATGCGGGCGTCGAATTGGACGGGAATGTACTACGCCTCGATGGCGGTCTCGGATCGTTTGTGCGCGTGCCACACGCCAAGGTGGTCGAGGGCGGGCGCCTCACGCTGCGATGCACCCTGGCGCCGCGGTCCCCTCCGCGCCCGCACTCGCCGGCACCGTCAGGTGCCAATGGATCCGAGGCAGCGGCGGCGGCGGCGGCGGCGCAGACGCCACCACCGCGTTCGCCGGCACACTCCGAGGCAGGCACCGACATGGGCGAGGTGGGAACTGCCGGCGAACCCGACGACGCGACGCGAGCACGGTCCTCGGCACGCTCACAGGAAAAACCGTCAGAGACGATCACGTGCACAGTTGTCATAGACAGCAAGGGCATACGCGTTGGCAAGGACGCCGGTTCGCTCGAGTCTCGGGAAGTCACCGACGGCTCCGCGCTGCAGCTCCTCTTTTCACCCTGGAACTGGACCTTGAAGGAGGTGGTGCGCGTGCGGGCGCTGCACTCGGCGCCCGAGGCGCGTTCCGAGCTGCAGCTGGATCCGGTGCGTGCGATGCTCTTGATGGCAGGCTTGGGTGGCAACACGGCCCGCTGGGCCGACGCGCTGTTTCTGATGGCCGACGAGTTGATCCTGGCCGAGATGGTCCGGTCGACGCGCGGCACAGACAAATACGAGTTTTGGTTTTGCGACGAGAGCACTTGTCGATGGGAATTGGACATTGGCGACGTGCAGTACAAGCGGTTGCTCACGCGCGTGCGCAAAGCGATTGCTGGGATGATGCATGACCTCGATCGGACGGCGCAGCTGGCGCGAGATTGCCTCGAGCAGGGCCGGATGAACGAGGACGAGATCATGGCGCTCTGTGACGGCATCGACCCTGAAAATTTTGAGGGTGCCACAATGGAGGGGCGGCGGGAGACCATGCTCAAGTACAATGACACGCAGCACTTTAAAAAGATTCTGCGCAAGGTGCTGCCCGAGTGGCACCCCGACGGCAAATGCCGACCGCTCAAGACGTGGGTGATTCGCGACCGCTTTGCGGCCTCGCTCGTGGGCTCCCAGCCAAAGAATGCGACCGTCTTTGACGAGAGCAACCTCTTTCCATTCGACGACGGGATGGCCTACGACCCGACGCGCGCTGTCTACCGGCGCATCACGCCTCAGGATCGCATTTCGTTGAGCTGCGGTTACGACATGCCATTGAACGTCACCGATGCCGACAAGGAAAAAATGCTGACGGCGCTGCGACAGATTCATCCACGAAAAGAAGTATTGGACTACAAGTTGGACCTCAAGGCGCGGTGCCTCGACGCCAGCCCGGGGTTTCCCATTCTATTAGCGGCCATTGGCAACGCGGGCGGCGGCAAAGGACTGGAGAATGCCATCACCAAGGGCGCCTTTGGGAAGGCCTTTGCCAAGACAATCGACAAGAACTTGTTGCTCGACAACAATCCGAATCCCGAGGCGGCCTCGCCCAAGCTCGCCGATTTGCAAAATCTGCGCCTGATTGCGGCCGACGAGGTCGAGCAGGTCAACGCGCAAACCGTCAAGCGGCTCACTGGAGGCGACACAATCTGTGCACGGCCGCTCTTTGGTCGACCCGTGGAGTTCATCGCCAAGTTTTTCCTGGTGCCCACAACCCGCACTTTTACCATGCACCACCCACACGCACCCACACCCACCCACATCCCCAAACCCCAAACACAGGTCGAAATGTACGCCAACTTCAAGGACACGGACGACGGCCAGACGATCCGATGCGACTCCGACGGCGGCATCAGTCGCCGGCTGCGCGCGATCCGCTTCACCAGCCAGTTTATCGACGCCTCCAACGCCGAAGAGGGTGCGAAAAAGCAGGCCGAGTACGATCGCGAGTACGCCGAGGCCATCGCCAAGGGCATCGAGTCGCCGCCGCGCAGGTTTTCCATGTGGAAGGAGCGCGCCGAGGAGCTCATCGCGATGGGGCCCGTGCTCATGGCCATTCTGATCGGGCGTCACCAACGGGCAAAGACGACCGGATGGCTTGAAACGCCCGAGATTGTCGGCGAGTGGACCTCGGCGTTTCAAGCCACCTCGGCCAAGCCCCTGGACGATGTGCTCTGCGATTGGGTTCGGCGGTGCCCCTGCAAGCCACGCAACGGCGTCACGCAGCCCAGCAGCAACGACCTCGTCTTTGAAAACACCGGATTGTCCTGCCCGCACACGGTGCGAATCGAGTACCTGAAGCAAAAGCTGAGCGCACACTCGGTGGCCGACGGGAATCGGTTCAAATTGGACGTCATTTATGGGTTGCAGAACAGGGCGTCCCACAAGCCGCTCATCGCGGCGCTGCACAAGACGCGGTGCATTCCGTGCGCGTCCGGGTTGGCGGACGAGAAGGCGGCGGCGGCACCGGAGACGACACTGCCCTTTTCTAGCAACCAGCAAGACGACCGCCGGGCCGGCGGCAAGCGCGCACAGGAATCACGCACGACCAAGTGTTTGCGGCTCGTGGTCAATGAGCGGTACAAGCGCACCGGAGATCAACGCAATGTGATCTGCGGGCTCATTGCCAACGCCAGCTCGATTGACGAGGCCGAGCAGAAGATTGTGGACGCAGCGTTTGCGTTTGCAAAAAAGGCCAATGCGCGGGCATTGGCCAAAATGGGCAGCCAGTCCATGGCCGACGAGGGCAACGACGCGTCCGACGAGGAGCTCGACGAGGAGGAGGCCTGCGCTGCGACCGTCGCCGTGGAGAAGGCGCAGGCGGCGGCGGCGGCGACAGAGGGCGGTGAGTATGAAGCCCTCGACGAGGACACGTGACGGGGCGTGTAAACGCACAATGCGCGTGCGCGTGTGTGCGTGCGCGTGCGCGTGTGTGCGCGTGTGCGCGTGTGCGCGTGTGCGCGTGTGTGTGCGTGTGTGTGCATGTGTGCGTGTGTGTGCGTGTGCGTGTGCGTGCGAAAAGGGTGGGCTGGAAAACGCGTGCGCCTGCTCGAGGAGCGACACACCCCCCGAGTCGAATACATAAACCGAATTGGTGGCCCATCGGAACAGGACCGAGTAGCAGACGGTGTGCACACGCCTAGCAACCCGTCGCGTGGTGGGCTCACGCGTGCGAGCGGGCTGAACGCGGTGCCAGCGCCACCGCATTTTTAGAAATGAGCGTGGCTGTGCGGTCCTCGTACAGCTCCATCCACGGTCGCGGTGCGGGCGATTCCAACGTCTATCGAGCCGCGATGCGTGCAGGGTCAGTCTCGGCTACGGGCACGACGATCACGAGCCCAACCCATCTCAAAAATGCGCTCCTCGCTCAGCGGCTCGTCTGGCAACAGAATTCGGCCGCGCAGCAGTCCACGGCCACCGCGGCCACCGCGGCCAATGGCGGCGGCGGCTGCGACGCGCCGGCCTCGAAGCAGGTGGCCATGCACAAGTCGCTGCCGTCGGCCATGCAACAAGCGCAGCACGTGTACCAGCAGCAAAAGATGCAGCAGGCCCAGGCTACCATTTCGGCATGCCTCGGCGCCGCAGCCGAGGGCACGGTCGCGGCGCTCAAGCGGGAGGCCGAGCTCGCCTCCCTCGCCGCGGCTCCTCTGGCGAGTGAGGAGCCCACACCCATCGAGGTCAAGCCCGTCCTCGTCGACGACTTTGGCACCAAGGCCTCCGCCATGACGTTTGAGATGGAGGCGCAGGCCGCGGCGCAGCGCGTCGCCTTTGCGCAGCAAGAGGTCGAGACGGTCGTCTCCGCCGGTCGGCGCGCGGCGGAGCATGTCGCCGCGACCGCCGGTGCGAGCGCCGATGAAATGGCATTCGTGTTGGGAAAGGCGACGTCCAACATTGCCGAGGCCGTGGGCACCGCAGTGGAGGCGGCCAAGTCCACGCTCAGCGCACACGTCGAGGAGCAAACCGCCATCGCGCGGCGCACGATTCAGGAACAGGCCCGCGCGGCGGGCTTCATCGTGACCACGCCAGAGGAGCTGCAGCAGACGGTGCGGGCGGCGGTGGAGGCGTCGCTGGCGGCCATGGCCGTGACGACCGTTGCGGCGGCACCCCCTACGGTCGATGTTGCCGGCGCTTCGGCGAAGAAGTGGTTTGCATCCTTTGGACGTCGCGCGCGGACCACCACGCCCGACGCTGAGGCCGTTCCCGAGGAGACAGACGAGCCCATTGGCGAGTCGATCGATGCGCCCGTCAAGGATGGCAAGGCGTGCGAGAAGCTCGAAGACGATGAGGAGGCGTCCATTTGCAAGATGCGCAGCGGGGGCGTGGACGAGGCCACCATTGTGAAGGCCGTCGAGCACGTCAAGGCGGGACAACCTGTCTATGTGTACTCATCCCCTGACGGGTCGATGGAGATTGTCTTCACCGAGCCACCCGTGGTGACACCAAAGGACGACGACGACGTGCCCGAGGACGAGGCACCCGAGGACACCGACTCCACGATGCCCGAGACGGACACGCACGTCGAGGGACACAATGACGCGATGACCCCCGACGCGACCGAGGTCGCAGCGAGCGCAGACGAGGTCAAGCAAGCGCTCGTCGATGCGGAGACATCGCCGTCGCCGCGAGCGGTCCAGATGGTCCGACTTCGGTGAGACGCCGCCACGCTGTCGCGTGTGTGGAGTTGGTGACGATGGGCGCGTGGTTGGGCAGGGGTGGTGTGGCTCTCGGGGTTTTTTTTGCGGGTTGCGCAACGATTGTGCGGGTGTGTGTGTGTGTGTGTGTGTGTGTGTGTGTGTGTGTGTGTGTACAGAACAGGGCCGTGTACTTGAACGCGCGTGGTTTAAAAAAACACACAACCACACACTACGACTCCCCGGCAGTCTTCTTCTTGGCGCGCCGAACCACCGCGTCCAAGTGGCCGTGTTCGAGCCGGACGACGGCGTTTTCGAGCACCAATTCGTACAAAACGGCATCCCCGGCCTCGCCCACGGCGGCGCGACAATGGGCCTCGTGCATGGACGCCGCGACGAGCGTCATCGCAAGCGAGAAGCCACCGAGCGGCGCCTCGCCCTGCGCATTCATGTGTCTGCATGCAAACACCGAGGCCACGCTACGGCACGTGTTGCTCGTAAAGAATAAAAGTGTGCTGCCACTAAACAGCGCCCCCAGCTCGGACATGGTCGTCGAGCGAAAGGACTCGGTGTGCGTGGCTTGGACCGTTTCCTCTTCCGAGGGCGCGTAGGGGACAATCGGCCAGGCCATGCTCAGTTTTTGCAGGTGCGGTCCCGGAGTCCTCGGAAACGCCGTGAGCACGCTGAGCAGATTGCACAGGGTGCGCGTTTCGCCCAGGACGAGATGGCGTTCGAGCAAGGGTGCCAAGGCGCTGTAGCTCAAGACGGGCACGTGCTCCTCCGATGCAAAATAGGCCGGGGGTTGCGCGTCCGGGTGGTGGCACAGCAAGACCCCGACGTGCTCGATGAGGTGTCGATTCCAGATGCGCGCCACCGGCACGCCCGCGGCTAGCACCGAGGTCTGGATGCTCTCCGGCAAAGGCGGGCACGCGTCAATGGCGACGGGTTCGGTGCACTCGGCGTCGTTGGCGAGTGGCGCGTCCTCGTCTCCCTTTCGCGCCGCCTTGCGTCGCGCCGCCCTGGCACTGGCGACGGGTGCAGACGAGAGGGCGACGCACTGCGTGCCGATTGCAGCATCGGGCAAGTGTGCCTCCTTCCAGAGCAGCGCATCAAGAGGCAAGACGCGTTGCACGAGGCGGCGCACGTCGCGCGTGGCCATGATGCCGACGACGGGGAGTTTCTTTCAACGAGGTGTGCGACCAGTGTTATTTTATGCAACACGCGCACAACCCGACAACCCAAAGACTGCTAGCGAGCGACAGACGCGGGGCTCTGGAGTGGCCAACCAGGCTGCGCGACGATGGCGTCGGCTGCGACGGGGACATTGGGGTAGTGTCCAACATCAAAGGATGGCTGTGACGGCGCGACCACCGCGCTCGTGGGCGGCGGCGCGGGCGGCGCCTCGTCGGCCATCATCAGCGCGAGCTCCTCCATGAGTTCATCGTCGTCCATGCCGTCGGATGGCCGCATCTCGGTTAGCACCTGCGCGACATCGCCAATGTCGGACGACAGCTCCTGCAGGTTTTCCACGGCGTCCTCGGCGCGACCAAGAACCTTGGCGTGCGACTTGGACTTTTTCACCGAGGCGGAGAGCGCTGCGACGACCTCTTGCTGGACAGCAGCGTCGGCCACGCCCTCCATTTGCAACTCCATCATGGTCGCCGTGTTCCGCAAACCCGCGGCCGAGGCCTCGAGCGCCTTGGCCCTCTTCAGGCACTGCAGGCCTTCCGACTTGCGCCCCGACTGCGCGGCGGACCTGGCACTCGCCCGCGCGGTGGCCGCGCGCTGCTCGAGCGAGGCGATGCGCTCCTCGATGCGGCCGAGCGCGCTGCTGACCTTGTCGGCGGCCGTCTTCTTTTGGCCAAAGAGGCGCTTGGCACGCGACGCGCCGGCGGCGGCGGTGTCGGCGGCGCCGGCGCCCTCGTCCGTCTGCACGGCGGCGGCGGCGCGGCGGGCGAAAAAGGGCGCGCACGCCAGGAAGAGTCGTTGGTGCAGGGGCGGCGGTTCGAGCGCAACGCAGTCGCTTGGGATGTATTCGCCCGTGCGTTCGTGATGGAGCAGGGAACGCGACTGCCGTTGCGCGTCCTGCGACCTCAACTGTAGCATGGCGGCGCGCGCGGCGTGCGCCGCGGCCATGGTGGTGGTGGTGGTGGTGGTGGTGGTGGTGGACCCCTTGCCCGTGCCCCACCACCCCCCACGATACAACTAGCGTGGGGTGACGGTTATGAAAACGACTCAGATACTCCCATTATGTGCACACATACGCGCCATTTGTGGTTCCTCCCGCCGCAACCGTTTGACCACAACACCGATGGCGCGCGGAGGGACACGTCCCCCGTTTCTCTCATCTTCGCAACCGTGGCCGCACATCCGGGGGCGGTGACGCCTCCTCGAGCAACCCGAGGCCCACGTGCAGAAGCACGAACCCACCGATGCCCACGAGGCCGTGTATCAACAGGAGCTCGCCGGGCTGGCTCGAGAGCAGCAGCGCGGTGCCCACCCAGTTGGCAATCACCGCACTTGTGCACCACAGACTCGGAACCCAGGCATCGTGGGCGTCGGCGATGGCCGTGGCGACCAGCACGACGACCAGCAATGCCCAGGCGAGGAGCAGCGTGATGACCAAGGACCAGGCCGAGACGGTGCACCAGTGCGGATGGGAGGAGCAGTCGGTGCGCTCTCGCAGTCCGAGTACGAGGGCTTGGTAGGCGAGGCAGGCGGTGCCGATGGCCAAGGGCACGAAATAGAGCACGGCGCGGACGGCCCCATTGAAGATCCAAAACTCCTCGCTGCCGCGGATGCCGTCGTCGCCCCACATCCGGTACCGCACCGCGTGCACGTCCATGCCCCAGGCGCGGAGCGGCTTGACGGAGATGGTCAGCCACTTGTGCTTTTGCTCCGCGTAGAGCAGGTTTAAAACCGCATTTGAGAGGACGATGGCGGCGACAACGTAGAGCATGACCGAGGGCCACTCGGTGCGGTAGTCGAAATGAAGGCCCGCGGCCAGGCAGATTGCACAGGGTTGGAGGGCAATGCTCAGGTATCCGAGCGTGCCCAAGACGGGTGGCGGTAGCAGCCGGATGCCTCGATAGTCGAGATGGGCGATTGCGTCGCAGAGCTGCACGATGGCGGGCATGGTCATGAAGGCGGGAGCCAAGAGCATATACTGCGCCTCGCGCGTCGACAGAAAGACGGTGCGCTTGCCATCGCCGAGCGTGGACTCACCCTCGCGCAGGCGCACAAACCAAAAGGCGTACGCCGTCGACCACAAGATGGAAAAGAGACTTGCAAACGTGGCGCGCAGCGACAGGCACATGATGACTCCCACGCACACGCGTTCCTCGCACGTGTGCGCACTCGTCGTGCAAGCGACGCACGTTTGCCTCACACACTCCCACGCTTACAACCTTATCCGGGCGCTCGGAAGTCATTCAGAGTTGGCGTCGGTGCCTAGCCATTCGTCGTCGGAGGGCTCGGCAAAGCTCGCGACCATGGCCGCGATGGCCGCGTCCGAGGGCGCGTTGCGCGGATGCCCGCGCTTGGCATCGGCTTGCTGCTGGCGCTTGAGGCGTTCGCGCGCGCGCTGGGCGGCGCGGAGCGGGGCGCGGGCGAGGGCCTCGTTGGCTCGCTGGCCGTCGCGGTGCTTTTTGCGTGATTTCTTGAGGAGCAATTTCGCTTTTGGTGTCCTCTGATACCGCCGGCTGGCGGCCCGTTTCAGTTCGATGCAGTCGCCGCACGTGAGCAGCAAGCCCTCGCCGTGAATGGCGTCGCTGAGATCCTCGGCGTGCACGTAGCGCCGGCAAAAGCCGCACTTGACCGAGGCGAGGGCGGAAACCTCAAAGGAGTCGACCTGTTGGGTTTGCACCGAGGGGCGCAGGCGGTGGAGGTTGTTGTTGGCGGTGGCCATGATGCGGTCGCGCCCAGCCCGCCGCGCGCTGCGATGACAGTCACGGGCGGCGGGCGGGTTATTTGATATAGCGGTGCGTTGCCGCTAACGCGTGCGACGGCTCGGCAACGGAGCGGGAGTGTGGTCGGTGCGCCGATGGCACCCAAAGCCGTGTGGGGCGACTTTGTGTCGACCGGCGTTGTGCGGCACGCGGGTAAGTTTGGCAGTCGCCAAGACGAGGAATACGACACTTGGAGATGCCCGCATTGCGAGGGCACAGTTGAAATGATCGTTTCGACCCAGAATCGCAAGTCAATGGCCTGTGCGGCGCACTTCTGGAACACCAAAGCCCCGTGCCCCAAGCGGCCCGAGACGGACCTGCGCGGCAAGAAGGTGCCCAAGCCCAAGCACGAAGACGCTCCCGCGGTGGTCATCGAACTGCCGGTGGTGGGCGAACCACTGGAGGCCCAGGACCCGGCGTTGCAACAGGAACTGGCTCAGGCACGCTTGGAGCTGGCACGCGAACGGATCATCAGCGAGCGCTGCCTCCAAGACAGCGAGCGCTGCCGCCAAGAGCGCGACGATTCGGACAAGCGCCTCAATGAGGAGCGCATCCTGAGCGAGCAGTACCGCCGCAACGACGAGCGGCACAAGCGCGAGCGCAACGAGTGCTATCAACAAGCTCGTGTGCGTTCGCCTCACTCCTCCGACGGCGAAGACGGCGTGCGCCTGTGCAAGGAGGAGTTTGTGCGCGTCGTCACGGCCGCCGCCTCCGTTGCCGCCTCGGCCGCCACCTCGGCGGCCACTTCAGCCGCCGAGGCCGCCGCCAAGCGAGAGGTCAGGGACGCCGCCAAGCGCGAGTTCAAAAAGCAGCGGCGCCAAAGCAGCAACCAGAGCAGCAGCCGCAACCACAAGCCCTCGTTTCGACAGTACGCGGAGCAGGCGATGCGCGACGAGTACGACTACGTACCGCCTGGTCCGTCGACAGGTCACGGCACGGGACAGGCACGCAAGTCCTCGACAGGCACCTCGCGCAGCACGGCGTCTCAGACGCACAGTGGTGATGACTTTAAACAGCTCGGCACCGACCTCAAGGCCGTCGCAAGCGTTGACTTCACCCACCGCCAGCTGCGCATTGGCTTTCACAGCGACAAGCACCTCGGCCCCACCGAGGCACCGGCCAAGCGATTGATGGACGCGCTCAACGCATGGAACAATTAGGTAGCCCCGTGTCAAACGACCAGCATAGGCGGGTTTGTTTGCATTTTTGAAAATGGATATGCGCAGAGCTGCGCATGTACGTGTTGGTTGGTTATTCCCCACCCAACACATGGGTGGTAAAAGTAATTAAATACGGAACAATATCTGAACCCAATACACAGAGCTGCGCATGCAAATCGGCACATTTGGACCCCTTCCCCGTGCCTAAAACCCCATGCCACCGTCTCCGAGAAACTCGCCCGTCTGCTGGTCAAAGAGCGACGCGTCGAGCCACGCCGTCGTCTTCAAAACGCAGCCCAGCTGTCCTACCAGCATGAGTGAATTCACAAGAATCGTCTCGTCGAGGCGCACGTGGTCGAGCCCGCGGATGGCGATGGCTGTGCTTGAGATACCGACGACGGATGCGACCAGCCAGTCGGAAACTTGCACGATGCGCCACGCCGGCACCTGCAGCTTGGGCAGCGCGTCTCCACGGTGGGTCGCGAGCTCAAAGAGGGACGTCAGCAAATGGAGCGAGGCGGTGATGAGGGGCGTCAGAATGGCAAAGGGGATGGCGTGCTCCGAGACGCTGGCGACGGCGATGGCGACCATGGACAGTGCAAAGTAAAGCGCGTAGACTGCCGCCACGAGCAGCGCCCGGCTGCGAAAGGAGACGGCGCAGCTACCCAAAATGCCCTCGTCGTCATCGATCGCCATCGGCGAGCGCGCGCTTCCAAAGCGCCTCTTGTTCAACGGATAAAGCGCATCCACGTGCGATATGGACTAGAGGCGAGCGCACCACCGACGCGCACGAGCGCACACACGAGCTACATGCTGCTTCCCTCGGCGACGAGCGCACCGTTCACCACAGTTGCCGCCGTCGGTGCAAACAAGGACACGGCCGCCTTTACGAGCGTCCTAACGGGAAGTCTCGTCGGACTTTGGGACCGCTTGATCAACATCAAAGACGTGCTGGTTTTCTTCCTCGGTATCAGCGCCATGCACATCATTCTCGTCTCGCGTGCCAACCAAGACAACAAGTCGGTCTACGACTCGTGTGCCTCCTCGAGCGTGCTCATGCTCTTCTGTGTTGGCGTGCTCGTGGTCTTCACGGCCGTGATCTCGATCGCACGCAGCCACCGCCCGCTCTCGATCCTTTACGAGGTCCTAGTTACGATTCTGAACGTCACAATCGCGATGGTCATTGCAGCCGCGTCGGGACCTCACAGGCCAGTGTGCGATTCGCACCGCCCCCTCCCCCTGCGCACACGCCGCTCCAGCGACGACCCTTGACCCTGCACAGGTGGGCTCTTCAGAAAGGTGTGGCCGACTACTGCAGCGCCTCTGCAAACACGCTCTCGGCGCTTCTCTACACCATCGCTGACATTGCCGGCTCGGGATCGGTCGTGACGTCGGCGCTCATCCTTTGGGCAAAGCCTCCGGGCGGCAAATATGGACTCCTGTGGGTGGTGATGTTTGGCATTGCTGCGGTTTTGATTCAGCTCACTCTGGTGGACATGGTACCCTGGCGACATGCTCGAATACTCGTTGCGCACTTGACACACATGCGGCTAACAGTTGTTCCCTTTCCAAAACAATAGGTCGTCTTGGAGGAGCTCTCCAAGTCGTGGAAGTACGTGGAGACCAACGGTACATCGCTGGATGATGCCTTGAGTGATGTGACGGACCGGTTGGATTCGCTCGAAAAGTGCGCCGTAGCCATACACCCATCCCCTCTAGTGAAACAACGACTGACACTCACACATGCCCTTGTCACCCGACAGCCTCTTCAACACGACCACCGCGTAAACCCCCACCGTCAAGCCACGCGCGCCGAGGCGTTTGAACAATCTCCAATCAACGCGCCGGCGTGGGGGTACGAACGGTGCATCCGCACCAAAACCTTTAATCCTCCGTGTACACACACACACACACACACACACGTCCCAAACTCGTGCGCTCCACTAGAAGACTGTCCCGTTGTGTCTCGAGTGTGTCTCGTTGTCTCAATGAATCAACCATCGTACCGCTGCGCCAGCTCGTCCCCCGACACGAATCCGGACACGTCCACCTGGACCTCGACGACGCCCGTGTGCGTCGCCTTGGAATCGAGTATTTTCCCAAGGCACCACCCGCCCAAGACAACCTCGCGCAGCCCCGGAGTTGCCGCGCGCAGCGGCGGCAGCTCGTTCACGCCGCCAAAGGTCCAGTGCAGCAGCCGCGGCCGCACCACCGTGGCTCGGGGCGTGCGCACCACGTCGGCGTCGTCGCCCTCGAGGGCGCGCTCGCCCGCGCGCTCGGCCTCGCTCACCACGTCCATGGTCTCGGCCGGCGCGGCAAAGAGCGCGTCGGCCGCCGCCTGGTCGGCGTGACCAAAGGTGGTCGTCGACGAGCGCGCAAACTCCACGAGGCGCTTGGCCGCCTCTTGCACCCCTGGGCTCGCGACGCGCGCCTCGCCCTTGCCGATGGCCACCAAGGCCTCCTCGATGAGCAAAAGGCCGGTGACCAAGACGTAGAGCCTCGCATTGGGAACGGGCGTGCCAGCGCTGGCCTTGGGCATCATCATTGCACCACCCGCGCGACGGGCGCGCTCAACGAGTTCCGAGGGCGGCTCGGCCATGGGCAACGGCCCCCACGCGAGGTGCGCGCGCCCCAGGACGACCACATCGACCTGCTGTCCCGCGTGCAGTTGCTTGAGCAGCGTGCCGGTGAGGAGTTGCAAATGCGCGTCGGCCGAGTCGCGCGCGACGACGCCGAGCGGCGAGAAGTCAAACAACCCCTCGTACCGGAGTCGCGCCCACAGCGAGTCAGTCGCCGCCATCGTTCCGGCGCGCCGTGGCAGCACGTGCGTTGGGACGGCACCGGGTCCCTTGAGCCGCCCAATGGATTCGGGAGGCGTCAGGGTCTCGACGACGCCGCGGTCGAGGTCGTCGGCCACGGGCGGACCGCGTAAAAAGGGAGAATCGTCGTGCACCAGCAAGCCCTGCCGGCGTGGCACGAGCGCCGCCGCCTCCGACCCGGGTTGGCCGACGACGCGTGCGAGATCCGGCATGCGCAGGATGCTGGCCCTTGCGTCCATTGCAGACGGCGGGAGAAGCGCGAGCATCCCACCGCCAACGAGCGCAGAGTCGCACCCCGTGCCGCCCACTTGCGACAAAGTGCGCGTGCTGCCCGCGCCACCGGCGTGCACCGGATCCGAGAGGCTCACGCGCACACCCGCAAGGCGCGCGCGCACGTGCACCTCCAAGAAGCGGCTCGATGCCAGCCGGTGGATGCGCGCCGCGCGCAGCTTCTCGGCCGCCGTGCCGCTCCACGGCGTCACGCTGCACGTGGGACAGCCCAAAACCCACGCCAGGCTCTGCGCGCCCAGTCCGTCGGTTTCGTTGATGCGCCGGCGCCACGAGCCCTCCGCGATCGCGTCATCGCACAGCGCCGCCGTTTGCGCGCGCGTGCGGAGGCCGTTGCTCGTCTGCCCGGCCGATTGCACGAGCGGCGCGAGCGACGAGGTGGGGCTGCCCGGCGCCGTCTCGGAGTCTGCAACGGGGAGTGGCGGCCGCGGCAGCGGGAGGCTCGTGTCGTAGTCGGGCTCCTTGGTCACAAAGAGGCGCCGCAGGCTCGCGCTCATGCTCACCTGCCCTTTTGCTGCGCTTTGCAACACGGGTGGGCTCGCGCTAGCGGCGCTGCACCATGCGCGAGGTGACACGCGCTGTGGGTAGGGAAGTCTCACTAGGGTGGGACTCTGGCGGGCCAAATGAGCACCGACTCGTCAACCACGGACGCGCTCGATCGCCAGCTGGCGGCGCTCTTGATGGACGACGACGTGGCGGCAGCGCCGTCACCGCCACCGCCACCGCCACCGCCACCGCCACCGCCACCCCCGTCGTCGCCAAACGCGCGACTCGAGGACCTCTTTGCGGAGTTCGAGGCGCGGTTGGCGGAGACGCGCGCCGAGATGCTCGCCGACTTTGAGGAAACGCTACGAAAACGCGCGGACCTCGCCATTCGACAGGCGGCAACGGACGCGGCCAATTGGGTTAAACTGCACCACACGACCACCTTCACCACACCCTCCAATTCGGACCTCTAGTCCTCGTCCTCAATCGCCCCGGCGTGGCGTGCCGGGTTGTGATCCTCGTATCTTGCCCTGCAAATGCAAAAGTAGATACCCAGCGGAGCAAAGCAGCAGCACGCGACGAGCAAGATCACGAGCACCAAGAGCGCACCCACGGTGAGCACCACGCCCGCCTCCGACGCCTCGGCGGGCGCGAGCGCGGCGGCGAGTAGGAGCCAAAAGAGAGGCGGCGCGGCCATGGAGCCCCTCCTCCACCACGAGACCCAATGGGCGTGCCATATGGCCGGCGACGCGCGGCTTGTGATAGTGGGGGATTCCCCAAATGGAGCTGTCAATCGTCGGCGGCGATGCGAGCACCTCGATCGATTTGCCCGGAACCGGCCGCCCGCGCAGAACTCGTGCACGCCCAGCAGCCATTCACCAATGTCATCAAATTCAACGAGAAGCTCGGCGGTGTTAGTTTTCGTAATCCACAACCCGGCGCAGCCCACGGTTACGGCGACACACACACCACCACACGAATCCCAACAACAAGAGTCCGCCAATCCCTACCGCGATGCCGACGATGCCGACGATGCCTCGCGGCAACGTCGGTGGCGAGGGCGAGGGTGGCGGCGGCGGGCGCGGCAAAGGCACCGACGGCGGCGGCGGGCGCGGCGGCGAGCTCGGCGGCGAGATCGGTGGTGGCACGAAGCATGCACAGGCGTCGGTGGAGAGGTTGCATGTGCCAAGCTCGGGAGCGTCGCACGGCAGCGACGAGTTTGCACACACATGCGTTTGGTTTTCGTGCGCATCCTGCAGGCGCTCGCGGAGCGCGAGCGCGTCTTGACACGGGCCATAATAGTAGGAGTCGAGTCCACTGACCAAGGCACAAATGGACGCCGCAACGGCGGATTGTTGCGTGTAGTTCATCAATGTGGCGTTCAGCGTGTCCATGCAGCTGGTGTGCGCGAGGTACTGGTCGCGACACGGGGCGTTTGTGATGAGGAGACACATTCTTCGACTCCCTTCTGTACAGACTCCTCCCCCCACGAGACCCGATGGGCGTGTGCCATATGGTCGGCGGCGTGCCGCCTAGGGTAGGGGATTCCCAAATGGAGCTGTCAATCGTCGGCGGCGATGCGAGCACATCGATCGATCTGCCCGGGACGGACGGCGACGGGCTCTGGCGCAACGCTTCTCTGGCGCTCGTGGTCAACGCAAGCTGCCTGATCGAGGCGGTGCGCGAGTGGTGGACGCTCCGCGACGACGCGCGCGCGTGCTCGATTTTGTCCACGGAGGTCGTGCTGGCGTGGCTGAGCGCGCCTGTGCGCTTGGTGTTTCCGAGGTTGTCGCTGTCAACGAGCCCCTTTTGGAGCTGAGGCGTTTCTACGGTACGAACGGGTCGTGTGTATAATGTGTTTTCAGTGACGCTAACGTTGTTCCATTGTCGTGTTTGCGGCGCGCCCTGTGTGCGGCCATGCCCCCTCCGCCGTGCGGCGTCGCGTGGCGCCCCAGCTGGGACGATGACACGACCTCAGCCACGCCGCCGACGCACTACGTCGATGCGCGCTTCACCATCTGGCCCTCGCGCCGCACCAACCATACCTTGGGCCTCTGCCTGCTTCCCAAGGCGGGCAGCACGACTTTGAAACGCGTGTTCTTTGCCGCGCTCGCGCGCCGGGGACTGCCCGTGCGCGGCGACTACCTCGAGTGCCCGCACCGCCAGCCCGTCGTCGTGCCCAACCTCGCGGCGCCCGCTCGAGCGTACATGGTGGTGCGGCACCCTAGCATGCGCCTCGCCTCGGCCTACCGCGAGATTGCGCGTCGCGGGCTCTGGTGGCGCCTGCCCAACGGGCGGCCCAACACGACGTTTGCGCAGGCCGTGGAGGCCATCGTGGCGACGCCCGTCCCGATGCGGCTCGACCTGCACCTGCGCCCCGCGCTGCACACGTGCGGACTCCTCGAGGGCCGCACGTATACCGTGTTGAGGTACGAGGACTGGGAAGGGCTGGTGGCGACGCTCAAGCACGACTTTGCGCTGCGCGACATCCAGTACCGCGCCTCGGGCACCGAGCAAAGGGTCCATCGCATGTACTCACTCACGCTCGCGGAGCGCGTCAACCGCTGGTCCGAGCCGGACCGGCTGCTTCTGGGCTACGACCCGTGGCTGCCAGGGCAATCCATTTCGTGGCGGAGCGCTAGCCCCGCGCAATCACACGCGCGACGCTGAGCAAACCAAAATGCCCGACCTCGCACTCTTCCAGCGCGTCGGCAAGACCGGCTCCTCGACCATCCACACGCTCTTCCTGCTCGCCGCCGCCAGCACGCGGTCTCGCGGCACCGAGTGGCTGTGCACGCCCAATCGGTTCGGCCCCCAGCACGCCACGCCCTGTTCGGCGCGCGCCGAGCTCGCCATAGGCGGCGCGCCCGTGTACGGCACCGGCGACGTCGCGCACAACGCAAGCCCCTGGCGCCGCGGGCTGCGCCTCTTCACGACATTGCGCGAGCCCGTGGAGCGCACGGTCAGCGAATGGCTGTATTTCTGCAAGATGTGCGGCGATCGGTTGGCGAGGCCGTCGTCGGTTGGCGACGGCAAGTTTTGCGGCCGCATCTCAAACACCAGCTGCGCGGCGCGCGGCGGCATGTCGCTGTCGGAGTGGGCAGAGCGTGCCCCGAACCATTACACGAGACAATTCTCTCGTCACTGGCCCGAGCAGAGCTTCTTGCACGCGTACACGCATGGGTTCCCAGAGGCCGCACCCGTCTCGATGCGCGACGTCGACGTCGCAACGCGCGTCCTCACGCACCCGTCGAGCCTCGTGCTCTACACGGACGAGATGGACAACGTCACCAACCCGGCGGCGCAGCGCGTGGCGCTCGAGCGCCTGCGCGCGTGGCTGGGTGGCCCCAACCACTCGCGCGCCGCGCGGGCGCTGGCGCCAGTCGAGGCGTTTCCGCGCGAGAATGCCGCCTCCGTGCGATACGTGCCCACGCCGGCCGAGCGCGCGCTGCTGTGCCGCGCCAACTGGGCGGATTGTCTGCTGTGGGAGCGGCTTCGGCCTGGCCGCGCGTGCGCGTGCCTTGAGGCCCACGGATAAAGTCGCCACGAGCAACCTCGGGAGGAAGGACGAGCACGCGCGCCATGGCCCCGCGGTCATCAACCCGCGGGTGCTCGCTGGCGTTGCTCGCGTTGGCCGCGCCCACGACGGCCATCTCGCCGAGTCCCAGCCCGCCGCCGCCCTCGCCGCCGCCCTCACCGCCACCGCCCTCGCCGCCGCCAACTCCGCCGCCCTCGCCAATGCGCCCACCGTCCAGTCCTCCAAATCCACCGCTCGCACCGTGCGACGCGCCGCTCGTTTGCACGACGAGGGACACCGAGCAGGAAGGGGCGCAAGCGTGTTCGCAAGCCGCCGCCGCCGGGCGCCAGTGCGTCTTGCAGCCCGCCTCGGGTGGGCGCCGACTCTTTGAGGCGCTGGCGCCGCCGCCCGCGCCGCCGCCGCCCAAGCCGCCCAAGCCGCCGCCGCCGCCGCCACCAAAGCCGCCGCCCAAGGTCTACCCCGCAAACCTGCCGCACACCAAACTGGTCGTGGGCATAGTGCACGTGCCCGAGTTTGCGCACCGCCGCGCACTGCTCGCGACGACGCGCGAGGCGTTGGACGCGTACGTGCTGGTGGTCGCGTGCACGCGTGGCGACACCCATGGCGCAGTCGAAGCGGCGGCGCCGCTCCCCGACGGCTGCGACGTGGCCTCCGATGGGCTCGGCGAGGCGCGCAACGACATCGTACATGTTGCTCGCAGCGTCGGCGCCACGCACCTGATGATGCTCGACGACGACGTGCTCGCAACGCCCCCTCAAATCGAGGCGCTTCGCGCCGCCATGCGCGCGCACCCCGAATACGATCTCGTGGCGGGAGTCTACGCGGGCGAGCCCGAGGCACTCGCACACGACCTGCTCTTTGACGACCGCACGATGACGATGATGGCCGTCGAGGGCCTGGACATTGCGCCGCACGAGCCCAGGACGACCGACCTCGTGCACAACGCCTTCTTGGTCAAGCTGAGCGCGCTGGACGCCGCACCGTGGGACGCGCGCGCAAAGATGGAGGAGCATCTGCTCTTCTTCGTCAAGCTGAAGCTGCGGGGAACGCGCGTCGCCGTGCTGCCCGCGGTCGCCCTTGAGCACCGGCCGCTCACCGACAAGTCGCACCCGGAGTTTGCGGCGTACGAGCAGCGGCGCCATGTCGAGGCCGATCACTGGGGCTTGATGTGCCTCAACCTGCCCAAGCTGCAATTGGTGGTGACGCCGTGGGCGCGTCTGGACTGCCACGCGCGCACGCTCGTGCTTCCGATGCAGCGGCCAGAGCCCGTGCCGTTGACTCAGTGGTGGGTCGAGCACAAGGACGAGGAGGACCTCGCGGGCGCGCGGCTTCCGGGCATGCCCGTGTCGACGAGCGTCTTGGTCCTGATCCCCACGCGCGCCGACGAGCGCGGGGCGCGCGCGCGCCTCAGGGCGACGTGGCTGGCGCACATTCCCGACCTCTCGACCATGGACTACTGGTTCATAGTCGACGGCGGCCTCCCAAGCCAGCCGGCGCGGCGCGTGGGCGACGTGATGCGCCTGCCACTCGCAATGGGCGACGTCTACGAGAAGCTGACGCACAAGGTGCTGGCGGCCTACCAGGACGCGCTGGTGCACGACGAGTTTGATTGGATTTTGAAGTGCGACTCCGACTCGTGGGTCAAGCCCCTGCCCTTGGCGGCGTGGTTGCTCTCTGGTGCGTGCACCAGCGGCTACTGCGGCATGGAGCGCAAGGACGAGGTGCCCGCGCGCGACGCGCAGTCGTGGTGGACGGTGCCGACTGAGCTGTACGGCCGCGAAAAATTCCCGCCGTACATTGTGGGCGGCGGCATCGCCGTCGGCCGGCACGCCCTGGCGCGCATGGTGGCGACGACCGCCAACGGGCAGAACGTGCTGCCGATGATCGAGGACGCATCCATGGGTTTGTGGGCCGAGGCGGCGGGCGTGACGCCGCAGCACTCCCCGGCGTTTCGCGAGCTGCCGCCGCCGGCCGCGCGTCAGGGCGGCGACGCGATGGCCCTCGGGCTCGCGTGCTGCGACGCCGAGACGCTGGTGTACCACCGGCCGCTCTCCTTCCACGTGTGCGACGCGTGCGACAAGGACACCACGACGCAGCGGCGCGCGCTCACGCACCTGGGCACGCCGGAAACAGAGCGATGTGGTACGGCCTTTTCTAACCACTGGTGCTGCAAACAGGACGAGGTCGACGATGGCACGTGCCTGTTCCCGGGCTCGCCGCTCTGCGGCGCCGCCATCGACGTGTCCGCAAGTGACGAAGCAAGGAACGTACTGTACCGGTGCCATTACAGCCCGCCCCCGCCCTCACCCTCGCCGCCGCCGTACGCGCCCGGAATGGGACCCTGGGGCGCCTCGTGCGAGTGCGATCACGTCTCGCCGTCGACGCCGCCGCTGCCTCCGCCGCCGCCGCCGCCGCCGTCGACGCCGCCGCCGCCGCCGCCGCCGCCCCGGACACCACCGCCGTCGCAGCCCCTCGGCGGCATCTCGATGGGCAGCGGCGGCGAGCAGGGCAAGCGCCTCCTGTTTCTCTCGGACACGGCCCACACCATCGTCTTCAACGTCTCCACAGCCCAGCAGGCCGGCACGATGGGTCCCGCCATCGGCGACGTGATCGTGTGGGTGCCGATGGGTCTCACCGCCAAGCACGGCTGTGCCAACGCCTCCTCGCTTCCGGTCACCGACGGCCTCGCGGGCGCTCCCGATGACCAGGAGGACCACGGCGGGGTCTTGACGCTCGACCCGACCACCAACCAGCCGGCGCATTCCGTGCGGCTCCTGGGCGGCGAGGATGGCATCATCGATCCGGCCAACAAGCAGACGCTCATCGACGCCGGCCTCACGAATCTGGACGCCTTTTCGGCGTCCTCGGCCTACCTCGGCTGCGTCGCACTCGCGGCTGACAATTCCCAACGCCGCCGCCGCCGCAAGCTCTTCGCGACAAGCAACGAGACCAACTGGGTCCTGCGGCCCGACCTCGCATTGCTCTGGTACCACAAACCGCCTGCGGCGCCCCCACCAAGTCCGTCTCCACACCCACCGCCCCCGCTGCAACCCTGCGAGCCCGTCGTGGACTCCGAGGAGCTCCACTCGTCCTTGGCGGACGCCGAGACTCGATGCACCGCCGCCCTGCCCGACCAGTGCCGAATCGTTCGTCTCGACGCGCCGCAAGCGCCGCCCTCGACACCACCCTCGAAGCCGCCTTCGCCGCCGCCGCCCTCGCCGCCACCAGCGCCGCCGCCATCAACGCCGCCACCGCTCTACTCGGCACGCTCTTCGCACCCAATCGAACCACGCACCCGTGCTGCGCGCAGTCCCCGCTCACTGTGCCTTGCCCACGCACGCGACCGCGACAGGTGCTCACGACGATCCCCGGATCGGCATCCGCGCCGTTTTGCGGCACGCCCCTCGACGAGCCGTCCTGCGCCATCGTGGCCGCCGCCGAGGGTGTCCCCTACAGCACCGTCCAAGTCGACGCCGCCGACTCCGCTCCGGGGTGTGTGCGGAACAAGACCTCGCTGAGTATCCGCTTCCAAATCCTCGGCAGCCTGCATTGCGACGGCGAGCTAATCACCCACGGCGACGAGTGCCTCTGTGCCCCCCTGGCGACGAGCGGCCGCCGCCTCTCGGGCATCCCGTCGCCAGGGACGCGTTGGCAGTCGTCGCTCTGCCGCGTCGCCCCGCCGTCGCCGCCCTCGAGCCCGCCGCCGCCCTCGCCGCCGCCGATGCCGCCGCCGATGCCACCAAACCCGCCCATGCCACCGTCCCCCAGCCCGCCTCAGGTGACACGCGAAACACTCGCGGCGCTCGTGGGCGTCGGCTCCGTGGGCGCAATCGCATTGGGAGCGCTGACATTAGGCGGCCTCGCCTACGCCCGCACCACAAGCAACGTCGGCGCCATCGGTGGCGGGGGTGGCGCGCCGGTGGCCACCACGAGCGCCACCTTTTCGGTGGCGCCCTCGGCGATGCGCACGTGGCTCTCAAATCGCCAGTTGGCCACAACGGCCACGTCGAGCACCGAGGCCGAGCGCCTCTTCAAGGTCCAACCCGTGGACCCCTTTTGAGGCGCGCGTGTACGCAACAACGGGGGCTGGGTACCGGTGGCGACGAACCCAAAAAGACTAAACGTGTGTGGTGTGTGTGTGTGTGTGTGTTTCAACAGGACAGCGTCGCGACGGAAAAGGTTTGTAAGAAAACACCGTGACAGACCAGTATCGTCAGGCCAACGCGTCCGCCTCTCGATGGATGGTCCAGAGCGACGCTCCGAACGAGAGCAGCACGACGGCGAGGCCGATGGCGTACAAGGCCATGGGCTGCTCGAGCGATCGTGCGGACAAATACAGCTGCGCCTGGACACCGCTGCCTGTCAATACGGCGGTGCAAAAGGCGATGGCCGCCCACCCGAGGGCGGCCAAGGTCGACAGCATTCGGTAGCCGCTCGAAAAGGTCGGACCCGTCCGCCCGGCGTACGACAAGCCCGCAGCCACGCAGACGCGCGGCAGGCACTGGCCGACGAGCAAGAAGAGCGATCCAAAGACGGCGAGCACCGTGTAGACCTCGCGGTCCTCGTAATAGGGAAGCGAGGTGCTCGCCGTGAGCAGGCCGAGCATGGCCGAAACTTGCCAGCCGCTGCCGCCAAACATCAGAATGGTCTCAAAGGACACCGCAGTCTTGGTGCCGAGGCGCAGCAGCAACAAGAGCGCAGCCACGGTCACACTGACACCATCGTTCCAGACGAGCCACCCGAGTCCGTTGCCAATGCGTCCCTCGGAGGTGACGGCTACGATGACTACGCGCGACGCCAGCAGGAGCACGTCGAGCATTCCCTCGACGCCGATGCCGCCTCCACCGCTGGCGTCGCCCTCCTCTGTGACCTCGGTCTGTGCGACCCATTCTTCACCGACGGCCAATAACTGGATCGCCGAGAGCCCAGCGTACGCCCGAAGCACAAAGATGCCCGCAATCACTAGCACGAGGACAAAGCGGAGCGACGCGCCGAGAATGAGGTCCTCCGAGCCGTAGATCGTGGCGTCCGATGCCGAAGTGATCCGCGCGGTGCCAACGACGCCAGAGTCGGACGACGACGATCGGTGCTGCAGCAGCAGCGCGCGCCGCGCGGTGGCCTCGATGGGCAGCATGTCGCGCTGCGTGGGATCGGGACAACCCTCGAGCGACGCCGTGCACGCCAATGCCGTTGTGGGCGTTGGAGCCGCACCCTCGCGCCCACAGACCTGCGCGGCGCGCGTGGCCCCGTCACCCACGCCGAGCGCCAGGGCGCTGCCAAACAGCGTGGAGGGCAGCGCCGTGGACGACGGAAGCCACTCCAAATTCGTGCCGCCGCAGTCGGCGTCGTAGCCGGCACCGCCCGTTTGGTTGGCGAGGAGTGTGCCGGTGGCGGCGGGGTCGAGAAAAAGCGTGTAGAGTCGATCGTCCGACTTGGCGTGCCGGAGCGTCGCCGTTCCAGGCGCCGACCAGCAAATCGTCGCGAGGCCCACGGCCACGTCAACGTCTGCTGCGCGCGTTGCCGACGGTGGTTGTTGCACAAAGAGCGTGGCGTCGAGTCCGAGGGCTTGCCGCTCAAAGGCGCCCGCACGCGAAACGACAATCAAGCCCATGGCGCGCCGACGGCGTGCGCGGGCGTTGCGATCCGCCAGCACGACCTCGTCGGTGCAGACGGAGACGTCGCTCGCAATCTCGGTGCAATTGGAAAGCGTCTTGGAGGTGGTGAGCAGCTCGTTGCGCAAGCTGGCGACGAGGACTTGGGCATCAAGGATGAGCAAGAAGGCGGCCTCCTCCGTGGTCAGGGCCGCGTTGCGGGCCGCCACGTGCGCGAGTGCTTGTTCCGCCTGCGCCTCGCTCAGGCCCAAGTCGGTCATCAGCGCCGGCAGCGCCGCGTCAAAGCGGACCAATGCCTCGGCGCGTCGCGCGTGCGTGCCGACTTGAAGCAATGCGCGCTGGTGCCAGACGTCGACCTCGCCACGACCGTCGCCACCACTCGAGGGGCGCCACGATGCGCGAAGGCAGGTGGCGGCGGCGGCGGTTGTGAAGCCTGGCTCGATTGGAAGCGTGTTGCCCAAAATGGAAAGGGCCAAACCCAGAGCGGCACACGCGGCGGCTCCGAGCATCCCGATGCGCGCGGCGGACGAGGTGGGGGAGCGATCGGCGGCGGTGGCGGCCATCGCGCGCGCGCGCGTGTGTGTGTGCACGAGGCGCGCAACGAGACGAGCGCGGTTGGTCTCCTCGACAATAATGGGGTCCTTTCTGTGGTCATATCAAGAGGAACGATGTGTACCGGTAGCAGCGGGCGTCCAGATGCGCAAGGGTGGGGGCGCGTCCCAGCGGGCCGTGCCGGTTCTTAAAACCCTGGGCGTCGAAGGCATCTTTCGGGAGATGCCTCTAGTACGCAATGGCGATGGCCCATCGGAGGAGACGGCCGCCGTGCTCGCCGACGAAGCCGGTGGTGGAGGCACCAAGGACCCGCCCGACGCGCGCTCGCTCGCGCTGCGGCAGGTGGAGGCGAGCGAGAGCCTGGCGCGGCACCTGGCACGGACCTCGTACGTGCTCGGCTTTGTGACGCTCATCCTTTTGGCCTTTTGCGCCACCGTGGCCATCCAGCTGTCACTCTTCCTCGCGCGCATCTCCGAGGGGGTCGAGGCCATCTCGAACACACTCACTCCTACCACCGTGTCCAGCGCCATCGAGAGTGTGCAAGACTCGCTGTCGATGACGCGGTCGAGCATGTCCAATTTCTTCGATTTCAGCACCGACGTTTCGAAGATGGGCGAGTACCTGGTCACGAGCCTAAATCGATCTACCGAATTGGTGGAGCAGGCCAACATCGTGGGCTCGCGCTTGCTCGATCACCCCATGCTCACGATGCGACTCGGTGGCGGTGGCGATTGAGCGCGTGTCCCCATCATCTCTGCGAATAACCACGTGTTGCGCTGGTTCTTGGAGGAGGAGGAGGAGGAGGACGGGTGGCAGCGCTGCTTCTCCATCCGGATGGCACCGCCCTTTCGTCCCATTGAAAAAACCGAGGAGGACCCGCCATACGACCCTTGGAGCGTTGACGACATACCCATTGTCGTGTTCGTGGTCAGTGTGAGTCTCGTGGGCATTGCACTCGCAGGCGGGCTCACGCTGACGGCCGTGTTGTGAATTCCAAAAACCCACACTTGATTGATTCATGAAAACACACAAAACGCCACCGAGAGTACACGCGCACATGTGGTTTTTTTTGGGAGGAGTGTGAGGGGTTGTTGTGGGGTTGTTGGATGCCGTGTGGGCGTGTCGACCTTCACACCCACGTGACCGACACCCGCGAGGCCTTCTTCGTCTTCGTCGTCGTCGTCTTCAGGCATCGGCCGGCTCTGACGCCAGCCGTTTGATGCGTTGGTCGGTTGGCACGGTCGCCGCGACGCCGGCGGTGAAGGAGGACATGATGAAGGCGAGGCCGAGCGACCTGTGGAAACCAGGCGGTGGGTGGCTGCAACCGTGCGGTGGCCAAAAAGGGGCTGGCGAGGGGTTGCTACTGGCCGCGCACTGGAAGAAGAGCACAAAGAGGATGAGCGTGCGGCTGCCGTGATCGGACGCCACGGCCGAGTGGATGTGCACCGCCGACACGGCACTGAGGATGAACGAGAGCAAGAAGGCTTGAATGATCATGACGAGGGCAAAGCCATTGGCAAAGGGGCGCTTCGAGGTGGCGCTGAGCACCACCGTGGCGATGACGCCCAGGAGCAAGAACAAGAATGAAAAGGTGAGCGAGGCCGAGGTGGCGTCGATCTGGTCGTCCATCAGCTTGGCGCCCACGTCGCTCATGAGGACGATGGTCAAAATGATGGTCAAAAGATGGGAGCAAACGTGGCACCTGCCAAGCACACAGCGCAGCGTCTGCTCAATGGACACACGCTGCAAATCAAACACGCTCTGCTGATGCGGCGCACAGCAAAAACAGCCGGCTGCCGCGGCCGCTCACGGGGCTTGGGTACCTGTGCAGCGCGCAAACGCGGGGGTGAGTGGGGAATTTTGGTGGTGGGAGGAAAAATGCGCGGCACACAGCGTCTTCTTCGAGGACCAGTTGGTGAGCGAGTCGCCGGGCTCGGCCAAAAAGGCCGTGGGCACGGCCATGCCGCTATTCTTGTCAAAGGTGAGCATGGCGGATTGCATCGACACTTGGCAAACGCAGGCGACGCGCGCAGCGTGTGTTCCTCCTCTCCTCGGTGCTGCATCGCTCGGGGGTTATCCAAATTTGCACGAGCGACACTCGTGCACACGCACTTGCACGCGCGCGTATCGACGAGGACTGCGCAGCAGACATGGGCACCGCCGCCACCACACCCACCTCCCTGGGCACGCGCCTGCGTGCCAGCGACATTGAGCTGGGCATGGTCCTCGTGTGCGGGAGCCTGCTACTCGGCGCGCTCAGCAACCGGCGTCAACGGCGCCTGGGGCACCACGTGCCGCGCGTGCCCGTCGTCTCCATTCGCCTGGCGCCGTGGCTCGTTTCACTTGCGCTGGCCGTATCCTGGATAACCATCGGAAGCCAAACGCCTTGAGAGGGGACAGAGAGAGAGAGCGCTGCGCGCGCGCGCGCGCAAGCCGCGGACACCACGGCGTGACGCCCTCTCTCACCATGGCCATGCCCTCGATCCTATCCAATGCCGCAGACGTTCGGCGCCGGCGGCAGGACGAGGAGTCGCGCGGCCTCGCCGTCGCCGCCGAGCACCTGCGCCGGCAACGACTGCTTCAGCAACAGCAGCAAACGGTCGCCGCCAAGCCGGCGTGCCAGCTGACGATCACCCCGATGGTGCCCTTGTTGCTGCCGCGGACCTCGGTGGCGCACACCAATGGCAAGGTGGTGATCATGGCCGCCGAACAGGGCCGCTCGCTCCTGGTGCGCGAGCCACCTCCCCGGCTGCCACCCGGGCTGGGGCGTTCGGAGACGTTCGCCACCACGGGCGCCATCTACCGCTCCATTGCCGTCGACGAGGCGTGGAGCACGCCGAGCCTCTTTGGCCTTCGTCGCGACCGCTTGCTCTTTTTGACGCACTCGTTTGCCGCCGCCGCGCACTTCATCTTTCTCATCGTGACGAGCATCATCACGGCGCAGAGCGCGGACCCCTACCTCTCGACGTGGCGGCAACAATTTGTCTTCACGCGCAACACCACCACATGCGGTCGGGACACGGTCTTCAACGCCTCCATTGGCGAGGACCCCATCGTGGCCGTCCTCGTCCCGTCCGGACAGATACACGTTGGGGCGGCGACGGCCTGCTTCTTTGCGCTCTCGTGTGGCTTCAGCCTCATATGGATGCTCGCGTCCACGTACGATCCGCTTGGTCGGGTGCTCCTCGGGTGGCTGTCCGATGCCTGTGCGCCACTGCGCTGGCTCGAGTACAGCGCGAGCGCGTCGCTCATGGTATGCGTGCTGCTCTTGATCAGCGGCGGCCGCAGCCGAACCGACCTCGCCTCCGTCTTTGTGCTCATGGCAATGACAATGGTGTGCGGCTACCTCACAGAGGTCATCTCGCGACCCGACGTCGACTCCGATCGCTGGGAGGGCCAGAAGGCCGACGGCAGCAACCGCTTCCGCAACTACGTCTGGCGTATGCAGGCACACGTGATTGGATTCGTTCCCTACTTTTCCGCCTGGTCCATTGTCTTCAACTTGTACCAGACGACCATCGAGGACGTCAAGCAGGCTTTTGGCGAGGAGGTTTCCAGTCGAGTGCCGACGTACATTTATACGGCGCTCGTGAGCACCATCGTGGTGTTCAGCTCGTTTACCCTCACACAGATCATCTACCAGTGGAGGCCTCCTGCCCGCTACTGGGAAACCGAGCTGATCTACGCCTTCCTGTCCCTCACGTCCAAGGCCATACTCGGCGGCATCCTGCTCGGGTCGTTGATCACCCAGGACAATGCGCGCGACGGCGCGGCGGGCTGAGGCCCTCGAGAAGCAACAAAATGGACGCGCCGTTGCATAGCAACACGAGGCGGTAGCAGGCAGTGGATGGGAGAGTGCTTGCATTTTCTAAAAGTGTTCTAAACCCTTGCTTTTTTTGCAATCGTGCTCTCTGCTCCCGAGGCTCCCGCAGCCATCGTCGGTCACGCGGTCCAGGCACGTGACCGACGCCGCCAGCGGTGGCGTCGGGAATGGAGAAAACGATTCAAAATTACCAGAATGTAGAAGCCTCTTTAGAACTACACTCGTTTAAAACAAGTAGGAGCGAGCCGACAAAGTACATGGGCGTCGGCGCGTCGCCGCGGCCGACGGTGTTCACCGCAACGGCCATGCCAGCGGTGGCATGATGCCAGAGCAGTAGAGGCGATGGCGAGCGGCCGGCGGCATAGACAAACGCAATGTCGAGGAGCTCGACGTACTTGCTGAGCTCCCAGCCCCGCACGGCCGTCATGCCGCTGGCGTCGCACATGAGCGACCGCCAGCTCGCGTGCCGCTGGTGCAGCACACGCGCGAGCTCCAGGAAGACCTTGAGGCTGAACGCGGCCATGCTCAGGTTGTGCATGCGGCGCAGCGGGCGCAGGCCGCCGACGAGGGCGGTGCGGTGCGCGCGGCAAAAATGGTTTACGAGCACGAGCGCAACCGGCGGGCCGAGCACGCGTGCCACCTCGAGGAGAGTGAGCACCATTTGGGAGGGTGGCGCGTGGCTTGCGCGGCCGCCGCGGGGACGGCGGGGGTGGCGATAGCGCGCTGCAGGGCATATCATGTGCAGCCAGGGAAGTTAACCAGGTGCACGCGACAGGGGAATGCGCCGCCGCACGTGCGGCTTGCCGCTGCTGCTGCTGGCTTGTTGCGGCTGCCGCGCCGTCGATGGCGCCCTCGTTGTGCGCATCCTGATTCATGCCACCGACGGCAACACGGAGAGTGTGAGCTGGGGCGAGGTGCGCTTCTTCAGCGGCGCAAGCAACCTGCCAATCGCAACCGTCACCAACCCTGGAGGCACGAATCCCATCGGCAACCCTTCGTTCAAACTCATCGATGGCCTAACCAGCGGGTCGGAGTGGATCGACTCGAGCTTTTCGACAAACGGCAACTCGTCCGAACTGCTGTTTGTCGTCGACGACGCCGCGGGTCGACCCTCGAGCCTCGATGTCGTCACCCCCGGGGCGCCGCTGGATCGCAGTCCGGCCGATTGGACCGTCTCGCTGCTGAACGCATGTGGCGGCTATGATCAAGTGCTGGCGGTCACGGGTGCGGACCCGGGCACTCTTGCGTACACTTCGCATCCCGACGGTCCCTTTGCGCTCGACACGGCCACGGCACTGAACGCGCCGTGTGCACCGCCGCAGTCACCCCCGCCTTTGCCGCCCCCGCCCTCGCCGCCGATTGCCCGCGTGTGGGAGTTTCAGTTCACCGCAGTGCGCACGCCTCTTGGCACTGATGGCGTTCAACTTGCAGAGGTCTACTTGTACTCAAGCACCGGCGCGACGATTCCAATTTTGGCCTCGTCGAATCCGGGGTGGGTGAGCCTCAACTCGAGCCAGGGTGTGGACAAGGTACATGATGGGGACGTGACCACGAGATGGGTCGACGGCAGCATTTTGCTCTATGGTGCCTCCACTCTGCAGCTCGAGCTCGCCTCTCCGTCCTGGGTGGCCTCGTATGAGCTAATCGCTGCTTCGTCTTCATCCCAACGCGACCCGACCAGCTGGCGATTTGGCTTTCTCGATGCCAGCAGCAACCAGTTCGTGGTACTGAGCGAGGTAATCGGTACCACTCCGCCCGCCTCCGGCCAACCCTATACCTCAGGGGCTGGGTTTCTGTCGGTGAACCCGCCCTCGCCGCCCGCGCCGCCGCCGACACCGCCGTCCATGCCGCCTCCTCCACCCTCTTGCCCGCTGCCCTCTTGCCCGCTGCCCTCTTGCCCGCCGCCCTCGCCTCCTCCGCCCTCGCCTCCTCCGCCGTCGCCGCCGCCTCCACCCTCGCCACCGCCACCGTTTGGGCCGACCAGGGCGACCAACGACGACCGCTTGCTGCTCATCGTTGGACTTGCGGTTGGGGGTGGGCTCGTGCTCCTCGGCATTGCCCTCCTCGGCGCCGCGGCCATTTACGTCGCCACGCGTCCGCCGCCACCCACGCCGCCGCCGAGGCGGCCGACGACGACACCGTCGCCCAATTACGAACGCGTGTCCCGATTGCGGTTTTGAGTCTGGGGTTTTTAATTCGACAACACGAACACACGCACACACGCACACAGTCACACACACAGTCACACACACACACACACATAGTCGCGCGACGTGGTTCACCGCGGCCGCTTGTTGCGTCCCCGACGCCGCCCCTTGGCCTGCTGCTCCTGCTGCCGCGCCATGCGCTCCGCGCGGCGCCGTTCAATCTCCTCCTGACTCGTGGGAGGCACGTCGGTGCCGAGGGTGACGCGGAAGCTCGGGAGCGTCGGCACCTCCATCGACGCGGCCACCGAGGCGCGCTCGGCCTCGCGCACCGCGCGCGCCGCGTCGAGGGCAGCGATCTGGACGCGCTCCGCCTCCTGCCTTTGCTCCGCCTCGAGTCGACGCGCGCGCTCGGCCTCGGCGTTGCGCGCCCAGCGGTGCAGCTTGAGCGTCTCCTCCTTGCGTCGGCGTTCCTCGGCCTCGGCCTCGCGCACGCGGCGCTGTTCCTCGGCCTCCTGCCGACGACGCTCCGCCTCGGCCTCGCGTCGCCGACGACGCTCCTCCTCGCGGACGCGCTCCTCGGCGCGCAAACGCTGCCGCTCGGCCTCCTGCTGCCTGTCCCGCTCGCGCCGCTCCGCTTCCTGCCGCTGCGCCTCCCGTCGGCGCGCCTCGGCCTGCTCGCGGGCGATGCGCTTGCGCTTGACACATGGATGGCAGACCTCGTACGTGCCCGTGCACGAACCCTCGCACCGCAGCGTGATCGGCGACGAGTTGCCGGCCTTCTTGAAGGAGTCGACAATGTGCTGGGCCGCCACCTCGACGAATTCGGTGCCCACACGACGGGAACGGTCGGCCTTGTGCGTCGCAAAAACCTCGACGCGCATGCACGCCTTTGCGACGGCGTCATCGTCCTCGCGATAGTAGACCGCGTCCGAGACAAACTTGCCATTCTGCTCGCGCACCTCCAGGCGCACGGTCAGTGTCTCACAGCTGCTGGCCTCGAAGACCGTCTTGCAGCACTCCGGTTTGAGGCAATCGCGCCACTCGGTGAAGCGCACCGGCTGCTTCGCATAGTCGTGATCGCGCAGCACTGTCTGTGCGTCAAGGTGCCGCGCCGAGCAGCCGCACCCGTTGGTGGTGTTGTTCCCGGGACCCTTTCCCGGACCATTTCCTGGCGTCGTCGGCGCCACCACGTGCCGAAAGTGGTTGGCTTTTGTCGTGCAGATGCAAAAGGTCATCTCCGAGCCGTGGGAGCAATAGAGGCCACCGGCCTTGATGTCCTCGCGCGAGCGGCCCAATGCGAGCGCGCGCTCGACGTCGCGCATCGTGAGCACGGTGTCTTGGCGAAACACCGCATGGTGCTCGTCCTTGTCGTCGTCGGGCATGGTGTTGCGGGTGCGTGGTTGTTTTGGACGTGTTGCGTTTGCGCACGGCTGCGTGTGTGTGTGTGTGTGTGTTGCAGAATTAGCGGGGTCGCGCGTTTGTGTTATGTGTTTTCCTACGCGAGTCACACACACACACACACACCGCAAGACCGCGGCCGCTCACGCCCGGCGGGACTGCTGCCCGTCGCGCCGCTTGCACGCGCAGTTGGCTCCGGCGCCGTAAATCTGATGGGCGTCCCGCCCGGGCAGGGCGGCGAGAAAGTGGACGAGGTTGGCCTTGCACTGGTGGCCGTGCGCGTCGTGGCACACCTTCAGCGCCGCGTGCTCCTGCGCCGTCCACTTTGGCGCCTTGGGTCGCTTGGGGCGCTTGCTGCTGGGAGTGGTGTCGCCGGTCGCGGGGTTCTTGGCGTGCCGCTTCGCCGCCGCGCGCACCGACGTCTCCAACCCGCTCTTCTTGTAGTGGCAGGGCCGGCAGAGCGGCTGCCACGTGGCGTGCGCGTCGTGATAGGTCCTCCACTTGTCGGCGATGGCCGCGTCGAAAAAGTCCGTCAAGGAGCCCTGCTCGATCGCGCGAAACGTTTCGAGCAGCTGGTTGAACAGCACCGTGTGGTGGTCCATGTCGATCTCCCTGGGCCCAAAGTCCTGCTTGCAATCGGCGCAGCGAATCAGACCGGCCACGCTCGTGCGCGCCTGTCGGTGCGCTCGCTTCTGGTCTTCCACGAGCACACGGGCCTGCTCGGTGTGCACGTCGAGCTGGTAGCCCGCCACCGCGTCCGCCTTGAGCTTGTCCAGGTGCTTCAGGATGGGCTCCACGCTCAGCGTGTGGTCGACTGAAAGGCGTTCCTGGTCGACGGTCACGACCACGTGCATGCTGTCCTGCCACTCGTACGGAGGGGGCCCCTGGCCGACAAAGATCTTCGTAATGCGCCCGCCGCTCGTCAGGAGGTCGTCCAGCTTGGGGTGCTTTTGCGCATACGTGGCCACAAAGGCGTGATCGTCGTGGGCGAGCGCGGACCGTGGGCCAGCGGCCACGAGGCCCTTCCACCGCGTGCGGATCGCCGTCTTGGTGTCCATGGAAGCTTTTGGCGCACCGCGTGAACGGCGGCAGTGGGAAGCGGCATCTAGCGCCGTGGGTGCACAAGACGCAAGCGGTCGCGTTTGTTGGCCTTGGAAAGCGGGCGCAACGTGTTCTCATAAAGTATAAACAACGCGGACAATGTACACACACACACGCGCGCGCGCACACCCACACACACATGCATCGAAACGTGTGCATCGCGACGAAACAATCGCGTCCAGTCGCCGCCATCCCCCCTTGCCCCCTTCCGACTCAACGGAATTCTATATGCGAGGTCATGGGCGACAAGATGCGTCGTATGACGCGAATCGCCCGCGCATCCTCGGTCTCGTGGACGTTGTCGGTGGCACCCCAGTGCGCACGAATCGCCCGCATCAGCGCGAGCACCACGTTGCCGCTGCGGGCTGGCATGCCATTGTCTTGGAACGAGGCGAGCACATTGTAGAGCACACCGAACTGCTCCCAGTCGAGACGCACGACGTCCGCCGGCACGACCGGCTGCGTGCCCCAGTAGGACGCCTTGGTGATGCGCGTCCAGTCCGGGTGGTCCGCGATGACGCGCGTCTGGTCGTAGACGGTCAGCGCGTCCTCGACGACAATGTGCCCACCCACTCCACCGGGCATCTCAAAGCCGACGAAGCGGAGCGCGTCGGTGTCGACGGTTGGGTCCTTGTTGAGCGCGATCATGAGGTGGTGGCTCTGCGCGACGCAGTTGCCCTGTTCGCCAGGCTCGGGCATCGGGTAGACGGGCTTGATTGGCACCGGCGAGACGAAGCGGGCACGAGTGAGAGTGGTGGTGGCGGCGGCCATGCGTTTGGAGGGCGTGTCTTTGGTTTGTCTCATCATAACAGGCGTGCACGCGCCGCAAGAACTAGTGGGTGCGCGCCGCGCCATCCAGCCACACACACACACAGACATTTGTACCTGCAGCCACAGTCCCGACGGAGTGTGTCTTTCTTAAAACCGCGGAATACAAAAAAACACCACCACATGGAACACGCTACACACCCACACGTTCACGCATTGGACGCTGCAGTCCCGCTTTTCCATGCTACGCAATCGCCGCCCCCCACCCACTCGCTGCGCTCAGGGCCCGGCCGCCTCGTGCGCGGCCATCGCCGCATCGTACAGCGCCTTGTACTGCCCGTCCGTGAGCACGGAGGCGCTGGCCTCGATGGCGTCGCTCAGCTGCGCAAAGGCCGCGCGCCGGCCCGCATGGACCACCTGGGGCAGCTCGTTTGCGCGAAGCCCGCGCACGGGGTGCATGGACACGTCCAGGACATAGACCTGCCGCTCGTCGTCGTCGCTCACCATGAAGGCGTACACCTCGGGAATGCCCGAGGCCGTCTCCTTGGATGTACGCACCACGATGTTGTCGGGCAGCGTGCGGTCGTCGGGGGCCGACAGGCACTGGTCGAGGACGTCGGGGTCGCAGTGGTGCGCACAGCAGACGCAAAAGGTCCATTCACGAACGGCCTGTTCGTCGGTGAGGTCGAGGCAGTCTGGGTAGGTGAGGCAGCGCATGTGCAGGCAGCGTGCGTTGCACGACTTGGTCTTCTGGAGCGGATACACGTAGCCGTGCTCCGGTCGCAGGTGCTCCGGAGCAGGGACGCCGGAGCACATGGCCTCCACGTGCACGACGGGAATGTCGTCGTCGTCGTCGTCATCGGACAGCGCGATGCCGTTGGCGTCCCCGTTGATGGACACGGTTTTCAGCAACTCGAGTGCCAACCGCTTGACGTCGCGCTCGACCTGCCGGTCCGTGAGGACGCCACGCAGCGCCGGCGTGGCACCGGCGTTGAGGAGGGCGGACTTGGCCCGTTCCGATTGATCCGCCAGGTTGGACAGTGCGAGCGTCGCATAGGCCTGCTGCGGCCCCGCGCCACGGGCAACCAATGCCACGAGGGGAGGCACGACGTTGACCTCCACGAGGATCTCGACCACCCTTCCCGTACTGGCGAGGTTGCACACGGCCGAGGCCGCCGCGACCTTTTGCGACGCGGTGCCGCGCGCCAGTCGATGCACGAGCGGCGGCAGCGCGCCCGAGGCGACGATTGCCTCACACGGCGCGTGCTCCGTGTCCCTCGCCAGGCCAGAGAGGATACCCAGCGCGTGGTGCACTTGGTCTTCGGTGGCGGCGTCGGTTAGCAGCTTTACGACCGCGGGGATCACGTTGGCGCGCATCATGCCGGCGCGGATGTCCCTGGTGAGGGCGTCCTTCTTGCCGATGATGAGCAGATTGCACAGCACGGCGGAGCCGGCGTCCCGTTGGTCGGGCGTTCCATTGGACACGAGCTGCGCGAGCACGTCGATGCCGTTGTGGGCCATGAGGGCGGCCGCCAGATCGCGCTCGCTGCCGGTGTCGTCGGCGCACAGCAGATTGGACAACCCCTTGGCCGCACTGTCCCTTTGCGCGCCCACACCGTCGCGCATGAGTGCAACCAAAAGCGAGACACAGTCGGTGTTGGCGACTAGGTCCCTGCGGTTGGCCTTGCCACGCATCACGAGGTCGCCGATCATGAGGGCGGCCTCGGACTTGCGTTCCTCATTGGTGCGCAACAGGTCCATGGCGGTGGCCAGGTCGCGGACCTTCTTGGGCGTGCCGCGCTTCTTGGCGGACGTGGAATTGGACTTGGACGTCTTGGGCATCGTTTTGGTGGGAGGTGCGTGCGTGCGCGTGTGCGTTGCGCGAGCGGTCGCGTGCTCGTTCTGCGAGTGGAATGACACACAAGCCGCAAGACGGCGACACACAACGCCTCGATGCACCTCGTGAGCGTGGCGCCGGGAGGCACCAGACGCGAGGGTTGGGACCGCCGATCGCGGGGGTCTGGGACGTTTCGTGTTTAGCGCCCCCTATTTGTCCCGTATTTACACCCCATATTTGTTCCGTAATTAACACCCCCTATTCGTCCCGCAATTAACACCCCTAACACCCCCCTCCGGAGGGGTGCGACCCCCCTGGTGAGCGGTCCCAAACCCTCCGTCTCGGGTCCCAGCGCCGCGCTCGCGCGGTAAATCGAGACGCCGTGCGCCACCGTCTTGCGGCGTGTGTGCACCATTGTCAATATCGAGCGCGGCACTCGCACGCCAACACACACAGACACAACCGCCAACACATACACACAAGGAACACGATTCGCCAGAATGCAGGGACCCGACGTCGTTCCCGACGTCGTTCCCGACGACACCAACGGGGTGTCCAAGATCGACGTTCCGAAGGTCGAATCGATCAACGACGTAGCGATCGCTGCGGCACGGTCCTTTGAAAGGGACGTTGGCGATCTTCGCGTCGACCTAAACCGCATGGCCACTCTGATGAGCCACGAAAGCATTAGCGTGTGCATGATGGGCAAAAGGAATGTGCCCGAGGTCCAACTCCGGACCGGTCGTGCCAAGGAGATGCAGAAGGATCCAAACTACCTCGGAATTCTGCGGCCGTGGCACGCCGCGCACCCTTGGTGCCGCGTCCATTTTTGTGTATACGACGGAGACGTGTGGGACGCCATCACACCCTTTCCGCGCGAACACTGGCACGCCGCCTTCGAAACCGCCTCGAGGGAGAAGCGTGTGGCCGAGAATGCCGCGCGCAGAGCCAAGGTCAAGCAGGAACGGCTCGCGCGCAAGGCCAAGGTCGAGAAGGCCAATCGCGAACGGGCGGTGCGCCTTGAGGCCGGCTTGCCGCCGGTTGCGCCCAAGCCGGAGCCCAAGAGTCTCCGCAAGCCAAAGGCCGATCCCGATCATTGCGAACACTTTATGTTTCTCAAGAACTTGCATGGTCCACCAGTCTATCTCGACGTCAAGGCCGACACATCGCCGACCAATTGCACCATTCGACTCGAAGTGCTCACACCGGGCCACGAGCGCGTTCGCGTCTTCAAGAAGGGCGACTGCGTGGATTCGAAGCAAACCGGCAGCTTTCGGCACATGACGGCGGACACGCGCATCTCGCACATTACGCGCAAAACGGTGCACTTTTACATCGACGGCTACCTCTACTACCCCAACCACCCACCAAAGTGGAAGCATCTGACCGTGCGCGAGTTTGCCAGGGAAAAGTTGTCGGTCTATCCCGCGACCCTTCCCAACACATCGACGGCCAAGCGCGCGGTGCAGTCGACGGCAGATCTCGACCTGCTGGCCACCAACCTGGTGACGGACCCAACGAGGATTCGCACCTTTCTCGACGCGCTGGGCGCCGTGCCGGACCACGTCGTGCCGAGCAACGCCATCTTCGACGCGCTCAACGCCGCCCATGCCAAGGTGGCCGTGACGGACGTGCCGTTGCGCAAGCGGATTGATGCGCTCATCGTGGCGCTCTCCAAGCCGTCACCCGAGCGCATGGCTGCGCTCAAGGCGGCGGCGATGTGAATCGTCGTTGACGATTGGAAACCGTGTGCATGTAGTGGGTGTCAAAGGGTGTGTAAAGCGGTCGGGTGGTGAAGGTGGTGACCGTAGGAGTGTCGTCGTTGTTGTTACATGATGCGCCGCGCGCGCTCTAAAAAAGACGTGCATTTTTTTGCGCTGCCGCCGCAGTCACCACTTGCGCCGTGCATGGAACGGATTCTTGCAGAGGCTGCACGCTTGATCGCGCAGAGCAAAAGCTGCGCGCACTACACACACGCACACACACAGACGTTCACGCCTGCAGCCACGGCCAGACCGCCGGCCGCGCCACCAGAAGCCTGGCTTTGACCACGTCGCGCGCCTCGGCATTGATGCCCGCGTAGTAGTGTCCATGACGGCCGGCCAGGCGTCGCACCTCGGCCTCGAGCGTCGTGGCATAGCTGGCACCCCCTGGCCCTAGCCAATGCCCGTGCAGCCAGCGCATGCACGCCATCTCCTCGGCCACCGCCTCCGCGGTCGTAAAACCGCCCACGGGCACCCCGTCTTCGTAGGCGTCGCACAGCCGCGAGTCGGCGCGGCGCTCGAGCCCACGGACCGCGAGCGCGCCCCGTAGCGCATCCACACGGGCCACTCGGGCGCCGAGGGCGGCGTCCACCGCGAGCGTCGCCGCCTTGGCCGCGGCGAGCGAGGGTCCCGTGACGACGGTCGTCGACAAATACTTGCTCAGCACGACATCCTTGGCCAGGGCCGCATGCAACCCGGGACGCGCATTGGCCCAGTCGTCTAGGGTGATCACGGCCTCGCCCAGGGGCGTGGCGGATGCAAACCACGCCTCGAGACGTGCGCGTCGCTTGGCGCCCGCCTCGGCGCGTCGGTTGTCGAGTTGGTCACGCTTGCGCTTGCGGTTGGTCTTGGTTTGCAGCCGGACGCCCATCGCGGTCCATCCCTCGGAACACACCAGCGCCCGGAGCGCATTGTCCACGCGAAACATGTGCGTAGTGTAGGGGCCCATGGCGCCACGGTGGTGCTCAACCGTGTGCGGCAACGTGCGTGCCACATCTGGCGTGAGACCCATCATCGCACACAGCGTCGTCTGCGTGATCCAGCGCGCATCGGTCTCTGGCAGTGCGCCACCGAGGGTCGCGAGGACGCCAGTGGTCATCTCGTCGATGTTCGCGCGCCACTCGCGACACACGCACCGACTCTTGACGAGGTTGCCCAATTCGAGCAAGCGGAAAATGACAATGAGCAGGTCCGATGGCAGCACGGGGACGCGGACGATTGGGAGCGTCATGAGGCGTGGTGCGCGGCGCCACTGGGTGTCGCCATTGGAGGATTGTGTTTGCAGGCGGAGCTGCGCACTCGCCGCAAGAATTTAAAAAAACTGGGAAAACTGGAGAGCAGAATGGCAATGCCTTTTTGAAACCAACCAACAACCAGCTAACCCACCACCACCACAACCACCACAACCACAACCTAAACCGCCACCGCCACCACCCACAGTCTACCGCCAGCGAAACTGCACGCCCGACTCCTCGTCCGACTCCTCGTCTGTGTCGCCGTGCCAGGGCTTGTCTTGGACGAGCCGCACTCGGCTCGGCCACTTGCAGTCGGAGCCCTCGGCGCAACCAAACCCGGGGCCTGCCTGCTTGCTCTCACCATTCGTGCTGCGATAGTTGAGCACGCCCCACTTGATGTTGTAGTTGTAGTCGTGGTCCATGTCGGCTGGCACCTTGAAGCAGATCGAGTCGGCATACTGCGCAACGAGATACTTTGGGGGCGGCGGCAGATCGGGGTCCTTGGTATGGTCAAACCACGAGTCGGTGGCGCCCAGTTCCTGCTTGAGGACGCGCTTGAGGGTCGCGTGAATGCCATAGCTGATGCACCCTTCCATGCGCGCTACCTCGGCAAGGCGCAGCAGCCGCGAGGGCGCGTCCAGGTCCGCGGGCAGATTGTCAACGGGGGCAATCTTGGGTTCGAAAGCTCCCATTTCGTCGACGAGGATGTGCTTGAATCGCTCATAGGTGCCCGCGTCCACCCCGCCATGGCTGTCGGCCATGGTCTGGAGGAGTGTCGTTGCGTGACGCACGGAGCGCATGTACGGCGACTTGGTGAAGTCCAAGGTGAGAGACTTTTTGATGGACGGTGACGGGGTCTTCTTTGCCGCATTAGTCGTCTTTGAGAGGGTCTTGGTGGGCATGACTGGGACGAGGATGTGCGTGCGCGTGTGCGTTGCGCGAGCGGTCGCGTGCTCGTTCTGCGAGTGGAATGACACACAAGACGCAAGACGGCGACACACAACGCCTCGATGCACCTCGTGAGCGTGGCGCTGGGAGGCCCCAGACGCGAGGTTGGGACCACCGATCGCGGGGGATGGACCGTTCCGTACTTACACCCCCCCATTGTCCCGTATTTACACCCCCATCGCCCCGTACTTACCACCCCTATTAGTCCCGCAATTAACACCCCTAACGGCCGGCGACCCCTCCAATCGGTGGTCCCAACCCCTCCGTCTCGGGCCCCAGCGCCGCACTCGCGCGGTAAATCGAGACGCCGTGCGCCACCGTCTTGCGGCGTGTGTGCACCATTGTCAATATCGAGCGCGGCACTCGCACGCCAACACACACAACCGCCAACACATACACACAAGGGACACGATGCAGCGCGCCGCCATGGAGTCCAAGCGCGCGCTGACCAGGGTGCAACGCTGCCTGATGGCGGACAAGCGCAAACGCCTCCTCGACACCATACCGGGAATGGACATCGAAACGCGCACGGAGGCCACAGTGGTCCTGGCCGTCGAGAAGGAACGCACCGACGACAACTGCGTGTCGCTCATGTTCACGCCCGAGAGCATGGCCGCCGCCTGCCCCGACCCGCCACCCGACGACGAAGACGACTGGGTGGTCTGGCGCGACTGGCTGCGGGCGCATATCCATTGGTCCATCGTCGCGGCGGGCACCCTCGACGTCGAGTCGCCGCACGACTGCCGGGTTTTTGCCAAGGCGCTCTCGGAGCTGACCGAGACGCGCATGCGGCGCGCGGTGCCGGACGAGGTGCGCGAGGTCATCGAAGAGGAGGGGGAGCGCGACGTGGAGACCTCGATGGAGGAGGCGCGCGGCGCGTTTTCCAACTACTATACGTTCTGCCGTGTGCCAGGCCACGTGAGAACAAGAGTCGAGTTCGACGCGTGGCAAAGACAGACGGGCTGCTATGGTGAAGTGCTTGCAGCCGAGGAGGAGCGCGGTTGGGAGGCGATGGACACCACGGAGCACGTGTCATGGCAAAACGAGGCGGAGGAATTGCGCATCTCATCGATCATCTCCGACTTGGACATGGACGAGGCCATGCACTTGCCTCTCCAGCATCTGGTGTGCTACCTGCGGGGGATGGCACACCAGGACTACGTGACGGACAAGCACCCGATGCGCCCCACGACGGGCTGGGTGGGCGTCTGCTACGAGCTGGCACATAGGTACCCACCGGATCCCATCACGACGCTCCTGCTAGACGCCATCCTCGACGTGGACAAGTTGGACACGACATTGATCCGGTACCACATGGACTTTGAGCGGCTCGGATTGCACCAGTACAAATCGGACACCTTCCCGATGGCATGTGCAGACGCGTCCGAACGCTTTGATGGGCGCATGGAGGTCGAGAAGAGTCACCGGATGCGGCTACGCACTCGCGTGTTGAGAAACATTGCGATTCCCCACAGCGTCCATTGGATGCGCGCCCCCAAGCACATTGGCCTCGAATACTACCAAGGCAACGGCTCGGCGGCCATGAACAAACCAAACGTGCGCGACTTTTGCCGCCTGGTGTCCATCACCGACACGGCACACTTCTTCAAGGGGGATGGGTGTGATCGCTTTGTCGGCATGGAGATGCTGCTTCACGCAAAACAGCTTGTGGACACTGGTGTGTTCGTCTCCCGAGCGGAGGTCATGTCTCAATTGGAGCGGACGTGCGCGGCATGGAACGAGCTGCCGGCGTTGCAGCGCGCCGCCTGGGAGCGGGCGGCCGCAAACCGCCCCCATCCGGACCCGCGCACGGCCAGCAACCGGGTCCTATACGAGTGGCAACTCCACTTTGCGGAAAGCGCGGCAAAGATTGCCGCCCAACGGCGCGCCGCGGCCGCTGCCGCACCCGAGTCCAAGTCCGCGTCCAACTCCACGCCCAAGTCCACGCCCAAGTCCACGCCTGAGGCCGAAACCAAGTCCAAGTCCAAGTCCAAGTCCAAGTCACCAAAGGCCTCACCCGCACCCGCACCCGCACCCATCGCCAAGCCATGCTCCGACGCCGAGCGCGCCACCCTCGTCGCGGCCGTCGCGTCCAATGCCATCGACGCGGTGCGCACGGCGGCGCGGGAGCGGGACGAGGCCCTGCACGAGGCCGCCGAGGCGGCGCACAAGAAGCGTCTCGACGGCGTGCGTGCGCTCAATCGCGCAGCGTTTGAAAAGGCCCACCGCGTCGAGAAGCGGCGCGCAGAGGAGGTTGCGCGCGAGGCGCATCAGGCGCGCTTCACGTCCAAGCGGCCGGCGCCGCCGCCACCACCACCCAAGCCGACGCCCAAGCCGAGACCCAAGCCCAAGCAGTGGGCGGCGCAGGCGACGCCCACCATGCCGGCGGCGGGGCCCAGCCGTGCCAAGCCGGCCAAGCCTGCGCTGCAACAAGTGTCCGCGACGCGCAGGCACAATTTCTACATTGCTCCAGTGGTCGCACAATGGACGACGCCGCCCCCTGCGCCGCCGCCGCCTCCGCCGCCGCCGCCGCCGCCGCCTCCTCCGCCGCCTCCGCCGCCGTTGCCACCACCACCACCACCACCGCCCTCGGCCAACACGGCAACTCCTCAGTGGCGCATCCAAGCACGCGTGCACGACGACGACTACGACCTCGCGCGCGCCATCGCGGCCTCCCTCGCGGAGCCGCAACAACCCGCCCCGGCGCCGCAACCGGTACCGAGGCCCGCACCCGCGCCGAGGCCGATCGCACCAACCCCGACGCCAACCCCGCAACCGGTCAAAAAGGTGCTTGACAAGAGCGGCAAGGTCGTGCCCTGCCAGTTTGGCATTCGGTGCCGGCACGTGCGTGCCGGGCGGCCCGCGGACTGCCGCTTCTGGCACTACGACCCCGCGTACGCCAAGCGATCGCCGCCGTCTCCCAAGACGCATGCGTCCCAGCCGGGCCCTTCCGCGGCGCCGCCACCACCGCCGCCCTCGCCGCCGCCGCCCTCGTCGCCGCCGCCACCGCCTTCGTCCAAGTCGTCGTCGTCGTCGGCCTCCTCCTCCTCCTCCTCCGAGGACCACTCCTGTGTCGTCTGCTTCAACGACGACGTCCCTCGCGACTTTGTGTCGTCCGCTTGCGGGCACCTGTGTCTATGCGCCACCTGTGCGCAAAAGTGCGGCAACAAGTGCCCGGTGTGCAACGCGATGCCGACTTCGTTTTTCCGCGTCTATTCCGTCTGAGTGCGTGTGCTCCTCCCCCTTCCCCTGAATCGGACTCTGTCGTGGTTTTTGCACCATGAGTGTGTGCGTGACGTGTGTGTGCTTTTTTTTGGGTCTTGTAAAAAAAAAGAAACACGGTACTTCTTCTGCTTCTCCTTCTTGCGGAGGCAACGGCATTGGCGTCAATCGGCTCACTGGACCCGCGCCCGTGCCGGCGCTCGCGGCGTCGTAGCCTGCATGGAGCGATGATTGAATGAGAAACGATGGAAGTGGACACCTTGACACGTGCACGAACTCCAGTTTGGGTGTGTGTGCGCGTCGTACCCAATGCATGTGGCGTTTTCTCGTCAAAAAACCGTGCCAGTTTGGGATTCGAACCATTGAGCGATCGTTTTTTAAAAAACCCACGGCACGGTAAAAAACGCGCCCTGTTGGCACCGGGACTGCGGCGGAGCTTGCGGTTGCGCATGCCGCGCGTGGCGCGTGCTGCTGTCGTGGCACAGGCGGTCGTCGGTGCCAAGCGCGATGCAGAGGAGGTGAGTGAGGGTGATCGTGCACGTGCTTGGACACCAGCACCAGCACCCGCATTGTGGACTGTGCAGCATTGTGCATTGGGCAGCATTGTGGACTGTTGTGCTTCTTGCTTGCACGTGCTCACGCGTTCGTGTGTTCTTGTGCGCGCGTGTGTGTGTGTGTGTGTGCAGCAGCAGCAGCGCACCGACGACGACGACGACGACGACGACTCGAGCGATGAAGAGGTGCCAGCAGCACCAATGCATGGACCAACCCCCGTGCAGCGTCTGGTTGTTGGCACGCAGCTGTGCTTGCTGCAGCCGGAGCACGTGGACATCAAGGCGTTTCAGACGCCACGCTTCGCTCCGCTCCGCGCGCTCGTACACGGCCTTGTCACCACGCCGGACGCCGTCGGTTGGTCGCAACAGCGCGTCGTGCAGCTGCCGAGTGCAGGCATTGGCAAGCCACAACTGAGCATCTGGGCAAAGAAGCTCGACGATGCCACGCTGCGCTTTCGCTTCGACGACTCGCGCTCGTCGACTGGCTTTGGCATCGATGCGCTGATTCGCAAGCTCGGCACCGTGAGCGCCGCGTCTGAGGGCCTCACGCGTGTTCACGTGTCGGAATTCTTGCAGGGTGGGTTCTTCTACACCACGCGTTGCTCCGACGGCTTCCAGGTCAAGCTGTTGCTCGATCGCGAGCACGAGGACCGGACGTGGAAACGCAAGACGCTCTTGGCGAGGCCCAAGCGCCCGCCGTCGCACAAGCCGCCGTCGCCGGCACCTGTGCCGCCACCACCGGCAGCAGCGCCACCACCACCGCCTGTCCCACCACCACCGCACCCACCCACTCAGCCGGCCACGCCACAATCGACGCCCGAGGCCGCCACCGTGTCCCAAACCACACCGATGGCACTCGACGCGCGGCTCGAGGCGCTGCTCGCCCAATTCGACGAGCGCGTGGACGCCAACGAGGTGGTTGCGGCCGACTACGCCAAGCATGTGGAATCGTTTTTCACGACGAATGCTCGCCCGCCCACGGAAGTCGAATCGCAGGCGCTGCTCGACAATGCGCGTGCGGAGCGCGTGCGCACGACGAAGCTCGGCGACGTCACGCGCGAGGAGGTGCTCAAGCTGCTGATCGACCTCCGTGCTCTGCCGGCACAGGTGGCGGCGCTCGAGGTTCGTGTTTCGCAGCACTGACAATGAACCGCGTGGGTGTGAAGCGGGACTGGATCGCATGCGTGACAAGGCTTCAAACAGAAAAAACGTACACGTGTTACTTGCTGTAGCTTCACACACACACACACGCACACACGCGCGTTCTCGTCAATCCCCAACGGTCCGCTTCCGATTCCGATTCGCCGAGCCTTCCGATTGGTTCACATGTGCCCAGCGAGTCGATTTGAAAGGTCCGCTGTCGAATCGACACCGGACCAACGACATCGATCGCACGCACCCGTACGACCACTTGGCAAGGTCCGCGTCCGATTTCTACTCCCACTTCCACCAGAGGATCTGCTTTCCCGTCTTCGTCTTCTCCACCGCCGGATTCGTCTTGGGCGGCGACGTCGGCACAGTGTCGACCTTCTTGGGTGGCATCTTGGACGCCGCCGCCCCCTCCTCGCAGACGAATCCACGCAGATTCCACGAACGCGACGAGGAGCGGCAGAAGCGCACCAGCACCTGCGCGTGCTTGTCGACAAACCCAGCGACGAGTGCAGCGGTCCACACCAGCATGAACACGTAGACGTGGTCGCGGGGGTGCCAATATTTCTGGGTCGCGGACTTGTCCCACTCCGCCTCGGGCTTGCCACTGACGAGCATCTTGGCGGCGGCGTCGAATGCCTGCGTCGGCAGCGCAAACAGCACGGCCACCTTCGTGATTGGATTGCGCGACGTCCCCGCCATCCAGGCGCTCGCCTTGACCATGGAAAGCAGTACGTCGCCAAACGAGCAGTAGAAGCCATAGTCCTTGGCTGCGACCCGCTGCTCCTCGGCCGAGAGGCGGTGCCACACGCCCTTGGTGTAGCACTGGCGGTGGAGGGCCTCATGGAGGACGCTGTTCGCGTCGTTGAGCACCAGCTGGGGCGCGTTCGTGTCGACGACGGCGACGATGCCGCACAGGACCAGCACGCACGCGCCGAGGTACGCGCGACCGGCCTTGCGCGGCGGCGACGGCTTTGCGGGGTTGGGCGACGAGGACGGCTTGGACACTGGGTAGACGAGCGCCAAGAACAGGAGCGCAAAGAGTGCACGCGCAAGTTCAACAAGGAACCGCAACATGGCCACGGGTCTCCGGATTCAACAGCACCATGGGCAACAAGCCGCAAGAGTGGAATCTGTTTCTAAAGATTCCCTGCACGCCGCGTCAACGCGTGCAACCGCTGGTGTGCCCGTTGTCGCGTTTGCTGTGCCCCTTCGTGAAACCAGAACGTGTCCGCGTGTCGAAACTCGTCGAGCGGATCCCTTGGCAGATGCCACCGCTCGATGTGGGAGTGGACCTTTGGTCGCGCACACGGACCAAACGAGTGCGGCGCTTCATCGGGGACGCAGACGCCCGTCGCGGGATCGGCCAGAGGACACCGATAGAGGTAGCGAACTTCGCCACCCAATCGCGACGCGTACCTCCGATAGAGCACCGCCGTCGACGCGTCCCGCTCGATGCGCACCGGCTGCAGCCGGCGCGACTGTTCAGAACGATTCGCCGTTGCCTCGCGCTCGACGACGGCCGCGCTCGCCTGGTACGATGCAATCGAAGCGCGCACCTGGCGCATGCCCTCGTCGACGAGCTCGAGCATCTCCTCGGTGGGCACGAAGGGGGACTCGAGGAGGCTGTCGACCTCGTCGCGCACATTCTGGAGCGCGACTTGGATGTGCCGGTCGAGCGTCGCCAGGGACGAGCCGTCGCTCGGCACCAGCTGCGTCGTCGGGATCGGTTGGATCCGCCGTCGCGCCGGCGCGGCCAGGGTGGCGCTCATTCGTGCGAGCACCGCGTTTGGAGTTGGAAAGACCACAAGGCGCAAGAATGAAACGGCTCTTGCGGCTTGTGGTCTTGCAAAAGGGAAAGGGGGGCGAAGATCCTGGCACGAATGGCCACAATGGTTGGGAAGACCGCCTACCTGCTCGACCCCGACGTGGAGATTTCGCGGCTCGACACCCCTCGGTTCGCACCCCTGCGTCGTTTGATCATCGACATGGCCACGACGCATGGCCTCGTCGCCTGGTCTGCGTGCCGCGGTGTCCACCTCGACGCCGCGGGCCCCGGCGAGCCCCGCCTCGACGTCTGGGTGAAGAAGACCGTGGAGGCCACCGTGGCCGACGACTACGCCAAGGCCGGCCTGTCCTTCCGCCTGGACGACTCGAGCTCCAGCTCGGGCTTTGGCCTGCACGCGCTGCGGTCGAAGCTGGGGATGACCACTGCGGGAGCCGTTGGCCTCGATCGCGTCGTCGTGTGCGCGGAATCTAACGATGCAAGCGAGCGGGCAGGTGTCCATGTCGGACCCTTTTACATTGGCACACAGGACCAAGACGACTTTGACGTCGAGCTGTTGCTCTACAAGGCGGACGAGGGCACGACGTGGAGCTTCACGGCCGGTGGTCCTGCTGCCGAGGCCCAGCCGGCGGTCGACGCGGAGACCGAGGAGGAGGAGACGAGCGAGGACGACGAGGACGATGACGACGAGGACGAGGACGAGGACGAGGACGAGGAGGACGGCGAGGAGGACGAGACGTGGCTTGCTCCCTTGCACGGCCACCAGATGAAGATTGCGGCCGTGATCTACGCGCTCAGCGACGGACAGACGGAGGTCGGCATCGCAAAGGCCGACTTGGCGCGTCCACTCGAAAAGATGGGCACGAGCGCGCCGGCCCTGGAAAGGGCGCGCGTCAACAAGTTTGAATGTGGATACGTGTCGCACAATCAGCGGCGCGGTGCAGACGCCCGGCTCCACCTCACGGGTCGGGGTCTGGCCGTGCTGAAACGCGTCTACACCTCGGCCGAGGGCGACCTCGAGACCGAGGCACTCGACACGATGACCCGAAACGTGCACGCGTTGGCTGGACGCCGGTCGAGGAAGCGCTCGCGTGTCGAGGACGAGGCCGATGCCGACGTCGAAGTCGAGGTCGAGGCGATCGAAGAGGCCGAGGAGGCCGTTGCCGCTCCCACGACGGCTCCCGCGACGGCTCCCGCGACGGCTCCCGCTCCGGCACCGTCGCTGGTCCCCAACAACTCTCTGGACGACTGCGCCGCCAAGCTCGTGGCGCTGCTCGGGCGGTTTGAGCAGCCGGACGATGATGATGCCACCAACGACCGTCTCGCCGAGACGTATGCGAACGCCATCGGCGAGTTTTTCAAGGCACACAAGCGCCCGCCCTCGACCGAGGAGTCGACTGCTCTGCTCAGGGGCGCCCGGAAGGCGCTTGCCGAGCAAGTGGTCCTTGGCTCGGGTCGTGTGACACGCCAAGAAGTCCGCCAGCTGCTCTTGAACGTCGAGGCGGCGCAATCGCTCGCCGCCGCGACGGCGGCTCTCGTGTCGCGGGCCGAGTGAGACACGAGTCGCGCGCGTGTTTGTGTGTGTGTTTGTGTGTGTGTGGTTGTGTGTGGTTGTGTGTGTGTCACCCCCCCGCATGGCAAGTCCAACCCCCCCTCGCCAAGTCCATGCGCCCGAGCGTCGCAATCGGTGGCCCGAGCGCCGTGATCGGGGTGGGGAATCTTGCGCTTTGTTGACCAGTGTAGGAGTATCAAGTCCAAAAGGGCGACTCGCACTCCCTCCTCCCTCTCTCCAACGCGTCGCGTCATGCACAAGAAGCAGCGCAAGTCGAGCAGGCATGCCAGATCACGCCGTCGGGGCGCTTCAGCGCCCTTGGGACCCGCCGCCGCGCTTGCCGACGCGCTCGTGGGCCTGGTGGTGGCCGATGGCGGCGTCCAGGCGTCCGAGCGGGTCGTCTCTGGTGCGCGGCTGCTGCTCCACGTGCTGGTGGCGGCGTCAGAGGTCGACCCTAGCGTCGTGCACGGCTTCGATCGGCACGGCCTCGATCTGCACAGTCTCCTCGTGCGCGCTGGCGTGCTTCCACCACTCGTGGACTTGCTGCTGCAGCTCCTCCTCCCGGATGCGACCAACGACGCAGCGACCGCGACCACTACGACGCGTGCGGCGGTGGTGGTGGCCGGCATCTTCTCGTGCCTGGGCCTCGCGAGCGCCGCGCTCGCCGAAGCCGTCGTTGCCGCGGGTGCCGTGGCGCCGCTCGTGACCATGCTGCGCGATGGACCAGGCAACCTGACCGCGACCGCCGCGGCCGCGACACTGCGCAACCTGGCGCACACGCCCACCAACGCCGAGGCAGTCGTCGCCGCCGGCGCGGTGCCACCGCTCGTGTGGCTGGTGCGTGCGCCGCTGCCGACCTGCGTGGCCGAGACGGACGGCACGACGGACGGCACGACGGACGGCACGACGGACGGCGCGACGGACCTTGGATCCGTGCAGCAGACCACGGGTCACGCCGTGCAGTGCCTGGCGAATCTCGTGGGGGTTGGCGGCGAGGCGTGCGCGGCGATGGTGTGCGCGGAGCAGGGCGTGGCCGCCCTGCGCGCGCTGCTCTCGGTTCCGAATGCGTACCAGTCGCCGATCAAGGAGGCGGCGCTGGCGACATTGCGCGTGCTGTCGGCGGGCGGCCGCGCGGGCGGGCTCGATGCGCGCGCGCTGTCGCGGCTGCAGGTCGATCGCGTCCAGGTGCCGCTGCGCGGCGAGGCGACCGCCGCGACCGCGGCCGCGACCGCCGCGACCGCGACCGCGGCCGCCGCGACCGTGGCTGCGCAGGCGTGGTGCGCAACCTACCCGTCGCAGACGGAGCTAAACCTCGAGGACGCGGAGGCGGTGCGCAGCTGGACCACGGACGTGTGCTGGGCGCACGCGTGCGAGGCGGCGGAGGTCGAGGCGTGCGTCGCGGCCCTTGCGCTCCTGGACGCGTCCGGCACCGGCGAGCTGCCCGCAAACGTGGTGGTGCGCGACGCCGACAAGACCACGCTGGGCATCACCGAGGCCTTTGTGCTCCTTGCCGCGCGGGATGGGAGTGGCGAGGTCCACGGCCTCGACATCACCTTCTTCCCCGTCGCGGGTGGCGGCGCCGACCGCCGCGTCTTCCAGCTGCCGGTTGTCATCGGCGCGGGCCGCCGCGCGCGGCTCGTCGCGTTTGGCGAACACATCGAGACGAGCTCCGAGACGATGACCTCGGCGCAGTACAAGTGCGTCTACGACGCGCTCAAGGCGCTGTACGATGCCAACGAGGCGGCGGCGCGGCGGGAGTGAGTCGCGGCGGGAGTCGGGTGGGTGTTCCGTCTGAGCGTGTGCTCCTCCTCCTTCCCCGAATCGGGGGGACACGACCGGTGTTGTTGGTGTTGTGGGTCTCTCTGGCGTGTTTTGTGCATGGTTGTGTGCGCGGCGTGACGCGCGTGTGTTTGTGTGCGATCTTGTAAAGAAACAGAATGCCTCTTGCGGAGCGTGCGCACACGCCCCCTTGACACGCCGAGACGGGGCCACTCCACCGCCGCCGCCGCTCACCCGCTTTCACAGGGGGGCATGCGCGCGCCGCCCACCAATGCGCTGACCGTCGAACAAAAGGAGGCTCGAAGGCAGAAGCGCGCCGCCACGAAGCGGGCGGCCGATCTCGAGAAGCAGCAGCACGCCGAGACGCGACGCGCGCTCCACTCGGCCATCCATGCCATCGTGGCGCGGGTGGACCTGCCCGGGGCTCCGCGTGAGGAGGCCTTTGATTTCTCAAAGGCGCCCAAGACTTTTCCGTCGCCCTACAGCGTGCTCTTCCGCTCGCTGAAGCTCAAGGTCTTGGAGGAGCTCGCGGACGTGCTGTGGCCGTTGCGCAGCGCGGACACGCGGGAGACGACCAACCTGATCAACCACTCCATCTCCTTGAGCGCCGGCGCCGCGTGGAAGGACGACGACGTCTTCTCGGAGTGGGCGCTGAAAGTCGAGGAGCGCAACGGGAAGAAACGCGCCGAGCTCGAGGTTCGTGCGGCGGCGCGGGCGGCGCGCGAGGCGGCGCGCGCGGCACGGCCTTGGGAGGACTGGTCCGACTGGTCCGACAGCGAGGACGGCGAGGGTGGCGAGTGTGGCGAGGGTGGCGAGGGCAATGGTGGGGAAGAGGAGGGCGAGGACGAGGGTGAGGGTGTGGGTGAGGGCGAGGACGAGGAGGGCGAAGGGGACGCGCCACCGGCGTCGCCGTGAACGGAGAACCCCCAACCCCAACAAGTGCCGCGTTCGTGAGCGTGTGTCGATGTGTGCGTGTCTGAGCACGTGCTCCTCCATCCCCGAATCGGACGCTGTCGTGGTTTGTGCACCATGAGTGTGTGCGCGGCGTGACGCGAGTGTGTGTGTTGTAAACAGTGTCTTCTTTTTTTTCATTGCGAACAGAAACCCACCCGTTTACCGACAACCGCTGACTCACGCATTCGCACCGTCCGAATCGGAGGTGTCGGGTAGCACGCAGAGTCGGCGCATCGCACGCAGTGCCACGGTGTCTCCCGTACGTTGCCGTTTGCCGAGGGTGGTGGCGCGCAGGTGCCGCTCTCCAGTGGAGATGTTGATCGGGGGCAGCGCGTACGCCTCCGACTCGATCTTCCAGAACGCGTCGCCCGGCACGTGCTTTTCCTTGTTTCCGATGCGCCAGCGGGCGAAACGCTGCACCAGTTGGTACTTGGGCAGGGTGAGTGTGATCATCTTGACCTCACCCGGGCCGTACCGGAACTCTGCGGCATTGTTGAGGAGTTTGGGCAGGATCATGAAGTTGATGTAGTGGTCCGTGCCGCCCCACCCCACGTTCTTGATGTGCTCGACCTGGTACTTGTCCGCATTGTATGGCTCCATGGGTAGGCCACACCGCGCGCACAGTGCCAGCCAGAATGCGCGTCCCTCGGGCTCATTCTGTAAGAAGCAACGGATCTCGTCCGTCGTCACGCGTACGCGGTTTGCAAACCGGGTGCGGATTTCGTCATACTCGGCCAGGTGGAGGGCTGCGAATCCCGCCCGCGTGAGCGGCTTAAACCCAACGCGGCGGCAGACATTCTGCAGATGAAAGAGGCAGAGCGCCTCGTCGGCGCGCTCGGAACGCTTCTCCGTCTCGAGCTCTGGCATGGACGCCTCGAGCGTGTTCAGCTGCGCCGCCGCACGTTCGAGTGTCGCATCGGTGGTCTCGCCATAGAAGCGGCGGACCACTGCCATCGCCGACTGTGCCGGCATGGTATTGTACGCCTTCTTGAACAGCTCAAACTGGTCTTCCGCGGGCGATCCGGTTTGTGCGTACAGGTCGAGCAGCTGCATCGCCACGCGTTTGCTGGGCGACATCTGGCGTAGCAGCGCGTCGGAGGCGATCGCCTGTCGCAGAAACCGCCTGCAGAAGTCGCCCTCGTTTACCGGAAGCGCGAGTTGGCCGCGGTGTTGCTCGCCACGAGCCTCCTGGTTGCGCAAATGCTGCTCGCTCACGGTGCGCTCAGTGTAGAGTTCCTGTCGCCGTTGCTCGCTCACGACACGCTCCTGGTTGAGAACCATGTCTGATGCATACCGCGCTTGCCTGTGGCGCTCGCCGATGATCCGCTCTGAGTCGAGGGCCTGACCAAGACGTTCGCTCAGAATGCGCTCCTCGTTGAGGCGGATTTCTGAGGCGTCGCGGTCTTGCCGATACCGCTCGCTCGTGATGCGCTCGCGCTCCAGCTCCAAACGTACACGAGACAGCTCCTGCTGCAACCCAGCGTTCTGGGCCTCCAAGGGTTGGCCCACCACAGGTGGCTCGGCCGCCGCGGCCGCACCCTGGTCCTTCTTGGGTCCCTTCTTGCCGCGCAGGTCTCCTTCGGGACGATTGCGACACGGCGCCCTGGTGTTCCAGAAATGTGCCGCGCAGGCCATGGCCTTGCGATTCTGTGTCGAAACGACCATTTCCACCGTGCCGTCGCAATGGGGGCACTTCCAGGTGTCGTAGTCCTCCTCGTGGTTGCCGTGCTTGGACAGGTGACGCACGACGCCGGTGGACACGAAATCGGCCCAGATTTCCTTGGGCGGCATAGTGCACGCACAATCGTCGCGCACCCTTGCCCAGACGCCACGCGCGTGGGGGGAGGTGCGCGTTAGCGGCGGGATGGCAACCCCAAAGACACCAACGGTCATTGTTTTTGGCAAAGAAACCGCGCGCTGACACAAACCGATCCCTACAACACGACACACGCCACGAGCAACTCTCCCTCCTCCCCTTCCCTTGCGACACAGTGGTCACACGCTCTGCACCAATCCAAATGACGCGACAGCGCGCGGCGACGACGGTTTCGGCGTCGTCGGCGTCGACGCGCAGCCGCGCCGTCGCCGCGCCGAGCAGCGCGCACCAGCACCGTCTGCCGAGCTCGCGCAGCGCCGAGGTCGACGTGCTCGCGGGCCACCACACCAGGCGTCACAACCCGTTTACGACACAAGCAGGCCCACCATGCGTGCACACTGCGAGCAAAATGGTCTGCCGTCCTTGCGGTCGTAGGGGCACTTGAAGGTGACCGGCTCGCCATCGGGGTCGGTCTCGAAGACGTAGGCACAGAGCGGGTTGGCCTCGTCGACGACGGCGTCCTTGTGCGCGTCGAGCGTCGGGCGGTAGCGCTTCTTGCGGAACTCGTCGGCCTCCTCGCGCGCCTCACACTGACGCTTGGCCTCCGCCGCGTCGAGCGCGGGCGCCCGCACGGCCTGCAGGCGCTCGAGCGCCTCAGCGCAACGAGTGGCTTCGGCGTTGAAGCGCTCGTCGTCAATCGCGAGTTTGCCCCACGGGTTGACCCCGCAGTCGTAGTGCGTCGGCTCGCGCTTGCGGTCCTTGGGGAAGCACGCCTCCGACTTGGCGGGCGCCGGAGGCGCACCCTCAGCCTTGGCGGCGACCAGCTCGTCCTGACGCGCCTCAACTGCGACCAACGCGTCGACACCGAGGTGGGCGGCGGGCACGGCATCGGCGATCGACACGCCATGCTTGCGCTCAAAGTCGGCGACGCACCCATCGCTCAGACAGCACGTGACGGTCTTCGCGCGCGCGACGGTGTGCGAGTCCAGGGAAAGGGGCTCCCAGAGCGACAACGCGAGGCGAGGCTCGCCGACACCAAACTTGTGCTTCGGTCCAGGCCCGCTGCAGCAGCGCGCCGACGACTTGGGCTCGGGGGCCACGTCGAGCTCGAAGCACGGCGGTGGCAGCTTGGCGACGTGCGTGATGCTGTGGCCCTTGTCCGCAAAGGCGTGGTCGAGCCAGTAGCGAATCGAGGAGCGGCCGGCAATCGTCCGTTCGGTGTCGTACCCGAAGGGCCCGTACCGGTCCACCGCCTTGGCGGCGTGCAGCGCAACGGCGGCGACGACGGCGTGGAACTGGTCGGGTCGCTCGTCAAACGTGCCGTAGGCGGCATCGACGTGCTTCACGACCTCGAGCAGGTCCTCGCTGGTGAAGGGGTGATCGATGTAGTTGTCGCGCAGGCCCTCCCGTGCGATGACGGTGCGGGCGACGGTGACGGCGGTCTCGTCGCGCGTGGGCTTGACAAAGGCCTTGGCGAGCATCGTTGTGTGGGAGAACTGGGTGGGAGTGGCGGTTTGGGTTCCCCCTTGTGAGAGCTGATAGCCCACCTTCCGCAAGAAGTGGCCACATGGAGGGGGGTTTTTTACAATCCCAAAACAACAACAACAACAACAACAACAACCGTGCACACGCACACAATCCACACACGCCCTTCACCAGTGCTCACCCTGACGGACGGCGAGCACGTGCGCCAGTGGGACTTGGAGGAGCGTCTTCTCGTCGAGGGGCGCGGCCGTCCCCGGCGCCGACAACCAGTAGAGTGGCTCCACCACCGTTCCGATGATGGTCGGCGGCTTGGGGACGACGGCGTGCACGTTGATCCAAAAGCGCTCGCGTGCCGGCTGGTCGCAGCAGGGCATCACGTCCATGCAGGCCACTTGCACGCCGTCACCGGCGCGAACCTCGGACTCGTCCTCGGGCGCGACGCGCAACACATTGTCCCAGTATTGCGCCGCCTCGACGGGCGTGAGCAGTCCCTTGGGGACCACTGGTTTGAAGGGCAGCGTGCTGTCCGGGTAGAAGGACATCTGCGTCATAAACTCGTTCTCAGTGACCTTGTGCCCCGGCCCTTCGAGGTCGCCCCAGGTGTCGTTGAGGCGCACGGTGTCCGTGCGCACGTCGCCGCCGGACGGACAGGCCATGCCGGTGAAGACCCGCTGGCCATTGGTGTCCTTGCGGTAGAGCGCAAACTTGGAGGTGCCGTTGGCGTCGCAGCAGGTGCACCCAGGCGTGCTGCACGTTGTCGACATCCGGATCGGCGCGTTGGACTTGGACCGTGCCTTGGACTTTTTGGCGCTGGGCATGGTGCGCGTGTGTCGGTGCGAGCGCCCGTGCTCAGATACGGAAGCATGAGACACAAGACGCAAGATGGAGGTTTTTTACAACAAAACCACGCGACAGCGCAACACGGGTGCAATGACTACAACGGGTGTCCTTTTTTTTCGGCACTGCGGACACGCGCATGGACCATCATGGGGACACACGTTTACTGGAACACGGACAGAGTGGACACCCGACGAAGTCGAAGCGCCTCGCTCAGGGCTGGTGGCCCACCTTCAGGCGCAGCGCGAGGTCGGACCCCAACAGCTCGCCGATGGGCGTGGTGGAATCGGGATCGATGCGCAGGCCGCGCGCCTCGTTCATGGTCACCAGGCGGGCGGTCTCGTTGTACGCGTACCCGGGCACTTTCATCCGGAGGCGCTCAAAGAGGCGTTGCGGCGGCGCGCGCGCGTCGATCGCAAACTTGTGGAGTTCGCCCCGGGGGCAGAGGACGGTGATCACGACGTGGTGCGGCGGCGCGGGCGTGGGCTCCGCACCGAGGGAGCGCAGCGTGGCGTCGTTGATGAGCGGCTGACCATCGTACACGGACCACGCCGAGAGGCCGGTGTGGAGCGTGAGATCCTGCTTGAGGCGGCAGTACCAGCTGCAGACGCGCGTGTCCTCGGCATCCTTTCGTCCGTACATGCTCATGTTGACGTAGACGGGCGACTCTGGGTCGGAGGAGGGGTAGGCGTGCATTGTGCATTGCACCCAGTCGGCGTAGGGGATGAGCGCGACGCGTGCCTCCTCCCGCAGCTTCTTGGTGCGCTTTCCCTTGACGCGGAGGCCGTTGACCGCATCGTACAGGCGCTCAACGACGGCCGGATTCGTGAAGACGACCGGCACCGCTGCGCCATCGCGCGGGTCGGCCGCAATCCACGGACCCGCGTGCTCTTGAAAGGGGATCGGCTTGTGCCGCTTGGCCGAGGGCGGCTCCTCCAGGCAATCGTTGGTTGCGTTGCGAGCGGTCATCAAGGTCCTCGTCGCACCGTCGCGCGTATCGGGACAAATCGATGGCATGTGTGCGTGCGTGTGTGCGCGAGCGCCCGTTGCTTGGATACTGAACACGGGTTCAGAAGACGCAAGATTGTCGCGCTCTCCTCCACACGGGAAGGGGAGCGCCGGCGCGTGGCCCACACGCGCCGTGCCGGCCCGGATCCGAGGGGGATCGGGACCGCCCGTCACGGGGGGTTGTGCGTGCCGTTCCGTGGTTACCACCCATTTGTTCCGTAATTAACACCCCATCACCACCCCAAATTGGGCGATTTGGGGTGTGTAACCCAGCGGACAGTCCCCCCACCCCCTCGATGGCCGGTCCAAACCCCCTTTACAACGGGGGGTGTGCGGCGCGCCTCCGGCGGGGCGGCTCCTGCTCAGCGTGGCGCTCGAGCGCCGCGCTTCTCCCCTCCATCTTGCGGAGAGTGCACATTCCGTCTTGCAGAACCACACGCGAGAGACGCGCCAGACGCACACACACACACGACCCGGGCCATGCCATCATCCGCCACGGCGCCCCCGAACGCCACCACCGCCGACGAGGTGACCAACGCGGCGACGTTGCTGTCCAGTGCCGAGAAAACCCTGGCCCACCTGGAACGGACTCACAACGAGAAGTGGTGCATCTTTGACGACACGACCGAGGACACCGCGGCGGCGGCCAAGTTTTACAACGACAACGGACAAAACATGGACCTGATGCGGCTGCACTATCCGCAGTGTGCCACGATGTGGCACGAGGAGCCGCCCACCCAGGAGGACGTCGCCAACGCCAAGGAGCACGTCCAAAAGCTCGCGCACGCGCTCGATCAGCTCGTGGCCGCGTCCACACACGTTTCGACGTCCACGCGACCGGATGGCACAGTGGAGACGCGCATGGGGCCCGAAGGCTGGTCGCACATCGTCACGACGGTGAGCCCCACGGGCCTGGTCTGTCGATTTGAAGGCCCGAGGGGACGCGAGTACAAGGTGTCGGAGCAAACGTCACGGGGGCGCATCACGGTGTTTGCCCCCGATGAAACCGACCACAGCGCGCCCGTTCGCATCGTTTCCATCGAACAGCCCTCGGGCGAGGTGGTCCACCTTCAAGGCCCGGCTCCCGAGGAGCGCGTCGTCCGCGTGGACAACCTGAACGCGACGCCCGTCGCGCACCTTGTGCGCGAGACGAACATGGAGCTCGACGCGCTCGTGGCGGAGGAGCACTGCTCACTGGCGGCGCGCGCGCGCCTCAAGAGGTGCTTCGCGGCCATTCGCACCGCCGCGTCGGGCAGTGGGACCGTGTGCCACTACGCGTCCCATAATGCATCGGTGCGCGTTCGTGACCACAAGTCGAGCGACACCTTTCCGTGGCCCACACGCATCGAGGGCTCGGCAGAGGCCCCGCTGAAGCGCACGATTGGCGAGGCCATGGAGGAACTCGAGGCACAGAGCGAGACGCCCGCCGGTGCACCCGGATGCGACGAGCACACCCTCGTCGTCGTGGCCAAGCGACTGAAGACCATGCACGAGACCGCGGCGCGCTACCGTGCGGCGCACGAACCGGAGCCCACACCGGAGCCCGATTACGAGTACAATGAGGATGACTTTGTGGGCGACGAAGACGATGTGAGCGACGAAGACGATGTGAGCGACGAAGACGATGTGAGCGCGTCCGACCCCGAGACCGACGATGATGACATGGACGTCTGGATCGACGAGACGTCTAGCTACGATGAAGTCCTCAGCGCAGTGCGCGAATCGGGCACTGCGCTGAGGATTGCACCAGACTGCTTCAAGCAGGATCAACGACTGGTTCATGCAGCGGTGAAAACCAACGGACACGCGCTGCGGTACGCGCACGCAGACCTCCAGGACGACCCTTCGGTGGTTTGGCACGCGGTCCATAACGATGGGTATGCACTGCGTTACGCATCGACCAGGCTCCAGGGGGACCGTGCTCTGGTCTCGGATGCGGTGAAATCCAACGGGTACGCGCTGCGTTTCGCGAGCGCCAATCTTCAAAAGGACAGAGACATTGTGCTTGCGGCGGTGCGATCCAATGGGGGCGCTTTGCAATGGGCGTCGACGCTGCTGAGAGCCGATCGAGAGATCGTTCTGGTGGCCGTTTCCAATGCCCCGGTCCATGTGGACGGGTGCGGTCCATTGCGATACGCCAGCCGCGAGCTGCAGCAAGACCGCGAAGTCTTGTTGGCAGCCACCAACCGGCGCTACGGCACGCGCACATTCCTCTTCGACCTGTCGGAGTCGCTGAGGCAGGACCGGGACCTCATGATGGCGGTGGCCCGAAACGGAAGCATTTGTCACTCCTTTCCGCTCATGGCCTCGGACCGCGAGCTTGTCCAGGTGGCGATTCGCAACAGCTGGGGGCATGCATACGCGTCGGCAAGCAGGGAGCTGCGCGGCGATCGGCAGCTTGCCTTGGAGGCGGTCCGCGCGAGTGGATGGGCCCTGAAGGACGTGCCAGAGCCGCTGCGCAGCGATCGACAACTCATCCTCGAAGCCGTCGGGACCAACTTCACAGGCCTCCTACGTCGCCTGCGTCCAGAGGAACGCAACGACCGAGAGATTGTCATCGCGGCCATGCGCGGAAGCGGATTGATCGATCTCGTTCCGGAGCCACTGCGCAGCGACCGGGACGTGATGCTCGCCGCCGTAGCGTGCAAAAGGGACGGTATTAGTACTGCGGATGGAGGTGCCCTCGCCCACGGGCCGCCACACTTTCGAAACGATCGCGAAATCGTAGAGGTGGCGGCCAAGAGCTACCCCCAGGCACTCGGGGAGGCCCACCCTCGCTTCCGCAAGGATCGCGACCTTGTCTTGTCGGCGGTGCGTGCCAACGGCCGGGCGATCCGATACGCCGACCCATCCTTCATGAGCGACCGCGAGGTGGTCTTGGAGGCCGTGCGGTCGGATGGTAACATGCTGCGTTTCGTGGATCGCGCCCTTTGGTCGGATTACGAGGTGGTCATGGCCGCCGTGTGCTCCTACCCTGAAGCGATCGAGTGGCGCGATCTTCGACTTCGCAAGGACCGCAACATTGTCCTCGCGGCGGTGTCGCGCATTGGGTGTCTCATCAAGGGAATCCCTGCGCACCTCAAGCGCGATGAGGAGATTGTCCTGGCGGCTGTGTCATCCGCGGGCTCTAACGCCATGAAGTACCTGCCACCATCGTTTCGCGGCCGCAGGGATCTCGTGCTTGCACACGCGCGCTTCGCCACAACGGGCGACTACATGAAGATCCCGACAATGTACCTGGCCGACATCGACATTGTCCTCGCGGCCGTGCGAAGGGGCTTTTCGCTCCACCAGGCCGCGCCGAGTCTGTGGTCGGACGCCTTCTTGCGTGGCTGGAATGCCCTCAGTATCAAGGGACGCCGCAACCGACGCGCTCGCGGTGCCTTCTTGCGCGTGCACAGCGTCCGTCGTGCTCAGCTGCGCGAGCGCGTCCGCCAGTGGCTGGACGCGCACCCGACCGATCCGGCCGCCGTGGCGAGCGAACGCCGCGCCGCGCTCCGCATGTGCCGAATCCTGCATGCGGAGCGCTCGAACGCCGCCAGCGATCTTCAGGCCGAGGTATCGGCCACTGACACCTTCGTGAGCAAGCTCGTCAATGCCATGGATGCCGACTGTGCCGAGATGATGCGCAGCATGGGGGCCAGTTTTCGATCGTCTGACCGTCCCCGATCGACCGCCCGTCCCCGGTCGGTCCACGCGCGGCACTGAGGCCAAAAAAAGGTGTGGAAGAAAAGGGCTCGGAAAACGGGATTGGTGCGCCAGTGGGTGGCCAAGTGCAACAAAATTTCACGATGCGCTCACGCGAGGGGATGTGTCCTGACGATTCGGAAGTGGCCGAAGCTGGCGCGCGGACTTGGGCATGTGTGTACGTGTATGTGTGTGTGTGTGTACGTGCACTGGGTCACTGTTGGTGTTCCGTATTTACCACCCCATTTTACCACCCACTTTTACCATCCCCTTTTACCACTCCCTAATTTGGGTGATTTGGGGGGTGTAACTCAGCGGACAGACCCGCGCAACCCACCCCCGCGACGGGCGGTCCGGACCCTCCTCGCTCAGGGAGGGCGTGCGGCGCGCGCGGCGGGACGGCTGCCCCCAGCGCGGCGCTCGACAGGGGCCGAGCGCGACAATCTTGCGGCTTGCGTGCCCTTCTACTCGCAGAACGAGCACACGACCGCTCGCCAACGCACACAGCGCGCACAACCCCCTCGCAACCACATGGGCTTTGACTGGGGCGCCAACGTTTCCGTCGGCTACGTGCAGGAGCTCAAGGTCCACAACTGCTACTCGCGCTTCGCGACGCGCTGCCTGAAGATGGCCAATCCGGTGCCCTCGAGCACCAAGAAGCGCAAGCAATCGTCCAAGACGGGTTCCCATCCCAGGAAGCGCCTGCCGGGCCAAGACCTCCCCGAGCGGGAACGGGAGTACCAGTCGGAGGCGCTGCAGGCGCTGTGCGCGCGCGAGGACGTCGCGTGGGAGGAGGTCAAGGCCGAAATGGACGCGCACAACGACTGGGGCTGCCCCTTTTCCGAGACCGAGGAGGAGGTCGAGGCCATGCGCCCCGAGCACCGCGAGGTGTACGACTACATCAAGAAGACCATGACGAGCAACCATGCGGATGAAGACCGGATTCTTGACTATTTGGCGGCGGCCCCTAAAGTCAACCAGGCCTTTCAGGCCGCGGTGGAGCACCTGCTGCCCGGGCAGGGCAAGGACTTTGCCATCGAGGTGGAGCAGCGCGGTGGCGCCTACGGCGAGGTCGCCGAGGGCGCCAAGGACGAGATGGCCTACCTCGTGTACAAGCCGACGTTTACGACCGCAGGCGGTGGCATGGACGCCCCGCGCGGCGGCGTCAACATACCCTGGGGAAACAAGCTCACGTCCCTCAAGACGCTCGACGCGGAGACGGCCAAGCAGGTGGACGCGGCCTTTGCGGTCCTCGTCGACCGGCTCGGGCTCAAGACCGTCGGCGCGCCGGGGCTGAAGCTGATCACGTCGAGCTCGGGCGGGTAGGGAGGAACCGACGAGGCGTGTCGCCAGAACGGGTGCTTGTGTGCACGTGCGTGTGGATGTGAGTGTGTGTTTTCCATTCTGAAAAGCATTCTCCTCCCCTTTGCCGAAACAAACGTCACGCTCGCGCGCCGCTTTCCCCAACTTCTTGCGGAGGGTGGCCATAGTCTCTTGCAGAAGCAAGAGGTTGCGCTCACGCTCCACCAACCACCGCCAAGCCAACCATGACTCCAGAGGAATCGGTCAAAGACTTGGAGTCCAAGGCGATCCGTGCCCAGGGCATGGAGGCCATCTGCATGGACGTGCACTGCATACTCGGCAAATCGGACACGCACGTTGCCGACAAGCTCAAGAAGGCCAGCATGGCGCGTCGCGAGGCGGAAGCGGCCCTGGCGACCAAGCGGCGCAAGATTGGGGCCGACGTTGGCGACGGGGAGATGACCGACCCGCCCAAGCCGGCGCCGCCCAAGTCGGTGCCGCCCAAGTCGACGCCGCCCAAGTCGGTGCCGTACGTTCCCGACGACCCCAAGCCGAGACGTGCCGTGGGAGTGTGTGTGCTCGTGCGAGTGTGTGCAGTTGGAGTACATGTGTGCGCGTGTGTGTGTGTGTGTTCCGCGAGTATCACCCCATCTTTCCATAAAAGGCATCTAAAAAAAACCCAAGCATCCATGCGGGCATGAGTGACCGCCATGGCGCATCGAGCCTAGAAACCTAGAAGGAAGGGAAGAAAAACTAGAAGCCTGTCTACCACCTTTATAAAAGCAAGCACCTTGCTGAAAAAAAGGCAAGGGGTGGGTAAAAGAAAAATGGCGCCCTGTCTGCCCTGACCGCCCCATTTTTTTGAAGTGCTTGCATTCTTGAAACTCCACGATTCGCGTGA